>Ga0316187_10004128_pt1 | contig 12568 bp, 14 predicted proteins | sample CroRivburrow1_MG_FD_204927 | JGI IMG/M metagenome (GOLD analysis project Ga0316187, IMG submission 204927) | Coastal sediment microbial communities from Maine, United States - Cross River worm burrow 1 | ecosystem: Environmental > Aquatic > Marine > Coastal > Sediment | place: USA: Maine...
CGTCTGGCACACAGCCTTGAACGGACCCGGTGTCCGCAGATTTGCACGTATAAACGAACGAGAGGAACAGCATGAATTTCTTTATTTCAGAGGCACACGCCGCAGGGGAAGCCGGACAGGGCGATCCATTAACCAGCTTTTTACCCCTGATTATTATTTTTGTGGTGTTTTATTTCCTGCTGATTCGTCCGCAGACCAAGAAGGCCAAGGAACACAAGCTGATGGTCGAGGCACTCGCCAAGGGCGATGAAGTCGTCACCAATGGCGGTCTGCTGGGCAAGGTGACTAAAGTCGGTGATAACTTCGTCGATCTGGAACTGGCTGAAGGTATAGTCGTCAAGTTACAGCGTCATGCCGTTGGCAGTGTCATGCCGAAAGGAACAATAAAAGGCCTGTAGGCCTGAAAGGATCGTTACACATATGATGAACCAGTATCCCGCTTGGAAATACCTGCTGCTGATTTTTTTTCTTGTGGTCGGTGTGATTTATGCGTTGCCGAATTTGTACGGTGCTGATCCGGCCTTGCAGATTTCCGGTAGCCGCAACAATGTTGTTGACCAGGCTGTTGCCGACAGAGTGAGTGCAGCGCTGGGTGCAGCCAGTATTCCGGTGAAGTCAGTAGAGATACTGCCGGACAAGTTACTGGTGCGTTTTAACGACACTGAAACGCAACTCAAGGCAGTGGATTACGTTAAATCCGAGCTTGGTAGCGGTTATGTCGTTGCCTTTAACCTGGCGCCGGCCATTCCCGGGTGGCTGCAATCGGCAAACGCCCTGCCGATGTACCTTGGCCTCGACTTGCGTGGTGGCGTGCACTTCCTCATGGAAGTCGACATGCAGTCGTCCGTAAAAAAGGCAATAGAGCGCTACAGTACCGGGATGCGCACGCAGTTACGTGAAGCCAAAATCCGTTATGCGTCGCTGCGGGCCGAAGAGCAGGGTGTGCGTATCATGCTGCGCAACGAAGCCGACCGGGAGCAAACACGTGATTTGCTGGAGGATGAGTATCCGTCACTGGTCATGACGGCAATCGAAGACGCAAAAAACCCGGGCTTGCTGGTGTCGATGAGTGACCAGGAAATTCGTGACATAGAAAAATTCGCCCTGCAGCAGAATATCCTGACACTGCGCAATCGTGTGAACGAACTGGGGGTTGCCGAGCCGGTCATTACCCAGCAGGGCGCCGGCCGCATCGTGGTGCAGTTGCCGGGCGTGCAGGATACTGCAGAAGCAAAACGCATTCTGGGCGCGACAGCCACGCTTGAATACCGCGCGGTTGATTACGAGCATGATACCCAGGCAGCGGTTGCCGGCAATGTCCCGGCAGGTTCACGTCTTTACTACGACCGGGGTGGCAAACCGGTATTGCTGAAGAAGGCCGTGATTGCCACCGGTGACCAGATCACCAATGCCAGTTCCGGACTTGATCAGCAGAGTGGCTCACCCATGGTGAACGTGTCACTGGATGCCAAGGGTGGCAGCAGCATGCTGAAGTTTACCAAGGCGAATGTCGGCAAGCCGATGGCCGTGGTGTTCATCGAGAACAAGACCGAGACCAGCCTGGTTGATGGCGTACCGGTCAAGAAAACAAAAATCGTTGAAGAAGTTATCAGTGTGGCCACGATTCGTGGTGTATTCAGCAACCGCTTTCAGACAACCGGCCTTGACAGCCCGCAAGAGGCGCACGAGCTGGCGTTGTTACTGCGCTCCGGTGCTCTGGCGGCACCGATTGAGATTGTAGAGGAGCGTACTGTCGGACCCAGCCTGGGTAAAGACAACATCGAGCAGGGCTTTAATTCGGTCATCATTGGTTTTATTGCGGTACTCATTTTCATGGCGATTTACTACAAGGTCTTCGGGCTGGTTGCCGATATCGCGCTGGCACTGAACCTGGTCATGATTGTTGCTGTGCTGTCGATGTTGCAGGCTACCCTGACGCTGCCGGGTATTGCCGGTATTGTGTTGACCGTGGGTATGGCGGTTGATGCCAACGTGCTGATCTTTGAGCGTATACGCGAAGAGCTGCGCAACGGTAACAGCCCGCAGGCCAGTATTCATGCGGGTTACGAGAAGGCGTTTTCGACCATTGCGGATGCCAATATCACCACCCTGATCGCTGCGGTCGTGCTGTTGAGCTACGGTACTGGCGCGGTCAAGGGGTTTGCCGTGACACTGTCAATCGGCATTGTGACGTCCATGCTAACCGCTATCCTCGGAACGCGCGCGGTTATTAACCTGATATACGGGGGCCACAAGCGTGTCTCCCGGTTGTCCATCTGACGCTCTGAAGGATAAAAAAAATCATGCAACTTATAAAAGACAAGCTGTCAATCGATTTCATGGGCAAACGCCGTTTTGCAATGCTGCTGTCTATTGTGCTGGTGACCGTGTCTCTGGTGGCGCTGGTCAGCAAGGGCCTGAACTTCGGTATTGATTTCACCGGCGGTACCCTGATCGAGGTTGGCTATCCTGAAGCCGTGGAGCTTGAGGGTATTCGCGCTTCACTGGCAGACGCCGGTTTCGGTAGTCCACAGGTCCAGCACTTTGGATCATCACGGGATGTTCTGGTACGCATCGCACCGCAGGCGGGCAAGGAAAGCGTTGAGCTGACCGACAATGCCTTGAATGTGATGCGCGCGCAAAATGCCTCAATGGAAATGCGTCGCGTTGAATTCGTCGGGCCACAAGTGGGTGAGGAACTTACGGAGCAGGGTGCGCTCGCGATGATCTATGCGCTGATTGGCATCCTGATCTATATCATGGTGCGCTTCCAGTGGCGTTTTTCGCCGGGTGCGGTGGTGGCTCTGGTGCACGATGTGCTGATTATTCTCGGCTTCTTTGCGCTGTTCCAGTTTGATTTTGACCTGACCGTGCTGGCAGCACTGCTGGCCGTGATCGGTTACTCACTGAACGACACCATCGTGGTATTTGACCGCATTCGTGAGAACTTTCGCAGGATGCGCAAGGGTACTTCAGAAGAAATTATCAATACCTCAATCAACCAGACATTTTCCCGAACCTTGATGACGTCTATAACCACCTTGCTGGTGCTGATTTCCCTGTTCGTGTTTGGTGGAGAAGTGATTCACTCGTTCTCGCTGGCCCTGATCCTGGGTATTGTTGTGGGTACCTACTCTTCAATTTATGTGGCCAGTACTGTGACGCTGGCGCTCGGCGTTACCAAGGCAGACCTGATGCCGGCCAAGGTGATAGAAAAAGAGGGTGATGGCAGTAGCGTCTAGACTGTTTTTTAAAAGTCCGGGAATTTTACCGCGTTCCCGGACTGATTAACTGTTTTTCAGGGTTTCCTGGCGGTTGCCGGAAACGGGATGATGTTGGCTTGTTCCCCGCAGCCGTTCTCGGCTTCTTCAACGGCGATGATTTCCATCTTGCCGGTTTCACTGCCACTGCAAACCTCGTGGGTAAAGCCGTTTATACCATGCAGTACGTCACGCATGATCATCTCCAGTGCAGCACCATTAATTCTTTTACTGTTCAATTTGTCTGTCGCTCCCGGTTGGTGAAAATCGCTATTTTCAGGGTGGCGCAGTGACTGCAGCTGTTGCGTCGTGCGCTGAATATGGCATCGGCGTCGGGTCGCCAAACTTAAACAGGGAGGGTATGCAGAGGAGATGGCGTGGAGCTATATAATAACTATATCAATCAATTAGATATTGTGTATTCTTGCAGTCGGTTAAAACGTTTATCGTAGTTCGTCAATGATATAGGGACGAATGCTCTTCAGGATCTCTGCGAACAATTTCGGATTGCCTGCAACGATGTTGCCACTTTCCAGATGGTCATGACCGCCGCTAAAGTCACCGGCGAGTCCACCGGCTTCCTGGATCAGCAATACCCCGGCGGCCATGTCCCAGATGCTGAGGCCTATTTCCCAGAAACCGTCGAGGCGTCCGCTGGCTACATAGGCAAGATCCAGTGCGGCAGACCCTGCGCGGCGGATGCCGGCAGTTTGCGGGAATAATGCGCGAAACATCTCCAGGTACACTTCCAGGTGTTGTTGTGACTTGAACGGAAAACCGGTCCCCAGCAATGAACCCTCAAGTGTCTTGCGATTGGTTACGCGAAGACGCTGATCATTCATGGTGGCACCGGCGCCGCGGCTGGCAGAGAAAATTTCCTGGCGTAGCGGGTCATACACAACACCCTGCTCCAGGCGTCCCTTGTGGCGCAATGCAATGGATACCGCAAACTGCGGAAAGCCATGCAGGAAATTGGTGGTGCCATCCAGTGGATCAATAATCCACTGGTACTCATCGCCTTCCTGAAAACCGCTCTCCTCGGCAAGAATGCCGTGAGCGGGAAATGCCTTGCGCAGGATATAAATTATTTCCTGTTCGGCCTGACGATCAACCTCGGTGACAAAGTCATTGCGATCTTTCGTATGGATAGCGAGGGTATCCAGTTTGCCGAGATTGCGGATGATAACGTTACCAGCGCTGCGAGCTGCACGGATCGCGATATTAAGCGTGGGATTCATGGTTTTTCCTGTTTGACATTCTTGATGCGGGGCATCATACCGTGTCCGTCACGGCAAGAATAATATATTAGCGGCCTGGACTGCTTGCAGACAGCTGCGCCAGCTGTTGGCCGAGTTGTATCGGCGAGCCGGCTTGCAGGGATTTATCCCAGTTAATACGGTTTGGGCCAAACAGCAGGATGACAGTGGATCCCATGTTGAAACGCCCCATTTCGTCACCGCGCGCCAGATCAGTGACGCTACTGTTATTCATGTCGTAACGGTTGCGCTGTAACTGCATGCCCATGCCCGGATTAACTATTCCACTCCAGACTGTTTCCATGCAGGAAACAAAAATGGCACCGACCATGATCAGGGCCATCTGTCCGGCCGGTGTTTCAAACAGGCATACCAGTCGTTCGTTGCGCGCAAACAGGTCCGGGATGACGCGGGTGGTATGCGGCGCAACGCTGAACAGCCGACCCGGAATGTAGGTCGTCTCCAGCAGTTTTCCCTGGCAAGGCATGTGGATACGGTGGTAGTCGCGCGGTGAAAGATACAACGTGGCAAAGTTACCATTATCGAAGCTGGCAGCGCGATCTGTGTGACCACCAAGCAGGCTGCTGACGGAATAGTTGCGTCCCTTGGCCTGGATCAGCTGGCCGGCTGTGATGCTTCCGATCTGGCTGACGCGGCCGTCCACGGGGCTGGCGATGGCGTTTACATCCCCGGGGAATGCACGTGCTCCGGGTTTGAGTGCACGGGTAAAGAAACTGTTGAAGTCGGCATAGTCCCCGGCGCTGGCTGCCGTTGCCTGCGACATGTCAACATCGAAATGCCGGATGAACTGCCTGATCAGTGTGTTCTTCCACCACTTGCTGCGCCAGCGGGTGGCGTGTCGGACAACACGTGACAGCAGCTGGTGTGGCAATACCAGCAGTGGCCAGGACTTAAGCTGGTCTGTCAGACAGGCGTCACGGGCAGACATGCTGTTTGCCTGGAGCAAAAAGAGCTATCAACACGGAACGGGTATCGATGTGTATGCCGGTTTGCATAATCATGAAATTTTCAGCATGTGACTCGCAACACAAGCAGACGACTTGTGTCTAGTGGTGATGGTGCGAATGATCTTCGCCGGTTTTACGAATCACCGGGGCAAGGACGGTCATCCGGGTACCATTTTCGAGGTGGATGACCAGGGTTACGGTTTCACCCCCGCTAAGCGGACGACGCGGCTCAAATAGCATCAGGTGGCGGCCGCCAGGTTCCAGGCTGAGTTCGCTGCTGGCCGGGACGTCCAGTTGTTTCACCGGCAGCATGCGTGCGATACCGTCTTCGATTACCGTGCGATGGATCTCGGCGTTTTCAAAGTCAGGGCTGCTGATAGCGGTCACGGTCACCGTGTTTTCACCCTTATTAACCAGCGTCAGGTAACCGGCCGATACGCGGGACGCGGGCGGGGCTTCGCGTACCCAGGGTTCACTGACCTGTAGTGCTGAGTCCGCGTTTGCCAGTGAAGCTCCGGCGAGCAGTAATACAAGGGTGAGTGCACGTTTAATCATTGATAGGCCTGCAGCATTTTCCTGAAGTCGCCAGCCAGGGCATCGGCTGACAGGGGTGGTGTGAAAACCGCATGGTAGCGGCCGTCCGGGTCAAACAGGAATACGCTGGCAGTATGGTCAACCAGGTAGCCGCTGGTTCCTTGTTCGGCCGCGACGCGGCTGTGGATGACACCCAGCTGGCGGGTGATCTGATCAATAGCCTCAGGTGTGCCGGTGACACCGATAAAATCACCATTAAAATAGCTGACAAATTGTGCCAGTTGAGCGGGGGTATCGCGCTCCGGGTCAACACTGAGAAACACGAAGCGAACATCCGCGTCGACGTCAGCGAGTTTCTGGGACACGCTGTTCAGCACAGACAGCGTCGTCGGACACACGTCGGGGCAGTGCGTATAGCCAAAAAATACAAATGACCAGCGTTGTTTTAGCGCATTATTGTCAAACAGCTGGTTATTGTGATCGAGCAGCGAAAAGGCTGCAATTTCCCTGGCGGCGGGAAAACGGGTGGCAGCGAGATCGTCCGGGACTGACTTGTGTTCTAATACGGCCAATGCTGCCCAGATGCCGGCTGCCATCGCCAATGTTGTCACGATGATGGCAATCAGGATGCGGCGCACGCCGGTTAGTCGGGTATTGGTAGACATAGGTAAGGATTATTCCACAACCGTCGGCTGCGATACACTGTTTTGACGCGTTAGAGTAGCATGATCAATACAACTCAACAGGTATTAACAGCATTGAGTGAACCAGAGAAAACGGCGCGGGCACTTATAGAGTGGGGTGCAGGTCGGTTTGAAAGAGCCGGACTGGTCTATGGGCATGGCACTGACAACGCCCTCGACGAGGCCGCATCGCTGGTCCTGCACAGTTTATCGATCGGTTACGATCAGCCGGACTCGGTGCTGGACAGGCCGCTGGGTGAGTCTGATTTTGTCCGTGCGCGGGCGTTGCTGGAACAGCGTATACTGACCCGCCGCCCGGCTGCCTACCTGCTGGATGAGGCCTGGTTTGCCGGCTTGCCGTTTTTTGTTGATGAGCGGGTGCTGGTGCCGCGTTCTCCTCTCGCTGAATTGATTGCCGCCCGTTTTTCGCCCTGGATAGATCCGCAACGTGTTTCCAGTATTGTAGATATTGGTACCGGCAGCGGCTGTATTGCCATTGCCTGTGCAACAGCATTTCCGCAAGTGAAGGTTGATGCGACCGATGTGTCCCGTGATGCGCTGGATGTTGCTCGCGTTAACGTCGCCCGGCATGGCCTGGAAGCACGCGTTAACTTGCTTGAGTCTGACCTGTTCGTGGCGCTTGCAGGTAAAACCTATGACATTATCGTTTCCAATCCACCGTACGTGTCGCGTGAGGAGGTCGAGCAATTGCCGGAAGAGTTCCGTCATGAGCCGGCATCCGGATTGCTGGCAGGTGAGGACGGCCTTGATATCGTGGTACGCATGCTTGTCGAGGCAGCGAACTACCTGGCGAGTGACGGGATACTGGTCGTGGAGGTAGGCTATACCCATGAAGTATTGCAGGCACAGTACCCGGAAGTACCATTCATGTGGCTTGATTTTGATAATGGCGGGACCGGGGTGTTTTTGCTGGAAGCGTCTGTGTTGAAGGAGTTCCAGGCAACCTTTAGTCAGGTAGTAAAACAACGCAGAGCCAGCTGAACAATGTTAATGAGATAGACGTTTGATGAATGGACAACCAAAAACTGCGCAAGAATATGTGCGGCTTGTTGATCAGGCGCTGGATGCGGCCAGTTATGATTTTGATGAGGTCGAGAGTAATGTAGGCTTTATCGAGGCGCTGAAAAATGAGTTGACGGAAATGCGTGAGACGATGCGGGATGGCAGTTATCAGTTTGGTCGAAATGATTTGCCACTGATGCGTATCGTGAAGAAACACACGGAAAAGGATTTACCGTGCATTCGACTTTTTTACCTGATCAACCAGACCCACAGGCAGGGTCTGGATATATCGGATAGCTGATTACGGGCTGCTAACCCTTCGGTCGGTAGATCAGGCCGGGCCTGATTAGCAACTCATCCTTGTTCAGCTGGTCGAGCGGGAACTCTCCATCAACACTTTCGGCTATGCGGTCAAATACATAGGTGCCGCTGGCTGATTCGATAGTTTGAAAAATTGGCTGGCCCATGTAGTTGCCGACATGTGAGCCCTGCTGCGTCTCTGGTTGCGCCACGATAATCTCCTTGGTGAGTGTTCCGGGATTGTGCATCAGGACTATCGGTTGCTGATATCATATCTTTAGTCAACAAGAGGGCGACGCTACCTGCGAGAGTCGTTACAATAGCCGCATGTCAGGAAACAGTTTTGGAAAGTTATTTACCGTCACCGGTTTTGGAGAAAGCCATGGCCTTGCGCTGGGCTGTATTGTTGATGGCTGTCCGCCGGGGATGCCGTTGACCGAGGCCGACTTGCAGATAGATCTGGATCGACGCAAACCGGGAAAATCAAGGCACACCACACAACGACGGGAATCCGACGAAGTACAGATACTGTCTGGGATTTTCGAGGGTAAAACCACCGGCTCGCCGATTGGCCTGATCATTCACAATACCGATCAGAAGTCGAAAGACTATTCAAAAATCAAGGACCGCTTCCGTCCGGGCCATGCAGACTACACCTATCAACAGAAGTACGGCATTCGCGATTATCGGGGGGGTGGCCGCTCTTCCGCGCGGGAAACCGCCATGCGTGTAGCAGCAGGTGCTATTGCAAAAAAATATCTGAAACTGAAGTACGCTATTGAAGTGCGCGGCTACCTGTCACAACTCGGCCCACTCAGCCTGGAGCTGAAAGACTGGTCTGGCGTTGATGAAAACCCGTTTTTTTCGCCAGACCCTGGTCGTGTGCCGGAACTGGAGGAATACATGGACGCCTTGCGCAAATCCGGCGACTCTGTCGGCGCACGCGTCAACGTGGTTGCAACTGGTGTGCCGGCTGGCCTGGGTGAACCGATTTTCGATCGACTTGATGCCGATATTGGACACGCGATGCTGAGTATTAATGCCGTCAAGGGCGTTGAGATTGGTGCCGGTTTTGCTTGTGTTGCACAGAAGGGTACCGAACATCGTGATGAGATTACGCCCGACGGGTTTCTCAGCAACCATGCCGGCGGTGTGCTGGGCGGTATTTCAAGCGGACAGGACATTCTTGTCAGTATTGCGCTGAAACCGACTTCCAGTATCCGTATTCCCGGGCAGACCATTGACGTGCATGGGCAGCCGGTAGAAGTTGTCACTACCGGTCGACATGACCCCTGTGTCGGCATTCGTGCAACACCGATTGCAGAGGCCATGCTGGCGATTGTGCTGATGGATCACGTGTTACGGCATCGGGCGCAGAATATGGATGTCCACTCGGATACGCCGCAGGTTCCTCCTGCTGTTGGCGTTTAAACGAAGCTATTGCCCGACTGATCGCGGTTGCTGTGTGACATGATTTACTGGCGGTTGTCCGGTTTTTACCTGTTTTATTTTGCCTCTCTCGGTGCCTTGCTTCCCTACTGGAGCCTGTACCTGAAGTCGCTCGACTTTAGTATTACCGAAATAGGCCAGCTGATGGCCATATTGATGGCGACCAAGATCGTGGCGCCTAATGTCTGGGGCTGGATTGCTGATCACACCGGTGATCGTATGGCGATTATCAGACTCGCGTCACTGCTGTCGGTCATCACCTTTGCAGGTGTCTTCGTTAGTGATGCCTTCTGGTGGATGGTGGTGGTGCTGGTGTTGTTCAGTTTTTTCTGGAATGCGACCCTGCCACAGTTTGAAGCAACTACCATGAGCCATCTCGGTGAGGAAATGCACCGTTACAGCGGTATCCGGCTGTGGGGGTCAGTAGGTTTTATCGTCGCGGTTGCAAGTATCGGTACCCTGCTGGGTTACTTCAGCGTGGCGGCGCTGCCGTATGTGTTGATTGCCCTGTTTACGCTGATATGGCTGAACAGTTTGTGTGTGCCCGAGTCGGCGGCAGGGCATTTGCCGATTGATCAGGAACCACTGCGCAAGGTATTGCAACAACCGGTCGTGCTATCCCTGCTGGGTGTTTGTTTTCTGATGCAGGCAAGTCACGGTGCTTACTACTCCTTTTTCAGCCTTTATATGGAGGGATTCGGCTACAGCACCACCGTCATTGGGCAACTCTGGGCGCTGGGTGTGCTTGCGGAGATTGGCGTGTTCCTGATGATGCCGGTATTGATGCCCCGGTTTGGCGCCTACAACCTATTGCTGCTGGCTGTGTTATTGACTACCCTGCGCTGGCTGCTGACAGCGCTCTACGCAGACAAGCTGTTGATCATTTTGTTCAGCCAAACCTTGCATGCAGCCAGTTTTGGTTTGTATCACGCAGTAATGATCTTTTTGGTTCATTCCCTGTTTACCGGCAGCCACCAGGGCCGCGGCCAGGCGCTCTACAGCAGTATCAGCTTTGGTGCCGGGGGGGCTGCAGGCAGCCTGGTGAGTGGATATTTGTGGGTCGGGCTGGGCCCGCAGTCCATGTATTTTGTGGCAGCGGCGACCAGTCTGTGCGCGGTGGCTGTGGTGCTTTTCCTTGTGCGGGGTATCCCGGATGGCCGGTCGCCAGGGCTGACTTGATCTATGAGATACCGGATATATCCTATATAATTTCCTGTTTAAGCTGTTAAATTGACTGCCGGATCCTGATCCATGTCCAACAACACGCTGTACGACAAACTCTGGAATTCACACCTTGTTCGAGAAGACGAGCACGGTACCGGCCTGCTCTATATTGACCGCCACCTGATCCACGAGGTTACTTCACCGCAGGCCTTTGAGGGTCTGCGCATGGCAGGACGCAAGCCATGGCGTATCGATTCAATCCTGGCGGTACCCGATCACAACGTGCCAACAACGCTCCGAAGTGAAGGCATTGCAGATCCTGTTTCCCGCATACAGGTGGAAACCCTCGACAAGAATTGCGCTGACCTGGGTATCACCGAGTTCCTGATGAATGACCCCCGGCAGGGCATCGTCCATGTTATCGGCCCGGAGCAGGGCGCCACCTTGCCGGGTATGACGGTTGTGTGTGGAGACTCGCACACATCAACACACGGCGCCTTTGGTGCGCTTGCGTTTGGCATCGGCACGTCTGATGTCGAGCATGTGCTGGCGACACAGTGTCTGATCATGAAAAAATCACGCAATCTCGAGATTCGCGTTGACGGGCTGTTGGCTCCGGGCGTATCTGCCAAGGATGTTGTGCTGGCCATCATCGGCAAGATCGGTACTGCGGGAGGTACCGGCTGTTCAATCGAATTTACCGGTTCTGCCATGCAGGGACTGTCGATGGAAGGGCGTATGACGGTATGCAACATGGCTATCGAGGCTGGTGCGCGCGCCGGTATGGTTGCCGTGGACGATACCACCATAAATTATCTGCGTGATCGGCCCTATGCGCCGAGCGGTGAAATGTGGGACCGTGCCGTTACCAGCTGGCAGCAGTTACACAGTGACCCGGGGGCGGTTTTTGACAACACCGTTACACTTGATGCGGGCACCCTCGTACCGCAGGTTACCTGGGGAACCTCGCCGGAGATGGTGTTACCTGTTGATGGTGTGATACCGGACCCGGACAGGGAAGCGGACGCCATCAAGCAGGAGGGCATTCGCAAGGCGCTGGCCTACATGGACTTGCAACCCGGAACGCGGATCACTGATATTCGTCCCGATCATGTTTTTATCGGTTCTTGTACCAACGCACGTATTGAAGATTTGCGCGCGGCCGCTGGTGCCATACGCGGCCGCAAGGTTGCGACCAACATCAAACAGGCGCTGGTGGTGCCCGGCTCCGGTCTGGTCAAACGCCAGGCTGAGGCGGAAGGTTTGGACGAGGTTTTTAAATCCGCCGGTTTTGAATGGCGTGAGCCGGGTTGTTCAATGTGCCTGGCGATGAACGCCGACCGCCTGCAACCCGGAGATCGTTGTGCTTCCACCTCCAACAGAAACTTTGAAGGCCGGCAGGGGCAGGGTGGACGCACACACCTGGTGAGTCCCGCCATGGCTGCTGTGGCTGCTGTTACCGGTCATTTTTCTGATATACGGAAAGAGCAGGATTAAGCTATGGAGAAGTTTGACAAGCACACTGGACTGGTCGTGCCGCTGGATCGACATAATGTTGATACCGATGCGATCATTCCCAAGCAGTTTCTGAAATCGATCAAGCGTAGTGGTTTTGGGCCAAACCTGTTCGACGAATGGCGCTACCTGGACCACGGTGAACCTGGTATGGACAATACAGGTCGCCCCCTGAATGAGGATTTCGTGTTAAATTTTCCACGTTATCATGGTGCGCAGATACTTCTGGCCCGCCATAACTTTGGTTGCGGGTCTTCGCGTGAGCACGCACCCTGGGCGCTGGAAGACTATGGTATTCGTTGTATCATCGCCCCCAGTTTTGCAGATATTTTTTATAATAATTGCTTTAAAAATGGAATATTACCAATTGTTTTATCAGAATATATTATGGATAATTTGTTCCGTGAAACACTCGA
>Ga0316187_10004129_pt1 | contig 12567 bp, 8 predicted proteins | sample CroRivburrow1_MG_FD_204927 | JGI IMG/M metagenome (GOLD analysis project Ga0316187, IMG submission 204927) | Coastal sediment microbial communities from Maine, United States - Cross River worm burrow 1 | ecosystem: Environmental > Aquatic > Marine > Coastal > Sediment | place: USA: Maine...
TGGACGGCGTCCGTGGACGCGTGCCCGTACAACGACCGGACGAACAGGGGCGCCACCATCGGCTCTCCGCCTCCGGGTGCGGCGTGGTACATCCTGGTCCGACCCGAGCTGACGTTCTGCAACGAGGACGCCGGATCGTACAGCTCGAAGGCGGTCTCCGAGCAGGGCTCCACGCCGTTCGCGGGCTCGGATCGCGACGTCGGCATCAACGCTTCGGGTAGCTCCTGTACTGCGACGCCGTAACTACGCGGACTAGCGTTCGATAACAAAGGGGAGGGACATCGACGTCCCTCCCCTTTTTCTTTGAGCCGTAGGCCCGTGCGTCCCGCCCGGGCCGGGGCAGGAGTCTGGAAGCACCGTGGCGTCGAGATTGTTGGAATCGCCTGCCGCCAGGAGTGACCGTCGGCGGGCATGCGGGTGGCCGTCGGCGGGCATCGCTTCCGTCAGTCGCGGGTCAATTCATCCTGAAACCGGGGTTTTCTAGGCGGGCATGAGCCTTGCCCTGTGCCGGGGCATGGAGTGGCCCCATTCGCCCATCGAGACCGCGGCCGATCGCTTCGTGCCCGCGCACTGTCCCTGGCCGGCTTGCGCCGATCATCGACTTCCTCGCAATCGTTCCTACCGCTTTCACCGACACGGCGCCTTCGTTCGAGAGACCGACCGGCGCGCGGTTCCCAGCTTTCGCTGTCTTTTCTGCAATCGGACCTTCTAGCAGCAGACGTTTGCTTGTTCTTACTATCTGAACTTGAGAGTGCGAAGTTCTCCTAGGCCCTGCGGCGTGCCTTGGTCGGTTGGATTTCCTCGGTCTTGAGAGTCGACAGCTCGGTGGCCAGGTCGATCCATTGATCCATGAGCTTTCGGAACTTGGCGTAGTTGCGTAGCTGCTTGCGCACGGTCGGGAGCGCTTCGCGACGGACGAAGCGCGTCGTGCCCTTGCCCTTCCTGGTGTAGCTCAGCTGATAGTACGGTCCGTGCTTCTCGGGTGGTGATGCCTTGCAACGGCACCCCGCTGAGCCGCAGACACTGTACTGCTGCGAGAGCGTTCCGATTCGCAAGTCCCCCAAGCTGGCAAGGTCACGCTTGATCTTGTCAATCTGACGCTCGAGGGTACGGATCCTCGGATTCATAGAGAAAGTATACCGCGATTCATAGCAGATAGCATTATAATGCTATCTGTCACGGTGAGACGTCCAGGGTGGGCCACGGAGACGCTCATGGTCCTCTGGCTCGAATGGTTCCGATGCGTGCTGGACTTACGGCCCGCCTGTGCCCGTGGCCGGACTTTCCTGTGGATGTGCCTGGCCCTGCTCGGCCTATCCGTCCGCGCCGAACTCGCCGGCGTCACGAGCTTCGTCCGCGCGGCAGGACTGACGCCCGAGGCCTACCCCAAGCTGCTGCACCTGTTTCACAGCCCCGGCGTCGACGTCGATCGGCTCAGCTCAGCATGGGTCGGTCTCGTCCGCCGCCTGTTCACACCGCTCCGCGTGGGCGATCGAGTCGTCGTGGTGGCCGACGGCCTCAAGGTCCCCAAGGAGGGACGCAAGATGCCCGCAGTCAAGAAGCTGCACCAGGAGTCGGCCAACAACTCCAAGCCCCCGTTCATTTCCGGACATTCCTGCCAGGCCCTGGCCCTACTGGTTCTGGGGCCTTTGGGCCGGGTCTCGGCCGTCCCGCTCGTCAGCCGCATCCACGAGGGGCTGGTCTTCTCCAACCGCGACCAACGCAGTTTGCTCGACAAGCTCGTCGAACTGCTCTTGCCCGTGGCGGGATGGATGGAGTCCGCCGTGGTGCTCGTCGCCGACGCGTACTACGCCAGCCGCAAGATCGCAGTACCGCTGCTGGATCAGGGACACCACCTCGTGACGCGTGTCCGCAGCAACGCCGTCGCCTGTCGCCCGGCACCTCGGCCGCGGCGGGCCCGCCGGGGCCGGCCCCGGCTGTACGGGACCAAGTTGAAACTCAGCGCTCTCTGGAACGATCGCGATCGTTTCCACTCGGTGCGAAGCCCCTTGCAGGAGGAGCAGCGGGTCCGAATCCATTATCGTTGTGAGGATCTGCTGTGGCGGCCCGTCGGGCGGCTCGTGCGATTCGTCTGGATCGATCATCCGTTGCGGGGCCGGCTGCTGCTCATGACCACCGATCTTCAACTCGATCCACTCCAGGTGCTCCTGCTCTACAGCTACCGCTTTCGTATCGAGGTCAGCTTCAAGCAGGCGCTGCACACGATTGGTACCTACGCCTACCGCTTCTGGATGATGGCGATGCAGCCCCGGAGGCGAGGCGCCGGCGACCAGTACCTGCACCGCACCTCCGACGACTACCGCCGACTCGTGCGGCGCAAGCTCGCCGCCTACCATCGATCGATTCAGCTCGGCTGCATCGCCCAGGGGTTGCTGCAGCACCTCGCGCTGAACCGTCGCAAACAAGTCTGGCGACACTTCCGAAGCTGGATGCGCACGATGAATCCCGCTGCACCACCGTCGGAAGCCGTCGTCGCCGAAGCCCTGCGCGGAACGCTACCCGAATTTCTCCTGGGTGCGTCAGACGGCCACAAACTCAAGAAATTCCTGCTCGATCACGCAGACCCGAAAAGGCGCGTCGCGCTACGATTGGCCGGGTAGGGAAAACGTCGCACTGTCGAGTATCTGAAGTGCCCCGAGCTTTCCGCGCCGATCGCTGCAGGCCTCAACGCCGGCTCGGCCCACCGCCAGCTCGCCCGCTCCCTTGGATGCGCACCGTCGACCGTCACCGGCCGGGCCGCCAGGCTCGGGCGACGCGCTTTGCTCTTGTGCGCGCTCGCGCTCGATCAGGTCCCGATCGACGAACCCATTGTCTTCGACCACTTCGAAAGCTTCGAGTTCTCGCAGGATCTTCCGGTCGGCGTCGGGACCGCCGTCGGTCAGCAATCCTGGTTCGTCTACGACGTCGCCGCAGCACGACATCGCCGTACCGGCAGAACGACGCCGTCACAGCGTGCCCGAATCCGCCGCCGCCGTGCGTCCGGCCAAGCCTGGCCACGGGGGACGTATCACCGATCTTTCCGCGAAGTGCTCGACCACTTGCTCGAGCGCGCCGGACCCGGACGAGTGATCTCTTTGATCACCGACGACCATCCGGCCTATCGTGCGGAGCTATCGACGCATCCCGGACGAACACGCGTGAGTCACCGCAGTTTCCGCAACCCTCCTCGCGGCCCCAAGGGCTCGCCCCGCAGCAGCGAGGCGCTGCGCCGTGATCGGGAGATGTTCGCGGCAGACCTCCTCCACAGCCTCATGCGTCACACCTGCGCCCACCACCGGCGCGAGACCATAGCGTTCTCTCGGCGAGTCAACGCCATGCTCGAACGGACCTTCTTGCTCGCGGTGTGGCGCAACTTCGTGAAGCGACGGTCCGAGCGTCGCCGCCACGAGCGTACCCCGGCCATGCATCTCGGCCTCACGACCGAGCCCTGGAGCTGGACGAGGTTGCTGGCAAAGCGGTTGTTCCCTTCGCGGACGGCAATCCCGCCAGCGTGGCAGAAGATCTACCGGAGAGACTGGATCACGAGGGTCGTGGGGCCGAACCGGCGCCATCGCCTCGCAAACGCCTACTGAACCCCGAAGAAGGCGACGAGGTCGCCCCCGGGACGGGTCGCAGGCCGCTCGGGGCCACCTTCCCTGACCCCACAGCCCACGAGACAAGGGTTCGGGAAAGATCCCCGGAGCGCACAGATACCAACCCGATCCCACAATCTCGACGCCACCATGGTCTAGAAGAGCGTCGTGGGGGGGGCGGAATCGAGCTTCAGGTGCTCCCGCGCCCGCCGGGTGACCTGTCTCCCACGCTGAGTGCGGTCCAGGAAGCCGATCTGAAGCAGGTAAGGCTCGTAAATCTCCTCGAGGGTGCCACGGTCCTCACCTATCGCCGCGGCCAGTGTGGACAGCCCTACAGGCCCTCCGTCGAACTTCACCAGGATGGTGGTCAGGATCCGGCGGTCCAGGAGATCCAGTCCGTAGGCGTCGACCTCCAGGCGTTCCAGGGCGGACGACGCGGCGGATTCGGTGATGCGGTCGCCCCCCTCGACCTGGACGAAGTCCCTGACCCTCCGGAGCAGACGGTTGGCGATCCTGGGAGTTCCGCGTGAGCGCCGGGCGATCTCGTCTGCTCCGGCCGGCTCGAGGCGGATTCCCAGGATCCCCGCCGAGCGGTTGACGATCGCTCCCAGCTCTTCGGGGTTGTAGTAGTCGAGGTGGTGCACGATGCCGAAACGGTCGCGAAGAGGGGCGGTGAGCAAGCCCACCCGCGTCGAGGCCCCCACCAGCGTGAATCGGGGCAACTCGAGTCGGATCGAGCGGGCGCTGGGACCGGAGCCGATCACCAGGTCCAGGGCGAAGTCCTCGAGGGCCGGATAGAGGATCTCCTCCATCGTCCGGCTCAGCCGGTGGATCTCGTCGACGAACAGCACGTCGCCGGCCTGGAGGTTCGTCAGGATGGCCGCCAGGTCGCCCGGCCTCTCGATGGCGGGACCGGAGGTGACCTTGATCTCGACCTCCATTTCGCGAGCGATGACGTAGGCCAGGGTGGTCTTGCCCAGTCCGGGGGGGCCGTAGAGCAGAACGTGATCCAGGGCCTCACCCCGCTGGCGAGCGGCCTCGAGGAAGACTCCGAGGGTGTCCTTGATCCGTTCCTGGCCGATGTACTCGGACAGGAGCTTCGGCCGCAGCGTCTGCTCGAACTCGCGCTCTTCTCCCTCGGCGGTCGCGCGAACCAGGCGATCGTCGGGGCTCATCCCCTACCCCGACCGGACCAGTCCGCTCAGGGCGGCCTTGAGGACCTGCTCGAGAGTCGGATCGCGGTCCAGGGCCGTAAAGGCACGGTCCACAGCCTTCCGGGAGGCATCCCGCGTGTAGCCCAGGTTCTCGAGGGCCGACATCGCGTCTCGTCGAGCCCCACCGGTGGCGTCGTCGTCGGTGACCGGCGGGCCGTGCTTCGAGGACCGACCGCCGCGCGCTTCGCGCTCGAGGCGATCCCTCAGCTCCAGCAAGATCCGCTCGGCCGTCTTGCGGCCAATCCCCGGGATCTTCTGGAGCCGGTCGCGATCGCCGTCGAGCACCGCACGCTCCAGCTCGGCGACGCCGATGCCCGAGAGCACCGCCAGCGCCATCTTGGGGCCGACTCCGGAGATCTGGACCAGACGCTCGAAGGCCGCGCGCTCGGCTGCGGTCGCGAATCCGAACAGCACCAGCGCGTCCTCGCGCACGTGGGTGTGAACGTGGAGACTGACGGTCCCGTTCGAGCGATGGGCGAGCTCGTAGTAGGTGCTCAGCGGTATCTGGAGCGAGTAGCCGACCCCCCCGACGTCGACCAGGACGGCTCCGGGCTCGCATTCGGCGATTCGCCCTGTGAGGCGTCCTATCATTGGCCAATCATAGCATCGAGGCCCTCAGCCCTTCCGGGTGCGGCGAGTGGGCTCGGGGCCAGAGACCGACGGGAACCCCATGCTCGCCACGTGGCACAAGGCCACGGCAATCGCGTCGGCGCGGTCGGACGGACCCGGCAGCGTCTCGACGCCCAGCAGTCGGACGACCATGGCGTGGACCTGTTCCTTGGGGGCGTGGCCGTTTCCCGCCACGGCCGACTTGACGGCCGCCGGAGCGTACTCGGCCACGGGGATCCCCGCACCGGCCAGCGTTGCGAGCACCACACCCCGGGCGTGGGCGAGCTGCAGCGCCGAGCGGGCGTTGACGCCGTGAAAGGGCGCCTCGACCGCCGCTGCGGTCGGGGCCAGGCGTCGGACCAGCTCATCAAATCGTGTGGCGAGGCGGTGCAGTCGCTCGGGGAATCCGACGCCGCGCCCCCCCAGTCGAATGACCCCCGACTCCACGAGCCGCGGGCTCGCCCGGGGCCCGTCCAGCACCCCCCAACCGGTGATCGCGGATCCGGGATCGACCCCCAGGACGCGCACGATGGCTCAGGGGGTCCCGGCTTCCAGGTCGGCGTCGTCGAACTCGACGTTTGCGTGAACGTTCTGGACGTCGTCGTGGTCTTCCAGCACCTCGAGGAGCTTGATGCACTGCTCCACTCGCTTGCCGTCGAGGTGGACCGTGTTTTGCGGCTCCATGGTGAGCGACGCCTCGGTGGTGCCAATCCCGGCGGCTTCCAGCGCCCCCCGGACGCCCTCGAAGGCGTCGGGCGCGGTGACGACGTGAAACTCACCTTCCTCGCTGCGAAGATCGTCAGCACCGGCGTCGAGAACGATCTCCATGAGGCGATCCTCGGTGGTTGCCGAGGCAGGCACGACGCAGAACCCCTTCTTCTCGAAGATCCACGCGACGCTGTTGGGCTCCCCGAGATTGCCGCCGTGCTTGGAGAGCAAGTGGCGGATCTCGGCGGTGGTGCGGTTCTTGTTGTCGGTGAGAACCTCGAGGAGGATCGCGACGCCGCCGGGCCCGTAGCCCTCGTAGACGACCTCGTCGTAGGTCACCCCCGGCAGCTCTCCGGTCCCCTTCTGGATCGCCCGCTTGATGTTGTCGGCCGGCATGTTCGCTGCCTTGGCGACGGCGACGGCGGAGCGCAGGCGTGGATTGCCCTCGGGATCACCCCCGCCGAGCCGGGCGGAGACCGTCAGCTCCTTGATCAGCTTGGTGAACAGCCGGCCGCGCTTGGCGTCTTTGCCGGCCTTCTTGTGCTTGATCGTGCTCCACTTCGAGTGGCCGGACATGCTTGCTCCACGACCGGCGGCCCCGTGGGGTCGCTCGACGAACGGATGTGTCGAGCGGAGTTCGGCGTCGGACGGGGCCGCTCACCGCCCGATTTTAGCACACGGAGCGTGCCGCGGCGGCCGTCGAAACATCTCCACCGCGAGCGATCAGAACGTGTAGATGACGCCGATGGACAGGGTGACGTTCTCGTAGTCGAGGGTGCCGCCCTTGATGTAGTAGATTCCCGGATCGGGTTTCCCGTCGGGCTGGGTGCCGTCGAAGAAACACGATGTGGGCGACACCTCACAGATGCCCGCGGGCGCGTTCGGGTCGGTAGGCTGAAGCGAACCGCCGTCCACGATCCCGCCCTCGAGGATCTCGATCGTGCCGTAGGTCGCACTGGCCTCGGGCTCGGTCAGCAAGACCCGCTCGTTGGGGACCGAGATGCCGACACTCTCGGTCGGCGGATCGAAGGTCAGCGTCATTCTCTGGGATGTGAACGCCCAGTTGATGTCGAGATAGGTCGCCCACTTCCGTTTGAAGGTGTACTCGACTCCGCCCACCAGATGCCACTCGAAGGTATCCGGGACATTAACCTGCGCCGGGCCGAGATCGCCTTCGGTGCCGACGGGGTCGAAGCGGTTCGGGAACGTCTGGAGCCGGGTGAATCTACCGATCGACGAATCCATGTTTCTCGACAGATCGTTGAGCTGGCTGCTGGGCTCAAATCCCGTGATGATGTAGCCGATCCCGGCGCCGATGTATGGATTGAAGCTCGCGCGAGGTCGGAAACGCGCCATGGCGGTTACCATCAACGGGACCATTTCGATCTCGCCGGCGGGGATTGCCGGCAGCGGAGGAGCCAGCTGGTTCGCCCCGCAACCGGTGCACCTGAACTTGAAGCGTTGATCTACCTCTCGTGGGTCCAGCGCGAACTCCGCCTGCAGCTCGATGTTGCCGACGTCGCCCCTCTGATATCCGGCCGACATCTCCACGATGAAGATCTTGGTAACGGCGTACTGCGCGGAGAGCGTGACGCGCGGAGCCGACTCGATCTGCAGCTTCAAACCCTGGGCGTCGTCGTTTCGAGGATCTTCGAAGAAGCGGACCTGGATATCCCTCGCGTCGGTGACGGTCAGGATGTTCGCTGCATCGCTTCGGATCTCGCCCTGCGAATCCGACATGCCGAGGCTGAAGCCGAGACGCCATTTCTTTTCGACGTCCTCGGCGTGGACAGAAGAAACCCCGGCCACGACCAGCACGCACACGGTGGCGAGGCCAAGCCTGGTGAACTGAGTTTTCACGATTCTGCGCTCCCCACCTCCGGGCTTCGAGGAGGCCCGGAATGCGTCGCGGGCGAAGGCGTTTTTATACTCTGCCGAGGATGGGCGGTCAAGCCTGTACGGCGGAGGGTTGCGGTGTTTTTTCCGCATCACGAAAAAGGCCCGCCTCTCGGCGGGCCTTTCCCGGAAATGATGAGTCCCGGCAACGTCCTACTCTCCCACGCAGTTGCCCACGCAGTACCATCGGCGCTGAGGGGCTTAACGACCGTGTTCGGAATGGGAACGGGTGTGGCCCCCTCGCTATGATCACCGGGAAAAAATAAACCGAATAGTCGGGCAGCGTTACGGCCTCACGCGGGAGCAATGAAGAAAACTATGGTCAAGCCTCACGACCGATTAGTACCGGTAAGCTTAATGCATCACTGCACTTACACCTCCGGCCTATCAACCTCGTAGTCTCCGAGGGGTCTTCAGCCACCGAAGTGGAGGGATACCTCATCTCGGGGTGGGCTTCGCGCTTAGATGCCTTCAGCGCTTATCCTTTCCGGGCACAGCTACCCAGCGCTGCCCCTGGCGGGACAACTGGCACACTGGAGGCCCGTGGTTTCCGGTCCTCTCGTACTAGGAAACCATCCCCTCAAGTATCCTGCGCCCACAGCAGATAGGGACCGAACTGTCTCACGACGTTCTAAACCCAGCTCACGTACCGCTTTAATCGGCGAACAGCCGAACCCTTGGGACCCACTTCAGCCCCAGGATGCGATGAGCCGACATCGAGGTGCCAAACCTTGCCGTCGATATGAACTCTTGGGCAAGATAAGCCTGTTATCCCCGGCGTACCTTTTATCCGTTGAGCGACGGCCCTTCCATTCGGAACCGCCGGATCACTAAGCCCTGCTTTCGCACCTGCTCGACTTGTAAGTCTCGCAGTCAAGCGCCCTTTTACCTTTACACTCTACGGCTGATTTCCAAACAGCCTGAGGGCACCTTCGGGCGCCTCCGTTACATTTTGGGAGGCGACCGCCCCAGTCAAACTACCCACCTAACAGTGTCCCTGGACCGGCTTCACGGCCCTAGGTTAGAACCCCAGTACCACAAGGGTGGTATCTCACTGATGGCTCCACACAGGCTAACGCCCACGCTTCAACGCCTCCCACCTATGCTGCACATGCAGCACCGAAGTCCACTGCCAGGCTGTAGTAAAGGTGCACGGGGTCTTTCCGTCTTGCTGCGGGTAACCGGCATCTTCACCGGTGCTACAGATTCGCTGAGTCGCTCACCGAGACAGCGCCCAGATCGTTACGCCATTCGTGCAGGTCGGAACTTACCCGACAAGGAATTTCGCTACCTTAGGACCGTTATAGTTACGGCCGCCGTTTACCGGGGCTTCGATTCAGAGCTTCTCCTTCGACGAATCTCAGGATAACCCCTCCTCTTAACCTTCCGGCACCGGGCAGGCGTCAGACCCTATACATCGTCTTTTTTACTTAGCAGAGTCCTATGTTTTTAGTAAACAGTCGCCTGGGCCATTTCACTGCGACCCCTTCGAGCTCCGGACGCAGGTCCTTCACCCTAATGGGGCACCCCTTCTCCCTAGGTTACGGGGTGAGTTTGCCGAGTTCCTTAGTGAGCGTTCTCTCACGCGCCTTGGGATTCTCTCCCTGTCTACCTGTGACGGTTTGCGGTACGGTCAGACTAGAGACTCCTTAGAGGTTTTTCTTGGCAGCGTGGAATCAACAAGTTGGTTTGGCCGAAGCCGCACTTCCTGGCTACCCTCGGTGTTAACGATCCCCCGGATTTGCCTAAGGGACCCACCTACGTCGCCACCGGGCATTTCCAACCGCCCGTATGCCTATCCTTCTGCGTCACCCCATCGTAATAACGCCTCTAAACTGGTGCAGGAATGTTGACCTGCTGTCCATCGCCTACGCCTTTCGGCCTCGGCTTAGGAACCGACTAACCCTGAGCGGACGAACCTTCCTCAGGAAACCTTAGACTTTCGGCGAGTCCGATTCTCGCGGACTTTATCGCTACTTGTGCCGGCAGCGTCTCTTCCGCACGCTCCACCGCTTCTTACGATACGGCTTTGTCGCTTACGGAATGCTCCCCTACCCCTCCCGACCTCCCGAAGGAGACCGGAAAGCCGCAGCTTCGGTGACATGCTTGAGCCCCGTTGAATTGTCGGCCCAGAGTCGCTTGACCAGTGAGCTATTACGCTTTCTTTAAAGGGTGGCTGCTTCTAAGCCAACCTCCTGGTTGTCTCAGCAACTCCAGATCCTTTCCCACTTAGCATGTACTTGGGGACCTTAGCTGGCGATCTGGGTTCTTTCCCTCTTGACGACGGAGCTTATCCCCCGCCGTCTGACTCCCGGGATCTGGACAGGCGGCATTCAGAGTTTCGTTGGATTCGGTAACCGGGTAAGGCCCCTAGTCCATCGAGTACTTTACCTCCGCGTGTAAACTCCCGAGGCTAGCCCTAAAGCTATTTCGGGGAGAACGAGCTATAACTTGGTTTGATTAGCCTTTCACCCCTACCCTCAGCTCATCCAAGCCGTTTTCAACCGACAATGGTTCGGGCCTCCACGCAGTGTTACCTGCGCTTCACCCTGGCCAAGGGTAGATCACCAAGATTCGCGTCTACTCCCTGCAACTGAACGCCCTATTAGGACTTGCTTTCGCTGCGGCTGGCTTATCGCTTAACCTTGCTACAGAGAGTAACTAGCCGGCTCATTATGCAAAAGGCACGCGGTCGAGCTTTCCCCGAAGGGCATGGCTCTCCCACTGCTTGTAGACATACGGTTTCAGGTACTATTTCACTCCCCTAACAGGGGTGCTTTTCACCTTTCCCTCACGGTACTGGTTCACTATCGGTCGCTGGGTAGTATTTAGCCTTGCGAGATGGTCCTCGCAGATTCCCACGGGGTTCCACGTGTCCCGTGGTACTTGGGACGTGATCCCAAGGAGCCGACATCGTTTTCGCTCACGGGGCTATTACCCTCTTTGGCGGCACTTTCCAGAGACCTTGAGCTAACGAGCCGGTTTGTAACTCCTCGACCCCCATGCGAAGGGGTCCGGATCGATCCCACGACACCGGTCATGCAACGCTCGCACGCTTGACACATGGCCGGTTTAGGCTGTTCCCGTTTCGCTCGCCGCTACTCCGGGAATCACTATTGTTTTCTTTTCCTGGGGGTACTGAGATGGTTCACTTCCCCCCGTTCGCTCCACCCTTCCTATGAATTCAGAAGGGGGTGACAGGACATGACTCCTGCCGGGTTTCCCCATTCGGGCATCCCCGGTTAAAGCATGCAGCAGCTCACCGAGGCTTATCGCAGCTTACGACGCCCTTCATCGCCTCCCAGCGCCAAGGCATCCACCGTACGCCCTTAGTAGCTTGACCATAGAACAATCAAATACTCAGCTTACGTGTAGCCTACAACGCAAATTACCCGACTATTCAGTTATCAAAGATCGCGGGACGCGCCACCTGGCTGCGTCCCGAAACTTCTTGCGAACACCCACCGGAGAGCCTCCACCTGCCTGCCCCCAAACCTGTCGAGGGGTGGTGGAGGTAAGCGGATTCGAACCGCTGACCCCCTGCTTGCAAAGCAGGTGCTCTCCCAGCTGAGCTATACCCCCGGGCCGTTGCCAATCGTCCGACTGGTGGGCCTAGGTAGATTTGAACTACCGACCTCACGCTTATCAGGCGTGCGCTCTAGCCAACTGAGCTATAGGCCCGTCGCCCGCCCTTGCGAGCTCGCCGCGCTCGGTCAAGCCCACTGGCGGAGAGCCCGCCTACCGTGAGCTGATCGAACGGCCGAACCGTCGGTGGCTCCGATGCTCGCTCAAAACTAAATAGAGACGTACCGGCCTAGGAAGGCTATCCATCGACCTGGATATCCGCATTCGCGCATCGGCTCGAGGCCGATTACCGAATACATGGACTCCTTAGAAAGGAGGTGATCCAGCCACAGGTTCTCCTACAGCTACCTTGTTACGACTTCACCCCAATCGCCTACCACTCCGTCGGCACCTGCCTCCCTTGCGGGTTGGCCCAGCGACTTCGAGAGCAGCAAACTTTCGTGATGTGACGGGCGGTGTGTACAAGGCCCGGGAACGTATTCACCGTGGCCTGCTGATCCACGATTACTAGCGATTCCAACTTCATGCAGTCGAGTTGCAGACTGCAATCCGAACTGGGGGCGGCTTTTTGGGATTGGCTCCACCTCGCGGCATCGCAGCCCTTTGTGCCGCCCATTGTAGCACGTGTGTAGCCCTGGGCATAAAGGCCATGATGACTTGACGTCATCCCCACCTTCCTCCGGCTTATCACCGGCAGTCCCCTTAGAGTTCCCGGCCGAACCGCTGGCAACTAAGGGCAGGGGTTGCGCTCGTTGCGGGACTTAACCCAACATCTCACGACACGAGCTGACGACAGCCATGCAGCACCTCCACGACAGCCCCTAAGGGAAACTCCCTCTCTGGAGTTGTCCGCCGCAGTTCAAACCCAGGTAAGGTTCTTCGCGTTGCGTCGAATTAAACCACATGCTCCACCGCTTGTGCGGGCCCCCGTCAATTCCTTTGAGTTTCAGCCTTGCGACCGT
>Ga0316187_10004130_pt1 | contig 12567 bp, 14 predicted proteins | sample CroRivburrow1_MG_FD_204927 | JGI IMG/M metagenome (GOLD analysis project Ga0316187, IMG submission 204927) | Coastal sediment microbial communities from Maine, United States - Cross River worm burrow 1 | ecosystem: Environmental > Aquatic > Marine > Coastal > Sediment | place: USA: Maine...
TCTCCGCTCTTGGCTCCCCGTCCGCCGCCCAACCCGCGACGCCGCCTGTAACTCATCCGGTCGTTCCCCTTTGGTCCGGGCCCTGAGCGCCTGCTAAGAACGTCTCAGTCGGCTCGCGAACGCTCCGTCAGTGTCCGACTTCCACGGCAACACCCGAAGGTCGCCGTTCTCATCCATCGCTTCATCGGGTACCCACGTCGGCTCCGGCGGCTCCCTCCTGAAGTCGCTATGCCGGACCAGAAAGCTCTCGACCTGCTCTTCGTTCTCCTCCGCCTCGAGAGAACAGGTCGCGTACACGAGCAATCCTCCCGGCTCCACAAGGTCCGCCATCGCATCCAGCAACTCGCGCTGCAGCGCCACGAGCGAATCGAGCCTGTCCTGGTCCAGACGCCACCGGGCGTCCGGGCGACGCCGCAGCACCCCCGTGCCCGTGCAGGGCGCGTCGAGCAGCACCGTTCGCGCACCCGCGATCGCCGGTGCGCGTGCGTCCGCTCGGAGCAGGTGGACATCCACCCCCAGGCGAGCGACCGGTTCTCGCAGCCGGTCCAGGCGGCGACCACTCACGTCCGCAGCCACGAACGGGCGGGCGTCCCGGCCCCGCCACGCCAGGGCGAGAGCCTTCCCGCCCGGTGCCGCACAGGCATCCAGGACAGGGCCCCTGAACGCATCGCCCACGTAGTCTACCACCGCGGAGGCGGCGGGGTCCTGCACGACACACGGCAGACTCCCAAGCACTTGCTCCGGCCGACCTTCACGGACACGGAACATCGACCTCCAGCCAGGCTCAGGCACCAACCGAACCCCTTCTGCCGGCGTGAGCTCACGGTTCGAATCCGCGTCCGCGTCAAGCACTCGCACCGTCACCGGTGGAGCCCGGTTATCATTCTCCACCAGACGACGAACCGAGGCAAGCGGCCAGCGAGACAGCCATCGCTCAATCAGCCAGCGCGGGTGGGATCCCCACGTCGTCAGATACCCCTCGGGATCCGCTTCCTGATCGGGAAACGCATCCGCCTGCCGGCCTTCTCTCGCGGCTCGCCGGAGCACTGCATTCGCGAGTCCGCCGACCTTCGGTCCCACGGTGCGCTTGATTCCCTCGACCGTCTGATCGACGGCCGCATGGTCAGGCACACGGGTCTCCCGCATCTGGTACAGGCCGAGGCGCAGCCACTGCAGTACGCGGGGGTCCAGGCGACGAATCGGCCTGTCCAGCAGCAGCCCCAGCTCGGCATCCAGGCGGGAGCGAAGCCGGATCGAGCCGAACGCCAGCTCGAGGGCCAGGCCACGATCGGACGGCTGGAGATTCGACAGACGACGTGCTGCGGCGTGATCGGCAAACTCACCGCGATCCACGTCGCACAGGGTGTGAAAGGCGGCGAGGCGGGGGTCATCCCCCGTCCTCTCCTGTTCCGGACTCAATCCAGCATGCCTGTCGACGGGCTGGAGGGTACACCCCATTCGCGCTCCGGCATTCGACCTGCCAGCCACGCGGCTCGGCCCGCCTCGACCGCCTGGCGCATGGCGTGCGCCATCAGCACCGGGTCGTCGGCCGCCGCCAGCGCCGTGTTCATGAGAATGCCGTCCACACCCTGCTCCATGGTCTCGCACGCATCGGAGGCCGTCCCGACTCCAGCGTCCACGATCACCGGAACGTCCAGCCGGCTCTTGAGAATCCGGATGTTCACGGGGTTGAGCAGTCCGAGCCCGCTGCCGATCGGCGAGGCCAGAGGCATGACGGCCGCGGCGCCGGCATCCTGGAGCTTGAGAGCCGTGATCAGGTCGTCGTTCGTGTAGGGCAGCACCGTGAACCCCTCCGCTACCAGCGTCCGGGTCGCCCCCAGCAACGCTTCCGTGTCGGGCAGCAACGTCTCCTGGTCGCCGATTACTTCGAGCTTCACCCAGTCGCTGAGCCCGGCCTCACGCCCCAGTCGGGCGTAGCGCACCGCGTCCTCTTCCGTATAGCACCCTGCAGTGTTGGGAAGGAGGAAGAACTCCTTCGGGTCGAGGTGGTGCAGCAGGCTCTCCTCCTTCGAGGCGTCGAGATCGACGCGCCGCACCGCCACCGTAACCATCTCCGCGCCCGAGGCCCTCAGGGCCGCTACCGTCTGCTCGGCATCCCTGTACTTGCCGGTGCCGACGATCAGCCGCGACTCGAAAGTCCGCCCACCGATCGCCAGGGGGTTCGGATCCGCCGCCAACCCGTGTCTCATGACCGTGCCCATGTGTCGACTCGAAACTCCTGTGTGTGACTCAACCGCCGCCCACGAAGTGGACGATCTCGATTCGATCTCCGTCCCGGAGCACTGCGTCCGCGATCTCGGTTCGCCTGATGATCTGCCTGTTCAGCTCCACGACCACCAGTCGCCCGTCCAACTCCAGGTCCTCCAGGAGTCCGGCCACGGTAAGGCCGTCGCTGACCTCCCGGTCCTTGCCGTTGATTTCTACGCGAAGCATCCGCCCTCGCTCTCCTGTTGAGCGCACAGGTCGATCAGCCCAAGGGCCTCTTGCACCGGATTAGCCGCCTGCCAGACCGCCCGAATGACGGCGATCCCGGCGGCCCCTGCCTCCACGACCTGTCGCGCGTTGCCCGCGTCGATACCCCCGATTCCAACGACCGGCACACCCGCTCCGACGCACGAGGTCACCAGCGCGGGTCCGGCTGGAGCCCGATCCGGATGCGTGGCTGTCGCGAACACCGATCCAGCCACCAGGAAGTCAGCGCCTTCGGTGGCCCGCCGCCGGGCCTCATCGGCCGAGTGCACGGATGCCCCGATGGCGAACTTCGCTTCCCCGAGCCTGCGAACCGCATCGACCGGAAGAGAGCCCCGCCCCAACTGGACGGCCCGCGCTCCCGAGGTGAGCGCGACATCGACCCGGTCGTTGATCACGCACCAGGCGCCCGAGTCGGCCGCGGCCCTGCCAAGCCTCGCGGCCAGCTCATGAAGATCCCGTCCGTTCGTGCGACGCAGCCTGAGATGAAGCGCCAGCCGGTCGCGGCCAGCGGCAATCAGGTCCTCGGCATCCGCCAGGAACGTCGGAGCTTCAGTCACATCGTCGGTCACGATCACATGGAGGAGCGGTACGTTCACTCGAACGACTGACCCTCCGCCACCCCTCGACCGTGAATCCAGGACTCCGCGGTCATTCGGGGGCGGCCCGCCGGCTTCACTTCGTGCAGGCGGATCGCGTCCGATCCCGTGGCCACCACCAGGCCGCGCTTGGAGTCCGCGGCGAGCACGCTGCCCGGAGGCCCCGTGCCGATGGACGGATCCGCTTCCGGGCCAAACAGCTGTACCGCCTGCTCCTCGAGGGTGGTCCAGGCGCCGGGCCACGGATCGCATCCGCGGATCCACCGATCGAGTTCGCTCGCCGGAAGCCGCCAGTCCAGCCGGGCGCCTTCCCGACTCATCTTCGGAGCATACGTGGCGTGCTCGTGGACCTGTGGCTCCTCGCGCAGGACTCCCGCTTCCATCTGGGCGAGGGCCTCGACCAGCGCCGTCGCGCCAATCTCGGAAAGCATCTCGTACAGTTCGCCCGCCGTCAGGTCCGGCGGCAGCTCGACGCCCACCCGGTACAGCACCGGCCCGGCATCCAGCTCACGGACCATTCGCATGATCGTGACGCCCGAGTGCGCATGCCCGCGGATGATCGCCCAGTTGACGGGTGCCGCCCCGCGCAACTCGGGAAGCAGCGAACCGTGGACGTTCACCGAACCTCGTGGAGGAAGGGCCAGCACGTCCTCGGTGAGGATCTCGCCGTAAGCCGCCACGACTGAGATCTCGGGGTCCAGGTCGCGAAGCTGGGCCAGGAACGCCTCTCCCCTGGGCTTCTCCGGCTGGAGAACGGGGATGCCCTCCTCCTCCGCCACGGTCTTGATGGCCCCGGTGCGCAGGGCGCGTCCTCGCCCGGCCGGCCGGTCCGGCCGGGTGACGACTGCCACGACCGCGTGTCCCTCTTCCTGGAGGGCTCGGAGAGACGGTACACCGAAGTCCGGCGTACCCCAGAAGAGGATTCTCATGTGCTGTCTCCGTCGATTCCGCGGTCGCGCTTCAGGATGGGACCTGACGCCCGGACTCGTCCATCTTGGACCACTTCTTGAGCAGCATGCGACGCTTGAGAGGACTCACTCGATCGATGAACAGGACGCCATCCAGATGGTCGTTCTCGTGCTGGAGACAGCGGCTCAGGAGCCCGGTCGCCTCGATTCGCACGGGCTCTCCGTCCCGATCCAGGCCTTCGACCACGACATGCCCGCTTCGCTCCACGACTTCGTCCAGCCCCGGTATGCTGAGGCAGCCCTCGACTTCCTTCTGCTTGCCCGTCGCCTCGACGATGCGGGGATTCACGAGAACTCCAGGCTCGATTTCGTCATCCCGTACATCGTAGACGAACACCCGCAGCGGGACCCCGATCTGGGGCGCCGCCAGCCCTATGCCGTCTTCCGCGTACATGGTCTCGAGCAGATCGTCCACCAGGGCGCGGACGTCGTCACCGACCGCCTCCACCTCACGGCACATCTCCCGCAACACGGGATCGCCCAGATACCGTACCTCGCGCACGCTCACCTCAATCGCGTCTTCCCCGCCGCCTGCCGTCAGCCTTCAGCCTGCGGGCCGCCCGCCTTGCGCCCGACCTTGGACCGCTCGATCTCGAGCCGCGTCTCATCGGCCGTCTTGATCGTCATGCGATCGTCGGTGAGATGGATGATCTTGCCGATGATGCCACCGATGGTGACGACTTCGTCGCCGCGGCTCAGGGACTTGACCATCTCGTCGTGAGACTTCTGCTGCTTCCGCTGTGGCCGGATGAGCAGGAAGTAGAAGATCAGGAAGATGGCGCCGAACATGAAAACTGTGCCGAACGGATTCGGCCCGGCCGCCGGCGTCTGCATAAGTGAAAGGATCAGCACGGTTCGTCTCCTGGTGGCCCTTTCCCGCGGCGAGCGGGCGTAGCCTTCAGTGGTTCAGTTGTCTCGTTCAGCCACATAACTTAACGGATCAGGCCCGGTATCGCTCCAGCCACGCGTCCGCCCACGAGTCGAACTCGGAGGCCAGTACGGCCGCCCGCGCTTCGGCGGCCAGGTCGATCAGAAACGCCAGGTTGTGCAGAGACAGTAGCCTCAGCCCGAGGAGCTCGTCCGCCACGAACAGGTGGCGCAGATAGGCCCGGGTATAGTTCCGGCAGCACTCGCACCGGCAGTCCGGATCCAGCGGCCGTCCGTCGCGAGCCAGGTTGGCCCGCTTCACGTTCAATCGTCCGTCCCGGGTGAACGCCGTTCCGTTGCGACCGTTCCGGGTCGGGGCCACGCAATCGAACATGTCTATCCCGCGCCGGACAGCCTCGACCAAGTCCTCCGGATACCCGACTCCCATCAGGTAGCGGGGAAGCGAGGCGGGTATGGCGGGCTCGAGGACCTCCAGCATCTCCAGGGTCACGTCCTTCGCCTCCCCGACCGACAGGCCTCCGATACCCATACCCGGCCAGTCGCCCAATTCGAGGGCCCGCTGCAGGGACTCCATCCGCAGGTCCCCGAACGAGGCGCCCTGGATGATGGGGAACAGGAGGCCCGGCGCGGCGCCCTCTGCCGCCAGGTCGGCGTGCCGCAAGCGACAGCGCTCCAGCCACAGGATGGTCCGGTCCAGGGCTTCCTGCGCCGTCGGACGGTCCGCCTGTCCGGGCGGACACTCGTCCAGCGCCATCATGATATCCGAGCCGAGAATGGCCTGGATCTCCACGGCCCGTTCGGGCGTCAGCAGGTGGCGGGATCCGTCGATGTGGCTCTGGAAGGTCACGCCCTCGTCTTCCACCCGGTTGATGCGGGCAAGGGAGAACACCTGGAATCCACCCGAGTCCGTGAGGATGGGCCCGTCCCAGTGCATGAACCGGTGCAGCCCCCCCATCTCCTCCATCACCTCGGTGCCCGGACGCAGGTACAGGTGATAGGTGTTCGCCAGTATGATCTGCGATCCGATCGAACTCAGGTCCTCGGGCGTGAGCGATTTTACCGTGCCCTGTGTGCCCACGGGCATGAAGCAGGGGGTTCGCACCTCGCCGCGATCCAGCGTGAGCATGCCGGCGCGTGCCCGGCCGTCCACTCCGTCGATACTGAACCACCCGCTCATCGCGCTCATATCAAAGCACCAGCATGGCGTCACCGTACGAATAGAATCGGTAACGCTGTTCGACCGCGTGACGGTACGCCTCCAGCACGTGCTCCCGCCCGGCCAGGGCCGCAACCAGCATCAGGAGGCTGGATCGGGGCAGATGGAAGTTGGTCAGCAGTCCGTCGACCGCCTTGAAACGGTAGGGAGGATGAATGAACAGGTCCGTCCAGCCTCCGGTCGCTTCGAACGAGCCGTCCGCCGCGGCCGCCGTCTCGAGGGTTCTGGCGGACGTCGTGCCCACGGCCCACACACGCCGGCCTGCATCACGCACGCGGTTCAAGAGCCGGGCGGACGCTTCGGACAGGTCGTACCACTCCGAGTGCATCCGGTGATCCTCCACCCGATCGGCGTCCACCGGCCGGAACGTGCCGACACCGACATGCAGGGTGACGGGCACTACGCTCACTCCGAGGGCCTCGATCTGCTCGATCAGGCCGGTCGTGAAGTGAAGTCCGGCCGTCGGCGCGGCGACGCTTCCACGCTCGCGTGCGTAGACCGTCTGATAGCGCTCGCGATCCGCCGCGATTCCCGGACGTCGGATGTATGGCGGCAGGGGGACTTCTCCGTGGCGTTCGACCAGTTCCCAGGGATCTCCGTCCCCCTCGAGCCGCACTCGCCGGCTGCCGTCCGCGAAAGAGTCTTCGACTCGCACCGCGAACCCGTCCGCAACGTCCACGACCCGGCCGGGCTTCAGCTTGCCGCCCGGACGTACGAGCGCCCGCCAGACCCGTCCTTCATCGTCTTCCGGCAACGGGCGAAGCAGGAGGATCTCGGCCCTGGCCCCGGTCGGCTTGCGCCCGAGCAGACGGGCCGGGAATACGCGTGTGTCGTTGATGACGAGCGCATCGCCCTCGGCGAGGTAGTGCAGGAGATCCGGGAACGTGCGATCCAAGACGGCTCCGGTCTGCCGATCGAGAACCAGGAGGCGGCTGTGGTCCCGCCGATCCGCTGGATGGCTGGCTACGAGGTCCTCGGGCAGTGGATAGTCGAAATCGGCCGTGAGAAGCGCGGGCCCGCCTTCAGCTGTCATCCCCGAACAGTCCTGCCTGGGCCGAGGCCGCGTCCGGCGGAAGCGCATACCCGAACCGTTCGAAGGCTCTCGGTGTGGCCACCCGGCCACGCGCCGTCCGATGCAGATAGCCGTGCTGGATCAGGTACGGTTCGTACACCTCCTCAAGGGTGTTCGCGTCTTCTCCGACAGCCACCGCCAGCGAGCCCAGGCCGACCGGACCGCCGCCGAAATTCTCGATGATGGCTCGCAGGACCCGGGCGTCCATTTCATCGAGGCCGTACTCGTCGACGTTGAGCATCTCCAGGGCGGCACGGGACGTATCCCCGTCGATCCGGCCGTCCGACTTTACCTGGGCGTAGTCCCGCACCCGCCGCAGCAGCCGGTTGGCGATCCGCGGTGTGCCCCGGGACCGGCGAGCAATTTCAGCCGCTCCCTCCTGGTCGACCGAAACTCCGAATATCTCTGCTGAGCGCTCGACGATCTGGTGGAGTTCCTCGGCCGGGTAGTAGTTCAGCCTCTCGATGACCCCGAAGCGGGCCCGCATGGGTGCGGTGAGGAGTCCGAACCGGGTCGTGGCGCCCACCAGCGTGAACTGCTCGATCTTCATCGAGACCGTCTGCGCCCTCGCCCCCTCGCTGAGCCTGATTTCGATCCGATAGTCCTCCATCGCCGGATAGAGATACTCCTCGATGACGGGACGCAATCGGTGGATTTCATCGATGAAGAGGATGTCGCCGTGCTCGAGATTGGTGAGGAGGCCGGCCAGATCACCCGGCTTCTCGAGCACCGGCCCCGACGTGATCTTGATGTTCACATCCAGTTCGCGGGCCATCAGGATCGCGAGAGTCGTCTTGCCCAGGCCCGGCGGACCGAAGAACAGCGTGTGGTCCAGGGCTTCCTGGCGCTGCAGGGCGGCGCGGATGTATACGTCCAGCGCCTCCTTGACCTTTTCCTGTCCAACGAACTCCGCCAGCCGGTCCGGGCGGAGCGCGCGCTCGTGACCCGCTTCGCCGTCCAGCGGCCGGGGAGTCGTGACTTCAACGCGTTCCGACATCGGGCTCTCCAGAGGTTCCATCTAACAGCCTGCTAAAGGTGCCTGAGCGCGGCGCGGATCAGTTCCTCGGTCTCGGCATCTCCACCGATCTCCCGCCGCGCCGTCCTCAGGGCGGTCTCACTCTCGAGATGCGTATACCCCAGGGCCCTGAGTGCCTCGATTGCCGCCACACCCTCGAGAGGCTCCTCCGCGGGGTCGGCGCCGGCCATGGCCGCCAGGTCTTCAAGCTTGTCCGCGAGTTCCAGCGCCATCCGCTCGGCCGTCTTCCGCCCCACCCCGCTGACCATCTGCAGGGTCTCGTGCGCCCTGCTCCTCAGGGCGCTCACGATCCTCTTCGCAGGCAATGTCCCGATGATGGCGAGCGCCAGTCGAGGACCGACTCCGGAGGCGCTCTGCAGCCGGAGGAAGAGCTCCCGGTCTACCGAGCTTCCGAAACCGAACAACTCCAGCGAGTCGTCCCGCGAGACGAGGGCCGTGTGCAGGTCGACGTCACCGCCGGGCTGCGGCAGCCCCTCGAACACGCGGGACGGGACGACGACCTCGTATCCCACGCCGGCCACCGTCATGATCTCCACCCGGTCGCCGCGGACGGCGGTCAGCTCTCCCCGAATGCGGCTGATCATAGCTCCGCCCTGCGCTTCGCCAGCGGACCCGTACCGATGATGAGGTGACAGAGGGCAGCGGCACAGCCGTCCGAGGCATCCGACGGTCGGGGTGGCTCGGCCAGTCCGAGGAGCTTCTGTACCATGAATCCCACCTGTGTCTTGGTCGCCCGTCCCGTCCCCACGACAGCCTTCTTGATCTCCGCCGGCGGGTACTCTGCCACAACCAGACCGCGCTCCGCCCCGGCCAGCAGGGCCACGCCTCGCGCGTGCGCCAGCACGACCGCGGTACGGGGGTTCTCCCGGTAGAACACACCCTCGACCGCCATGCAGTCCGGCTGCAACCGTTCGATCACGGCCTGTATGTCACTGTAGATGTGCAGGAGGCGAACGGCCAGATCGCCCTTACGGGGCGAGCGGATGACTCCGCATTCGATGAGCCGGACATCGGTCCCGCGACCTTCGACCACCCCGTACCCGGTCGCCGTGGATCCTGGATCGATCCCCAGTACTCTCACGAAGATCTGACGCGGTGGCCGGGCGGCGCCGGGTTCGGCCCGGCGACCTCAGCCCTCGACTGACGCGAACGCTTCGTCATCCACCTCGAAATTGGAGTAGAGCTTCAGAACGTCGTCCTGCTCTTCCAGCGCGGTGACCAGCTTGATCAGTTTCTCGGCTTCCCGCCCCTCCACCTTCACGGTGTTGGTGGGAATCAGCGCCAGCTCCGCCTCCTCGAACTCGATTCCGTGCTCGCGGAGACCGTCCTGGACCACATGGAAATCGGCAACCGAGGTGGTGAGGTAGTGGACGCCGTCCTCGGTACGCATGTCCTCGGCTCCGGCCCCGAGCGCCGACTCGAGAGCCACTTCCTCGTCGTAGCGCTCGACGTCCAGATAGATCTGGCCCTTCCGCTCGAACATCCACGCGACCGAACCGCTCTGCCCCAGGTTGCCGCCACCCTTGCTCATGATGTGACGGATCTCGGCCACCGTGCGGTTCGTGTTGTCCGTCACACACTCCAGGAAGATGGCCACGCCACCCGGGCCGTAGCCCTCGTACGTGGTCTCCTCGAAGACCATGCCCGGCAACTCTCCCGTGCCACGCTGCACGGCGCGGTCGATGTTGGCTTGCGGCATGTTCTCGGCTTTCGCGTTGGCGATCGCCGTTCGAAGTCGTGGATTGAAGTTGGGGTCGCCGCCGCCCTGGCGGGCCGCTACGGCGAGTTCCCTCCCCATCTTCGAGAACACTTTTCCCCGGGCCTGATCATTGACCGCCTTCTGGCGCTTGATCTGCGACCATTTGCTATGTCCTGCCAAACGTCTCTTCTCCGTCTCTGGGCACCGCGATCAGCGGTGCTCTTCTTCCTTCCGGGCTTCCGCCTCGGAGATGATCTTCTGGGTCACGTCGGCCGGGGCAGGCTCGTATCCGGACAGATCCCGAGCATGCGCACCCTTGCCCTGCGTCAGCGAACGCAACGCGGTCGAGTAACGGTACATCTCCGCCTGCGGCACCTTCGCCTTGACGACCTGCCAGTGTCCGTCGGTCTCCATGCCCATGATGCGGCCGCGACGCTGGTTGAGATCGCCGATGACCTCGCCCATGAAATCCTCGGGCGTCCGGACCTCGACGTTCAGGATCGGCTCGAGAATGATGGGGCGCGCGTCTCGGGCCACCTTCTGAAACGCCATCGATCCGGCGACCTTGAAGGCCTGTTCCGAGCTATCCACCGCGTGGTACGACCCGTCGTAGCACTCCACGGCGACGTCCACCACCGGGTAGCCGGCGAGAATCCCCCGGTTCAGGGCCTCCTGGACTCCCTTGCCCACAGCGGGTACGAACTTACTGGGGATCACGCCGCCCACGATCTTGCTGACGAACTCGAAGCCCTCGCCGCGAGTGCGGGGCGCGAGGCGAAGCCAGCAATCTCCGTACTGACCCCGGCCACCGGTCTGCTTCTTGTACCGTCCCTGGCCCTGGGCCTTCTTGGTGATCGTCTCCCGATAGGCGATACGCGGCGCTTCGGTTTCCACGTTCACGCCGAATTTCCGCTTCAGGCGCTCCATCGCGACGTTCAGATGGAGCTCGCCGAGCCCGTGTGCGATCGTCTGGCCCAACTCGGAGTCGAAGGCGGCGATGAACGTCGGGTCTTCCTCGTGAACCCGGTTCAATCCGTTGGCCAGCTTGTCTTCCTCTCCCCGCGAGGCCGGGAAAATGGCAATCGCGATATCCGGTTTCGGCCAGTTGATCGGAGCAAGGCGGAAGTCCTTGCCCTGGGCGCACAGGGTGTCTCCCGTGTGCGTGTCCTTGAGCTTGGCGACCACCCCGATGTCACCCGCGTGCAGAACCTCGACCTCGGAACGGCTCCCGCCGTCGGGCGTGGCCGGGTGAGTGAGGCGCTCCGCGATCGAGCGACCCGGATTGGAAGCGGTCATGCCCCCGCGAACGGTACCGGAGAACACGCGGAAGTAGGTCAGCTCACCGACCCGCGGCTCCTGGGTCGTCTTGAACACGATCGCCGTAAGCGGCTCCGAGTCCAACGGCTTCAGCTCGGTGATGTCGCCCTGCGCGTTCGTGACTTCGACCAGGCCGGCGTCGGCCGGTGACGGCATCAGTTCAACCAGCTTGTTCATGATCGCACGAACACCGCGTCCGGTGTCCCCCGAACCGCAGAAGATCGGGAACAGTTCGCCCCGCCACATCGCGGAGGACATGGCCGCCAGGACCTTCTCGCGATCCAGCTCTTCACCCTCGAGATAGGCCTCGAGGAGCTCGTCGTCGGTGGCGGCGATGGTCTCGATCAGTTGCTCCCGGTACTGCTCGACCGTGTCCAGCAACTCACCGGGGATTTCGGTCTCTTCGTACTCGCCCTTCGACGACCCGTCCTTGTAAATATGCGCCTTGTTCGAGAACAGGTTCACGATGCCCCTGAAGCTGTCGCCGGCGCCGATCGGCACTTCGACCGGAATCGCCTCTGACGACAGCGTGTCACGGATCTGGTTGAAGCACTTCTCGAAGCTGGCGTTGTCCCGGTCCATCATCGACACGAAGAACATCCGTGGCAGGGAACGCTTGCTGCAGGCCGCCCAGACGCGCTCCGTGCCTACCTCCACACCGCTCGTGGCGCTCACGACCACCAGGCCACCGTCCACGACCCTGACCGCGGCCTCTACCTCACCGAAGAAGTCCAGGTACCCGGGAGTGTCGATCAGATTGATCTTGGAACCCATCCACTCGGCTCGCCCCATGGCAAGGTTGATGGAAATGCCGTGATCGTGTTCTTCCGGAGTGAAATCGGTGTGCGCGGTGCCGTTCTCGACCGAACCACGCCGCGAGGTGGAACCGGCTATGAAGCACATGGCGTCCACGAGCGTCGTCTTGCCGCTGCCGCCATGACCGAGAACTGCGATATTTCTGATGTCGGAGGAACCGTACTCGGTACCCATCGCACCTCACCTCCTGTCAGGGGTTACGTCCAACGGCCTCCACCGTGGTGTGGGGGGCCACATAGTAGAAAAGACGCCGCCCTCTGGAAAGGGGCGGCACCGACCTCAGTCCGAGCCGCGATAGCGACGACTCATGTCGTCCAGATACGCTCGCTCTTTCGGGGTCAGTGACTCGATTCCCGAGTCCCGGATCTTGTCCAGGATCCGGTCGACTTCGTCCAGGGCATCTCCGTCGACCGGGCGGCTCTTACGACGCTTGTCCGCCGTACGGGTCCCGTCAGCCGCTGACCTT
>Ga0316187_10004131_pt1 | contig 12565 bp, 14 predicted proteins | sample CroRivburrow1_MG_FD_204927 | JGI IMG/M metagenome (GOLD analysis project Ga0316187, IMG submission 204927) | Coastal sediment microbial communities from Maine, United States - Cross River worm burrow 1 | ecosystem: Environmental > Aquatic > Marine > Coastal > Sediment | place: USA: Maine...
GTGAGGGGGATCCAGAGCATGGAGTGGGCAGCAACCGATTCTGTGGGACAAGCCCCTGACTGAAAGCATGCCGATGCTACGCGAACCGTCGCCCCACACCTACCCTTGCTCGACCTCCTCCTCAAAAATCAGTCGGGCGGCAGCGAACAGGCTGGCCTCTTGTCCGGCGCTGGCGCCGAGTTGCACACCTATGGGCATACGGCCGATTCGTCCACAGGGGGTGGCCAACGCGGGCAGGCCGGTGAGAGTCCACAGTCCCTGCAGGATCGGTCCGCCGGTGCCGTCGGTGAACGGCGGGGCAATGTCGTCCACCGCCGCGTTCAGGGCGACGGTCCCGGGTGGCAGCAGGGCCGCAAGGCGCTGAGCCAGGTTGCCCGCAGCGGTCAGGGCACGTTCGTGCTCGGTATCGCTGATGGTTCGTCCTCGCTCCACCAGTCCCCGTACCCGTGAACTCATTTCGCCGGCATGTTGCTCGTAGTCGTCCCCATGGTGGGTCGCAAAGCCCCGGCACAGCAGCACGTCGATGATCCACTTGATGGCGTCGAAATCGCGGTCCAGTTCGACCCTCGAAACCGCCACGCCGGCGTCTTTTAATCTGTCCAGCGCACGCTGTTCGGCTTTCTGGCTGGCGGGCTGAACGCGGGATCGGAGTGGTCCGATGAGGTGAACGACGTGGCTCAGCATGGCGGGCGGGGCCGGGGCGGTGGCGCGGGCCTGAACATCCGTGAACAACACCGCGCAGGCGAGTTCGATATCCTCCACCGACCGTGCCAGAACCCCCACATGATCCAGTTCCACCGCCAGGGGCATGACGCCACCGGTGTCGATGGCGCCAAGGCCTGGCTTGATGCCAAACACCCCGCAGTAGGTCGCTGGGCGCACGATGGAACCGATGCTTTGGGAACCCAGCGCCAGCGGCGCCATGCAATCGGCCACGGCGGCGGCCGAGCCGCTGGACGACCCGCCTGGCGTTCGCACCAGATCGTGGGGATTCCGGGTTGGTCCGGCGGCGGCGATGGCGTATTCGGTGGACACTGTGGTCCCCAGGATCACCGCGCCCGCCGCCTCCAGCCGTGCCACCGAAAGCGCGTGTTGATCGGGTACGCGATCTGCGTGTATCGGCGTGCCCCATCCGCAGCGATAGCCCGAGACGTCAAATATCTCCTTCACCGCTACCGGAAGACCGTGCAACGGTGTGTCGTCGCCGGGGCCATGTTGGTCCAGCGACCTGGCTCGCGCCAGGGCCCGCTCGGGCTGTAAATCCACAAAGGCCCGAACCTGCGGCTCGCGCTCGGCGATGCGCGCAAGACAGGCCGCGGTCAGTGCTTCGCTGGTGATCTTGCCGGTGCGTATGGCCTCGACCGCCTGGCGGGCCCCCAAGGTGTGAAGATCAGCCACTGGAAACCCGCCCTTCATCGGCAAAGGTGCGCGCCAGTTCTTCGTCGAGTTCGGCATAAATGCGGCCTTCCAGATCGCGAAATGCATCGGATGCCGTATCCCTGGGATGTGCCAGATCGACCGCGATCGTGCTTTTCAGCTCACCGGGCCGGGCGGTCATCACCGCGATCCGGTCGGCCAACACCACCGCTTCCGGCACCGAGTGGGTGATGAACACCACCGTGCGCCGGTGTTCGCGCCAGATGCGCAGCAACTCGCGCTGAAGAAAGCGGCGGGTCAGAGCGTCCAGGGCGCCGAAAGGTTCGTCCATCAGGATGACAGAGGGTTCGGTGGCGAAGGCCCGGGCGATGGCCACCCGCTGTTTCATGCCGCCGGACAGCTCGGCAACATGCTTGTCGGCAAAATCCCCAAGCCCCACCGTCAGCAGGTAATCCATGGCCAGTTCGCGGCGCTCCTGCCGGGGCACGCCCTTGTTCTCGAGGCCGAACTCCACATTGCCCAGTACCGTCAGCCAGGGGAACAAGGCATAGCTCTGGAACACCATGCCGCGGTCGATGTCCGGACCGGTCACCGTCTCGTCCCCGACCCGGATGGTGCCGGCGGTGGGTTCACCCAGGCCTGCCAGCATATAAAGCAGCGTGCTCTTGCCACAGCCCGATGGACCTACGATCACCAGGAACTCGCCGGCGGCAATCTCGAAGCTGAACGGCTTCAATGCTTCCACCGGTGCCCCGGATCGACTCTGGTACGTCTTGCTGACCCGGTCGATGGTGATGGGCTTGCCGGCGCGGAGAGAGGTTTTGGATTCGCTCATGTGGACCAGGCCAGACGGCGGTTGAGAAATCGGAAGAAGGCGTCAAAGCATACGCCCAGGATGCCGATCACCACCATGCCCACCAGCACCAGATCGGCTCGCAGGATCTCCATGCCGTTGGCGATCAGGTAGCCGAGACCGGAGCGTGCGGCCACCAGTTCGGCGGCGATGATGGCCGCCCAGCCGGTGCCGAATGCGATGCGCAATCCGACTACGATGCTGGGCAGCGACGCGGGCAGTATGACTTTTCGAAACAGGGTCAGGCGATCGCCGCATCCCAGCACCTGACCGGCATGCACCAGCACCGGGTCGATCCCTTTGACCCCGGCCACAGTGGCCAGCAGCATCGGGAAAAAAGTGCCGATGAAGACGATGAACACCTTGCCCGCCTCACCGATACCGAACCAGAGAATGGCCAGCGGTATCCAGGCCAGTGGCGAGATTGGACGAAACAGCTCGACCAGGGGATCGACCAGCCGCTCCAGCCGCACGGATCGGCCCATGGCCAGACCGAGGGGGATGGCGATGGCCGCGGACAGCAGCCACGCCGACACGACCCGTGCCAGACTGATCCCGGTGTGACGGAAGATCTCCCCGCTGACAAGGAGCTCTGCAAACGCCTTGGCGACGTTCCACGGGGGCGGCAGGATCGAGGGGTGGGCTTCGGTTGCCACCACCACGATCTGCCAGACCAGAACGATAAAAAAGCCGGCGTACAGGAATGGCAGGGTCCTTCCCGCCAAGGTGGTTTCCTGGGTCATGACGACCGGGCCCGCCCTACTTCAACGCGGCCTCGGCGAATCGGGTATCAACCTTGGGATTGTCCTCGGGCTTGAGGATGCCGGCGTCCTTGAGGAACTTGGTATAGGCCTCCACCGTTTCGGCCGTGGGCACGATGTTGTTGCTGTAGACCGAGATGCCTTCCGCCATCGAGAAATTGATCACCTCGATGGGAAATCCGATCTCCTCGCTCCAGAGTTTGGCCGCGCCCTCGGGATCTTCCAGGATGAAGGCGATCGCCTGGACATTCGCGGTGACCAGGTCCTGCACCAGTTCGGGACGGGCTTCTATGAAGTCCTCGCGCGCGTACTCGCCGTTACCGATATAATGACCTTCCTTGATCGGCAGAATGGCCTCCGCCTTGATCAGCACCCGGGAATGGCCGGCGGCAAGGGCGTTGGAGACGTGAGGGTCCCAGGTGATGCCCGCGTCCACGGATCCCTGTTGCAACAGAGTGGGCACATCGGATCCCTTGGTTTTGAACAGTTCTATGTCGGACTCCTCCAGACCGGCGTCGGCCAGTGCCTTGAGCAGCAGCGGATACTGTTGCGACCCTTCGCCCGGAAACGCGACCCGCTTGCCTTTGAGGTCTTTCACCGACTGCACCGGCGAATCGGTCGGCACCAGGATAGCCGTCTGCTCCAGTATGGAAATAGCCACCAGCTTGGCCGGCAGGCGCGCGGCCGCCACTATGGCCGGTCCCATGCCGGCGGATGCCATCTGCAGCTCCCCGGCGGCCATGGCTTGATTCTCCGGCGCGCCGTAGGAAAACACGCGGAACTCGATCTTGACGTTGTGTTTTTTCTCGATGGGCTCCAACAGACCGAGGGCCCGCGCGATGTAAATGGGTTGGGTGGCGGGCTGTACGCCGTAGTTGACGACGTCCTGGGCAATGGCGGCGGTGGTCAGCAATGACCAGGACAAAGCCACGGCGATCGCGGTGTAGAGAGGTCGAAACATGATCAGCGTCTCCGGGATGAACAGCGGAATGTCCGCATGACTTGGGTGGGAACAATGGGCGGGTCTGATGATTGGTTCAGACACTTGCCGGCATTCGGCGCCGGGTCGGCCAGCGCAGAAACCGTGCCGTGGTTGAAAACTCAAACCCTAAGAGTAGCTTATCCCGTGAGTCCTGCTGTGCCGAGGAAGGCATGATCGCCGGGAAGCACCACGGCGGGGCGCGGCACCGATGCACGGGCACCGGCGTGGGGCGCTTTCCGGGCATCGCCGGTCGCCTGGATGCCTGCCAGTCGGTGCTCTGGATGTCCCGCTGAATTGAAGGTGAAGGAGCCTCTGATTTATTCTGGGCGAAGCAGATTGGAGGGTGAAATGTACAGATTCAAGGCGCAGATCGCGGGTAATAGTTGTTCTATTGCCAAGATCTGCAACGATGAAGCTGTGTATTTCAGTCCCAAGACGCACGTTCACGAATAGATCAGAGGCTCCTTAGAGATTTGCCCATGTTCAGACTATCCCTCGCGGCCGGAATGCTCGGCCTATGCAGCTTGGTTTGGAACCTGACCGTCTCCGCCACGGCCGATGGCCCCGATTTCTACGCCGTCACCGGCGTGGCGGCGGACGATGTGCTCAATATGCGGTCGGAGCCCTCGGCCGATGCGGCCAAAGTGGGCGCCATTCCCCATGATGCCCGGGGCCTGAAGAACCTGGGCTGTCAGGGGCTTCCCAGCTATGGCGAGTGGCAGAGCATGTCCGAGTCGGAGCGGGCCGAAAGCCGCAGACGATACTGGTGCCGCGTGTCATTCCAGGGCTTGGAAGGCTGGGTGGCCGGCCGTTTTCTGATGGAAGACTCGGCGCCGCCGGCGGACTGAGCCGCAACCATCCTGTCCTCATCATCGGGCGCGGTTGGCCCGCTCACCGATCAGTTTGATGGGACCTCGGCAAGGTCGGCCCGAATCAATTCCGCCACCGGACTGCGGATCCGTTCGGGCAGGGTCCGCCAATCCAACTCATCTGTGAACCCGGGACCCTCCCGTGCGGCGATGCGAATATCGTCGCCGTTGAACTCGAGCACGGTAAAGCTGCGCACCGATTTGGCCGGCGAACCGATCAACCGCCGCGGGCCTGCGCCAAGACAGGCCTGGCTGACAAAGGTGACGCCGTCCTTGACCCCGGGATAGAACGCATGGTGGTGCCCACTGAGAAACAGGTCCACCTTGTGTTCCTGCAAAAGAAGCTGCAACTCAGGGTCGCCCATGAACTCCCTTTCGCGGCCCTGGGCAAAGGGCCAGAGCGGCACATGGCTGAACACCACTCGGACCCTGTATTCGGGGCCGTGGCGCACCAGGATTTGTCGGAGCCATTCCAACTGATCAGTGGGTAGCGCGCCGACCGTCGTCGCATCCAGGGATACGAACAAAACCCCGTCCGCTTCGAAGGCATAGTGGAACGGGTAGGCCGCGTCGTCCAGAAATTGGACCTTGGGGCGGCGGGAAAGCCAATGGTCGGCGTAAATGCGACGTTCTCGTTGGAAACCGTCGTAGGCGGAGGCGTCGTGGTTGCCGGGCGTTACCGCCAGGGGAATTCCGGCGGCAGCCAGTGCTTGGCTGACCGCTGCGTCAAATGCTTCCCACATTTGGCCGATTTGCTGCTGGCTGAGGTGCGGGCGTCGCTGACCACCCACCATGTCGCCGGTGCTGATTACGAGATCGGGTTGCAAGGCGATGATTTCGTTGACCGCTGTGGCGACCGCGGTGTGGTAGTCGGTTGAACCGTAGGAACCGTTCAGGTCCGAGATCACGGCGATGCGCAAAGGGGCGCCGGCGGCGGCCACGGCCGACACCAAACCGAGCAGCAGCGCCAACAGGGTCGCAACGCCTCTAGGCGTCTGCGCGGTAGAATTGAATGAGGCGCAGACCGTTCCCTTTCTGCCGCGCAGACTTCTCGGGTGGCGAGTGCGTTCCCCTCGGGCGACGGTGTTCATCCGCCACACTCGATGTGGGTCTCGGGCGCGCGTCCATTCACAAGGTAAGCGCTTGGGTCCAGGTCGAATCGTAGCGCGCCAGATTTACATTGCTTCCGCATAATCTCCGCGGCTTGTTGGGTGTTTTTCACAACCTGGTTGATCTGTCTGCTGGTGAGCCCGAAGCTGTCGACCAGATACCGGTAAAGCTCACCCTGGTCCGATAAATCCTGTGCCAGACGCATCAGCCGCCGGTAGGTGTCGGCGTTGTAGTGGCTCAGATTCTCCAGCATGCCGGTGGTTTTGCTGTAGTTGGCATAGGCCACGCGGCCGCCGGCGTCGTTGTCGTTCAGTTGGGTACGCTTCAAGCGTAGCGGGTGATATCGCGCGATGTCCTCGGGAACCTGGGTGCTGCTGGCCGGGGCCTGTTTGAGTTCGCCGTCCTGAACCCAATACCAGTAGCTCAGATAGTCGATGTTTCCGATGCGGTCCTGTTGACTGAAGATGTAATCCAGCAGAGTGATTTCCGTCAGTTCCTGCATCCAGAACACCATTTGCTCGGGGGTCGCGCCGTGGCGCATGGCCTGGCGCATTTGCGGATCTTCTGCGGCCGTCTGGATGCCCTGCTCAATGGCCTCGGGCAGGGGTGCCGGCGAGCGCAGCGCAAAAAACGGGGCGGTTCTCTGGAAATCGCGATTCTGACCCGCCCCCCAGCCCGATTTTCGAGTCCCGTTGATTTCCGCCCCGTAACGGTCTCCATGGGGGTGCAGTAAGACCCCGTACACCTGTTCCCGATCGGCTGTGAACAGCTCATCGGTGGGTCGATACGCAGCGGGATCGCGTTCCGCCGCCTCAAGCAGGCGCCACCCCGCATGGTTCATGGCCGCGCCTTTGCGTCGCCCCGACAGCTCCAGCCCGCGCCGGGTGACGCGATCCAGGTGGGTCTTTTTGTCCATGGATCGATAGACGCTGACCGGCACATGGACATGGGCGTCCAGGTAGCGGGAGAAGTGGTAATAGAGCAATGACGCTGTGGAGAAGGTCGCACTGGTGTCGGTGCTGTTCATGGTCATCTTGTAGGATACGGGTTCGCCCAGGGCGCCCCGCTTGACGGGACTGCTGGTGGCGCATTGCTGAGCCTCAAACGCGTTTGCGTTATCGGCGAATTCGCCCCGCGATAGGTCGTAGATCAGGGTCCCGGGGCTGGTGCTGAAGACCTTGGGGCAAAGGCCGCGATCCCCTCGATAGAAGTCAATGGCGCAAAAGGCCTGTTCCTGGCTGTGGTCCTGATCGCTGTAATGCCCACCCGGGATGGCATTCAGAATTATGCATTGCTCGGTCACGCCCCTGGGCGAAGCGTGGGGAGTAGGGGTGCCCCCCACGTTTCCGGCGAGCGCCGATGTGCTTGCGAGCAGACCGCACAACAGCGTCGACAGCAGACAGGTCCGGCCTCGCACGACAGTGTCCCGCACACGCCGCTGCATTCCATTTGTGCCCTGCGCCGGGCGTGCTTTCGTTTTGTCTGGCGTCATTTTCGATCACATCCGGTGCACACTGGTCAAATCCCTCCTGCGTCATTCCGGACGCATGCCCGCGTGAGCACGGGACAAAAAAAGTCCGCGAATTTGACATCAAATGCGAGGATTGTTCCACTCCCGCTCTTGTTGGGACCGTGCATGGGCCCGTCGGAACGGAATTTGGAGCAGTACGCGATGCAAGAGCAGCTATTTGGCTTGGTTGTGGGTCTGGCCATCGGATTGATCCTGATCGCCATCATGGTGTTCATCTTCCGCTGGCTGTGGAACACCACGCTGCCAGAGGTTTTCGGGATCAAACAGATTTCCTTCGGGCAAGCCATCAAAATCCTGATCCTGGCCGGCATTCTGTTCGGTGGGCATCGGGTGGTGGAGGTGCCGCAGCAGGTGTCCGACGAGGTGGATTCCAGTGCCGAACAGACGCAATAGCGGGCGGAACGGGCCTATGCGTGTGCTGTTCACCAGTATCGGACGTGCCGCGAGTTTGATGGCGCTGGTCGCCATCGGGGCCGCACCGGCTTCCGCCGACACGGTCGATGCCCGCTGCGATATCTATCCCCGGGGGGAGGACCACGCGACAGCGACCTTGCCCTGTACGTTTTCCCAGCGTCAGGGCCACGTCCGGATACAGCGCCAGGATGGCGTTGCCTATGACTTCACCCCAACCGGCGATGCACCGGGCAACTATTTGGATGCAGCCGGTCGTGCGGCGTATCGTCAGAGCGGTCTCGGCAAGGACGGGGTCATCTTCAGAACCCGCACGGAATCGGTTTTTGTTTTCTGGAGCACGGCCGGTCTGCCGGGTACCGGCGACGGATCCGAAAACGCCACAGTGCCTTACTCCACTGCGGATTATGATGCCACGACTCTGCTGTCGTGTTCACAGGGCGCGCCAACCCACGACGGCACCTGCGCCGCGGGTATTCTGCGAGGGGCCGCGGGGGAGGCGTCGATTCGGGTCACCGGGCCGGGCGGGCGGGAGCGGGTGCTCAACTTCACCCGGGACGATGTCACCACCCCGGACGGCGGGCGCCTGACCTGGGGCAAACAGGGTGACGACTGGTACATCGGCATCGATGATCAGGAATTCTACCGGGTGCCTGTGGCGGCCATTGAAGGCGGTTGAACCGGCCCCGAGAGCCTTTTGGATTCTACCGGGCGGGCGCCTAAACAACCTGTCCCGCGCACCATCCGGACGACCAGGCCCACTGAAAATTGTAGCCGCCCAACCATCCCGTGACATCCACCACCTCACCGATAAAGTACAGACCCGGGACCCTGCTCGATTCCATGGTTTGCGATGAAAGCTCGCTGCAATCCACGCCCCCCAACGTGACCTCGGCGGTGCGGTAGCCCTCGGTGCCGCTGGGTTTGATTTCCCAGTTGTGCAGTTGCTGTGCGAGTCGTTCCATCCGGGTAGGCGAAAGCCCCCGCATGGGTGTATCTCGAATATCCGCGCCCAGAAAATGCCCGTCGAGCAGGGTTGAGACCAGTCGCTTCGGCAGAATGCCCGCCAACACCGTTCGCAGTTTTACGTTCGGCTGCTCGGCCTGCCGGGCCGGCAGCAAACCCATCAGGTCCAGCCCGGGCAAAAGGTCTATGGCCACAGCTTCACCGGGGTGCCAGTACGACGAGATCTGCAGTATCCCGGGGCCGCTCAGCCCACGATGGGTAAACAGAACCGGCTCGTCGAACGCCATCTGGCCGGCCCGCACAGTAGCCTCGACCGAGACACCGGCAAGTTCGCCCAGGCGCGCCTTGTCATCCGGATGGAGGGTGAAGGGCACCAGACCGGCCGACGTTGGTTGGATGCTATGGCCGAACTGTTCCGCAACCCGGTATCCGAACGGGCTGGCGCACATCTTGGGGATGGACAGACCGCCACTGGCGATGACCAGCGAATCCGCCTCGACGTCACCATCCGGGGTCTCCACCCTGAAGCGGTGCGGGCGGTCTTTGCGGGGGTGCTCAATCCTGCTTACCCGGCTGATGCTGCAGTCCAGATGGACTGTTGCGCCCACCGTCTCGCATTCCGTCAGCACCATCCGGAGGATGTCCTTGGCGCTGCGGTCGCAGAACAGTTTCCCGAGGTCCCGTTCGTGGTAGGGGATGCGGTGGTGCTCCACCATGGCGATGAAGTCCCACTGGGTGTAACGGCTGAGGGCCGATTTGCAGAAATGGGGATTGTGCGAAATGAAGTTATCCGCGCCGATTTCCCGATTGGTGAAGTTGCATCGGCCGCCACCCGACATCAGGATCTTTTTGCCCGCCTTGTTGGCATGATCCAGCACCCGGACCGAGCGACCTCGTCTCCCGGCTTCGATGGCACACATCAGCCCGGCGGCCCCGGCCCCGACGATGATCACGTCCGTCCTGGTGGTGTGTGCTGACATCAATACCGCATCCGAAGCCCAAAAAAACGGCTCGATTTGGCCGGCGCCCAGGGCAGGGTATGGCCCGGGCGCCGCTCCAGGCCGAAAGCCTTAGCCAGCGCCGACAGGTAGAGCTTGCCGAACCTCACTGCTCAGTGAACAACATCGATCTCGATTCCACCTTTCGCTGGAGGACGAGGAGAGGAATGTATTCGTCCGAGATTTCCTGCGTTCCCTGGTACACCGGATCGACTTGCTGCTCGACAAGCAGCAGCTGAACATCCACTACTCGTTGAAGGGGTTTGAACGTAAGACCGTCGTCGTATTCAAGAGCAGGAAGTCTGTTGTGTTCCTGGAGGACGAACTGCCAACCCGGGAAGCCTGAACTGATCGTACCCAGGCCAGATGGACACCTTGTTAAGCGAGTACCCTTCGCTACAGAGGTGAACCATGACAAGAGCGAGATCGGCGGTCAAGACGACCAGGAAGCGGCATTCCGAAGAGTTCAGAGCTGAAGTGCTGGCATTGGCCGACACCGTGGGTGTGAATGCGGCGGCGACACAGCTGGGCCTGCATAGCTCACAGATTTACGGCTGGCGGAGCAAGGCGCAGCTATTCAAGAACCGCGGGCAGATAGACGAAGAACAGGCCAGAGAGTTGGTCCGTCTCAAGCGCCAGCTTGCTGAGCAAGCAGACGCCGCAAAGCGCGCCGCAAAGCGGGGTCGGACCACGGCAATCCGTTGAAACAAAACGAGTTGGTAGCCCACAGGCGAGCCGAATCGAGCTTAGAGGAGCATTTTCGCCGGCAAAAACGCGCCTCTTAAGACTATGTGCGTCGGCCTACGACCCGACCCAGTTACACGCGGTTTTTCGGTACCCAAATGCGGCCTCTAAGCGCCAGAACCGACTGAAATTGCACATAATATTGATACAACTCAATCAATTAGCTTGGTCCGACCCCTTCGACTGCAGATGCCCTCGGGGTAGGTCCGCAAGTCGACCGTCGGGTTGATGTCGCGGACCATCTGGGCCATGACCTCGACCTTGGGCGCATCCAGGGTCGAGGCCATGGCGCCGGCCTGGCGATTGATGTTGTGGATCTCGTAGGTGTCGAAATCGGCGATCCGAAAGCCGCCTATCCCCATGCGGGCCAGCGTGACCAGATGGGCGCTGCCGACCGCCCCCATGCCGGCGATGGCCACGCGGCTCCCCCACAATACCTCATGCTCAGCGGGGCCGATCAGCCCGAGATTGCGGGAAAACGCGGCGGTGTAATCGAAGCTTGCCGCGTCCATCATGACCTCCGGAGGTAGATCTGGCTCAATCCTTTATCCCAACCAGCAACCCATGATCCTTGGGCAGCACATGGCGCTCGGTCTGCCGGAAGCCGGCGCCGGCGAGGAATGATTCATGCTCATTCCAGGAGTAGAGCATGCCTTCACCGGTGGCCGTGGTCAGGAAGTAGGGTGAGCCCAGTGCGGCGCTCATGGGACCGACCTCATCGTCGTCGCCCATCATGTTGAAGACGAGCACCCGGCCTCCGGAGGGCAGGGCATCGTGGGCGCGCCGCAACAGGGCGGTGTCCTTTTCTGGCGACCAGATGGTCATCATGTGCCCGAAAAGGATAGCATCGATGTCTGCCGGAAAGGGGTCTTTGAAGAAGTCGCCGGTATGCATGTGGACCTGCTTGGAAAGGCCCGCCGCAGCGACCTTTTCGCGAGCCTTCTCGCAGGCGATCTCGCCGTCGAAGATCGTCACATGAAGATGCGGATGCGCCTTGATCAGGGTGATGGCATTGGTACCATCACCGCCGCCGGCGTCGACGATGTGCTGGATGTCCTTGAACACCGGGCACTGCGCGAGCTGGGCATTGGCCGATCCGGAGAGGCTGCTCATCGCATCGTGAAAGACCTGGGCGATGAACGGGTTGTGGGGCAGGCGATGGTAAATGTTGTCGGCATCACCCTTGAAATGGCGCAGCCCCAGGTTCTTGAACTGCTTTAGCGAGTCAAGAAAATCCACCTCCGACGGATAGACGATATGCGCTTGCCAGCCGAGCACGTCGACCATGTTGTCCGGGCTGGCGCGCGTCAGCAATCGCTCGGCAATCGGGCTGTTGTGGAAGCGATCGCCGTCCTTCTTGACCAATCGCAGGGCCGCCAGCCCGGTCATCAGGATGCGCCCCGGCTGCGAGCGTAGGCCGATGCGCTTGGCGACCTCATTGCGGGTCAGCCCTGGCGTCTCCGATAAGACATCGAAGACGCCGAGGTTGACGCCGGCCCAAAGCAGCTGAAACGCTGTATGCCCGCAGGCAATCAGCACCAGATCGTCGAAATCCAGATCGTCGTTGCGCATTCGTCGACCTCCCGAGGGGGGGTTGCATGCGTGGACGGCGCCGGCTGGGCGCTCAACGTCGAGCAGCCCTTGGCGCCGATATCGGCGAAGTTTCTGAGGTTAATCAGGCGGCGGGTATGGGTCAAGGCGCTGATTGCCGTCTATCCGCAACTCTCTCCTGCGGAGATTCTGAAAGCTGCCGTCATGACATTCTTGAGCTCGCAAAGCGAAAACGCGGTTTCCGTTTTGCTGGATTTATTAACTGCTTAGGAAGTCTGGGATCAGCGGAAGTCTGGGATCAGTCGGACCACGGCAATCCGTTGAAACAAAACGAGTTGGTAGCCCACAGGCGAGCCGAATCGAGCTTAGAGGAGCATTTTCGCCGGCAAAAACGCGCCTCTTAAGACTATGT
>Ga0316187_10004132_pt1 | contig 12565 bp, 10 predicted proteins | sample CroRivburrow1_MG_FD_204927 | JGI IMG/M metagenome (GOLD analysis project Ga0316187, IMG submission 204927) | Coastal sediment microbial communities from Maine, United States - Cross River worm burrow 1 | ecosystem: Environmental > Aquatic > Marine > Coastal > Sediment | place: USA: Maine...
TCTCGACCACCATAAAGCTGCCGGTGAGGAGCATCGCCCAAAGCACCCGCTTTTCGTTTGACTGGTCGACGCCGTGAGCGTGCTCCCCGAGGTGGCCCGGGTGTTTAGAACTCATTTCAAAATGGGTCTCGTCCGCCATTGCCGTGTTGTGGATCTTTCTCCGGCGTGTCAGTCATCGATGTGCCCCACTCACACCGGGTTCCTGCCGGACCCGCCCGCCTGAACTCGACTACGGTTTCCAGTGGATGACAGTTTCTTTTCCAGAGAGACGATATGCTCACTGAACCCGAATGACGAGTACAGGCCGCGGGCGCCATGGTTTTGCGCCAGCACCTCGACCCGCAACCACCGGACCCCACACCCTGCCGCGTAGGCTTCCGCCGCTTCCAGAAGCCGGCGGCCGACGCCCTGATTTCTGAAAGTTTCCCGCACCATGAGATCGGTGACCAGTCCGTACGCCAGGCCGCCGTCCTCGACATCTTCACTTTCAACCCGGGTCAGCACCGTAACGTAGCCCGCGATCTCCGGTCCTGCTGCAGCGACGAGTATCCTGCCGTTGAATGCGGCGCAGCGGGCCATCATTTCCGCAAACAACGGATCGACGACCTCCACGCCCGCCGGCATTCTCGAGTCCAGGCCGCACTCGTAATCCTGGAGTTCAATGAGGCAGGTTCGAACACCCTCCAGATCCGAAGTAAAATCGAACTCCCTGATATCCATTACTCAATATTAGCATCGGGAGGCAAAGCGCATCCGAGGGAACTATACTCGGCGACATGGATCAAAACCTGTCAACGCACCCGCGCCTCTATCCGGAAGATACCAACTCAATGAGAAAACTGCTTTTGCTGCCGGTACTGGCCGGCCTGCTGACGATAAACGGGCCGGCGACCGCCGGGCAGGAACGCTGGTACGACGCGGAACACGTTTCCAATGGCGAAAGAATTTTCGGCAGAAGCTGCGCCGGCTGCCATGGCGTCAACGGCGAAGCTGCCGCGGACTGGGAAAAAACCGACAGCGACGGCTTTCTGCCGCCACCGCCCCTGAACGGTACGGCACACACCTGGCACCATCCTCTGGATGCTCTGAGGCATACCGTAAAAGCCGGCGGAGTGAGGGGCGGCGGATCGATGCCTGCGTTCGAGGGGGTACTGACCGACGGCGACGTCGATTCGGTACTGGCCTATGTGCAGTCGATGTGGCCCGACGAGATCTACGAAGACTGGGCCAGGCGTAATGCAGACGGGGACGATCCGGCACCGGTCGCCGAACCCGGGAAACCGGATTCCGGGATGATAACCCAGCGGCTCAGCAAACTGCTGCCGGCGGACACCCAGGTAAGCGAGCCGTTAGCGACCCCGATGAGCGGAATATACGAGGTCAGCGCCGGCGGTCGGATAATCTACCTGAATGAAGCCGGACGCTACGCGCTCGTTGGCGACATTATCGACCTCGAGACCGGCGCCAGTCTCACCGAGTCCAGGCGTTCTGCGGAACGCGCACAGCAGATCGCAGCCTTTCCCGACGAGGACAAGATCGCGTTTGCCGCCACCGGCGATGAACTCGCCCATATAGACGTCTTCACGGATACCACCTGTCCGTATTGCCGCAAGCTACACAAGGAGATCCCACAGCTGCAGGCGGCCGGTGTCAGCGTCCGCTATCTGCCGTTTCCCAGAGGCGGCAATGGCAGCAAGGGCTACCAGGAACTCAGTGCAGTCTGGTGCGACACTGATCCGGTAGAGGCCATGCACCAGGCAAAAACCAGCCAGATCATTCCGCAAAACGACGGATCATGCGAAGCCGGAAGTGCCGTACCTGCCGGATACCAGCTCGGTGTCGCACTGGGGGTGAGAGGGACTCCGGCAATCATTCTTTCTGACGGACGACTGATATCCGGATATCGTCCGGCCGCGAATCTGATCTCGACACTCGGTATCATCACGAAATAGACCGCCTGGTCAGGTCATGCCGGCCAGGCGGCTGTCAAATTTTTCCGAGGAAATCCTCAGTCCATTTGCGGTACCGGTCTTCACGGGACAGGTCTTCAAGCAGCGCGGACGATGACTGGTCCGCAAGATCGGCGGGTGGTACGCCATCGCGCAGGGCTTTGAGTGTATCGTGGACCGCCCTGACCGCAGCCGCAAAGGGTTGGTGCCCCTGAAGGCAGATCCTCACTCCCAGGTCAGCCAGATACCCGGGGTCCATGACATCTGCGCCGGCACCGCCCAGGATGAGTGGAACGTCGACCGCCTCCGCAAGCTTGTCCAGTTCCTCGCGGGTCTGCACCCCGACCAGGAAAATCGCGTCGACTCCCGCTTCCTCGTAGGATCTGATGCGCTCGGCCGCATCGTCGACGCCGGTCATGCGCGTAGCGCTGGTCCGTCCGGCAATCACGAGGCTGGCATCTATCCGCCCCTCGAGCGCGGCGCGCATCTTGCCCACCCCCTCGTCGATGGAAATCAGTCGCGCACCGGCTCCCGCACCGTAGGGTTGCGGCAGATCCGTATCCTCTATCGACAGCGCCGCGACACCGGCGATCTCCAGTTCTTCCACCGTCCGCGTGACGTTGAGCGCATTGCCATACCCGTGATCCGCATCCACCAGGAGCGGTAGTTCGCTGGCGCGGGAGATTCGCAGGGCCTGGCCTGCGAACTCGCTCAACGTCAACAGGATCATATCCGGTGCCCCCAACACGGTCATCGACGCCACCGAGCCCGCCAGCATCCCGGCTTCGAATCCCAGATCTTCGGCGATGCGCGCAGACATCGGATCGAATACGGACGCCGGGTGGACGCAGTCGTCACCCGTCAGCACCGATCGAAACCTCTCTCTCCTTGCCGTCCAGCGCATATTCAGGTCACTCCTTCGTCGTTCGGGCGTTGGCGAAAAACGCCTGCTGTTCTTCGATGCGGTACGCGTTGATGGCGTCCTGCCCGGCCTTCGACAGCAGCCAGTCGATAAAAATCTGGCCGTCTTCCGCTTTGATGTGGGGGTGTTTTGCACGATCCACCAGGATCACACCGTACTGATTGAACAAGCGTTCGTCGCCCTCGAGGAGGAGCTTCAGGTTGCCCTTGTTTTTCGTTTTCAGCCACGTCGCCCGGTCGGTTATTACGTAAGCATCGAGCCCGCTCGCCACGTTCAGCGTTGCCCCCATTCCGGACCCGGTCTCCCTGTACCAGCTTTCACCGGAGGCGGTTGGATCGATGCCGGCACCGGCCCATAGCTCGCGCTCCTTCTTGTGCGTGCCGCTATCGTCGCCCCGGGACGCGAACAGGCTGGAGGCGGCGGCGATGGCCGTGAACGCGGCGGCGGCATCCGGAACTCCGCTTATCCTCGCCGGGTCGTCTTCAGGCCCCACGATTACGAAATCGTTGTACATCACATCAAATCGTTCAACGCCGAAGCCTTCCTGTACGAATTTTTCCTCCGACGATTTGTGGTGCACGAACAGAACATCCGCGTCTCCGTTCCTGGCCAGCCTGATCGCCTGCCCCGTACCGACCGCCACGACCCTGACCTCGATGCCGGAGTCAGATGAAAACGCCGGCAGCAGGGCGTCGAACAGCCCCGAGTTTTCGGTCGATGTAGTGGAGGCGACGGTGATGAACCGGTCCTGCGCCTGGCTGCCACCTGCCAGAATGCAAAAAAGCGCACCCCACAAACAGGAACGGGCGAATCTCATGGTCAGATACCTCGATAGAGTCAGTATTGCTGAAGTTTAACAGCAGTCAAAAGACTACCCGTTTCCCCGCGATCCTATATGCCCGATGCCATATGGATTTTCCTGAAATCTCCCGGATGCAGGTACGTGATATTATCCGGCCGACAACCTATCCGAGACAAGAGCATGCGCCACCTACTGACCACCGCACTTTTAACGGCTCTGCTGGTGCCCGCCGCCAGCGGTGCGGACCCCCAGTCCACGCTTGATCAGATCGCCAGCAGCGGGAAGATCCGGATCGGCTTCCGGCAATCGGTTCCACCAATGTCATTCCGGGACAATGAAGGCAACCCGGTCGGTTATTCCATCGACCTGTGCACCATGATCGCCGACGCGGTGAAAATCAAACTTGGCAATCCGGAGATTTCAGTGGATTTACTGGCGGTGAATTCCCAGAACCGGTTCGAAGCGCTGGTCGAGAATAAAATAGACATCCTCTGCGGAGCCACCACCAAGACCCTCGCCAGAGGAGAACTGGTGGATTTTACCCAACTGACGTTTGCCACAGGAGCATCGCTGATGAGCCTGCAGGCAGAACCCGTCAATACAATTGAAGATCTCGAAGGGAAAAAAGTCGCGGTGGCGAAAGGCACGACAACGGAGAAAGTCCTTATAGAAGTCGTTGCACAAAGCAGGATCAAAACGGAAATCGTCACTGTCGAGTCAGCGGTGGAGGGTTTCGACATGCTCGCGAAAGGAGAGGTCGCCGCGCTCTCCGCCGACCAGGTGGTCCTGATCGGCCTTTTGTTCACTTCGGACGACCCCCGCCGCTACGGTGTCAGCGAAGTTACGTTCTCCTACGAACCGTTTGCACTCGCCATAAGGCGCAACGACGCGGATTTTCGACTGCTCGCGGACCGGGTTCTGTCCCGACTCTACCGCACGGGGAAGATCATCGAGACCTATCAGCGCTGGTTCGGAGGATTTTCAAAAGAGATCCCAGGTGCCATCGCTGCCGTCTACCAGATCAACGCGACCCCCGAATAAACTGCCGCCAGCGACCCGCTGGGCGACAGTGAAACGATGTAGACCGATTCATCTGCCACGGTAACAAGGGGTGGCGCACAGCCCGGATCAGAAATCCGTGGGCGCGCCGCCCTCCTCCTTGCGCCTGGCAACGAAGTCGCCGAGTTCCTCACTGATCGCCGGATCCATTTCGGGCGGTTCAAACTCCGCGACTACCTGTTGCCATATCCGGTTAGCGTGCTGGTGACTTTTTGGAGATCCCGATTCCTGCCAGCTTTCGAAGTTGCGCCAGTCCGACAGGAACGGGCTGTAAAACGCATCCCGATAGCGCGCCCGGGTGTGATCGCAATCGAAGAAATTTCCGTTGGGGCCCACCTGCCTGATGGCATCGATCGCCAGCTCGTCCTCCGAGGTCCCCACTGCCTGATGGTAATAGCTCAATTGCTGCAGTAACTCACAATCCATCACGAATTTCTCGAAACTGGCCACCAAACCGCCTTCCAGCCAGCCCGCGGCGTGCATAACCATGTTCACGTGACCTGATGTGACGCCCCACAGCGAGAACACGCTTTCCCAGATCGCCTGACCATCCGGTGAATTGGCCGCGTTCGCGTTGGAACCCCGCCAGGGAAGACCGTATCTGCGCGCCAGTTGACCCGAAATCTGCATCGCACGCATGTACTCCGGAGTCCCGAATGCCGGGGCACCGGATTTCATGTCGACGTTGCTGGTAAAAGCGCCGTATACCACCGGCACCCCGGGGCGGATGACCTGCAGCAGGGCGATGGCACCCAGGCATTCGGCTGTCTGCTGGGCAACTGCTCCGGCCAGGGTCACCGGCGCCATCGCGCCGGCAAGCGTAAACGGCGCAACCACGGTGGGCTGCCCCCGACGCGCCATGCGCATGGCGCCGTCAAGCATGGGCCAGTCGTGTTTCAGCGGTGACGTGGAGTTGATATTGGTAAACATGCGCGGGGCGGCCTCGAATTCCTCGCTGCTCAATCCGGCGGCGATACGAACCATTTCCATGGCGTCTTCTATACGCTCCGTACCGAGGGAATAGGCGTGCACCGCCTTGTCCGTGATCGTCAGCAGGTCGTACAGGCAGTCCAGGTGGCGGATCGACGGGTGGATGTCCACCGGCTCCACCGGATAGCCGCTGTTGAAATGGATGCAGTTGAACGCCTGCGTCAGCTTCAGCAGATTTTGAAAATCCGCCCGGTTGCCCACGCGGCGGCCCCGGTCGAGATCCGTGACGTTGGGCGGACTAGCGACCGATCCGAAGGCCGCCGTATTGCCCCCGATGCTGATGGCGCGCTCCGGGTTTCGGGGGGTGATAATGAATTCCGCCGGTGCCTTTGCGATCTGCTCGGAAACGAAGGCACGATCCATCCGCACCCGGGCGCCGTCGGCATCGACGTCACAACCAGCCGACCTGAGAATAGCCCGCGCTTCGTCGTTGAGGAAATCGAGCCCGATTTCCTCGAGTATCCGCATTGCACCATCGTGTATGCGCTCGAGACCTTCGCCATCGACGGGTTCGGTCGGCGGATCGACGTACTGGATCTGCTTCCAGGGTCTTTGAGAAAGCGCGGTTCTGTCCCTGGCTGACCGCTTCCGTCGACCGCTTCGGCGCCTGGCCGGCCGGGGGCTTTCGTTCAACGCCAGCGCTCTCCGCAACGATACCGGCTACGGATCAAGGTCCAGCACCACCTTGCAGGCCTTGCCCGCATTCAACTCGGAGAACCCCTGTTCGAACGACTCGAAGGGCAGGTGATGCGTGATCACGGGTTTCACGTCGAGTCCACTGCCAAGCATGGCAAGCATTTTATGCCAGGTATCGTACATCTCGCGGCCGTATATGCCCTTGAATGTGATGCCCTTCATGATGGCCTTGCTCAGGTCGATGCTCACAGGTTCCGGATACAGCCCCAGCAGCGCGATCTTGCCGCCATGATTCATGCAGTCGATCATACCGGACAACGCTTTGCCGCTGCCGGACATCTCGAGCCCTACATCGAACCCCTCTCTCATGCCCAGACGTTGCATGACGGCGGAGGGATCGAACTCCGCGGCGTTTACACCGATGCTCGCACCCATCCTCTCGGCGAGTTCGAGCCGATCGTCCTTGAGGTCCGTGATGACGATGTGCCTGGCTCCGGCATGGCGCGCCACCGCTGCCGCCATCAACCCGATGGGCCCGGCACCGGTGATCAGGACGTCTTCACCCACCAGGTCGAAGGACAGCGTGGTATGGACGGCGTTGCCGAGCGGATCCAGGATGGCAGCGATCTCGTCAGGAATCTCTTCGGGGATGCGGTACGCGTTCTGAGCGGGGATGACCAGGTACTCGGCGAACGCTCCCGCACGGTGCACGCCAACGCCGTGGGTGTCCCGGCACAGGTGCTTGCGGCCGGCGCGGCAGTTTCGGCAGACCCCGCAGACGATGTGACCTTCGCCGGAAACTCGGTCGCCGACGGCGACCGAGGTGACCTCGTGCCCGATGGCCTCGACGACACCCGCGTATTCGTGGCCCACCACCACCGGCACGGGGATGGTTTCCTGTGCCCATCGGTCCCAGTTGTAGATGTGCAGATCGGTGCCGCATATGGAAGCCTGCCGGATCCTGATCCGAACGTCGGTCGGCCCGATGTCGGGCTTGTCGACCTCGGCGAGCCAGAGTCCCTTTTCTCTGCGGGACTTGACTATCGCCTTCATTCGACCGGTACTCCCACCATCACCCCTTGAGGTCTTCCACGGCTTTATCCTTCTTCTTGCCTTTATCGAGCACCAGCTTGTAGGCGATGTAGTACTTGAATATGTTCCTGACGTACTGGGTCGTCTCCCGACCGACGCGCTTGGCGCAGATGACCTCGACGTTGCCGAACCAGATGTTGGGGTCATAACCCGACCCGGCAGCCTCCTCCCGCAGTTTGGCCACCCTGGCGGGACCCGCGTTATAGGACGCGAACGAAAAAAGGGTCTGGTTGATATCGTCGATGTCCGGGTCGCTGAAATAGCGGTCGCGAAGGAACCTGAGATACTTGGTCCCGGCGTGCACATTGTTGTCGATCTTCTGGATGTCCGGTATGTCCACGTTCGGGTCCTTGGCGGTGGACGGCAGCATCTGCATCAATCCCACCGCGCCTGCCGCGCTGCGTACGCTATGGTCGAGCCTGGATTCCTGGTAGCCGAGGGCCGTCAGCATCAGCCAGTCGAATCCGTACTCGTCCGCGTACCGGGTAAAGTGCTTTACAGATGCGTCAAATTTTTTCATCTCCTCCGTCGTGGCCGGGTTCTTGACCCATTTGTTTTCCTTGGTATATCGCTTGAGGAGCATGTTCCCCAGCATGGTCCCCTTTTTCGCGGTTTTGATGTATTCGTTGCTGATCGCCATCAGTTTCGGGCTGTTCTTCCTCATCGCCCAGGCGATGTCGGCGCCGCCACGCACCACGATGTCGGAGCGGACCTGGATGTTGTCATACACGTCCTTCCAGAATTCCGCCTTGTGGCTGTCGACGACCACCAAGGGAATCAGGCCCTCGTCCACCAGTTCGAGCAGATCCCCGTCCTCCAGATACTCGCTGGCGGGGATCAGCTCAATGGGCTCCAGATTGCGCGATTCGAAATCCGCATTGAGCGCGCTCAGGCTCTCGAAATAGCTGCTCGACTCGCGCACATGAATCTGTTTTCCCGCAAGGTCGTCCAGTGTATTGATCTCCGGTGCGCTCGGACCGGTCACCAGCAATTCGCTGACGCCCGGGTAGGTGGGATCCGAAAAATCGACGATCTTTTTCCGTTCGTCGGTGACGGTCAGGTTGGCCACCGCAAGATCCCCGTAGCCGTCCGCCAGCATCGGCAGCAGGTCATTCCGCGGCACCGGGATATAAACGACGTCAAATTTCCTTGCGCCCAGTTTGTATTTTTCGTTGATGAACTTCTCGAAATTTTCGAGTCCCTCGTATACGATCCCCCGCTGCGTGGCGCCATCCAGGAAGTACATCATCCTGTTGAATACCACCAGCGCACGGATACTTCGCCTTTCCAGCATTTCGTCGAAGTCGCCTTGAAAGGGCTTGAAGCCCCGGCTGTCCTCGGCCGCGTCGGAAGTCCTTGGAAGCGGTGGCACGACGATCAGAATCGCCACCACCGCGCTGATGATTCCCTGACGTAAGTATGGCGCCATATTATCCACTCTCGATTCGAATATTTAGTCCGGTGCTTTGAGATGTTTTCTGGTTTCGTTAGCTGACCCCGACACTAGCGGATCATCATACCGAATGCTACACTGCCGCCTCTGGAAAAGCGCCAAAATTCGGACCAAAGAATGAAAATCGTCCACAGACCCGCCGCCCTGCTTTTCGCTTCTCTGCTTCTGGCCCCCCCGGCGTACGCGCAGGAAACCGGCGATGCCGCGGAACCGGCCAAGGCCGAAAAGGTGCAGCAGCGGCTTACCGACCTGGTGCGAATCACTGCGAACAGCGTAGACAACTTTTTCAGCACCGAACGGCATTCCTGGGGCGAAAACAAGACCCGCGTCACGCTGCGCGCCAATTTCGACTGGGTGGACAAGGCCGACTGGGAATTCAACCCTGAACTCCGGCTCAACCTTGCCCTGCCAGGCGTCGACGACCGCCTCAGGGTGGTGGCCAACGAAGACGACGCCGACGGCGCGGCCGGCGGCGGCGCTTCCGACGACAAAGAGTCGAACCTGGCGCTGCGCTTCGTGGGCAAGGTCTCCAGCAAGTACGGCATCAGCTTCGACCTCGGTGCCTCGACCCGGGGCGAGGCGACCCTCCAGGGATTCACCCGCGCCAATCTGTTCCGCAACTGGAAACTCACCAAAACCTGGGACGGGCGCGCAGAGAACCGGCTGTACTGGTACACCGATTCCGGCTGGCGCAACGATTTCAGGTGGTTTTTCGAGCACCGGATAAATGAGAAGTTCTTCTTCAGGTCACGCACGAGATTCGACTATCTCGAGGATCGGAACAGCGAGTGGTACCCGGAGCAGAGGTTCACCCTGTTCCACCAGCTTACCAACCGCACCGCCCTCGCTTACGAACTCGCCTATGAGGAAGTCGCCGCGGAAGATTCGCCCTGGAACGAGGACGAAGTCCAGGTGGTCGCTGATCGATACGCCCACTACTATGCCCGGATCCGATTCCGCCAGAACATAGGCTACCCGTGGCTGTTTTACGAGGTCTGGCCCACCGCCGCCTGGGCGGAGGAGCAGGACTACGATTTCGTGCCCGCCATCCGGTTCAGACTCGAAATGGTGCTCGGCGACCCTCCGAAAACTACCAAGCTGGGCATGAACTGAAGGTACTCCCCGGCCACGTTTTCCCGGATAATCCTCGACGTCCGTCTACCGGCCCGTTCTTTGACCCGGATGCCGTCGCTCCGGAGTTCGCGGACAGACCCCGAGTCCTTGTGAGAGAATGAACCCCGTCCCTGTTCACCGAGATCTGATTTCCGCAGTATCCCGATGAGTTCCAAGCGGCGTAAATGGCCTTTCCTACTGGGCGCCACAATAATCGTAGGCGTTCTCGCCTACCCCGTGGGCGGGAATATCATGCTACGGTCCGGCGCCCTCCAGCAGATCATCAACAAGAAGCCGCACAAGCTCAAGGTCGAGTGGTCGAATGCCTGGACCCTGTGGCCCGGTGAGATCCATATCGAAGGTTTCACGGTCGATATCCACGGTAAAAAAAGCCGTACGCTGATCAACATCGATCGCGGCATCGTCAACATGGACCTCCTGTCGTTGACCGGAAAAACGGTCGACATACTCGAAGCGGATGCCGAAGGGGTGGAAGTATCCCAGGTCAAACGGCCCAAGGAAGATATCCAGGCCGACGATGCCGCATTCAAAGACCAGGGTCAGACCGCCCGGCCTTCAGCCTCGACCGGACAGTCAGGCGAACCTTCGGGGACGACCGCATCAGCGGACGAAACGAAGCAAGAGAAACCCTGGATTATCGACCTGAAGGGGATCTCAGGGACCGGTGTGCGCCTGGTTCAATTCAACCAGCTGAGACTTGTTGGCGATGGACAGTTGAAAGAACTGGCGATGAGGATCGTCACGAAGGGCGGGCCGCTCCGCATTGACGCACTCAAGCTCGACATGCAGGCAGACGCCACACCCGACAAGGCCGGCCCCGGCAAGAAATACGCGCAGATCCGGGCGGATATCCGCATGGCGGAGAATATCCCGAAGAAAAACAAGGGAAAGAAGTTACTGGGTTTCATCTCCGGCAGCGTCGAGGTTACGGGCGATGCCAACAGTATCGGGTTTGTCAGTGCGCTGCTGGGCGACAAATACAACCTGGGTGTATCCGGCGGCGGCCGCCTTGACATGGTCGTGAACGTCGAATCAGGGGAACTGGTGGATGGCAGCCGGCTGAAATTCAATTCCGATGGCTTCGAAACGGATTTTCTCAACCTGCACGCATACGGTGTCGGCGAGATTGAGGGCAGGATCGATAAGAACCGGGAGATACCCGCAAGTTTCAGTATCCGGGTCAACGATTTCACACTCAACCGCAGAGGCGTTCCGAACCCTTACATGGAGGGCGCCGACCTGCTCGTGGAGCTAAAGGCAAAACGGCTCTTCCTTAACCAGAACATGGACCAGCCGCAGCTGTTCGTCCATTTTCCGGACTCGAGGATTCGCGACCTCACCGACTACAACCGGTTCATTCCGAAACAAGCCAATATAAACATCGTCGAAGGCACCGGCCACCTGCGGGGCACGATGAACCTTCAGGATGACGGCGGCCTCATCAATTTGGAAGTCGACGGTACGAATGTCATTATGGACGTCAGCGATGCCAGGATCGGTACGGACTTCAGGCTCGTGGCAAACCTGAGCAAAGGCAGCTACGAAAAGAAGACCTACGACCTGACGGGCACCTATTTCCGCATGGAGAACACCCAGCTGGTCAGGGACCGGGACATCACGAAAGACGGATGGTGGGGCGAGATCCGCATCGACAAGGGCGGCATCATCTGGAACGAACCCATGGACATCGACGCCGGGATGCAGATCAAGATGCGGGATACCGAGCCTCTGATCTCACTCCTTCGCGATGCGAAAAAGAAAAAATCAATGCTGGACAATATCCTCACCGTAAAAAACCTCACCGGCATAATTGGCATAGAGACGAACGCGGATGACATCGTCCTCGACCCGATACAGATCGAGGGCGACGGCCTTCAGATCATCTCGCGCCTCGACCTGCTGAAAAAGGCGATCAACGGGGTGCTGTACGTCAAGCTTCACGGGATTGCCGCAAATTTTGAGATAGTGGAAAGCAAGGCGAAGTTCAAGGGTCTGGGCGGCAGGAAAAAAGTCAAGAAAAAAGTCGACTATCAGGACGGCAAGATGAAAAGACTACAACCGGATCACCGGCGGATTCCACACGTCGTGGAGTCCAAGAATTTCATGTAGGCCGGATCCGCACCCACGGTCAGCCTGTTTCAGGATGTGCGTCGATTGTAGCCGCGCATGCAGCTGGGCCTGAAGCTAATTCGCCGGTGAAACCGAATCCACGATGGCGGTCAATTCATCGGCGTGTTGCCGCCAGGCCTCCGGTATCCCGATATACATCAAGGCAGCGACCGTTTCCGGGCCCGTTCTGAACAGCAGGATTGCCCAATCCACGGGTTCGTTTCCCTTTTTCGCTGAACCGCGGAAAAACCGGGACGGCATCCCGTTCAGGTCCTCATCACCGATCTCCACAGTCTCTACGTCAGAGAACAGGAACTCCTTCAGTGAGTCGAAGTATTCCCTTGCATCCCTGATATCCCCGATTTCGGAAATCGCCCACATACCCAGCCACAGTTTGGCGCCGTCCTTGGGGATGGCTT
>Ga0316187_10004133_pt1 | contig 12564 bp, 11 predicted proteins | sample CroRivburrow1_MG_FD_204927 | JGI IMG/M metagenome (GOLD analysis project Ga0316187, IMG submission 204927) | Coastal sediment microbial communities from Maine, United States - Cross River worm burrow 1 | ecosystem: Environmental > Aquatic > Marine > Coastal > Sediment | place: USA: Maine...
GAACACGACATTCCCGGTGGCTGTCAGCTTATCCTAAATTCCGCCACGGCGAAGAACTTCTTAATTTCGCTTACTTGGCTATACTTATTCCGACTGAGATGCTGTGGCGAAAGCACCCTGAGCGTTTCGTCACACTTCAGTTGCTGAAAAGCGTTTGCAGCTCAAGTCTAACGAGCATTTGCACTTTTAACGCGGATCGGTATGAACAGTCTGGGAAGCAGTGGTAGCGATTGCTCAATGGGCATGAATATTAGGGAAAATAGCGTTTATTCAGCCTATACTCCTTTCCTCAGTGTTTAATTGAGGATGAATAAAATGGATATGAAACGTTTATGTCTTTACACCCCCCTGATGCTTTTTTCATTGCTTCTGCCAAACCTGGCCAGTGCGGCAAAACCAGATAACGGCATCGTTGTCTTCGGCGACAGCCTGTCCGATACCGGTAACAAGTATTACATCACCGGCTTTGCAAATACACCGCCTTATTCTGAACTGCTTGACTTTTTCCTGGTCGCCGATGGCCCCTATACCCACGGTGGACTGCATCACAGCAATGGCGCGACATGGATCGAACAATATGCCCGTGCACAGGGCCTGGCTGGTTATGTGCGTCCTGCGCTCAGCAACCAGGGCAAAGCCAGCAACTATGCTTACGGCGGGGCGAGGGCCAGACCTGGTTTTCCCATTATCCCTAATGCCAATCAGCACTTCCCCACCCAGGTGGGTAATTTCCTCGCTGATGTAAACAGCAGCGCACCAGCTGATGCATTGTATGTCGTCTTCATCGGCGGCAACGATATCTTCGATGCTGTGTATGCACTGTCTCTTGATCCCACTGGTGCCACCAGCATTGAAGTTATTACCAGGGCAGTGACATCGGTCGTCACCCAGGTTATGCGCCTGGCAGCCGCGGGTGCACAGCAGATTATTATTTTGAATGCCCCTGACCTTGGTGCAACCCCGGCGGTAAAACTGGCCGATGCGGAGTTTTCACCAATACCCGGCGCCGTGATCGCTGCCGCGACCAACTACTCACTGGCCTATAACGGCGGATTGATGGCGAACCTCGGTGCCATTCCTGGTGTCGAGATTATCGATATCTTCACTGCATTCAACGAGCTAATTGATAATCCCGAAGATTTTGATCTGACGAACGGCACCGATGTTTGCGTGATACCTGAGCTGCCTCCTTATGCCTGCAAGCACCCCGATGATTATGTCTTCTGGGATGGTGTACATCCGACCAAGGCAGCGCATAGCGTTCTTGCAGATGTGGTTGGAAAAGCGCTGGCTGAATAAACTAGTCATTAAGCATTAAAAAAGCCGAAGTGATCAGGGTTGATCACTTCGGCTTTTTTAACGGCCAGAATTAAAGGGCTCAGCCCTTCACCATCCAATTGTTGCGGATGGTCCGTAGGGTGAGGGCAGGAAAGCACGAGTGTTCCCATCTGGTCCGCCATTTACTATTTCAAACAAGCTGAGCAACATTGTTCCTGCCGGCTGACTTAGCAGAATAAAGGGCCTTATCGGCGCGGTTGATCATGCTTTCAAATGTACAGTCATCAGTGCACGTGGTTATGCTGTTCCTCGACGGTGTCTACGTGGACAGTGCGGGTTCATCTACTAGGTTTCGCTGGGTTAAAGCCCCGTCCAACAGCGAACTCAATCAACTCAGCCACACCATTGCCCATCGCCTGGCCCGGTATCTGGAGCGCCAGGGTTTGTTGGAACGGGATGCCGAACACAGCGTGCTGGCATTAGATCACTCAGATGAAGATCCAATGGATCAACTACGGGGGCATTCCATTGCTTACCGTATCGCTGTGGGTCCTGAGCGGGGCCGCAAGGTCTTCACCCTGCAAACCCTGCCTGGAATTGAAGAGTCCTTTGCAAAGGGTACAGGCCAAGCAGCTGGTTTTTCACTGCATGCAGGTGTTGCGGCCAAAGCCAGGCAGCGCGAGAAACTGGAACGATTGTGTCGGTATGTTATCCCTGCAATTAGAAGAAACGCTCCAAGTAAACATCAAAGAGGTCAAGCTGGATTAATCCGTCGCCACCGACAAGTTTTGGCCGACAACAGATGTACGATTGCAGGATGGGGAACGTCCGAAGTTGTGGCACAGTTGCCCTTCGCATAGAATCAGCGAAGGGCAAGTCCATATTGCAAGTGGACATTCAGGTACAGCTTGGGATCTGTACCCTACCAATCCAATTAAGCCGCCAATACCTACGTTTACACTTTTTTCAGCCACTACGTAGTCAGGCCGTTATTTCAGGTTGTTTTCCTTTTTAAACTTGTCCTTAAGCGGACCGAGCGTTTTACTCATATCCGTTTCCCCATCCTTGAGAAATTTCGAGAATTCTACTCTAGCTGTAACTGCTCGCCCCCATCCCGCTGTTAACAAAGCTGCACCAATAGAAGCTTGACATCATAGCTTTCTGATTCTATGCTTCGGATCCAATGCAATGCGAAGGATCAAAGGTGATGAGTAGCTATTTTGGATCAAAGGCCACCTCCGGCCTATGCCAGCCCATCATCGCCCTGATGCCGCCGCACGACACCTACATCGAGACCCACCTGGGCGGCGGTGCCATCATGAAGCGCAAACCCGCTGCGCTGCACAACATCGGCATCGACAGGAATCCAAAATCGTTGGCGGATTTTGAATGCGACTATCCCGTAGAGAAGGTCAACAGCTGCGCCCACCGGTTCCTGGCGGACTATGACTACCGGGGACGCGAACTGATCTACAGTGACCCGCCCTATCTGCATCACACCCGCAGCTCGGGACGCCGATACCGCTTCGACTACGAGGAACACGACCACATCGAGCTGCTGGAATTACTCAAGCCCCTACCCTGCAACATCATCCTGTCCGGCTACCCCTCGGCCTTGTATGACGAGCTGCTCTCGGGCTGGCGTAGCCTGGAACTGCAGGTCATGAACCAGGCCGGGGTGCGCACCGAAAAGCTCTGGTTCAACTTTGCGCCCGACCGGGTGTACTGGCCCAGCTACGCGGGCAAGAACTTTACCGACCGGCAGCGCATCAAGCGCAAGGCTGCGAACTGGGGCAGGCAATACCAGGCGATGCCCCGGGCGGAACGCCTCGCGGTGCTCTCGGCCATGATGGCGGTCGAGGCTGGAGAGCCGGCATAGCCCTGCCGGATTAGGGCGCCGATGATGGCCACCGTCAACAAACAATCCCTCAGGGAAGAGTTCGGCGCACTCAAGGCCGAATTCGAACGCCTGACCGCCAACGGCAAGATGGCGGCGGAAAGCCGCGCCCTGTTCCAGGCTATGCTGATGCTGTTCGAGGTGCTGATGGCGGTGTTCATGGAAAAACGCACTTCCAAAGATAACAGCAACTCCAGTCTGCCCTCCTCACAGACAGCAAAGGAGGACAACACCGCGACCCAACCCGGCGCCAAGGGCAAAGGCAAGTCACAGAACGACGCACTCGCCGGCAACACGCGCACTGTAGAGACCGTCCAGATCGCCCCCGTCAACCAGTGCGGGATCTGCGGTGAAGACCTCAGTGATACACCCTGCCAGGGACATGAGAGACGCACCCGAATCGACATCATCTTCGAAAAGGTGGTGAACCACGTGGATGCCGAGATCAAGCAATGCCCCGCTTGTCAGTCACAGACCAAGGGCCGGTTTCCGGCGGACATGGCCGGGCCGCTGCAATACGGTCCAGGGATCAAAGCCTACGCCCTGAATCTGCTGGTCGCTCAGATGCTTTCCCTCAAGCGGGTGCAGCAGTCGATCAGGACGCTGATCGGCATGATTCTATCGGAGGCGACGATCCTGAAGCACGTGATGCAGCTGCATCAGGCCCTGGAAAAATGGGAACACGACGCCATTGAAAAGATCCTGGCCATGCCCGCCATGCATGTGGACGAGACCTCGTTGCGGGTCGACAGGAGAAACCACTGGATCCATGTCTGCTCGGCAGGTGACATCACGTGTAAGTTCCTGCACCCCAAACGCGGGAAAGCAGCCATCGAGGCCATCGGCGTGATCCCCCGCTATGGCGGCGTGGTGATCCATGACTGCTGGGCCTCCTATCTCACCTACGATCAGTGCGGCCATGGTCTGTGCGGTTCGCACCTGCTGCGGGAGTTGGTCTTCATTATTGACGCCAATGGTTACGCCTGGGCAACAAACATGAAGCGCCTGCTGCAGGAGACCTGCGCTATCGTCAAGCGGAAAAGGAAGAAGCTGACCCAGAACGAGTACAAGAACCTGCAGAAACGCTATCGCAACATCCTGACCCGGGGCGAGAAGGAACTCCCGCCCATACCGCCCAGGCAAAACGGCAAGCGGGGCAGGATCGCCAAGTCGGATGCTCATAACCTGTGGGAGCGGATGAAACAGTATGAGGAAGCGGTGTTGCTCTTTGCCAGGGAATCTCATGCATCCTTCACCAATAACCGCGCGGAGCGTGACTTGAGAATGAGCAAGGTGAAACAGAAGGTGTCGGGGTTTTTTAGAACCACCAAGTATGCCGAAGCCTATTGCCGCATCTCCAGCTACTTACAGACCATGGCAAATCAGGGTTACAATCCGCTGGTCGCTATCCAGTTGGCGCTTTCTGGGCAAATTTATGCCAATACGGGTGAGTAGTTACCACTCGTCAACGTATCATCCACGGGTAACGAAGGGACCTGCGCCCTGCCACCACCCCGAAATCTGACCCCATTCCGCATTCGCTATCCAACCATTCACCTTCGCCCGGACCACTTGCGCAGCGACCCCGCGCATCAGGGCCAGCGGAATCCTGGTGCTGCCGTTTGGGTCATTGCCATGGGAATGGGGTGAAGGGTTTGATGGTATCAGCCAAACAGATCGGCCGGCGGCGCCCGGCTTTCCGGGGGGGATTACCCCGGCAGCAGACCTGCTGCAGCCGAGGTGTCCTTCCCCTGCAAATGGGCGAGGCCGACTTGGGCCTGACTGGAATCACCTAATTATTTGGACACTACCCTTGGGCAATCTCTGTAACTACCTCTACTGAAGACGGCCGAGCACCAGGATTTCGACCCGGCGGTTTTTGGCGCGGCCTATGTCGGTGTCGTTGCTGGCGATTGGCATGCTTTCGCCCGCGCCCACGGTTACGATCTTGCTGGCGTCTACGCCCGTATCCACCAGGTGATTGCGCACGGAAGTGGCGCGTTGCTCGGAGAGTTCCTGGTTGTAGCCTTCATCACCGACGTTGTCCGTGTGACCGATGACCTCGATGTACCTGGCTCTTCTAAGCTGGTCAGTAGCAAGTTCCCGGTTTTTATCGAGGAGCTGCCTACCCTGTTCCGTCATCACTCCGCTCCTGCGAGGGAACAGTGCAACAGCCGGAAACCTCAAGGCGTCCAGTGCGCGAGCCTCACCGATCACGATGACCTCCACCCGTCGGTTCTTGGCGCGACCCTCTTCCGTTTCGTTGGAAGCGATAGGATCGTTTTGTCCTCGGCCCACTATACGCAGCTTCTCGTCCGGCGCTCCGGTTTCCACCAGATAGTCACGCACTGCTTCCGCGCGGCGTTTGGACAAGCCCAGATTGTAGTTGGGGTCTCCGATGCTGTCGGTATGCCCGATGATAACAGCAGCGTAGGCTTCGGCCAGCTCCGGACGTATCTCGCTGCGATAACCCTCGATGGCATCTCTACCTTCTTCCGATAAATCTGCTTTGTCAAAAGCGAACAGCGCCGCCGCGGGGATAACGAACTTAGTGATTAGTCCCGACGGGGAACCCTCAACAATCTCGACCTCGGCATCGAGAGCAACAGCAGGTCCGGCATCGCATCCAGAGTTAAGTCCACCCTCTTTCCATTCACCTGGAACAACACACTCACCCTGACTGTTCCGGACGTAATTCCAATGGGTCTTGCTTGGGGGGGTAGGTGTACAGCCTGATACTGCTACAACGCTGCCGAAAATAACGGCTGTGATAGCCAGCTTACTTTTTAGTTTCATAAGATACCTCACGAATTGTATTTAGTCCTTGAACAAGCACGCGGAGTTACTACCACAGCTTCATTGGTGTTTTCCAACCAAGCATCTTAACTCTAGCATAGTATTTAAGTGCGTCTATCTACTTTTAAAACCTGCCAGTTGCATGAATCATCTGCCCGGAAGCGTTTTCGCTCACTGGGACGTTTCGCTGTGTAGCGGCTACCATTGCCCTTATCGTTCCAATGTCCACTTTGCAACCCCGGTCGTTCACGACCTGCAGCCAGAACTTCTTCAACAGGCCACCGGTCATTGCACATGCAAGGTTATTGACGTTGTCATGTACCGGTATGGTAATTGCCTGCACATCAAGTAGAAAGTCGCAATGAAAGCCCTTACGCCACATTTCAGTCACGATCCGTTGAAAAATTTACTCATCATGTTTATCTAATAAGCGTTGCAGCACCTTGGACATCCACTCCTTACTCACGCTGGTCAGCTTCTGGTTGCCTGATTGGCGGAATCCGCAATACCTGAGTTGTTAGTTTATTGTGCTGTAAATTCAGTGCGGCATCTTCGTCGCCCGGGTCATAGGGCTGGTCGGAAATCAGGTAGGAGCCGTAGACTGTGTGTTCGCCTTTGGGGCATTCAGCAGATGTGGTGATCAGAAAACCAGCTTCGGTTTGCTCTCCCGGGGAAGTCCTGGTTCGTCCAGGTTTCAGCCGCCCGCGGCAAAGGCAGGGTCGCGTACGTGCATATCCTTCCAGCTTATCAGGCAGGGCAACGAGGCTGACAAGTGAAGCCTCGTGACTGTCCAGGGCAATCCATTCAGTGCCGAGCTGGTGCATGCGGGGTCGAAGCGAGCGGCCTTCATCACGAGCATGCATAGGATCTTTTGCCTCGCCCATGAACAGACGGTGAAATGGCGGCTCGTGATAGTCAGTCGTCAGCATCATTGAAACCTCTTTGACCGGAAACCGGATCGAGAGGCACACCGGTATCTCCGCATGCCGCGCATAGTAGAAATTATCGCACCTGAGCTCGCGCGTGGTGACCAGTCCGCCAGAAAGAGAGAGGTGCGCGATGTTGCGTTTAATGATGCGAACGGGCCCCTCAAGATAACCTTGCGTGTATCCGTGGATGTCTTCTTCGCCAAACTCGATCTGCCGCGTGGGCAGCGGCAGGCTCAGAGTAACTTCACCTTTGACCTTGATCCTGTCAACAATTAGATGGTCATTGACGCGCAAATCTGTTATCAGCGCAGGATGATCGTCAGCGACGTTGAATTTATACAGGGGAGACTGCACCGTTTGTTGTTCGGTGCTGTAGTGCATGTAGCGTGTTCTGGACAGGGGGAGCGGTGTTCCCTTGAAATAGGCGACATATGCCCAGCCACGCTTGGCGCTTACGGTATCAGAAATCCCAAGCTCCAGGATCAACGCTGTATTGGCAATGCCGTATGGTCTCTCGCTATGATCGCCGAGATCCTGTGCCATCAGTACCAGCACATCGTTCCCATCTAGAACTGCCTTGCCCCATGGGTCCTGGTCATCAACTGTTCCGCGTCCATGGCTGGCGGGCTTCCGTGTGTTTGGCGAGTTGAGGCCTTCTTCGTCGAAATCAAATTGTTCTCGATAGCTAACATCCCATACCCAGTCCCCCGTGGAGTCGCGCTGGTCGATCTGAAACGGGACCGGCACCGCCTTGCCTTTCCGGAAGGCAAAAACGCGGATCCTTTCGATGTCGATGCCCATCAAGTCGGGCAGGTTTTCTCCGGCGAGAATGACCGGATCCACAGTTCGGTGCAAAGTTTTCTCGCCGCTGGCAGGCTGTGCCAGCGTCACCTGGCTGCAGGGTATGGCAAGCATCAGGGTAACCGCCCAGAACCTGGCAAGATTGAATGTCTTAATGCACATACAGAGAGTGTAACTGGATTACAGGACATCCCTGTAACACGCGGGGTAACTTGGTTAAGACATCGTATACAGTATCCCATCAATCAAGAAATAGTCGAAAACTTAAACGTCCGTCGATAGCACACGTTTAGATGATAATACAGTGACTTGCACTAGGAACGTCCTGTTCCAGCCGGTAAATCGCCGTTCCCTGTCACAGAAATTCTCGCCGATGCTGAATTTCTAATCGGCGGCAACCGGCCACAAAGCCACATTCCCCGACTTCCTGTGAAGGTCTTGAGCGCAGTGCCCTCCAGACATTTGACCCAAAAATTACGGACCTTCAGTCTTCCGCGAAAAGTTACTTTTTCGACGAAACCACAAAAAGCCATCTCTGCAAGCCAAGATGGGTCTGTTGCCGTTTCAGTGGGTGGTGAAAAGCTTTGATTGGATTCAAGCTTTAAACCCGCACTCACCGGGTTTCTGTGTCTTAATCAGCTTTCGTTTCATCCACTGGTGGTCCGCTCAGTACCTTCTTTCCCGAAAACATCGCGGATATCAGATTGCCGCCTTCGCGCAGCTCGGTCACGACAACGGCCAGGATATGAATCACGGCGAATGCGAGTAGCACGTAGAAGCCGTAGTAATGAACGGTTATGAAGGGTTTGCGGAAGGCGCGCATCGCCTCGTAAGCGGTTTCGTCATACATCTCTTTCGCGTAAGGCACCAACGTTGCCGGATCGATCCCAGGGTTGGCCACCCAGCCGGCAATCCATGCACCTATGGGCGGGTAGAACAAATCAGTGCCCGCCAGTACCAGACCCGTGAGCGCCTGTGACAACAACAGCAGCAGCAGGAGAGTAACCGCGATGCGCCCGAGCGGATTGTGGCCAAGGTACTGGCGTGGCCGCCCGGCGCTGAAATCGGCGAGGTAACCGCGCACCTCATTCATGTAGCCACGCCCACCTGGCAGAATCGCCCGCCAGCGCGCATGTGGCCCACCGATAAAGGCCCAGACCAGACGCCACAATAGATTCGCCGCGAACACATAACCGATCCATACATGCACGGTCTTCAGTAGAATCTTGCCCTCGTCGGTCACGCCGAGCGCCTTGGCGTTGAGGATAGCCACGCCCACGGCGATCAGCCCGAGCATGCACAGCAGATTGAGCCAGTGAAACCAGCGAACGCCGGCGTCCCAGACAGGATAGGCTTTGAGGTCGGTCATGGCGGTGCTCCTGTAATGCGTGTTTACTGTGAGTATGGCGGTGAGTTTCTAATCATCATCGTCGTCATCATGCCTTCGTTCTTTCCCTTTCAGGCCGAGACGCCGGGAGTTGTTCTTGCCCTCCCCGGACCTTAGGCGTTTTGTCTTCCAGAGGTATTCCGCCTCATCTTCATCGCCGCTGCGATGGCACTCTTCGCATTTTTCATAGTCGTAGATCCCTTCCTCGACATGCTCTTCCCGGATCTTGGACCTTGAGTGCTCATGGCAACCGTAGCAAGTGTAGTTGCTGTAGTCGTTGTCCATATGACAGGTACTACATTTCGTGGTGTGGTCCTTGTCGAAACGGAAGTATTCGTCGTGGTCGAACGTGGCAGGGGTCCAGCTTTCCTCAGAGTGACACTGCCCGCAGTTGCCCTTGATATCCTGATGCAGGTTATCGCCTGGATTGATGTGACAACCATCGCACTGCTCTTGCACAGCTGGGCCCAACAGTTGATGAGAGAACTGACTGATGGGGCGAAAGGCCTGCACGCCTTTATGGTCGCTGTGGCAAGCGATACAGTCTTGCGCAAGCAGTTTCTGGTGGAACGAGACATTCTTCTTCTCCTTCTCGATGGACAATCCCTTGGTGGTCTTCAGGCCAATCTCCTCCACCTTGTGGCATTGGACGCACTTCTCGGGAGAACTTCCGGTAAATACGCTGTGGCAGGCGAAGCAGTCGGTGGTGAGTTCCAGGTGAGCGTCAATTAGCTTGCCTGGACTGACCATCAAATGGGGATAAATGAACACCAGCAGCAATACTGCTGCCAGGTTGGCTACGACGATAGCCAAAATGGTCTTGCTTTTCATTGCCACTCCCAGAACAAAAAGATGCTGAGGATATGGCTTATGCTGAGGACTGCGAATACCAGTGTGATCGGAAGATGCACTGTCCGCCATTTTTTCATCACATCCAGTGTTGTGGCATCCCAGAAGAGTTTCTTTTCAACGGCCTCATCGGTCAGACCCCGCTGGGCGTAGCTTTCTTTCTTCTCTGCCAGGAAACGACGCGAACGGTCGAGCAGATATTTACCGGTCATGCCGCTGATAACATTGACCATCATGGCGGTGAGTGCCAGCCAGGGCAGGATGGTGTACACATGCACCCCTGCATGCACCAGGATCATGAGAGCACCCAGCCAGGTCAGGGTCTCATGCAGGATGAGTAGAATCCTGGGTTTACCCACAGTGATGAGCTTGCGCTTGCGCATGGAGTAGAAGAACGACAGCAGTATCAGGATAGTGCCGGATATACCCAGATAGCGTCCGATCCACACCAGATCGAACAGATGCAGCAGTGCATCGATAATCATAGTCGAGAGGAGAAGCGCCCCGAACATTCCCAGAAACGGGAGGACTTCCTTGCGAATGAGTGAACGCTCCATAGTCGTCTCTATGCGACCAATGTGAGGTCGCTCTTGGGGGTTGTGATGCACAGCAGGCAATGGCCGGAATCCACGTCGGCATCGGGCGCCTGATTATAATCCACCTCGCCGGCCGCGAGGCCAGTCTGGCAGCTCCCGCAACTGCCGGCCCGGCAACCCGACTCCACCTCGATCCCCTGGGACTCGGCGAATTCCAGCAGCGAATCGGCACCCGGATCCCAAGGGATACTTTTGCCAGACTTGCTGAAGGTAATGGTGAAGGCTTGCGCAGCTGTCTCTCCTGTCGTCACCTGCCGTGCGGGAATTTCATGCTTAATAAGCGATGCAGGCCCGAAGGATTCGTAGTAGATATCATCGGTAGTGACACCCCATTCCGCCAGGGCAGGGACCAGTGTCTCCATCATCTGCCTGGGACCGCAGACATAGAACTGGTAGCGCATTAGTTTTAGGGTAGAGCGAAGCAATTGGAGATCTATCCGGCCCCTGTGATGGTAGTCAACGCCTTCCACATCGCCCTCTGTGGGGCTGCTGTAGCAGACATGGAGGTGAAAGTTGGGATGTGACTTTCGCAACGATTCAAGGTGCTCTTTCATTACGTGCTCGGCAGCGTTGCGTACACCGTAGTACAACCAGACCTCCCTTGAAGTTCCGCTGGACATAACAGTATTGAGAATGCTCAGCATCGGGGTAATCCCTATTCCACCGCCCACAAGGACGATGGGCAGGGGCTCGCCCTCCATTAAATGAAAATGACCGGACGGGGCCTTTACCATAAGCCGCGCGCCTTCCTGTACCTGGTCGTGGAAAAAATTGGAGGAAAGCCCGGCTGGGACATCCGGTGGCTCGGCTGGAGGGGGAGCCCGCTTGATAGACACCCGGTAGTAGTCAGGATTCGGTCTGTCCGACAGTGAATAGCATCGCACCACGGTCTTGGGTTCATGGCGCACCGGATCCTTAAGCTGAAGCCTGAACGTCAGGAACTGCCCCGGCTTGAATGCAGGGAGCGGCATGCCATCGGCGGGCACCAGATAAAACGAGCAGACCGACCGGATGTCATCTTCAATGACCCTGCGTTTAACCAGGAACTCCCTGAATCCATCCCAAGCGGTTTCCGTGTTGGCAAATTCCTTCGCTGTGCCAGCGACCGGCGCTTCGCCCGGAAGCGATTCCAGATCTCGGTATTTCCGTCTCTGGCGAAAGATCCCTATGCCCATCAGCACCGCAACCTGCGCCACTACAAAGGCAAAGATGATAAACGCTAAAGATCCGGTACCCATCACGACTACCCCGGTGTTATCAGATTCTCATTAGCTATTTTGGCTTATAGAACACTATACATAGACCAGCACCGTCACCACAGCAAGCAGAAAAAGGATGCTCATAATGGAATATCCCACATAACAATCTGCTCTTCGTTCACCTATTGGACTCCACCACCATGTTGACACTCGGAGCGTTCCGCCGATAAAACCGGATCCTGATGAATGATTATGTCGGCGTCGGGAAACGCTTCACGGATCGCCGCGTCCACCTCGTCGGTAATGGCGTGTGCTTTGGCCAGTTGTAGCTTCGCGTCGAGTTCGACATGAAGCTGGATGATCTGCGTGCGCCCAGATTGACGCGTACGAAGATCATGAACCCCAAGCACCTGCGGATGCGATAGCGCAATCTGCTGGACGCGATCTCGGACCTCTGTGGACAGCTCACGATCCATGAGCTGATGGAAGGCTTCAAACCCGATGTGCCAGGCACCGTAGAGAATGAAGAGGGCAACCCCAATAGCGAACACCGGATCCAGACCGGGCCAGCCGTACACAGCCAGCACCAGCGCCACGATGATGCTCACGTTGGTCAGAAGATCACTCATGTAGTGCAGCGAATCAGCTCGAATCGCGGTCGACCCGGTTCGCTGAATGACGTATCGCTGTATCCCGACAAGTACGAGCGTGGCTATCACCGAAAACACCATGATCCAGATGGCCACTGAGACATTTTGGAGTGCTCGGGGGTGCTGCAAGCGCTCGGTGGCGTGGAGGACGAGAAATACCGCAGAGCCCGCGATAAAGGTCG
>Ga0316187_10004135_pt1 | contig 12564 bp, 10 predicted proteins | sample CroRivburrow1_MG_FD_204927 | JGI IMG/M metagenome (GOLD analysis project Ga0316187, IMG submission 204927) | Coastal sediment microbial communities from Maine, United States - Cross River worm burrow 1 | ecosystem: Environmental > Aquatic > Marine > Coastal > Sediment | place: USA: Maine...
GCGAAGTCTCGCGAGCAGCTCCGGAAGATCTACCCGGTCCCGTCCCACCCGCCAGACCTCGGCCACCTCGGCCAGTCGTCGCGCGCGATCCTCGGGAGCCTCCTCCACGGTGGCCACGATCTTCGCCTCGCGGCTGTTCCTGAAGAATCGGAGGCCCGGGTCGAGATCGAGGCTCGCCGTCACGGCGACCCTCTCCAGATCCGCGGGCTTTCCCAGAGACCGCCGATACTCACGCATCTCGTCGTCACGAACGTGAAGCGGCGGATCGTCGGCGCGCAGGGTGCCGGCGCCTACGAGAACGGCGTCCGCCTCTGCCCGCAGACGGTCCATGGTCTTCTTGTCACGGGCCGACGTGAACTTCGGATATTCACGCGTCGCGGAGGTGATCTTGCCGTCCGCCGACATGGCCATGTTGATGTAGACGAAAGGTCGTTCCACGAAGCCGCGTCCTATCGTTCTTTGATGGAGATGGTGACCCCGTCGCGCACGGGCACCAGGGTGGTGGCGAGTCGGTCCGAGGCGTACAGTCTGCGAGTCAGCTCCAGCACGCCCCGGGTCGCCGCGTCGGTGGTGTCGGCGTCGAACACCTCGCCTTTCCACAGCATGTTGTCCGAGATGAACAACCCGCCGGGCCGGAGCCGATCGATCGCGATCTCCAGGGCGGCCGGGTAGCCTTCCTTGTCGACGTCGTTGAAGATGATGTCGAAGGGTCCGTCGAGGCGTTCGGCGATCTCCAGCGCGTTGCCGACCTCGATCCGTGCGCGATCGAGCAAGCCGGAGCGCCGCAGGAACCCCTCCGCCTTGGCGGCTCGCTCCGGAGAGTACTCCGTCAGCACGACCCGGCCGTCCGGTCCGACCGCGCGGGCGAACCACAGCGCGCTGTATCCGAATCCGGAGCCGAGCTCCAGGACCCTCCGGGCCGAGATCGACGCGGCGGCGACGTACAGCAGGCGGCCGACCTGGGGGCCGACGATGGGGAACGACTGCTCGGCGGCCAGGCGCTCCATCTCGACCAGAACGGGATCGGTCGAGCGTGAGAGCTCTGCGAGATAGCGATCGACGGTCGGGTGTACGAGATCCACCGCAGCCTCCGGAAGATCGAGGATTTCAAGCTAACATGAACCCCCGGAATGGCCCAAGGGGGACAGGGTAGAATCCGGCAGACGAGGTGACCATGGACAACGACAGCCGGCTCCCGACCCGTGACGAGGCCGTCGCACTGCTCCGCGAGCACACCCGCAAGCCCGGCCTGATCAAGCACGCCCTCGCCGTCGAGGCGGCAATGCGGGCCCACGCTCGCCGGGCAGGGGAGGACGAGCACGCCTGGGGCCTGGTGGGGCTGCTTCACGACTTCGACTACGAGCGCTGGCCCGACCCGGAGCACCACCCCACGAAGGGCGTGGAGATCCTCGAGGGGCTCGGGTATCCGGAGTGGTTCCGGCGAGCGATCCTGTCCCATGCCGACTACACCGGCGTGAGCCGCGAGACCGAGCTCGAGCGATCGCTCTATGCGTGCGACGAGCTGTGCGGCTTCATTACCGCCTGCGTGCTCGTCAGGCCCGACAAGTCGCTCCACGGGCTCAAGCTCAAATCGGTGCGCAAGAGAATGAAGGACAAGGCCTTTGCCAGGGCCGTGGATCGCGCTCACATCGTTGCCGGTGCCGAGCAGCTCGGGATGGAGCTCGACGCTCACATCGAGTTTGTCGTTGACGCGCTTCGCGGGGTCGCCGACGAGCTGGAACTGGGAGGGCGGAGCGGGGCCGACACCTCGTAGCCGGAAGGCCAAGCCAGGATGCTGGAAAGAATCTTCCATCTCCGGGAGAACGGGACCGACCCGAGGACCGAGACCCTCGGAGGGGTGACGACCTTCATGACGATGGCCTACATCGTCTTCGTCAATCCTGCGCTCCTCTCCCAGGCGGGAATGGACTTCGACGCCGTCATGGCCGCCACTTGCCTGTCGGCCGGCGTTGCCACGTGGGTCATGGGGCTGGCGGCCAACTACCCCATCGCCATGGCTCCGGGCATGGGCGAGAACATCTTTTTCCTCGGTGTGGTCACGACGATGGGGATCTCGTGGCAGGTGGCGCTGGCGGCGGTCTTCGTTTCCGGCGTCGTCTTCTTCCTGCTGACCTTCTTGAAGGTTCGCGAGCTGATCATCGATGCGGTGCCTGCGAGCCTGAAGTATGCCATTGCCGTCGGCATCGGGTTGTTCATCGCGTACATGGGGATGAAGAACGCCGGGATCGTCGTATTCGACGTTGGCGGTGGAGTCCCGCACCTCGGAGACCTGATGAGCCCGGCAGTCCTGGTCGCCCTCGCGGGACTGGCCGCCACGACCGGTTTGATTGCCCGGCAGGTCAAGGGCGCGATCCTGTGGGGCATCCTGCTCGCGACGTTGCTGGCCTGGGGGACCGACCTCATCGAGTGGCAGGGACTCGTTGCGGCGCCGCCGTCCCTCGCCCCGACCTTTCTTCAGCTCGATCTCGCAGGTCTCTTCCGGCTCGAGATGGTGCCGGTGATCATCGTCTTCCTGTACATGGCGGTCTTCGACGCCATCGGCACGCTGATAGGGATCGGGCAGCAGGCCGGATTCCTCAAGGACGGCAAGCTGCCGCGCGCCACCCGAGCGCTGATGGCCGATTCCTCGGGGACGGTGCTGGGCTCGTTGCTCGGTACCTCGACCGTGACCGCCTTCATCGAGAGCGCCACCGGTGTGGAGGAAGGCGCCCGGACGGGGCTCGCCAATGTCGTCACCGGCGCACTTTTCTTTCTGGCGTTGTTCTTTGCGCCGCTCGCCCGGATGGTCGGCGGCGGAGTGCCGTCGGAAGCGGGAGCGATTCTCTTCCCGATGACCGCTCCCGCCCTGATCGTGGTGGGCAGCCTCATGGCCCGCGGGATCGTCCGGATCGACTGGTCCGACGCCACCGAGTCGCTGCCGGCCTTTCTCGTGGTCATCGGCATCCCGTTCACGTGGTCGATCGCCGACGGCATCGCGCTCGGGTTCGTCGCCTATCCGGTGCTCAAGATCCTATCCGGGAGGCCGCGTGAGGCCTCGTGGCTCGTTTACGTTCTCGGCGCGCTGTTCGCGCTGCGGTACACGTTCCTGTGACAGGTGGACCGCTCCACCGGGGGTACTTCATGATGACGGTTCGAGCTGCCGCTCTGGTCGCTGTGGTTCTTTTCGCCCACGTCCCGGGGTTTGCCGAATCGACGCCGACCTACGACCCCGCGCTCTACCAGGCGATGAAGTACCGCTCCATCGGTCCGTACCGGGGAGGCAGAGTCACCGCGGTCAGCGGAGTGCGCGGCGTTCCCGGCACGTTCTACATGGGGTCGACCGGAGGCGGCGTCTGGAAGACCACCGACAGTGGCGAGACGTGGGAAATCGTCTCCGACGGGTCCTTCACCAGCGCGTCGATCGGAGCGGTGGCGGTGGCGCCGTCGGATCCGAACGTGGTGTGGGCCGGAACCGGATCGGCGTGCATTCGCGGGAACACCTCTCCGGGGGACGGTGTCTATCGCTCCACCGATGCGGGAAGAACCTGGACGCACGTCGGCCTCGAGGAGGGCGGGCAGGTCGGACGCATCCGCATCGACCCCCGGGATCCGAACCGGGCGTGGGTCGCGGTATTGGGCCACGCCTTCGGGCCCAACGAGACCCGCGGCGTCTACCGGACCCTCGACGGCGGCGCGACGTGGGAACGGGTGCTGTACGTCAGCGAACGTGCCGGCGCCGTCGACCTTGCCCTCGATCCGAGCAACCCCCGAATCCTCTTTGCGGCGATGTGGGAGACGGTCCGGCAGCCCTGGGCCCTGGTGAGCGGTGGAGAGGGCAGCGGGCTCTATCGCAGCACCGACGGGGGTGATACCTGGGAAGAGCTTGCCCAAGGGCTACCCGAGGGCCTCAAGGGTAGGATCGGCGTCACCGTCTCCGCCGCGAAGCCGGGCCGGGTGTGGGCCCTCGTCGAGGCCGAGGACGGCGGCATCTTCCGTTCCGAAGACGGCGGTGACACTTTCCGGCGGGTCAACGACGACCGCAACTTCCGGCAGCGCGCGTGGTACTACACGCACATCCACGCCGACCCCGCGAACGCGGACACCGTCTATGTCCTGAACGTCGGCATGTATCGCTCCACCGACGGCGGCAAGGGCTTCTCGATCATCCGAGGTCCCCACGGCGACCATCACGATCTGTGGATCGATCCCGACCGTCCCGAGGTGATGATCAACGGCAACGACGGCGGAGCGACCGTGACCACCAACGGCGGAGCGACATGGTCGACACAGGCCAACCAGCCGACCGCGGAGTTCTACCGCGTCTCGGTGGACGATCGCTTCCCGTACCGCGTCTATGGGGCCCAGCAGGACAACTCGACGGTTTCCATCGCGAGCCGGACGCCGTCGTCCGGAATCACCGTCCACGACTGGCATCCGGTGGGCGGCGGAGAGAGCGGACACATCGTCGTCGATCCCACCGATCCTGACGTCGTCTATGCCGGTAGCTACGGGGGGACGATCACGCGCTACGATCACCGGACCCGGCAGACCCGCGACATCCTGGCGTATCCGCAGCTTGCCCTGGGCCAGGCTCCCCGCGACCTGAAGTATCGCTTCCAGTGGAACGCCCCGATCCGCCTGTCCCCGCACGATCCGGACGTCCTGTACCATGCCGCCAACGTCGTGTTCCGCTCGAGCGACGAGGGCCGGAGTTGGGAGCCGATCAGCCCGGATCTCACCCGGAACGACGTCGACAAGCAGGACTACTCCGGTGGCTCCATCACGTGGGACAACACAGGCGTCGAGGTCTACGGGACCGTCTTCGCCTTCGAGGAGTCCCCGCACGAGGCGGGGGAGTTGTGGGCCGGAAGCGACGACGGTCGTGTGCACCTCTCCCGGGACGGCGGGGAGAGCTGGAAAGAGATCACGCCGAAGTCGATGCCCGAGTGGGGGCAGGTCAACATGATCGAGCTTTCGGCCCACGCGCCCGGACGTGCCTTTCTGGCCGTCACGCGGTACCGGCTCGACGACTTCAGTCCGTACATCTTCCGGACCGACGACCACGGCAAGAGCTGGGAGCGGCTCACCGACCGCTCGAACGGCATCCCCGACGATCACTTCGTCCGCGTGGTTCGCGAGGATCCCGATCGTTTGGGCCTGCTCTATGCCGGGACCGAGCTCGGGGTCTACGTGTCGTTCGACGATGGTCGAAGCTGGCAGTCGTTGCAGCTCGAGCTGCCGGTCACGCCGATCACCGACATGGTGGTCAAAGACCAGGACCTGGTGCTGGCCACCCAGGGGCGCTCGTTCTGGATCCTCGACGACCTGACACCGCTTCATCAAATCGACGACACCGTCGCCGAGGCTGACGTTTACCTGTTCGAGCCTCGTGACAGCTACCGCATTCAGGGCGGGGACGATTTCGGCGGTACCGGCCGCGCCGTCGGACAGAACCCCCCGAACGGGACGGTGATCTACTACTCGCTCGCCGAGGAGCCCGGGGCCGAGGTCGTCCTGGAGATCCTGGGTCCCTCGGATGAGATCATCCGCAGCTTCTCCAGCGAGAGGGAGGAGCGGCGCGCACCGGACCCCTACGCGGCTTTCCGAACCGAATCTCCGAAGAGCCGGACCCTATCCGTCGAGCCCGGCACGAACCGCTTCGTCTGGGATCACCGCTACCCCGACGCGGAGATCCTCGACGGGGCGATTCTGTGGGGCAGCCCCCAAGGCCCCAGGGTCGTCCCAGGGACCTATCGCGCCAGGCTCACCGTCGGCGACGAGAGTCGGATCCGGTCTTTCGAAGTATTGCCCGACCCCCGGCTCCAGACGACCCGCGAGGATTACCAGGCGCAATTCGATCTCGCCATGAAGCTCTACGGATTGCTCAACGAGACCCAGCGGGCAGTGGCCAGGATCCGCGATGTCCGGGAGCAGGTGGGCGCGTTAGTCGAGCGCATGAGCGGCGCCACGTCCGAAGAAGGCTTCGAGGAAGCCGGCCGGGAGCTCGGCCGCAAGCTCACCGCCATCGAGGAGAACCTCGATCAGACCCGGTCGCAAGGGATGCAGGATCCCCTGAACTTTCCTCCACGGCTGGATAACCAGATCCTCTATCTCTACGGGGTGGTCAACGGGGCCGATGCCGCGCCGACGTCGGGGGCGCTCGAACGGTACAACGACGTCGAGCAAGAGCTCGCGCGAGAGCTGCAGCTGCTGGACCGAATCCTCGACAACGAGCTGGCGCGGTTCAACCTGCGGCTCCGACAGCGCGACACGCCGGCGGTGATCGTGCCTCGCGAGTGACGGCCCGATCAGACGTCGTAGAGAGAGCCGGCCGACCGGTGTGCGAGGAATCCCAGCAGGAACGCGATTCCGGTCACCAGGTGGGTCGCGATCATCGCCGACAGCCAGCTCTCGTGAGTGACCGACTGGATGAGGTAGCCCGAAAAGACCATCGGCGCGAAGGTCAGCAGGGTCGCCAGCCCCGAGAGCCGCCCACGCTGCCGCCCCGCCCGCCACTGCTCCCAGATGTGCCTGACGAACACCGCCCCGATGGCGAACACCAGCAGAGGAGCCGTGACGATATGGATCTTGAGGATCAACGGCTGGAGCGGGTGGTTGATGACGGCGTACGGATCGTTACGGGTCATCAGATACTTCATGGCGGCGTAGATGACGCCCGAGATCCCCACCAGCAGGGAGGAGCCCCACAGCATGACACGCTCGAAGAAGCTCATCGCGTCGGTTCTCCGTGCTCTTTCGCCTTGCCGGACGCGGGCGCACTCTCCGAGATGGCCTGGTGGGTCGCCAGCACGCGCCGGGTCGCCTCGGTGACGGCACGGGCCGACAGGGTCGCCCCCGTGATGCCGTGGATCTTCCGCTTCAGGGCCAGGTCGCGGTCCAGCTCGCGTCCTCCGAACTGCTCGAGCCAGGCCTCCCTGGGCAGGTACTCGCGAGGCTCGAGGAAGGAGAGGATCTCGATTCGTTCGACGGTCGCTTGCGGAGTGATTACGACCATGAGGGTCTCCTGGAGCGTCCTGACGAGGTGGGTGTCGAAGTACGCGGACTTGCCGTCGGGATCGACGAACCGCGTGACCAGCGCGCTTCGGATCTCGACGCCGTCCCCGGCCAGCTCCTGCGCCCGCGTCAACTGGGTGTCGGTGAGAAAGACCGAGGTCCGCTCGACGGCCTTGTCGCCGAAAGCGAGACGCAGGGCCTCGTCGCGGGTGAGGTAGACTCCGGCTCCCACGTCGGTCCCCATCCAGACGACGGTCAGAAGCACCCAGACCCGACTCGACAGTCTCATGATTCCAGGCTCTCCATCCCGCTCAGAACATGAAGCCCAGGGCGATGTTGAACTGGTTCACCCCGGTGCGCGCCTCGTTCTCGATAAAGTTGTAATCGAGCTTCAGCGCGACGTTGACGATCGGCTTGTACGACACCCCGAGGGTGGTCACCGTGACGTCATTGGCGAGATTCGCCGAGAAACCGGTGGGTACCTGCTCCTGGGTGTTGTATCGCTCGTAGCGCACGTACGGGATCACCGCCTGGCGCGACGACTCGAACAGGGACAGGACATCCCATCCCAGCTCGCCGTACCCCCCGTACTGCTTTTCGCCAACCGACTCGTCGCCGGTGAATCCCTGGGCGAGGTTGATCTCGGGGACATCTTCGATATCGGTGGCCACGTACAGGACTCGCGCCTGCAGGCCGCGCCATCGCACCTCCGAGTGGAGCTCCCAGATCGTGGTGGTGGCGTCGAGGGTGTCTCCGGCAGGTGTCGTCGCGGCCTGTCCGGCGTCGCCGGTGAACGCCGAGCCCCCGAAGAGTAGCCAGTCGGTGGCCTGCCAGTCGAGCCGGGCCGTCAATGCCAGATCCTCGGCCGCGGATTTCGATCCCTTCGTCCGACCGTTCCGGATTCCCTTCGCGTCGTACCCGCCGGCGCTGCTGGAGGTGCCGCTGACGGCCGCGAGGCCGTTGGTGACGTAGGCGCGATAGGAGATCGGGCCGTGCTCGCCATAGACACCGGCACCGTTCTCTCTCCAGGTGGTGGGGATCAAGACGGATTCGACGTAGGGTCGGCGAGCACCCAGAAAGGTCGGAGGCTCGTGAAGCTCGTTGACGAACCCCATCGGCAGCAGGACGAGACCGGCGCGAACGTTCACGGCGTCGCGAAACAGGAAGTCGAGGTAGGCGAACTCCACCGAGACCTCACCCTCCCGCCCGGTGGAGGCGTGCTCGTACTCGATCTCCGAGTTGAAGACGATCCGGTCGTTGAACTTGTAGCCGAAGTACAGGACGGCACGCAGGAGATCGAGCTGGTCGGTTTTTCCCGAGGGGGCGGAGTCCTCCTGCTCCGAGGCGAAGTTCTCGTACAGCAGCTCGCCGTAGCCGCCGACCGAGACGCCCCGATCGACCTGGTAGACCTTCGAAGCGGATGGCCCCAGCCCCCGCTCGATGTCCTCGATCGGCTCGACAACATCGGCCATCTTCAAGTCCTCGATCTCCTCGGCGAGAATCCGGATCTGACGCTCGAGCTCCTCGATCTTGGCGGGATCGACGCCCTTATCGGCCTCCTTGAGCCCATGGATGAGGGCTTCGAGCTCGGCTACCCGGAGCTCGAGCTCATGGATGCGGGCCGTGGCATCGTCCTCGGCAGCGAGGGCGACGGTCGACATGGGGGCCGCCACCAAGGCAACGAGGCAGATCAGTAATCCGAGTCTCCGGCAGACCATGGCGTCCTTTCAGTTGCGAACATGTCGCATTATAAGAGCAAAAAAATACCAAGTTCAGCTCTTTTTTCCCTTCCCACTGCAGGCTGCACAGCGGCCACCCATCTCCAGCCGAACGACCTCTGCCCGGAACCCGGTCTCGCGCTGGACCTTTCTCTTCAGCGCCTCCCAGAACCCGCCGCCGGGCTCCTCGACCGCCCCGCACTTCACGCAGACGAGGTGGATGTGAAAGACCGACGGGCGGACCTCGTAGTAGTGACGGTCGCCGGCGACGCGCATCAGGTCGAGCTCATCCACCAGCCCGTGGGTCTTGAGCAGGCTGAGGGTGCGGTAGACGGTGGCGCGGTGGATCGACGGGTCCTTCCGCTGCGCACGGCGGAAGACCGCGTCGGCGTCGAGATGCTGATCGGCCTGGTCGAGAAGCTCGGCCAGCACCCGGCGCTGGTGGGTGACCCGCAACCCCTTTTCCCGGATCCGTTCGACCAGACGCTCTCCGGAGCGCGGCGCGACCCGGGGACTGTCGATCTTCTTGCGCGCGTCTCGCACCTGAGATCTCCGTCGTCACCTCGTGACCGGCCCGTCTGTGATGCGAACGGTTCGCAGAAAGGAAGTGAGAAGCATACTAGAAAGCCGGTTCTGCGGTGTCAAGGGACGGCGGCAGGTTGGTGTGGATCAGGGGCGGGGCTGGACCACGAGCCGGAGGATCCTCCGGCCGCGGATGCGGCTTACCTTGACCGTGCGGCCGTCGAGAACCACGGAATCGCCGACCCGCGGCATCCGGCCCAACCGGGCGAAGACGAGCCCGCCGAGGGTGTCGACCTCCTCGTCCGCGTCGGCATGAATGCCGAGCTCCTCCTCGGTCTCGTCGAGAGGCAGGGTGGCGTCCACCGAGAAGCTCCCGTCCGGGAGCCGCCGGACCTTCGGCTCCTCCTGATCGAACTCGTCCTGAATCTCGCCGGTCAGCTCCTCGAGGACATCCTCGAGGGTCACCATGCCCGCGGTCCCGCCGTGCTCGTCGATCACGATCCCCATGTGGACCCGCGTTCTCTGGAAGTCCGCCAGCAGTTTCTCGATGGCGAGGCTGTCCGGCACGAACAACGGCTCGCGTGCGATGGAGCGAAGGTCCCGTCGCTTCGAGACTTCCGTGTGGTGCACGAAGATGTCCTTGATGTGGACGATGCCCAGCACCTGGTCGAGCTCGCTGTTGCACAGGGGGTAGCGCGTGTGACCGCTTTCCCGTGCGACGCGGAGGTTGTCGTCGTAGTCGCCGTTGACGTCCAGGAAGACGATGTCGCCGCGCGGCAGCATGATCTGCCGAACGGTGTGGTCGCCAAAGTCCAGGGCTCTCGCCAGCAGGCCGGCATGGGCCTCCGAGATCACCCCTCCCTTGTGGCTCCGGGCCACGATCATTCGCAGCTCCTCCTCGCTGTGGGCCCGGGCGTCGTCGGCGCCCCGAGACAGACCCAAGGCGCGTACGATGAGGTTGGAGATCTCGTTCATTGCCCAGATGGTCGGATAGAAGGCGCGATAGAAGATCCGGATCGGCCACGCCACAACCAGAGCGGTCTTGAGCGTGTAGTCGATGGCAATCGTCTTGGGAACCAGCTCGCCGAGGACCACGTGCAACAGGGTGATCACGATGAATGAGAGCGTCACGGCCAGGGTGTGAGTTGCGACCCCTTGCGCGGCCCCCAGACCCACGAACAGGGGCTCGATGAGATGGGCGAACGCGGGCTCGCCGACCCACCCGAGGCCGAGGGAGGCCAGGGTGATCCCGAGCTGGCACGCCGCGAGGTACGGATTGAGGTCCTTGATGACGTCGCGTACGGCTGCCGCCCGCGCCATGCCCCGAGAGGCAAGCTCTTCGATCTGCGTCGACCGAACCTTGACGATGGCGAACTCGGTGGCCACGAAAAACGCATTGAGCGCGACCAGGCCGAGCGCGATGAGAAGATAGAGCAGGTGAGTCATGGCGACGGCGACAAGAATAGCAACGTTGAAGGTCCGATCATCGAAAGAGAATCGGGGTGCCGTCCGGATCGAGCAGCGCACCGCTGTTCAGCAGCGCGCGGAGCCGTTCGGTCACCTCGGACGCGCTCTGAAGTGTCGTCGGGTCGAACGCCACGACCCGATCGCGGTTCGCCGCCAGCCATCGCCCCACCAGCTCGAGGTGGACATCGGGCCCCGGCGGGGCCGTCGGGCCTTCCGGCAGCGAGAAGAAGTGGTCCTCGAGCAGGCGCTGGATCCTCCGGAGTCCGCCTCCGCGAGGGCCGATGCCGACCTTCTCCAGGAATCGGCCATCGCGAATCAAATAGGCCCGGAGCACCAGGGGCGATGCGGCCGGCTCGAGAATCATGATCGATCGCAGGCGGGAGCGATGGTGTCCCTTGACGTGGATCAGCCGTTGTACGTTCTTGGACGGCTCACGTCGCGCGATCTCGATCGCTTCCTGGAGCACGGCCTCGAGGTCGGAGTTCATCGGCTCGTACTCGATGCGATGCAACTCCCCGAGGAGCGTCTCGACACGAGCCGAGCGCTTCCCCCGGCGAAAATACGACCCGATCCTGCGGTGAAGGTCCTTGGCCTTGCCGACGTAGAGTAGCTGGTTGTCGTCGTCGTAGAATCGATAGGTCCCGGCCACCCGCGGTATCGAGCGTAGAAAGGCGCGGTCAAAAGCGTATCGGTGCCAGGGTAGCTCGGGACCGTCCGCGGATGCCCGGAGCTCCTCGAGGCTCTCTCCCTCCTTCCTCAGCTTATACAGGCAGGCATCCAGGGCTTCGGCGGCGTCCAGGAGCTCATCCGGCTCGCGCCAACCGAGCCCGAGCCTCGCGGCGAGCGATTCGAGGTCGTGATGGGCCGGCAGACCGAGACGGTTCTTGCCGATGACGCGCAAGGAGACGGCCCCCTCCAGCGGCTCCTCGATCCATCGCTCGATCGCAGCCAGCGCGCCCGGCGGGTCATGAACCACGGGCACCGCGCCCTCCAGGAGGTCGAGCAGCTCCTCCCGAAGCTCGTCACCGTGCGTTCCCCGAACAGGTCGTCCGCCGCAGGCACCCACGACGTCGGTCCCGCGGAGTCGAACACCGGCGATCTCGTGGATCTCGTAGAGCCGCCGCTCGGGGACCCGAGAGCCTTCGATCAAGAGCAACACCCGATCGCGATCGGGGGTGGGAACGGTTCGCGTCTCGCGATCGGAGGCCAGGACGTCCCACCCGCCGTCCTGGTAGATCAGGCGCGGATCCTCGGCAAAGGCGGTCTCGAGAAACTGCGTGGCCGTGCTCTCGTCGGGCGCTCGGGTCGCCAGAACCTCCAGGGCCAACGACACGCTGTCCATCGGCTCGGTGCGACCGCGAAGCAGACGGACGGCTCGCTCAGCCGCCAACGAGCGGGGTTGTCGACGGGCTTTCATGGTTGCACTCAGTCCCGCGGCCCCGTGCTCTTTCCCGACAGGGGACCCCACCGACGGACCAGCTCCACGAGAGAGCGCACTTGCTCCTCGTTCAGCGGGCCTCCCATGAGCTCCGCGAACCCCGGCATCCGCGGATTCGACGTGCCATACGCGATGGCCACCGTCAGTTCCTCGTCGTCGCGAGAGGAGAGGTAATCCGGGGTCCGCAAGCTCGGACCCTGTTCGGCTCCCTGACCGTCGGATCCGTGGCACATGGCGCAAACCGCCTTCCACAGCGGCTCTCCGGTCTTCCCATGCGCCGGTTGCGCGTGACAGGTCGCGCAATCACCCATCAGCAAGGATTGGCCCCCGGTGGTCGGATGGGCTCCGGGCTCCGGCTCGGGCGGCGCGACGACCTCGACGTCGGCGCGAATCGTCAGAAGCACA
>Ga0316187_10004138_pt1 | contig 12561 bp, 7 predicted proteins | sample CroRivburrow1_MG_FD_204927 | JGI IMG/M metagenome (GOLD analysis project Ga0316187, IMG submission 204927) | Coastal sediment microbial communities from Maine, United States - Cross River worm burrow 1 | ecosystem: Environmental > Aquatic > Marine > Coastal > Sediment | place: USA: Maine...
CCAAGGCTGAACTCACATACCATCCTTCCATAGCGGCACTCAATCCAAATTGTGATCTTACCATGGATAGCGTTCCGGAAATCACGGCTGTATCGTAACCAAATAATAAACCTCCAAGAGAGGCAGTTATTGTGAGCCACCAGAGATAGATCAGGTTGTTATATTTCTTCATTGGGCATTAGTTAATTAGCTTTATTTTTACTGCCCAGTCTGTGATTGAAATCGACTCACCAGAAGGGAAGTTTGGCATTTCTATTACACCAGTTTTATCTGATGCCAAGGTTTCGGACTTAACCCATTCAGCTATGGAGGTATTAAACCATTGCAGTTCATACTTCCTATTTGATATGGCACCGCGAAGTGTTGGTTTCTGGCAACCTTTTTCGAAATAAAGCATAAACAGATCTTTAACTTCTGTACGCATGCAGTACGCCCATCCCATATTTTTATCCTCATTGAGCGTCTCATTGGTCACTAGTAATTGTTTAGCAGCATTAAGGTTTTGATAGGCGTCTCCTTCAGAAAAGAGGAACATTCTTATATGCTGCATATGAGATGCTGATTGAATAGTAAATGCTTCAGGCATTTTGTTGTCTCCATCCCAAATGTGATCAGCACCATACACATGTCCGGCTAAGGCCCCTGAAAACACACTCCCATAAAGTGCGACACGGCTATAGTATGCTGCAAGGTCACTTCCCAGATCCGCATCATTCCCCCATTTGAGGCCATCGTAATAGGGTTCATTATTGACAATAGGAACGGGAGTTTCGAGCTCAAACATTTCGGAGATATTAGTAAATAATTGGTGATCACGATGCCAGTTACCCACACCGTGAAAGGTTAACCATTTGGCTTCATCGGTATGCCCAAAAGCCTTGTAGGTCGACTCAGGAGGGTTGGCACTAGCCATGTGGCCAAATTGCGGCCAGTCATACTGGTCTACAATTATATTGGCTGCTTCATTCCAAACTTCCTTGCTAAGCGCAGGAGCATCGAGATGGATTGGACTATTAAAAATGATGTTGCCCTGGTAACGAAAACATAGATAGCGGATATACCTTGCATAAGAATCAGGCCAATCAAAATTTTCTTTCCAATATTCTCCGATGTCACGACGGGAAGTTTCAATAAATGGAATAAAGCCATTAGCATTCAAATAATCGACTTTTTTATCCATGTTCTTGAAATAGTTGGGATTGAGTTTATCTAGGTCAGGTAAAGTATCGTTGAGTTTAAATGCCCAATTGCCGTCCTCATCTTTCCAATTACCTCCGCCCCAACCACTCCTTTTATCCGTCCAGTTTGGGAATGCAGCAATAACCATACAGCCGTTGTATCCTTGGACTTTTCTGTAACGGATATAATCTTTAAATCCAGCCTCCGAAGTTCCTACTTTTCGTTCTTCGTTATCTTCATTCCAATAATATCGTTGCGTCATGCATGGCCACCAGGTATCAGCTAACCAGAACATTGGTGTTCCGTCAGCATATTCAAAGGAGTGCCCTTTTTGGTCAGCGCGAATCATTCCACGACGCAAAGGATTTTCTTCCTTTTCATCTTCGGTCCAGGCTATGGCAATAAAAGCCCCTTTTTTTCCATTCAATCCATTATCATCCTGATTCGATCCACTTTCGTATGACCACTTTCCCACATCAGTTGCCATAATTCGAATTTTCCAGATGTTTCCACCATCCCAAAAACCGTAGCATCGCTTCTCAAATCCTGGTCCCTTAAGGTCAACCCAAATCTCTACCTCCTTGTAAGGATTGTCGTACACATTTTTGGCATGCAACTCAATTTCAACTTTTTCCCAGGGATGTGTGCTATCGAGATTTGGTGAGCACGAGTAACCTAAAAAAGATAATTGGACAATTATGAAAAATCGCTTCATATAATAGTGGAAATATTTAAGCTTAAAATTCTATTCGTATGGCACATTTATTCATAAAAATTGTTTGGGCTCTGAGACTATTGATTAACGAAAAACTCCGTTCTAATCAACAATTTTAATATTACCTGTCAAGCGGATATCTTCAGACGAACTGCCAATCATCACATGAAATTCTCCAGGCTCGACTATCCAATTTAACTCTTTGTCCAGCATTTTCAACTCTTTTGGACCTAGCTGAAATTGAACTGTCTTGGTTTCATTGGGATTTAATTGAATTTTGGAAAACCCTTTAAGTTCCTTTACAGGTCGTACAACCGTACTGATCTTATCCCGGATATATAGCTGAACCACTTCCTTTCCAGCTCGTGATCCTGTATTTTTCACATCTACAGAAATCGTGAATTTTCCATGAGGCCCATGGGTTTCCGGAGAGATATTAATATTGCTGTATTCAAATGTCGAATAGCTCAAGCCGTATCCAAATTCATATAATGGCTTGTAATTGATATCTGCATAGGAGTTTCCCCAACCTTCTTCCAACCAATACTTTTTCGATGGTTTATAATTATAATAAACAGGTAATTGACCAGCATGCCTCGGAACTGTAACTGTTAGTTTTCCGCTCGGATTGCAGTCACCAAACAGAATATCCGCAATAGCATTTCCGCCTTTTTCTCCAGGAATCCATGCTTCCAAAATCGCTGGAATATTATCCGAAATCCATGGTGTCGCCAGGGGACGGCCATTGATCAACACAACAATAGTTGGAGTTCCGGTAGCATAGATTTTTTGCACCAGTTCTTTTTGTTTTCCTGTGAGCTCCAGTGTTGCGACATCATATCCTTCACCATCCGTACCCAGCCCATCCGATCTTTGCCATTCATTTTCACCGACCACCACAATTGCCACTTCAGATTTTTTGGCTGCATTTACTGCAGCACTTATTTCATCTAACTCATCTCCAATTACATTGCATCCTTTCACATAATTGATTTTTGTGTTGGCTGACAATTTGCTTTTAATTCCATCCAATACTGTCACAATATCTTGTAACACTACTTCTGAAGTGTAATCGCCAAGTTGATTTTCAGCATCATCAGCATTGGGTCCAATGACTGCTATGGACTTTATGTCCCTAATCAATGGCAGAAGGTTATTTTCATTTTTCAGAAGTACAATACCCTCTTGAGCAGCGTTTAAAGCAATTTCCTGGGTTTCTTGAGTATGAGAGATTTCCAACGCATTTCCCGGAATTACAAATGGATTTTCAAATAATCCCAGTTGGAATTTTGTCTCCAGCACCCTGCGAACCGATCGATCAATAGTCTCCATTGAAACTTTACCTTCGCTTACATTTATGATCATCTCAGAAAAATACCCTTGATCAAAGGAAATACTAACATCCATACCCGCATTTGCGGCAAGGGCCGCTGCTTCTTTTTCATTAGCTGCCAGTCCTGTATAAACAAGGGTATTTACCCCATTGCCTTCACTTAATACCAGTCCTTCAAATTCCAACTCACCACGAAGCATTTCCGTCAAGACTTCACTTGAACTATGGATTGGAATCCCATCAATTGTCGGATAGGTTGCCATCACTCCCAAAGCTCCGGCTTCTTTGATGCCTGCTTCCCAAGGTGGAAGAAATACTTCACGTAATGTTCGTTCCGATATTTCCATGGCGCCACGCTCCAGCCCACTCTGAGGTTGGCTTTGCCCAGGAAAATGGCACAAACCAGCTACCACTTTGTCGTCTCGTGAAATGTCATACCCCTGCACAGCCGTCACAATGGTTTTGGCTATCTGAGCGCATAAATACGGATCTTCACTGTATCCTTCCTGGTTTCTTCCAAGCCGTGGATCCCTATTTGGCTCGATTACCAATGTAAATAATTCATGAACTCCTATCGCACGTGCTTCTTTTGCAGCGGCTTCATACACATCTGTTAGCAAGTCCATATTCCATGTGCTGCCAAGTGCAGGGCCTTCCGGGAAAATGGTTCCCCCAGAACACATCAGTCCATGAGTTCCCTCTTCCACTTGCAGCAAAGGAATTTTTAATCTCGTTTTCTCAATTGCTATTTTTTGCAATTCATTGAAATAATTGGCCTGCTGGACCGGTCCTTCGAAAAGTGCACTATTGGCCAGTGTAAAAAATCCTCCTCCGGGACCGATACCTTCGTAAAAAGTACCTGCAGTAAACCTTCTGCAACCATCCTGTTTTTCGTTTGCCGTTTTGCCAAGTTCACTAAAATAGCCACACGGCATATTGAGTTGCCCGATTTTTTCTGCAAGCGTCATTCGGGATAATAGGTCATCAATACGTTGATCTGTAGGAAGGGCAGGATCCTGGTAAGGCAGCATTCCGGGATGCATCGGCATTCCCCTTCGTTTTCGTACGTAAGTAGAAATATTTTGTATATGATCAATCCAGATGCCATTAGCCGGATCCATCGCATAGGCGCAGATGGAATCAATTGTTGACAGGATTGAAGTTTGAAATCCATCATCATCCATCTCATGACCAGCAAGAATCAGCCAACTTCCACTTTCTTTCGCCTGGTCGATTAACACCTTTATTTGCTTAAATGATTTTCCATCCAGTTCCATTCCTGTGAGCTGGGACAAATCGCAGTAGGATGGATCGTTGGGAGCTTCATCCAGCCAGGTTCTTCCTGTATGAAAGCGCGCTGAAACCAATGGCACGTAACTTTGCGTTTGTAGCCCACTACCGATATAGGTCTGACCGCATGGATAGGCAAACGAAACCGGTTTAATGCCAAGATAATGCTCTACGAAGTTGTTAGCTGAATCAAGCTCATTTCCCATGCTTATCAGGGAATATTCTTCCAATGCTTTCTCCCTGGCCCATAGGAAATTTCCTGTACATGGATGTACAAGCGAGTGATTGCCGATGTCATGACCATTTTTTATTGCTGCCTTCCAGCCATCTATGCGCTGAACCATAGCGTCCGGGGACAAATAGAATGTCCCTTTAACATTGTACCTATCCATCACAGGAATCCCCTTATCAATCTGGCTCAATCGAGCATCATCAAAGGTGAGACTTATGGCCATAGACTTGTCTTCCGGCCATGAAAAATCAGTTTTCTTGTGATTCTCCATGCCTTCATCATAGCCTTGGCCAAATGTATAAGAAAACGAAATCAGAGATAGAAAGAAGAGTTTGAAAAATCTATGCAAAGCAATCATAATTGGGCGCGTTTAATTCTTTGACAATTTATTAAAATTCATTTGTTCACAGGTCTTTCTGAATGCATCTTTTATAACTAGTTTCTGCTCATCAGTCAACTTAGAAGCTATGCAAAATAAAACCGTTCTTTGCACATAGTCATCCAGAACGGGAAGTGTCCCTTCATCGTATGAATAGTCTTTTGCCCATTCATTTTCCTTCATTTCCCAAACTGAATGATGCCCGCAGATCGATTTCTTATTGACTAGTGCAGGAATATTTGAATAGATATGCAGCCCCCATTCAGTCATATGAATTGGATAGAAGCCACCTTTTTTCACGGTAATCCCATTCGAAATCAATCCCTCTTTAAATTGAAATGCAGTTTCCGAATCCTTAAATATCATCTTAAGAAACGTTCCCCCATCTCCATCAGGATCGGCCACATAGCGGGTCTCAATTCCTTCGTACTCTGCTAAAAGTTCCTTAAGCTGGTTTTTAACACTTCTCATGTTGGAAACAATCGTATCTAATTTTCGCAATTGCACCCTTAGGATGGCAGAAGTTACTTCGCTCATTCTACATCCAATACCCCAAAGTTGATAATCGGGTTGATCAAAGACCATGTCTCCTTCTTTATCCTTTATATAACCTAAATCATGGATAGCGTAGGTTTTTTTAAATAATTCCTCTGAGTTGGTTAGAATTGCTCCCCCTTCACCAGCAGTTATGTTTTTGTTGATCTGAAATGAAAAAATCGACATATCGCCATTAGACCCGACCATTGTCCCAAACTGAGAAGCTCCATTGGATTGGGCACAATCCTCCAAAAGATAAATCCTATGTTTTTTACAAATTTCAGCTACCTTGGCAACCTGCCCGATGACACCGCCCATTGGTACCATGATGACCAGCTTGGTTCTTGAGGATATTTTCTTTTCTAAATCTTTAGGATCCATATTAAAACTGGCATCCACATCAACCAGTCTTGGAATGGCACCACTCCTCACAATTGCCCCAACAGTTGAAACCCAAAAATATCCCGGAACCAGTACCTCATCTCCAGGACCAACTCCCATGGCAGCAATAGCTACCTGCAATGCAGCTGTTCCATGAGATACTGCCAGGCAATGCCTGACACCAATGTAATCGGCAAATTCCTGTTCAAATTTTTCTGTTTCATGTTGAAAATCCGGCCCATAAAATCGAAAGGGTGATTGTGCCCGGATTACACGTGTTACTGCTTTTACTTCTTCCTCTCCGAAGTAATGAATACCTGGCCATTCCTGTGGAAGTTCTATTGCATTTTTTGTTAATGTACCCATATTGAATCTGATTTTGTCGAAAGATTTAGTACAAGTTTAGTTTTCAAAACCAAAATTTTCAATGTCAAATCAGGCGAAGCATATATCCATTTCAGCAAATAATGAAAATGGATATTTTTTGTACCTTGAAATAGAAATATTTGAATCCATGGTAGAATTGCATGAAGAATTGATCATTGAGGTGAATGAAATCCAGAAAATGATGGATTTGCTTTCCAACCTATTTTCCATCCGAACTTCTTTCATTTATGACATAGACGATGAGAAATATGTAAAAGAGATTGCTGGGAAAAATGGTGACTACCAGGACTATTGCGTGTTAATACAAAAAGAGTTGAAACATAAGTGCATCGCCTGTGACCGTGATAAATTCCGTGAAGCCAGTGAAAAGAAAAAGCCGATATTATATCAATGTTATAATGGATTGTATGAGATGTTTCTTCCTTTGTTTATTGACAGTACCCTTGTAGGTTATTTGCATTTTGGACAGGTCAGAGCAGAGGATCCATTTGAGGAGATTAAGAAAGATTATGCATTGCACGAACATTCGGAAGTTGAAGGCCTGAAAAATAGCTATAATGCCATGGCGGTTATTCCAAAAGAAAAGTTGATGCTGATTGCAGATGTATTTCAAAAATTTTCTGAGTTGATCTTGAACAATCGATTTGTTGAATTGAAGAAAGCCCAACCCGAGCACTACCTGAAAAAATATATTGATGAAAACCTTTCCAATTTCATTACGGTACAGTCTGCCGCTGAATTTATCAATAGAAGCCCTTCCTATGTGACGCACAAATTTAAGGAACTGTATAGTGAGAGCTTTCATCACTATTTGAATAATGCCCGAGTTTCAAAAGCAAAGACCTTGCTAAAAAGTAATACAATAGACCAGATCTATGCCCAATGTGGATTTAAAAACAGATACCATTTCAGCAAGGTGTTTAAAAAAATGGTTGGCATAACACCAAGAAAATATCAAAACTCTATTGACAATCATTAGTTCTGCAATTGTATCTTTAGGCTTTTGATACGTTGATTTTTTTATGCAGCAATATTTCTACCTCATTCATATCCAGTACCTGGGATTCAGGTTTCATGGCTGGGCCAAGCAACCCAATGTAAAAACGGTGCACCAGTTTATAGATAAAACATTGCCTTTTGTATTGGGGCACACAAATTTCAAGACACTTGGATCAAGCCGTACCGATGCGATGGTATCAGCCAATCACTTTGTCCTGGAATTGTTTCTGAAAGAGCCATTGGATAAAGAGCAGTTTTTCCATGACCTGAATAGCAACTTACCCACGGATATAAGAGCGATGCACATTGAAGAAACGGATGAAAAATTTAACATTATCCAGTCACCGAAAACGAAAGAATACATGTACCTCTTTGCCTTTGGTGAAAAGTGCCATCCCTTCAGTGCTCCTATCTTATCATCGTTTATTGAGGATCTTGATATTGAAGAAATGAAAAGGGGGGCGCTGCTTTTTGAAGGAAAACACAATTTCAGAAAATACTGTACAAAACCTTCAGACAAAGTAATCTTCGAAAGAGAAATCGAAAAGAGCTTTATCGAAGTAAATAATATATACGCTGCCAATTTTTTTCCAGACACGAGTTATGTTTATCATGTCATTTCCAAAGGATTTATGCGCAACCAGATCAGGCTAATGATGGGGCAATTGCTACGACTTGGCAGAGGAGAGATTACAATTCGTGATATTGAAAATTCATTAGTGAATCCTGATGATATTCCATTGGATTATATCGCCCCTCCCTCCGGGTTGATTTTGAACAAGGTGAATATTTTATAAAAGCAGTTTGGCGTAGCAGTATTTTATATATGATATTAATCACCTACTATCCATGTTAATTTCCACAAGAGACTCCCTGGATAACAAACAAATATGCATACTAGAATAATCCATGGGAAATACTATATTTACCGCTTTTAAGACTGAAGAGCATGGAGCAAAAAAAATTATGGGGACACCCAATTGGATTGTATATCCTTTTTTTTACAGAATTATGGGAGCGGTTTTCTTTTTATGGCATGCGTGCCATATTGATACTGTATCTCACTGCAAAGAATGAAGAATTTAATCCAAATCCCGGTCTTGGGTGGGATGGAACAACAGCTCTTCAGCTCTATGGCTGGTACACGATGCTGGTATATGCTATGGGGGTTCCTGGTGGCTTACTTGCTGACCGACTTTTAGGGCAGAAAAAATCAGTCATGTTGGGTGGAGCCTTGATCATTATTGGACATGGTTTGTTGGTAATGAATGGAACTTGGGAGTTTTATTCAGGTCTGTTTTTCATTATCATGGGCGTAGGGGCTTTAAAACCTAACATTTCATCTATGGTTGGTGGTTTATATCAACAGGGAGATGCTAAACGAGACAGCGCATTTACGATTTTCTATGTTGGTATTAATATTGGTGCATTCTCCGCTCCATTGATCGTCGGATACGTCGGTGAAATGATCAACTGGAATTATGGGTTCGGACTAGCTGGAATAGGTATGGCATTGGGTCAGATTGTTTTTGTTTTTGGACAGAAATACCTGAAAAATGTTGGCAATTTTATTCCGCATCAAGTGGATAAGTCTACCAACCAAATAGTAAAGCTCACCTCCATCGAGAGGGACAGAATTTATGTGTTATTGTTATCATTCTTGATTGTCATTGTTTTTTGGATGGCATATGAACAAGCAGGTGGCCTAATGAACCTATTTGCAAAAGAGAAGGTGAACAGGATGATTGCTCTGTTCAATTGGGAAGTTCCGGCCAGTTGGTTTCAATCACTACATGCGTTTTATGTGATCATTTTAGGTGTTCCCATGGCAGCATTTTGGGTGTGGTGGAGCAGGACTAAGTGGGAATCCTCTTCATTATTTAAGATGGGATTGGGAACAATTATAACGGGATTTGGATTTTTGATGCTTGCAGCTGCTGCTATGGAAACTATGGAATCAGCGAGTGGCTTGGCATCTGTCCACTGGCTATTTGGTGCATACTTACTTCACGTTGTAGGTGAATTATGTATTTCTCCAGTGGCTTTGTCCTTCATTACAAAAATGGCTCCAGCCAAGTTTGTTTCATTCATGATGGGTGCCTACTTTTTTGCAACTGCGCTCGGAAATAAACTTGCAGGATTAGTCGGTGAAGCCGCCATGAAGGCTGGAGAATTAACGATCTTCTGGGGACTGTTTGGATTCTGTGTAGGGTTTGGATTTTTACTGATTTTATTCGTGAAAAAGCTTAAAAAACTCACACACGGCGCCGATGATGTTAATCAAGAACCTGCTATTGTTGAACCAGAATAATCTATAAAAATATTCTAGTTGAAGATAAAAACTCTGAATTTATTGATTGGCGTCAAATTATGGCTAAGTGAATGGGCTTTAATCGCTTATAATTCATTTTTCTTTATTACAACCTGATATAAATCATGATATGAGTAAATGAAATTTACTTCATTTGTGTTTTTATCAAAGCTTACAATCATGAAGAAGGTTTACTTTTTAACTGTTTTTGCATTTTTTGCGTTTATCGGTTTACTGAAAGCTCAGGAAGAAGAACATCAATCTGCTGCTGAACATTCCATAAAAAGGCACAGGGTCGGAGTTTTCATCGGTAATGCCTTGATTCACGGAGTAAAAAACACCCAGACCGGAAAGGAACAGAAATTACTCGCACCAACCCTTGGTATTGATTACACATACCTTCTCAGCCATAAATGGGCAATCGGTACATACAACGAGGTGAACCATGTGGATATAGAGGTAGAAACAGATGCGCACGAGGAGTATATTAAAAGAGAAAACACGGCCTTGTTCAGCGCTGTAGTAGTTTTTGAGCCTGTACGCCATTTTGGAATTTTTGCCGGTACAGGAATCGAAACTGACCCCAATGAAACATTATGGATCAGGTACCTGGGATTAGAATATTCTTTTATCAATACGGACGACTGGCATGTATCGCTCACCACAGGATTTATTAATAAAGAAAAGTATAATGCCTTTAATTTTGGTGTTGTAATAAGCAGAGGATTTGGTAAAACCCTTCCTTTAAAGAACCATCATTAATATGTATCATTCATTTTCAATAAGAATAATCCATTTTTTAAAATAGGAAGCGTCTAGATCTATTCTTAAAAAAAAATTCAAACCGTAAGTTCAATTCATTGAAATTGCTATATTGCGTGATTGGTTGAAACCAAGTATACGTGCTGCACGCTGTTTCTAGTCCTGGAAACAAACTGAAGAGGAGTTTTCAAGCAAAGTCATTATTACCCAAGAAGTCATGATAAGGGGTTGCCAATCATGGATGTATTGGATATTCTGTTGATTATTACGAATTCAGTAAGCAAAACTTAACTGCAAACTATGACCCTTACTTATCGGACATTGAACAAAATCTTCTCAAAGATTTTACTATCATTACTATTCTCCGTGATTTTCTCACTTCATGCAAATAGTCAGAATGGCAATGAAACCGGCCGCCCCTTTATCACGAACTATCCACCAAACCTTCATGATGCTAATCCGCAAAACTGGTGCATCGAACAAGATGACCGCGGTGTGATGTATTTTGGCAACTCTGATGGTATCTTGGAATATGATGGACATAATTGGCGATTGATAAAAACTCCAAGAAACAATGTTGTTCGCTCAATGGCCAAAGATAAACATGGTCGTATTTGGGTTGGAGGCGCTGGAGAAATCGGCTACTTGGCCCCCGATAACACAGGTAAGATGTCGTTTGTCTCTTTAACACCTGAAATTCCTGAGGATAGTAGGAATTTTAATGATGTATGGCTCACCAGCGTGCTTGATGACGGTGTGTACTTTGGTGCATTTAGTCATACTTTTCGATGGTATGAAGATAAAATGCACATAATTGAGCAGGATTCAAATACATTTATAGGTTACTATGGAATTGATAATATTCTATATCGAGATCAAAGAGGTGTTGGAATCCAGAAAAGAATCAACGGTGTATTTGAATTACTTAATGGGACAGAACAAGTAAGAAACGAGGGAATAAGTGACATACAAAAATATGATGACGAATCTCTGCTAATCCTAACCAGAGCTACAAATTTTTATATATATGATGGAAATACTACTAAGCCTTTAAACTTAAATGATATTGAAGAGATTAATAATCTTCGCCCCAGAAGGTTTATAGTTCTGCCCAATAAACAACTTGCAATAGGAACCTTGCGAGGAGGAGTTTTCATTCTTGACAAACAAGGTAATATCCTAAATCACTATGAAAAGTCAAATGGCCTTCAGGATAATGTAGTATATAGTTTGTTTCTTGACAACAGCAACGCTTTGTGGTTAGCCCTGGATAATGGTATTGCTCGATTTCCAATAGAGTCAGCGCTATCCTATTTTAATGAAGAGCTGGATTTGACCAGTAATGTATTAGTATTAGAAAGGCATAATGGTATTTTGTATGTAGGCACAACAGAGGGCGCATCGTACCTGGATAATAAAACCGGGAAATTTAAACCAGTTGAGAACATTGGGTTTCAATGTTTTGATATGCTCAAAATTGATGATCAACTATATACGGCCAGCAGCAATGGTGTTCAACGCGTTGAAGGGGACAAAGTAGTGAATATAAACGATGCGCTGACTTTTAGCTCATTTGCTTTACATCAATATAAAAAACATCCTGAGTATGTGTTTGGAGGTTTTGGTGGTGGAGCAGGAGTCTTTAAATTATTAGCGAATAAAAGGTATGAATTAATAGGAGATGACGCGATACAAGGATTTAATGATGGAATTTGGGATTTTGCGGAAGATGAGCAAGGCAGGGTTTGGTTAGGTACAGAATCCGATGGTGCAATTCGACTTACATTCAACAAATGGCCAGATATTGAAGATGTAAAAGTAGAACGATTTGGTGTAGAGCATGGCTTGCCCAAGGGCCAGGTATTCATGTCTTCTTTTGATGATAAGATATATTTTACTCCTGTTAAAGGTCTCTATACGTTTGATGATGAGACTCAAAAGTTTACAAAGACTGACAATTTTGGAGAAAAGGCGATGGATGAGAGTATTGGATTCCTTCCCAATAGTTCTGGAGATCTATATATAGCTTATTACAAAGGTGCTGCTTTAGCTAAGA
>Ga0316187_10004139_pt1 | contig 12561 bp, 9 predicted proteins | sample CroRivburrow1_MG_FD_204927 | JGI IMG/M metagenome (GOLD analysis project Ga0316187, IMG submission 204927) | Coastal sediment microbial communities from Maine, United States - Cross River worm burrow 1 | ecosystem: Environmental > Aquatic > Marine > Coastal > Sediment | place: USA: Maine...
TGCGTTGTACACCGGGCATGCCGCCGATAACGTGTTGATGATCAACTGCTATCACGACGATTCCTACCTGACCGTAATCTCCGGGCGTCGCTTTCTGCTTAACCAGTCGGTGCCATTTGGAGAGCGTATGTTGCTGCAGCGCATCGCGCGCGAGCTGGATATTACCATCGAATCGGCATTGAACCTGGTGCTGAACAATGGCTTTCAGAAGCATCAGACTCTGGCCCTGGGTTCCACCGATGGCGAACCCGACATCCCCAGCACACTGCTTGAAATCGTCAAGCCGTGTTTTCTCGAACTGGTAGAGGAAATTAACCGGATACTGTTATTAACAGCCGCGGAAACCCATGGTCTACCGGTTAGCCGGGTTTGCCTGCTGGGCAGCATCGCTCGCTGGCCGGGTGCGCAGCAGGTACTGCTATCACTGCTCGATTTTGATGCGCCGGACGGCCAGATCGAGTTTACCCAGGTGTTCGAGGACGAAAATGATAACACCCGTGTGCCGTGGTCGGGATTGTTTTCCGACATATCGATCGCTATGGGCCTGGCACTGCAGGGTCTGATTGGCAATGAATGAAATAGATCTGTTTGCGGATTAACTGCCCCCGTGGCTGTTGTTCACCTGCTGGTTCAAGCTGGCCGCGATCAATATTCAGGCCAGCCCGCCGCGAAGGTGTTGTTACAATCGTTCGAGCGTCTGCGCAGAAGTGCTGCTCCGGCTGTAACTGGCAGCACGCGCTCGCGGTCCTGGATTTTCACCAGGTGGTCAGGTCGGGATCAATCCGCGTGATCGTCAGTCCGCCGCCTGCACGGCGGTGAGGGCAATCAAATTGAAAACATCGTCACTGCTGCAGCCGCGCGACAGATCGTTGGCGGGGTGGTTCAGGCCCTGCAGGATAGGGCCGATCGCCGTGGCAGAGCCAAATCGCTGGGCTATTTTATAGCCGATGTTGCCGGCCTCAAGGTCTGGGAATATCAATACGTTGGCACGGCCGGCAATCTGTGAATCGGCTATTTTTTGCCGGGCAATGGCCGGCACGATCGCGGCGTCCAGTTGCACCTCACCCTCTATCGCCGTCCCCGGCAATTGCTCGCGCGCAAGCCGGGTGGCCTCGCGCACCTTGTCGACCAGCGGGTGATTCGCGCTACCATCGGTGGAAAATGACAACATCGCAACGCGTACCTCGCTATCGAGGAACTGGTGCGCCGATTGCACCGTAGCAACCGCGATTTCGGCCAGTTGCGCCGCGTCAGGGTCGACCATCAGTGCGCAGTCAGCGAACAGCATGGCCTGTTTGGGATGGTGATGTTCGGCTTCAAACAACATCAGCATGAAACTCGAAACCGAATTAAAACCAGGTTTGACGCCGACGATCTGCAAGGCCGAGCGCACTCGATCGCCCGTCGTATAGACGGCACCGGCGATCGAACCGTCGGCATTACCGGCGAGCAGCATCAGGTCGGCAAAACACAGTGGATCCAGCACCTGCTGCTCGGCCTGTTGCAACGTCATGCCCTTGTGCTGGCGTACCTCCCACAGTAGCTGACTATACCTTTCGTGGTATTGCGATACGGCCGGGTCTTCGATTCTAATAGCGGATAAATCCAGATTGAGGGTATCGGCCAGCTGACGAATTACCGGCTCACGTCCGAGCAGGGTGCAATCGGCAATCGCTTCGCGCTGAGCGCGCGCTGCCGCTTCTATGACGCGGATATCTTCGCCCTCGGCCAGCACCACGTTTTGCCGGTTGGCACGGGCCTTGGTGATAATTGTGTCCAGGAAATGCATGATGTTAATCGAAATTTCCCGTAGTCCGGGGGCGATGAATGATGCAGAATGATGCACGCATAAAATTAAAGTGTCCATGAGAACACGAAAGTGTCCGTGACAAAACACATAGGGGAGTCACCTTTGATCTTGGTATACTGTATACCGGAATTCAATGCTGCATAGCAGAATTCAACTATAATTTGACCCACCTCTCTTTTGAGTTAGCTTATGACAAATCCTGCAAGCGGAGCGGACTGATATGAAAGTAGCGATTCCAGCTGAAATCCATCGTGGTGAAAAACGAGTCTCCACTTCTCCCGAAGTCGTCGGCAAATTGATCGCGGCCGGCTTCGAGGTGATTGTCGAGTCGGGTGCGGGCTCAGGCGCCAATGTGAGCGACGAGATTTTCCGCGAAATGGGTGCCGAAATAGCACGTGATGCCGAGTCAGCCTGGGGCTCTGGTGACCTGATTCTCAAGGTGCGTCCGCCGGAATTCAACAATGAACTGGGCCGCCATGAAATCGAGTTGATGCGGGAAGGCAGCCACCTGATAAGCTTTATCTGGCCGGGTCAGAATGAAGAATTGTTGCGGCATTTTGCCGAGCGCAAGGTGACAGTGCTGGCGATGGATTCGATTCCGCGGATTTCGCGCGCGCAAAAACTCGATGCGCTGAGCTCGATGGCAAATATCGCCGGTTACCGGGCTGTCATCGAGGCCGCGCATCATTTCGGGCGCTTCTTTTCGGGTCAGATTACCGCGGCCGGCAAGGTCGATCCGGCCAAGGTGATGGTTATCGGTGCCGGTGTCGCTGGACTGGCCGCCATCGGCGCCGCCAAATCGCTGGGTGCGATCGTACGCGCCTTCGATACCCGGCCCGAGGTCAAAGAACAGATCCAGAGTATGGATGCGGAATTTCTCGAGCTCGAGTTCGAGGAGGATGGCACTGGCCAGGGCGGCTACGCCAAGGTGATGAGTAAAGAATTCATCGCCGCGGAAATGGAGTTGTTTGCCCGCCAGGCCTGTGAAGTCGATATCATCATCACCACCGCGCTGATTCCGGGGAAGCCGGCGCCCAAGCTGATCACTCGCGGCATGGTCGAGACCATGCGTGACGGCAGTGTTATCGTCGATCTGGCGGCCGAACAGGGCGGCAACTGCGAGGCGACCGTACCGGACAAGGTGGTCAATCGCCACGGCGTCAACATCGTCGGCTATACCGATCTGCCGAGTCGGCTGGCGGCGCAGTCCAGCCAGCTATATGCGACCAATGTCTACAACCTGATCATGGAGATGTGCCCGCAAAAGGACGGCAGCATCACCATCGATATGGAAGATGATGTCATTCGTGGCGCCACCGTGGTGAACAGGGGTGAAATTACCTGGCCACCGCCACCGATCGCGGTGGGTGCCGAGCGCAAGCCCAGCTTCGGCGGGCAGGCGATCAATCCGGAGCAGGAGGCCGCGGAGGAAGCGGGGGCGCCGGTTGCCGCAGAACCCTCGTTGCTGGCGAGTTTCAGCAAGAGCGCCTGGTTTCCGTTGATTCTTGGCGGGCTTGCGCTGTTGGGCCTTGGACAGGTCGCGCCGCCGTCTTTCATGGCCCATTTTACGGTCTTTATTCTGTCCTGCTTCATCGGTTACATGGTGATCTGGAACGTCAGCTCGAGCCTGCACACGCCGCTGATGAGTGTCACCAACGCGATCAGCAGCATCATCATACTGGGTGCCTTGACGCAGATATCGAACAGCAGCCTGCTGATCTATATTCTCGCCGGGATCGCCGTGTTCATTACCTGCATCAACATCGTGGGTGGATTTTCCGTGACGCAACGTATGTTGCAGATGTTCAAGGGGTAGTGGCCATGTCGTCGAGTTTGATTACCGTAGCTTATCTCGCCGCAGCGGTGCTGTTTATCCTCGCACTGGGCGGTCTCAGTACCAACGATACCGCGCGCCGCGGCAACCTGTTCGGCATGATCGGTATGGCCATCGCGGTGCTGATGACCATCGCCGCCTTCGCCTCCCGTCATCTCGAGGTGCTGATCGTGATCATGATCGCTGGTGGCGCCATCGGCCTGGTACTGTCGCGCAGGGTACAGATGACGCAAATGCCGGAGCTGGTCGCGATACTGCACAGCCTGGTAGGACTCGCCGCGGTATTGATCGGCATCGCCAGCTTTCTCGATGCCACGATCCAGTACAGCGGGGTCGAGAAAACCATCCATGAAATTGAAATCTACATCGGTGTGGGTATCGGTGCGCTGACCTTTACCGGATCGATTATCGCCTATTGCAAGCTCAGCGGCATCATCGGCGGCCAGCCGCTGCTGTTACCGGCGCGCCATTGGCTCAACCTGGCGATCCTGGTTGCGGTAATCGTCGTCGGAGTGAAATTCGTCGGTGCGGAAGATCATCAACAGGCTACCTTGTTGTTACTGGCGATGACGGCGCTCGCGTTAGTGTTTGGAATTCATATGGTAGCTGCCATTGGCGGTGCCGACATGCCGGTTGTCATCTCGATGTTGAACAGCTATTCGGGTTGGGCCGCCGCGGCTACCGGCTTCATGTTGTCCAACGATTTGATGATTGTCACCGGCGCGCTGGTGGGCAGCAGTGGCGCGATCCTGAGCTACATCATGTGCCGCGCGATGAATCGAAATTTCATCAGCGTGATTGCCGGCGGTTTCGGTACCGCCGGGGGTAGTTCCTCAGGTGCCAGCTTCGAAGGTGAAGTACAAACCATCGATATTGCCTCGGTGGCGCATTTGTTGAGCTCTTCCAAGAACGTAATGATTGTACCTGGCTATGGCATGGCCACTGCGCAGGCGCAGCATGCGGTTGCGGACATCACGCGCACCCTGATCAAGCAGGGTGTCAAGGTGCGTTTCGGTATTCACCCGGTTGCCGGTCGCATGCCGGGGCACATGAACGTGCTGTTGGCCGAAGCCAAGGTGCCCTATGACATTGTGTTCGAGATGGACGAAATCAATAAGGATTTTCCCGATGTCGATGTATCTATCGTGGTTGGCGCCAACGATACGGTCAACCCGTTGGCGCAGGAAGATACGGCAAGCCCCATCGCCGGCATGCCGGTGCTTGAAGTGTGGAAAGGTCAAACCACCGTGGTGTTAAAGCGTGGTATGGCGGCAGGTTACGCAGGGGTCGATAACCCACTGTTCGTCAAGGACAACACGCGCATGCTGTTCGGCGATGCACGCGAAAGCCTCGAAGCCCTGGCCCAGGCACTCTGATCCACAGGCGTTAATCCCCGCGCCCCGCGATGCGTCGTCCCCCGCGCCCCGCGATGCGTCGTCCCCGCGCCCGGCGGTGCGTCACCCCCGCCCGGCGGTGCGTCTCCCCCGCTTCCGACGATGCGTCTCCCCCGCGCCATACGTCATCCCCGCGGAAGCGGGGATCTGGTGGTAAATTTCAACCACTAGCACGCCACCACTGCAGGGTTCCACAATGTCGGACCTCCGCCAACTGGGCTGTACCCTAGTTGGCAGTGGCGTCCGGAAGCGAATCACTCCTTACTTTTTCCACAGTCCGATTTCAGGATGGAAGGAAAAGGCCTCCAGGAAAATGTCGGCCCGGTCACATAAAGCCTGCAACCCATGCAGTTATATGAGTGAACCCGCAAGAATTTAGCTCGTTTGGGTGATTCCGCCGCTGATCACGTTAGTTACACTCAATTTCACTCGGTTCTCCGGTGTCCTGACCATTAATGGCCGGGTTGCTGGTTCCAGGTTTAGTCGGTTTCATCGGCCTGGATCGGCGCACCCGGGTTCAGAGAGTTTCTTCTGCCCCCCAAACCTTAGCAGCCAAATTGGCTGCTTTTTTTTGCGCGCAGCATGTTACCATTTCGGCCAGGCATCATTGCTCAGCTTGCAAGTCATGGCAAACCGCTTATGTTGAACATGAATTTTGATAAACCCGTCGTTATCCACACCAGTGAAATGGAATGGGAGGCTAGTCCGATGCCGGGGGTATGGCGCAAGCCCTTGGCGCGCGAGGCGGCCGAGCACGGGCACACCACCAGTCTGGTGCGTTACGATGCGGGTTCGCATTTTTCCGAGCATATGCATCCGCTGGGCGAAGAAATCCTGGTCCTCGAAGGCGTTTTTGCCGATGAGCACGGCGATTACCCGGCCGGTACCTACCTGCGAAACCCACCGCAGTCGAAGCATTCGCCGTTCAGCAAGGCGGGTTGTGTGTTGCTGGTCAAGCTGGATCAGTTCGACCCTGACGACGATGCAAGGGTTCGTATCGACACTCGCAAGGGTGACTGGATGCCTGCGGAGGACGATCTGCAGGTCAAGCCGCTGCATTACTTCGAGACCGAGATGGCGGCGCTATACCGCTGGCCGGCCAATGGTCACTTTCTTCCGCAACAACATTTTGGCGGCGAGGAGTTCTTTGTCCTGTCGGGTATGTTGCAGGATGATTTCGGTAGCTACCCACCCGGTAGCTGGGTACGTAACCCGCACAACAGCGAGCATTCGCGGTTTGTAGAGGAAGACACCATCACCTGGGTCAAGACTGGCCATCTACTTCCTTAAAAAGTATCAAATCAGTTAAACTTTGCGCCGCCCGGCGCTGTCAAAGTCGCGCAACGATGGCGCAAACCAGACTATTCACCAATCTTTGAGAGGCTCACTTGTCACAACAGGAAATATTGAACTTGAAGGCCGCCGTGAGCGCCCGGATCATCGGACAGCAGGGGCTGATCGAGCGGTTGCTGGTGGCTATTCTCGCAGACGGACATTTACTGGTAGAAGGTGCTCCGGGGCTTGCCAAGACGCGCGCGATCAAGGTGCTCGGGGAGGGCATCGAGGGAAGTTTTCACCGTGTCCAGTTCACCCCGGATCTGTTACCGGCCGATCTCACCGGGACTGAAATTTACCGGCCCCAGGACGGTAGTTTTCTGTTCCAGCGCGGACCACTGTTTCATAACCTGATCCTCGCCGATGAAATCAACCGTGCTCCGGCCAAGGTGCAGTCGGCGCTGCTAGAGGCGATGGCCGAACGGCAGATCACGGTCGGCAGTGAAACCTATCGTCTGCCGGACATCTTTCTCGTCATGGCGACCCAGAATCCGCTGGAACAGGAAGGCACATATCCCTTGCCGGAAGCGCAACTTGATCGTTTCCTGATGCACGTGCGTGTCGACTATCCGAGTGCTGCCGACGAAAAAATAATCCTCGAGTTAACCCGTGCCGAAGCGCGTTCGCAAACGCACCAACTACCCGTTGTTGCAGAAATCAGCCAGCACAACCTGTTGCAGGCGCGCGATGCCGTGCTCGACATTCATCTCGATGACAGTCTCGAGGATTACATCATCGAAATTGTCCTGGCAACGCGTGACGCCAGCCGCTATGGCGCGGAACTGGCCGGCTGGATTCAACACGGCGCCAGTCCGCGCGCCACCATGGCGCTGGATCGATGCGCGCGCGCTTACGCCTGGCTGAATAATCGCGATTACGTGGTACCGGAAGATATCCAGTTGCTCGCACCCGACGTGTTGCGCCACCGCATCATTCTCAGTTTTGCGGCCGAGGCGGAGGGCATGACTGCCGACAATTGCATCGCCGCTATTCTGTCCCGGGTCGCCGTACCCTAGGTAACAGTCGTGCAAGCCGGTGACGACATTATTCGGGTTAAGCTATCCACGCTGATTGGCCTGAACCGCGATGCGGCAACGCTGCCGTTGATTTCGAATGCGGTCAAGGCGCAGATGGCGGGCGGGCATCTATCCGCTTTTCGCGGGCGCGGTATGGAGTACCACGAATCGCGTCCTTACCAGCCCGGTGACGATATTCGCAGCATCGACTGGCGGGTGACCGCGCGCAGTGGTCAGACGCACACCAAGGTTTACCGAGAGGAGCGCGAGCGCCCGGTGTTACTGTGGCTGGATCTGACACGATCCATGTTTTTCGGTACCCGGGTCTGCTTCAAGTCGGTGCTGGCTTCCAAGCTCGCGGCACTGCTGGCCTGGAGCAGCGTGCAGCACGGCGACCGGCTGGGTTACCTGGTGTTTTCGGAGCAGCAGCACATCGAGTTCCGGCCGACACGCGGCAAGCATGCAGCCCTGCAGTTCATCCAGCAACTGGTCGCGCATCCGGCCTGGGATATGGGCGAAACCGCGTTCGGGGAGCATCAACCGGGATTGCACGCGCTGATGCGCCTGCGTCAGGTGACGCGCCCCGGTAGCTTGCTGGTGTTGCTCAGTGATTTTCGTTTTTTGAACAGCGACTGCCGTGGACAGCTGGTGGAGCTGGCCCGCCACAACGATATCGTCATGATCCATACTTTTGATCCGCTCGAGCAGGTATTGCCGCCGCCTGGATACTATCGTATCACCGATGGGGTCAGCAGTGTCGCCGTCGACACTTCGATTCCCGAGGTGCGTGCAAAGTACCAGCAACGCTACGCTCAGCAGCAACAGGAGTTGAAGCAGCTTTGCGACGAACTTGGCTTATATAGGCTCGATATCGCGACTGATAGCGACATGATCGCCGAACTTAAGTCGGGCCTGGGGATGCGCAAGCGATGAATCAACCTGAACTGCGCGATATACACCTGCCCGATGGCAGCCTGTGGTGGCCACCCGCAGCCGGTTGGTGGTTTGTCCTGCTGCTGATCCTGTTGCTACTGTGGCTTTTGCCGCGCTTGCTGCGCTGGTTACGGTATAAGCCACCGAAGCGCCTGTCGCTGCAGGAACTCGAGCGTATCCGGCGGAGCTATAAGGCGGGGCAGAGTGACGGCGCGGTATTACGCGAAGTGGCCGCCCTGTTGCGTCGCGTCACCATCAGCTATTACGGACGAGAGCAATACGCCGCCTTCACCGGCAACCAGTGGATCGAACAATTGCAGCGGCTCGCACCCGGGTCGGGATTCAGCGACCAGCAACTCCAGTTGCTGGCGCATGACCGTTACCGGGCGCAATGCGAGCTTGACGTCGATGCATTGTTGCGCTCGCTGGAGCAATGGTTGCGAGCCTTACCACGGAGCAATGAGCATGTTTCAGCTTGAGTGGCCATGGGTGCTGGTACTGCTGCCGTTACCGCTGTTGGTCTACTGGCTGCTACCGGCGAGTGGGGCCAGGCGCCAGGCGGCGTTGCGGGTGCCGCTAATCGAGGACTTCCGCTTTGGGATCGATGTTGTCGAAGCGGTTAGCCCGCGGCGGTGGCGCCGGTACCTGAGCCTGCTGGCCTGGATACTGTTGGTGTTTGCGGCGTGTCGACCACAGTGGCTCGGCGAAGCGATCGCGATACCGGTCAGTGGCCGTGATCTGATGCTGGCGGTCGATCTTTCGGATAGCATGCGCACCGCCGATTTCAAGATTGGCGACAAACAGGTCAACCGCCTGCAGGCAAGCAAGGTGGTGGCCAGCCAGTTCATCGAACGGCGCCGCGGCGATCGTCTCGGCCTGATCTTGTTTGGCACCCAGGCTTATTTGCAGGCACCGTTGACTTTTGACAGCACGACCGTGAATCGGCTGCTGGACGAATCGGCCATTGGTCTGGCGGGCGAGCGCACCGCAATTGGCGATGCCATCGGACTGGCGATCAAGCGTCTCGACCTGCAGTCGGATAATTCACGCGTGCTGATTTTGATGACCGATGGCGCCAACACCGCTGGCGAAGTGCTGCCATTGAAAGCAGCGCAAATTGCCGCCACGCGCAATCTGCGGATATACACCATCGGCATCGGCGCCGACGAACAGATCGAGAGTACCTGGTTTGGCCTGCGCCGCAGCAACCCCTCGGCGCAGCTCGATGAAGAAACCCTGCGCGAAATTGCACGTCTGAGTGGCGGACGTTACTTCAGAGCGCGCGACAGTGAAGAGCTGGCGAAGATTTATCAACTTCTCGACGAACTGGAGCCGATGCCGCGCGACACGCGTAACCTGCGCCCGGTGAAGTCATTGTTCGTCTGGCCGCTGGCGCTGGCGCTGGTGCTTGGCGGATTGCTGGTTGCAGCGCGCCTGTGGCGTCAACTGGGCCGCCAGGCGCAGTCAGCTCCAGGGACAATTCACCAACGGCCCGCAGAAATCCATGATTGATCAGTTTCATTTTCTGCGCCCGGGCTGGCTGTTTGCACTGATCGTGCTAGGCCTGGTGCTGTGGTTGCTGCGACGTCGAGGTTACCAGGGCGGAAACTGGCGCGCAGTTGTCGATGCGCGCCTGTTACCCTACGTATTATCCGCGGACGGTGTTCATGGCGCTAACCGCTTACCGTGGATACTCGGCGTGGTGGCGATGCTCGCCATTATTGCGCTCGCCGGGCCAACCTGGGAAAAGCGGCAGCAGCCGATGTATCAGGAGCGCTCGGCCCTGGTGATAGCGCTCGACCTGTCGCGCTCGATGGACGCAACCGATATTCGACCGACCCGGCTTACCCGCGCACGTCACAAGATTGCCGATATCCTCAACCTGAGAACAGAGGGACAGAGTGCATTGGTGGTGTATGCCGCGGATGCGTTTGCGGTTACCCCGCTGACCAGTGATGTAGAGACCATACTGGCACTGCTAACCGATCTCGAAACCGGCTTGATGCCGGCACAGGGGACGCGTGCCGACCGGGCGCTGGAACAGGCACTGGAATTGTTTGATAACAGCGCTGTGCGCCACGGCGACGTGTTACTGGTAACCGACGGCATCAGTGATCGCGAGGTACAGCGTATCGAGGCAATACTCGAAAAGAACCCGGGACTGCGCCTGTCGGTGCTGGCCATCGGCACTGCTGCGGGTGGCCCGGTGCCGCTGAAAAGCGGGGATTTTCTGAAAGATTCCAGGGGTGACATCGTGATTTCCCGCTTGCATGCCGAAAACATGAGTCACATCGCCAACCTCGGTAGCGGTGCCTTTGCCACCATCAGCTCCGATGATATCGACATCAATACCTTGAACTACATAATGGAGTCGCGCCTCGACGATTCCAATGCCCTGTTGAGCGATAGATCTGCCGACCTGTGGCGAGAACTCGGTCCGGCGCTTTTATTGTTCGCGTTGCCACTGGCGGCACTCGCGTTTCGACGCGGCCTGATCTGGTTGGCGCCGATTTATCTACTGGTGTTACCGCCCGATGCCGATGCCCTCGACTTGCCATCACTGTGGCAAAACAGCGACCAACAGGCCTTGCAGCTTTACCAGCAGGGACAGCACCAGCAGGCGGCGGAACTGTTTAATGACGAGGCCTGGCAGGCCACGGCGAAATACCGTGCTGGCGACTATTCCGCAGCGGCCGAGGGCTGGCAGCGACTGGAGGGTGAGGACGCAGAGTACAATTTTGCCAATGCGCTTGCGCAGCAGGGGCGTTACCAGGAGGCGTTGGCGGTATATGATCGCTTGCTGGGACAAAACCCGGACCATCAGGATGCGCGCTTTAACCGTCAGGCGATCGCGGACTGGCTCAAGCAACAACAGCAGCAACAGCAGCAACAGCAGCAACAGCAGCAACAGCAGCAACAATCCGGGGAATCGGGCGAAGGCCAGCAACAGCAGCAACAATCCGGGGAATCGCAGGATGGCCAGCAGCAGGAACAGCAGGCGACCCAGGATGCCGGTGCGGGCGGTGACGGTGAATCCGCCGGAGATGAGCCTGGGGAAGTGTCGAAACAGGACGGGCAACAAGCAGACGAGCCGCAATCCGGGAGCGATCAGGCCCCGGGCGAAGCAGCAGACGACCCGTCGGCCCAGCAGCAGGCGGATCGACAGCAAGTGCCGGAACCCGGCGAAAGTGAAGCGCAGCAGGACAGCGATTCAGTTGCAGACCTCGACCAGCAAATGTCGGAACAGGCAACACAACAATGGCTGCGCAAGATACCCGACGATCCCGGTGGCCTGTTGCGGCGCAAATTTCTCTATCAATATCGCCAGCGCGGCGATGCCGACAAGGAGGTGCAAACATGGTGAGTCTGTGGCGGCTACTGGCGCTATTGTTGCTGTGGTTTGTGGTTGTTGCGCCACTGGCCGCCGCGGTCGAGGTCAGCATCGATCGCAACCCGGTGCAGGTCAACGAATCCTTTCAGCTGGTGTTTTCGCTCGATCAGAGCCCCGGGCGCGATCCCGATTTTTCGGTACTGCAGCAGGACTTCATGGTGCTCGGCAATAACCGCAGCAACAGTATCAGTATCATCAACGGTGAGTATCAGCGCAGCGTCAAGTGGACCCTGCAGTTGATGGCCAAACAAATTGGCAAGTACACGATTCCGGCAATTCGCTTCGGTGACGTGCACAGCGAGCCCTTCGAGGTCTCGGTTCAGCCATCCTCGTTGGCCTCGGTGCCGCACGATCAGCAGGTCCTCGAACTGATGGTCGATCGCTCCGAGGTTCACGTACAGGAGCAGGTAATCCTGACGATGCGGCTGCTGAGCGCAACCGATATTGCCGCCTACCAGTTCGGCAAGATTCCGGCACAGGACCTGAATGTGGTGATCGAACCGCTGGGCGATCTGCGCCAGTACCAGACGCGCATTGCCGATCGCTCTTACCTGGTGCTGGAACAGCAGTTTGCGTTGTTTCCGCAGCAAAGCGGGCAACTCGAAATCCCGCCGGTGCTCGCCGAGGTGCGCTTGCCGTCGCGCTCGCGGATCGATCCATTCAATAACGGCGGTGATATTCGCCGCTTTCGCTCGCAGCCTGTAATAATCGACGTCAAACCAATTCCGCAAGAGTTTAGCGGCGATTACTGGTTGCCGGCGGATCACGTCGAGCTGCGCGAGCAATGGCCCGCCGATCTCACCGGGCTGGTCGCCGGTGAGCCCGTCACGCGTAGCATTACCCTGATC
>Ga0316187_10004140_pt1 | contig 12561 bp, 11 predicted proteins | sample CroRivburrow1_MG_FD_204927 | JGI IMG/M metagenome (GOLD analysis project Ga0316187, IMG submission 204927) | Coastal sediment microbial communities from Maine, United States - Cross River worm burrow 1 | ecosystem: Environmental > Aquatic > Marine > Coastal > Sediment | place: USA: Maine...
CAAATCGATCTGACCTCACAAATCGATCTGACGTTGGACAGGCCGATTCTGGCCCGTATACTCCCGTCGACAATTGATGAAGCGGAGGCGCCTGCTTCCCACCCGGCCACGCCCGGCACCTGCCGGATGTCTGTGAGCTGAGGTTTGTTTTCAGGCAGCACCGTTTTGTGCTGCCTTTTTTGTCTCCGGCCCGCAAGCACGGGTTCGGACACTCGGCAGCGCAGCCACACGAGCAACCGATAGCTACGAACCAGGAGGGATGCTATTACAACCAGAGAACCGAGAGTCAACGACCGGATCCGCGCCAAGGAAGTGCGGCTGGTTGCCCCCGACGGCGGACAGATTGGCATCAAGTCGATTGATGAGGCTAAGTGGCTGGCGGCGGAACTGGGCCTAGACCTGGTTGAAGTCGCCGCCGACGCCAGACCGCCGGTGGTACGCATGATGGACTATGGCAAGTTCAAGTATGAGCAGTCCGTTCGCGATCGTGCGGCTCGCAAAAAGCAAACCCGAACCGTCGTCAAAGAGGTCCAGTTCCGACCAAAAATCGGGGACAGCGACTTTGAGGTCAAGCGGCGTCGGGTGCAACGGTTCCTGGCTGAAGGAGACAAAGTCAAGTGCACCCTGCGCTTTCGTGGTCGTGAGGTCACGCACCCCGAACTGGGGCGTCAGATCCTCGAGCGGCTGATGGAGGATCTTGGAGAGCTCGCCGTCGTCGAAACGATGCCGAAGTTCGAAGGACGCCAAATCACGATGGTGCTCGGCCCGGGCAAGGCACCCGAAGCCGAGGTTGTCGAGGCCGACGCGGAAGCCGAGGAAGTCGGCGCCGCGCAGGAGCGAGCGCCGCAAGAGGCAGCACTCGAAGAGACAGTGACAGAAGAAGTGGCCGCTGCCGAACCGGCGGCGGCAGAAGATGAGAAGTCTGCGGAACCGCTTCCAGCAGACGAGGAGTAACCGTGCCGAAGCAGAAGACACACAAAGGTGCCGCCAAGCGCTACAAGGTGACGGGCCGGGGCAAGATCACCCACAACGGTGCCTGGCGCGGCCACAACCGGCACAAGAAGAATGCGCGACGCTGGAGACGTGTCGCCGGAGATAAGACGCTCACCGGGGGCGACGCCAAGCGCGCGGCCCGCCTACTGGGTCGCTAGGAGAGAACGATGGCACGAGTCAAGCGAGCTGTAGGGTCGCGTAAGAAGCGCAAAAAGGTCATGGATCGTGCCTCGGGGTACACCGGGGCAAGAAGCCGTCGATATCGCACCGCCCGCGAACAGACGATGCACTCCATGCAATACGCGTACCGCGATCGGCGGGCGCGCAAAGGTGACTTCCGCCGGCTGTGGATCACGAGGATCAACGCCGCCGCTCGCCAGAACGGCACAACATACTCGCAACTGATCGCCGGCCTCAAAGCCGCCGAGATCGAGGTGGATCGCAAGATGCTCGCTGAGATCGCCGTCACCGATCCGGTCGCCTTCAGTGCGCTCGTCGAGGTCGCCGGGGCGGGCGTCGAGTAGCGGCGATGATCGAATCGACCCGCAACCCGCGGGTGGTTCGAGCCGGCAAACTGCATCGCGTCCGCCATCGACGGGCAACGGGAGAAACCCTGCTGGAGGGACCAAACGTCATCGGTGGAGCCCTATCTGCCGGTCTCGTCCCGGAATTGGTGTTCACGCTGGACCGTGATGACCTGGTCGACCGGGCTGCCGAGGCCGGTAGTGAAGTTGTGTCGGTGTCCGAAGCGGTGATGAACAAACTGGCGGGTACCGAGAACCCCCGGGGGCCTGTTGCGGTGGCGGCAGTTCCCGACTCCGGCCAAGTCGCGTCCGTTGACACGATCGTGCTCTGTGGAATCAGCGACCCGGGGAACGCAGGGACTCTCATCAGATCGGCGGCGGCTTTCAGCTTTCAGGTGGTCGCCACCCCCGACACGGTCGATTTGTGGAGCCCGAAAGTGCTGCGGGCTGCGGTCGGGGCTCACTTCGCCACCGCTGTGGTGACGGGGAGCTCTCCGGATGCGGTGGCCGCCGCGGGAATCATCTTGGTGGCGCTGGTGCCCGCGGACGACGGCCGCGGCGAACCCGAGGAGAGGGACGGCCCGATCGGCCTGATGGTCGGCAACGAAACCCATGGCTTGTCTCCGCAGCTTCTTGCGGCCGCAGGGGCCAGTCTGACGGTGCCGACCTCCGGAGCGGTTGAGAGCCTCAATGCAGCTGTTGCCGGCAGCATTGCCATGTTCGCCATAGCGCAGGGGCGTGCGTGACGGTGGGTCATTCTTGCCGTCTCGGCGGATGATCAATACCATGAGGGTCGTGACCATGACTAGCCGCCGCGACTTCGCATTTACCGGGCCCGACGCCCGGGCGTTGGTCGCTGCCTAGCCACAGCCGCGAACAGGAAACCGCCCGGGGCATAAATGACGCTCCGGGCGTTGCTGCGTCAAGAGAGTGTTTCCGCCGTTCCGAGGAAGCGACACATGAAAGAAGAGAACACCCAAGATCCGCCGATCGATCTAGATGCCAAGCTGGATGAGATGTTGCTTGACCTGCGACTGCCCGACATGGGCGATTTGCAGGAAGAGCTGGACAACGCGGGTGACTCCGAGCAATTGGCGGAGTTCGAGCGGCGCCATCTGGGCCCCGACTCGGCGGTTGCCGTGGAGAAACGCAGACTGGGCCAAATGCCGAACGAGCATCGCCGTGAGGCGGGGCGTCGCATCAATGAGGTGTTCCGGGATCTGCAGGAGCGGGTCACCGCCAGGCGGGCGGAAATCGAAACCCAGGAGCAGGCGGGTCGCATTGCCGCGGAGGGCATCGACGTCACCCTGGATCACCAGAGTTTCTCCGTTGGCGGGCTCCACCTGATTCAGCAGGTGATCGATGAGGTTTGCGATATCTTCATCGGCCTCGGCTATCGGGTGGCCGACGGCCCGGAGGCGGAGCTCGCCTGGTACAACTTCGACGCGCTGAACACCCCGACTGATCACCCGGGTCGCCTCGAGTCGGACACCATGTACCTCGACTACGGCAGACCAGAGGACGAAGTGTTGCTGCGGGCTCACACCTCACCCGTTCAGGCGCGCTACATGGAACAGCACGATCCCCCCGTCTACATCGTCGTGCCCGGCAAGTGTTACCGCAACGACACTGTGGATGCCTCCCACCTTCCGGTCTTCTATCAGATAGAGGGCCTCGCTGTGGACAGCAACATCCAATTCTCCGACCTCAAGGGAACGCTTGCCGAGTTCGCCCGCCAGTTTTTCGGGCCCCAAACGCGGGTGCGGCTTCGTCCGCACTACTTCCCGTTCACGGAGCCGTCGGCCGAGTTGGATGCGTCGTGTCCGGCGTGCGATGGCAAAGACTCGGCATGTCGATTGTGCGGCGGAACGGGATGGCTCGAGATGCTCGGCTGTGGAATGGTCGACCCCAACGTGTTCGAAGCCGTCGGGTATGACCCGAGCCGGGTGACAGGCTTCGCCTTCGGTGTGGGCGTTGAGCGGCTCGCCATGGTTCGATACGGCATCGACTCGATCCGCCACTTCATCGACAACGACCTCCGCTTTCTCGAACAGTTCCCGGGATAAACCATGCGTGTTTCACTTCAGTGGCTCAAGGATTACATCGACCTCCCCACCGGGGACCCCATCGAACTGCGCCGAGCGTTCGACATGCTGGGACATGCCGTCGAGTCGATAGAGATTCTGGATGTCGAGTGGACATCCGTTCTGATCGGCAAGGTCTTGACGGTGGACGCTCATCCGGATGCCGACAAGGTGCGAGTGACTACAGTCGACGTCGGTCAGGCTGAGCCATATCAGATCATCTGCGGGGCCTGGAACTTCGCAGCCGGGGCCGTCGTCCCGGTGGCGCTGCCGGGCGCGGTGCTTCCCGGCGACTTCGCCATCGGCTCGCGCAAGATCCGTGGCGTCGAGTCGCACGGGATGATCTGCAGCGAGCGTGAACTTGGCCTGGGCGAAGAGCACGAAGGAATCCTCGTGCTTGACGCGGATGCCCCCATCGGTGAGCCCTTCGAATCGATTCTCGAGCTGCCCGATATCGTCTTCGAGCTGGAGATCACGAACAACCGCCCTGATGTCATGAGTATGGTCGGAGTGGCGCGTGAGCTGGCGGCCTGGTTCGATGTCGACTTCCGGGAGCCTGATGTCGCCCTCGAGACTGTGCCCGGAGAGCCCGCGCTGACGGTTTCGGTATCTGCGCCCGACGGCTGCAATCGATTCACCGCTCGTGAGGTTCGCGGCATCACCCTCCGCAAGTCGCCGCTCTGGGTGCGGGAACGTCTCCGCAAGGCCGGGGTGCGGGCGATCTCGAACGCGGTCGACGTCACCAACTACGTGATGATGGAGCTCGGCCACCCGCTGCACGCCTTCGATATCGATACCATTGCCGGGAGCACCCTCGACGTACGGTGGGCGAACGCCGGCGAAACCCTCGAGACGCTCGACGGCAGCGTCCGTTGCCTTAGCTCTGAAGACCTGGTCATCGTCGACAGCGATGGGCCGACGTCGATGGCGGCGATCATGGGCGGAGCGCGCTCGGAAGTGAATGACTCGACCGTGAACGTCCTCATGGAGGCAGCTCACTGGAATCCGCCGACCGTGATGTATTCCTCGCGGCGCCACGATCTCCAATCGGAAGCATCGAAGCGGTTCGAGCGCGGGGTTGACCCCAATCTCTCGCCGCGCGCCAACGACCGGGCGTGCCGATTGTTGGCTGAGATCGGCGGCGGTGAGATCGTGGAGACCCAGATCGATGTCGTGGCCAACTCGTACTCTCCGACGTCTGTGAGGCTCGCGGTCTCCGATGTGCAACGCTTGCTGGGCGACAGGTTCGACATCGTGATGTCGGCCGATCTGCTGCGGCGGGTCCATCTCGACGTGACGGAAAACGGCGGATCGCTCGACGTCGTAGCCCCGACCTACCGCCCCGACATCACCCGAGCTGCCGACCTGATCGAAGAGATCGCCCGCCTCGCCGACTTCGATACGTTCGAGGCGACACTGCCTACCGGCCCAGCAGGTGGTCTGTCGTCCGAGCAGGGCCGAACCCGAACATTGCTGGCGACGCTGCGTGGCTTCGGGCTGCACCAGGCAGTCAACCTTCCCTTCGTGTCGCCAGCCGAGCTCGAAGCGTTCAGCGACGTCGTGTCTCAGGTCGTCGCCGTGCGCAACCCGCTGCGTGACGACCAGTCCAAACTGCGCCAGAGCCTGTTGCCGGGGCTGTTGGGCAACCTTCGCGAAAACCTCAATAGAGGCGCTGGTGCCGTTGCTCTGTTCGAGACCGGCCGGGTCTTCTACGCCCGGCCCTGGCAAAACGATGCCCGCGTACCGGATCAGCCCGACCGCCTCGCCGTCGCGATTGCAGGGCCGCTCGGTGTCGCCGAGATGGGCTCGCCGCCGAGGAACGCCGACGCGGCGACCGCACTTGCATTGCTCACGGCGGTGGCCCGTCGGATGGGTCTCGACCTCGTTCGCGAGGCAGCGCAACCCCCCGGATACCACCCCACAAGAACCGCTTCTCTGGAGTTGGCCGGCGCTCAGATCGGATTTGCCGGCGAACTCCACCCCGACACTGCAGCTGCCTTCGAGATCGACGTTCGGGTAGCGATTGCCGAGGTCGAGTTGGGACCGCTCATCGCGGCGCAGCCGCGCATCGAGATGGTGCCCATATCGACATACCCCCACGTGGACTTTGACCTGTCTTTCGAAGTCCCGCGGATTCTGGCCGGGGCAGATCTTGTGGACGCCACCGCCAAGGCGTCGGCTCTCGTCGAGAAAATCACGGTGTTCGACGACTTCGTACACCCGGAAACGGGGGAGCGCTCGGTCGCGATCAAGTACCGACTGCGGGCGAGCGATCGCACGCTCTCTCGAGACGAGATCGAAGCGGAGCGCGCCACATTTGTGAATGCGGCGGCGTCCCTGGGCGCCCGACTACGAGGAGAGGCATGAAGCGCTACGTTTCGCTGCCCCTGATAGGCGCCGGCGGCGGGTGACAGCCGCCCCATGGCTGGCTGAAGACATCCTGGAGGTGGCGACCGGTCTTCTCGGATGGCGGCTGGTCTCGGAAGTTGACGGCGAACGGGTGTCCGCCGATCTGGTCGAGGTCGAGGCATACGCCGGCGAGACTGATCCGGCGAGCCATGCCTTTCGTGGCCCAACCTCGCGCAACGCCTCGATGTTCGGACCGCCGGGAACGTTATACGTCTATCGCTCGTACGGGATCCACTGGTGTATGAACGTGGTCGGCCGCGAGCCGGGCGTGGCTCGCGCCGTCCTGTTGCGTGGCGCCAAGATTGTTGAGGGGTTTGAAACCGCCGCAAGAAGGCGCGGCCGTCGCGACCACCTTGCGGATGGCCCCGGCAAGCTGACACAGGCTTTGGGTGTCACCGGTGCGTTGGATGGCCACGACCTAGGCCGGGCTCCGCTGCGCCTGGTCGGACCAGGGCGGGCCGTCGGCGGCGTTGTGACGGGCCCCCGGGTCGGAATCTCGAAAGCCACCAACCGGCCGTGGCGCTTCGTTGCGGACGGCTGGGCCGACTGAGGGCCTGCGGCACATGTGTCTCGCGGGGTGGCCCTCAGCCGGCGGCGATGAGCACTGTGGCGGCGACTGCGGCCGCGAATCCCGTCAGGTGGACCGGGGTCATTCGTTCAGAAAGCACGACGCGGGCCAACAGCACGGTGGCGATGGGGTAGAGCGAGCTGAGCACCGCCACGATGGTGAGTGAGCCGCTATTCGTCGCGTAGAGAAATGTGACGTTGGATCCCGTATCGAGAACGCCCGTGAGAGCAATCAGCCCGAGTGCCGACTTTGCCTTCGGAAACAACGGTCGCCTCGTCGCGAGCATGAACGCGACGAGGCTTGTCGCCGTGACGAGCCGGGCGCCGACGACCGGCCACGGTGCATGGACGGCCTCCGTCGCGTCAAGGAAGATGAAGAAGATGCCGAAACCGGCGCCTGCGAGCAAGGATTCCCCAATCACCCGGGATGAGATTCGGGACACCGCGCCGTCATTGGAGTACGACACCAGACCGATCGCGATGAGAGCTACGCCAACGCCGATCCGGGCCAACCACGAGAGCGCTTCGCCGCTCAGCGTTCCCCACAATGCCGGCACCGCCGCCGAGGTGATTGCGGTGATCGGGGCCACAACGGCCATCGGCCCGATAGCCAGGCGCCGATAGAGGAAGGCAACCCCGATCCCGCCGAACAGCCCACCCGCCGCTCCCAGGAGAAGAGCGCGGGCGCTGAATTCGTCGCCGAGAAGGATCGCAGCCAAGACCACGCCGAGCAGGCCAACAGCGTATGAGCCGGCCACCACCTGGAGGATCGTGGCCCGCTTGGCCGAGAGTCCACCGCAGAAGTCACCGGTGCCGAAGAACAGTGCAGTCAGCAGGCTGAGGAAGATGGTCACGGCGACAGACTACGCGGGCGGCACACAACGAGGATCCAGGGACCCGCACGCGATGTGTCCGCCCCGATCGTGTGGGTCTCCCCGGAGCGGAGGGGAGAAGGGCCCCGCCGGCGACGGAGTCGCCGAGTGGGTAGAGGGCCGCTCCGAGTGACGTGGTTCCCGGCACAGGGGTTCCTTCCTCCGGCAGGAAGGACAGCATCTGGACGGGAATACCTCCCTCGAGTTTGGCGTCAGCCAAACTCGCAAGGAACGCCGAGGGCGTTCCCCGCCGCTTTGTCCGATCGGCTTGCGCGTTACGGGTTCGCCCAGATGCGGACAACGTTGTCGCTTACCGCACCACCGGACGGGTCTTGTTTCCATACCAGGCCGGAACGCCGCAGCGCATCTTCGGGAATCGACTCGGACTGTGTGATTACCTCGTAGACCCGGCCCGCTTCTTCGAGGCGCGCCATTGCCTCGGACGTTGGGAGACCGAGAAGTCCGGGCACCGCGCTGCCGGGCTCCGGTCCGGCGACCTGCAATGTCACCGTCGATCCTTCGGCGGCGGCAGATCCGACCGCCGGGGACACTCCAAAGACCGTGCCGGGGGCGAGTGGGCTCGCCGGTGCCCACTGCAACACCATTTGGTAGCCGTGTTCGGTCAACTCGCCGACGGCGGAGGCAACGGGGCCGCCCACCACATCGGGTACCGTGCCCGTGCCCTGGGCACCCAGCCCCAGCGGGTTGTGGATAGGGCAGATCACGCTGGGCGCCAGATCACGGGGTACCTCGAGAAGGTTGACGTGCTCGCGGGGGCACAGCGGCCCGGCGAGGTAACCGGTGGAAGTATCGATGGCGACCGACACGGTGCCATCGGCGGAGGACTCGGTCAGCTGACCGTACGGCACACCCTCGAGCGCCTCGGAGGCGAAGCGAGCCCACACCTGCGCCGGCCAGGTGCCGCCGGTGATCGTATAGGGCGTACTCGGGTGCTCGAGTGGAATGAGAGCGTCGGGGAACCCGACCCACACTGCCGCAGAGATTTCGGGTGTGTACCCCACGAACCACGCGTCGTGATGCTGCTGCGAGGTGCCCGTCTTGCCGGCGACCACCCGCCCAATGCGTGCCTGTTGCCCGGTACCCCGTCGCACGACCTCGGTCAGAGCCGCGGTCACACCGTTGGCGACGGAGGTCTCCAGCGCCTGGGTGACGACGGGCAGCGAATCGAGCAGCTGGTTCCCGTCGGCGTCCTCGATGCGGCTCACGAAACGCGGCTCGACGTGGACTCCACCGGTGGCAAAAGTGCCGAAGGCCGATGCCATCTCGAGAACCGAAACCTCCTGGGCTCCCAGCGTGACAGAGTGGTATGGGTTGAGCTCAGTCGTTATGCCGGCGCGAGACGCTGTGTCAACCACCCGCTGGGGGGTGACCGCGTCAACGATGCGGGCGTAGACGACATTGACCGAATACACCGTGGCCTCGGTGACCGTCAGGTCCGGAAAGACAGCTCCGTTGTAGTTCTCCACGAGCCACGGTCCCGACGGCGTCGCGATTTCCACGCTCTGCCCGCCGGCCACCACACTGTCGAGCGACCATCCCGAATCCAGAGCCGCTGCCAGGGTGAAGGCCTTGAAAGCGGACCCGGCCTGGCGTCGCCCCTGGGTTGCCAGGTTGAACTGCGCGGACGGGTTGGTCTCCGAGTAGAAGTCGCGGCCTCCGATCAGAGCGACGGCGTGCCCCGTGCGCGGGTCGATCGCCACCAGCGCGGCGCTGGGACCGCCGTCCCCAATCACATCGGCCACGGCGGCTTCGGCAGCATCTTGGACACGGGGATCGAGAGTCGTGTGGATTTCGAGGCCCCCGTGGAACAGGCGTTGATAACGCTCCTCGACCGTAGCTCCGAGAGCTCGCTCGTCGAGCATCCGTCGCTTCACCTCTTCCGTGAAATACGGATACTTCGACCGGGCACGCGCCACCGGATCGACGAGCACGACAGGCTCGCTGCGAGCGTCGGCGATCGCGGCAGGGTCGGCCCACCCGAGCTCCGATAGCTTGTCGAGAACAACACCCCTGCGGGCGACCGCCGCCTCCGGATGGCGGCGCGGATCGGTTGACGATGGCGCCCGAATCAGGCCGGCGAGAAGCGCGCTCTCGGCAAGTGTCAGCTCGTTCAGCGCCTTTCCGAAATACCGGTCGGCGGCAGTCGCCACGCCGTAGCTCCCGGCACCGAGATAGACCGTGTTGAGGTACCGCTCGAGAATCTCCTCCTTGGTGAATCCCTCCTCGAGCCGGATCGCCAATATGGCTTCCTCTACCTTGCGGTCGATTGACAGTTCGGAGCTGAGGGCGACGTTCTTGAGGTACTGCTGTGTGATCGTCGAGCCGCCTTCGACGACCTCGCCGGCATCGATATTGCGCACGAGGGCCCTTGCCAGGGCCCGGGCGTCGACCCCATCATGTTCCCAAAAGCGTTCGTCTTCTATGCCGACGGTGGCGTTTATCAGTTCGATAGGGATCTTGTCATACGACACGAGCCTGCGGTCTTCGCCGGCATGCCACTCCGCGATCACGGAGCCGTCGGCGGCATACACCGTCGTCGTCAGCGACCCGGAGCCGATGCCGGGGTCCTCGAGGGGTTCCACGGCACAGCCGGTCGCGATCAGACCCAGCGCGGTCAGAGCGAGAATCAGGCGTCTCATTGAATCCTCAACGGTAAACCCTCCGCGGCGCCTGTGGCGGATTATTGGGCGGATGTGCCGGAGGCGGGAATGCCCGGCGGCCGGGCTAACCTCGCCGCTGTATGGGCTTCCTTCCTGTTGAAGAACAGATTGCGATTCTGACCGACGGCATCGACACCTTGCTGCCCGAAGACGGTCTGCGGGAGCTGTTGGAGCTCAACCGGCCACTCCGGGTGAAATTGGGGGTCGACCCCACGGCTCCCGATGTGACGCTTGGTTGGGCAGTCGTGTTTCGGCTGCTGCGCCGTTTTCAAGATCTGGGACACGTTGCGGTCTTGATCGTCGGCGACTTCACGGCGCAGGTGGGTGACCCATCCGGCAAGAACGAGACCCGCCGCCGCCTCGACGCCACGGAGGTCGACGGCTATGTGTCCAACACCATCGATACGATCCGCGAACTGTTGAGCGTCGAACGGCTCGAAGTCAGGCCGAACTCGGATTGGCTCGGAAGCATGGACATGGGCGACGTACTCGAACTGACTTCAAGGTTCACCATCGCCCGCATCATGGACCGGGATGACTTCACGAAGCGCTGGGACCAGCACGAGCCGATTTCCCTGATCGAGTTCATGTATCCGCTGCTCCAGGCGATGGATTCGGTCGCGGTGGAAGCCGACATCGAGATAGGTGGCACCGATCAGCTGTTCAACCTTCTCGTCGGCCGGGACCTACAGCAACATCACGGGCAGCCGCCCCAGGTCGTCATGACGGTGCCGCTTCTCGTCGGGACGGATGGCGTCAAGAAGATGTCCCAATCCCTGGGCAACTACGTCTCGGTGAAAGATGACCCCGCCGAGATGTTCGGCAAGACGATGAGTATCCCTGACGACGTTATGGAGCAGTGGTTTGTTCTCGCGGCCGGCTACAACGAGATACTCGCCGCCGAGATCGCCGCGGAGGTCGCGGCGGGGGAGCGCCATCCAGGCGAAACCAAGCGACTGCTCGCTCGTGAGGTCGTGTCCCTCTACTGGGGTACGGATGCCGCCCAGGAGGCCGAGGCTGCATTTGATGTGGTGTTCAAGGCCAAAGGCACCCCGGACGAAATACCGAGCGTCACGCTCGAGTCGACTGATGACGTATACCTGCCCGCGCTGCTCGAGTCGGCCGGGATGGTTGGCTCGCGCTCGGAGGCACGTCGGTTGATACAGCAGGGCGCAGTGAAGCTCGACGGCGCCAAGGTCGGCGACGAGACCCTGGGAGCGACGGCCCTCGCCGGTCGCGTGATCCAGGTGGGGAAACGTCGTTTCCTGCGGGTGGAGCCATGACGCAGCGGCTCCGCGAACTGGTCGCATCGGGCCTTGTTGCTGTTGCGCTCCTGATCGTGCTGTGGTGGGTATTGCGCAGGTTGCTCGGGATGTTCCAGTGGCTGGTCAATCTCACAGTTCTTGCGGCCGTGGTGATTCTTCTATTGGCTGCGGCGCACCGCCTGCGACAACCGAAGCGACCTCGATCGAATCAGCGGGGGACCTAGGAACCCGTTGACGGGTCGCGAGGACTGCTCCGGTGGAAGCCGATCGTCACTCTCCAGCAGGCCGAGGAGCGCATCGGGTTGCTCGCCGTGCTCTTAGCGCGGGCTCTCAGCCCAGTGTTCGGAGCGCAAACAGCCGGCGCCCTTCACGTTCAGGCCACGTCAACTCCAGCGTGACCGCGCCCAGCAACATGAGGATGAGGCCGGCAGCCGAAAGCGGAATCGGGTCGAAGCCCGTCGCGGGCAGCTGCTCAGCCAGACCAAAGTCGGCTGTGAGGAACGAATCGTTGTCGGCCAGCGCAACCCTGTACGTTCCGGCCGTCGTGAGTGAGAGCTTGCTGTCGACCGTCGTCATGTCGACTTCGACGCGATAGTTGCCCGCATCCAGCGCCGCGAACAAGTAGAGGCCATCGACGTTCGTCGCCGTCGTTATAACGGCGTTCGTGTCGACGTTCGTGAGCACCACCGTCACGCCGGCTATGCCGACCTCACTTGCATCCTGCGAGCCGTCGCCATCGGCATCAAGCCACACCGTGTCGCCGACGATGGCCGATGCCGCGACAAGTGCTGCCCGAACCGTGTCTTCGTCCCAATCGTCTCCAATGCCGTCGCCCGGGAACGAGTCGACGTCTTCCTGGTCGGCGGCAGTTACCTCGGCGTCGCACGTCCATGTGCCGTCTGCATCGACAGTTGTGGTGATCACGAGAGCGACGGTGCCACCGATGTCGAGGTTGCCGACGGTCCACACGTTGGTCGCCGCTTCGAAGCTGCCGTCGCCCTCGTGGGAGACGTAGGTGATTTCTACCGGGCAGGCGACCGTGACGGCAACTCCGGTGGCGTCATCGGGACCCTGATTGACCAGGTCCACGGTCCAGGTAGTGGGGTCGCCGACGGGCACTTCGTCCGGGTCGACTGTCAGGGTGAGCTCGAGATCGATCAGCTCGC
>Ga0316187_10004141_pt1 | contig 12560 bp, 8 predicted proteins | sample CroRivburrow1_MG_FD_204927 | JGI IMG/M metagenome (GOLD analysis project Ga0316187, IMG submission 204927) | Coastal sediment microbial communities from Maine, United States - Cross River worm burrow 1 | ecosystem: Environmental > Aquatic > Marine > Coastal > Sediment | place: USA: Maine...
GACCTCCAACTTCGAGAGCGTCGCCAAGGTCGTCGTCGAGTGTTATACGCCGGAGGGAGCCCTGGCCTGGAAGAAGAAGGTCTCGGGTGGCACCGGTTGGAAGGGCAGGCCCTACTCTGCTTCCGGAATGAACGAGACCCTGGTGGAACGAGTTCTCGACAAGCTCGACGGGCAGGTAGGAGGACCTTGCCTAGCGGTATCGGAGTAGAGTCGCGCTGAGGATCAGGCTTCGGCTTCCGGCTCCAGGAACTCCTGCTCCCTCATCCATTCGTCGCTGACGAATTTGCTCATGTAGTTGCGGATCGAATCCGGTAGCAGCGTGAGGACTTTCTTCGCCTCTGGGTAGAGCTTCACCGCCTCGAGGGTCGCCCAGATGGCGGAACCGGAGCTGCCCCCGACCAACAATCCCTCCTCCCGAATCAGGCGTCGAGCCATTCGGAAGCTGTCCCGGTCGTTGACGTAGATCCATCGATCAACGAGATCCCTGTCCAGCACTCCAGGGATGAAGTCGTAGCCGATGCCCTCGACCTGATAGGTGAAGACGTCCTCTCTTCCACCCAGGACCGAGCCCTCTGGATCGACACCGATAATGAGGATGTCGGGGTTCTTCTCCTTCAGGTAGCGAGCCACCCCGGTGATGGTCCCTCCGGTACCGGCGGTGATGACCACCATGTCCAGGGCATCGCCGAAATCCTCCCAGATCTCGGCCCCGGTGCCATAGTAGTGAGCGTCGGGGTTGTTCGGATTCTCGTACTGATCGGGGATCACCGAGTCGGCGATCTCCTCATTGAGGCGTTTTGCCACTCCGAGGAGGCTCTCCGGATCGTCGTGTGCCGCCTCCGTGGGCGTTCGGATGATCTCGGCCCCGAGGGCCTCCATGACTACCTGCTTCTCCTGACTCATCTTCTCGGGCATGGTGATGATCAGTGGATAGCCTTTGACCGCCGCCGTCATGGCGAGCCCGGTACCTGTGTTGCCACTCGTAGGTTCGATGAGCGTCGTGCTGGTCTGCACGCGGCCGGACTTTTCCAGCCCCTCGACCATGCGAACCGCGATGCGGTCCTTGGCGGAGCCTCCGGGATTGAGGAACTCACACTTGGCGTAGAGCTCGGCTGGGCATTCGTCACCCACTCGATGGAGCTTGACGACCGGCGTGTTACCGACGATTTGCAGGATGTTGTCGTAGATCATGGGCCATTCCTCCTCTTCAGCTCTTGCTCTCGGCCTCGGAGTATAGCGTCAGCAACGCGCCCGCCCTGTTGTAGGATCCTCGAGTCTAGGCTGTGCTTACTGGCCCTGTCGGGCCGTCACGCTTTTGAGGGAGTCCAATGAAACAGCTTCTCTTCGTAGGATTGATCTGCGTCAGCGTCATAGTCGTCGCATGTGCGGCGCCGCCGGAGGAAAGCTCGGTCGACGAGCTGCACGCCCTGTTCGATGAAGCCTGGGATTTTCAGATGCAGGAAAACCCCTTGTGGGCCACTGCGGTTGGGCTCCACGAGTACAACGACCGATTGCCCTCGCTCACCATCGAGGATGAGGAGCGCCGCGCCGAGTACTACCGCGGGGTGCTCGACCGATTGCATGCCATCGATCGAGACGGACTCGACGCAGCCGAACGGATCAACTACGACATGTTCGAGCGGCGGTTGAGCGACTGGCTCACCGGCTTCGAATTCAAGGAGTACCTGATTCCCATCACCGCGGAATCGGGCTTCCACACGGGATTCGCCCGGCTCCCGGAGCGCGTTCCCCTCCGCACGACACAAGACTATGAGAACTACATCGAGCGACTGCGCGCCTTTCCGCTCTACACCGAGCAGCACATCGAGATCATGCGGGAGGGGATCGCGAACGGCTATGTGCTGCCGCAGGTCGTGCTGCAAGGCTACGAGAGCACCATCGAGCCCCACTTGGTCGAGGATACGAGTCAGAGTGTCTTCTGGAAGCCGTTCGAGAGCTTTCCCAACGCCGTGCCCGAAGCCGAGCACGAGCGGTTGCGACAAGCGGGGCAGGAGGCGATTCGTGACGACGTGATTCCTGCATACAGGGCCTGGTACCGATTCATCCTCGACGAGTACGTTCCGAGCTCCAGTCCGATCATCGGTGCCTCCGAGCTACCCAACGGCCGCGAGTACTACGAGTTTCTGGTCCGCCATCACACGACCCTGGACATCACGCCCCAGGAGGTCCACGACATCGGCCTGGCGGAAGTGGCTCGCATCCGCGCCGAGATGAAAGCGATCATCGAGGAAGTCGGCTTCGAGGGAACTTTCGCGGAGTTTCTCGACTTCCTGCGCACCGATCCCCAATTCTTCGTCGACACCCCCGAGGAGTTGCTGATGGAGGCCTCCTTCATCGCCAAGACCATGGACGGCAAGCTGCCCACCTACTTCAAGACGCTCCCGAGGCTGCCCTACGGGGTCGCGCCAGTGCCGGATCACATAGCGCCGAAGTACACGGCCGGCCGCTACGTCGGAGCCCCTCTCGGCAGTACGCAGCCGGGCTACTACTGGGTCAATACCTATGCCCTGGAGAGCCGACCGCTGTGGGCACTGCCGGCGCTCACCCTCCACGAGGCCGTCCCTGGGCACCATCTTCAGAACGCCCTCCGACAGGAGTTGGAAGGCCTGCCCAACTTCCGCCGCTTCTCTGGGATCAACGCTTACGGCGAGGGTTGGGGCCTCTACTGTGAGCGGCTCGGAATCGAGGCCGGTATGTACACCACCCCCTATGAGCACTTCGGTCGGCTGACGTACGAAATGTGGCGAGCTGCCCGATTGGTGGTCGACACGGGCATGCACTATCTCGGCTGGAGCCGGCAACAGGGGTTGGACTTCCTGGCCGAAAACACCGCCCTGTCCTTGCACGAGATCACGACCGAGATCGACCGCTACATCTCCTGGCCGGGGCAGGCGCTGGCCTACAAGATGGGAGAGATCAAGATCCGCGAGCTTCGGCAGCGGGCCGAGGAAGCACTCGGAGAGGACTTCGACATCCGCGAGTTCCACGAGGTCATCCTGATGAATGGCCCGGTCCCCCTGACGGTGCTGGAGGACCAGATCGAGGCCCTCATCGAGAATCAGGGAGTGGCTGGCTGATTCGGAGCCCGGCGTGACCCGGTGAGGCCCGGGGATCGAAAGGTGTCAACTTGAGCAGCAGAGGACTACAGACGGCAGTCGCTCTGGTCGTGCTGCTGATCGGCGGCTGGCTGGCGGTGCGCTGGTGGGTGAGTCCCGAGCGGCAGGTCAACAGGAACATCAAGGAGATTCGGAAGCTCGTCTCCAAGACTCCGGGCGAGAGTGATCTCGTCGCGCTGGGCAAGGCTCGAAGAATCAGTGAGATGTTCGCCGACAATTTCGAGTTTCGAGCCGAAGGATTCGATTTCCACACCCGTGACCGGCAACGGCTGGCGGCCGGAGTCCATCAGTATCGTGGTTTCAGTCAGGCCATCTCCATGCGGGTGCGGCAGAAGGAGTTGACGGTCGACAGGGAGCATCGACGAGCCTCCACCTACTTGACCGCGGACTTCGTGACCAAAGCCAGGGACATCACGGGTCGGGAGGCATATCGGTTTCGGATCGATTGGGTGGAGGAGGGAGATGACTGGAAGATCGACTACGTGGAGCTGGTGGAGATCCTCGAGGAGCCGACGCGGGCCTGGTTCTAGAGGTCGATGAGGTCACGAACGCCCATGCGTGTTGGACCACTTCTCCGCGTCTGCCGCCTGACCGTTGTCTTCGCTTCGCTTCTCGTGCTGGTTCCTCTTGGTGTTCTCGCGGCCGAAGGTGGAGCGGGTGCAGACTATGGCACCGTCGAAGAGCTCCAATCCGAGAAGAGGAAAGAACGCAAGAAGGCTCAGCGGGCCTTGATCGAGGCCGGCGACCGTTCGCTTGTGCCCGGTCTCGTGGATAGTTTGTTCTTCATCCCCAGGGAGCGTCGCGTGGAGGCCCTGGAGGTGCTCGAGTCTCTCACGGGTGCGGACCTCGGGGTGCGGTATTTCGATTGGGTGGAGTGGGTCGGGGCTCATCCGGAGATCGAGCCCTTTCCCGGCTACGCCCAGTTCAAGGCGGAGCTGTTGTCACGCATCGATCCTCGTTACACGGAGATCCTCTATGAAGGTGCCCCTGCGCGAGTGCGACTGACCGAGGTCGTGTGGGGAGGTGTGCGGGTCGACGAGATTCCAACACTCATCAACCCCGATACGATCTCCGCGGGCGAGGAGCAGTATCTCGGCGACGGCGAGCTCGTCTTCGGAGCTGCTGTGAACGGGGAATATCGCGCCTATCCACTGCGGATCATGGATTGGCACGAGCTGCTCAACGACGAGATTGGTGGCGAACCCGTTGCGCTGTCCTACTGCACCCTGTGCCGCTCGGGCGTCATGTTTCGCGCGCGCGCGCCCGATGGAGGGCACATAATCTTCGGCACATCAGGCCTGCTCTATCGCAGCAACAAGCTGATGTTCGACCGCGAGACGGAATCCCTGTGGAGCAACTTGACCGGCGAACCAGTCATTGGAAGGCTGGCAGAGGATCCCTTCCAACTCGAAGTCCTACCGCTGACCCTGACTACCTGGGGTGAGTGGCGGTGGCGCCATCCGACGACCACCGTGCTGGATCTGGAGCCGCTCGCTTTCTACTATCCGTTCGACTATCAGCCTGGGGCTGCCGACGAAGCACGGTCCGGTGTTTCCTTCCCGGTGTGGAAGAAAGACAACCGATTGGAGCGCAACGAAGAGGTCTACGTTCTGCGAGTGGATGGGCACGCCAAGGCGTTCGTAGCGCAGGCCGCGCTCGCGGCCGGTGTCGTCAACGATGCCGTGGGGTCCTTGCCCGTCGTACTAGTGGCGGACTCCAGGAGTGGCTCGATCAGAGTCTATGAGAGGGGCGAGAGAAGTTTCCGCTGGAATGAAGAGGACCAACTGGTGGACGACAGAGAGAGGGTCTGGAGTCTTACCGAGGAAGCGCTGACGCTGACGAAAGGAGGCGGATCGGTGGAGCCACTGAACCGCCTGCCGGGGCACGTCGCGTTCTGGTTCGGCTGGTACGGCTTTTATCCCGACACCGAGGTCTGGGGCGACTGACCCGTGCCCTACCCATTCTTTATCTTGGCCCAACAGTCCCGTTGTCGATGGGGAGTCCGACGTGGGTCCCCCAGGGGGCTATCCTCCCTTCCGCTGCAAGAACCCCCTGGAGGTCCCCACGCCGAACCCTGAACTCCCGTCCCCCTGCAGGTCCCCCGGACGGACCTCCACGTGCGGTCCGCTAGAATGCGCCGATGGATGACAACCTAAAGACGCTGATTCAGCGATGGGACGGCCTCGGTCTCGTTTGTCGGTTCGACCATCCGACCCAAACCTGGGTCTTTATCTGCTTGCATGACAATACCCTTGGACCCTGTACCGGTGGCACCCGCATGAAGGTCTACTCCGAGCCCGGAGAGGGGCTTCTGGACGCCATGCGGTTGGCCGAGGGCATGACCAGCAAGTGGGCCGCCATCGACGTTGCGGCTGGGGGCGGCAAGGCGGTCCTCGCGGTGGCGAAGCCCCTGGAGGGCGAGGAGCGTCGGGGGCTCCTGCTTCGCTACGGCAAGCTGGTCCAATCCCTGGGGGGTGGCTTTCGTACCGGCGAGGATATGGGCACCGGGACCGACGACATGCAGGTCATTGCCGAGGAGGCCGACTACATCCATGGCTTCCACCCGGAGGATGGCTCCAAGGTGGATCCGAGTCCCTTCACGGCCCGGGCCGTCTTCGTTGGGATTCGGAACGCCGTCTCGGAGGTGCTCGAAGGTGCGTCCTTGAATGGTCGAAAGGTGTTGATCCAGGGCGTCGGCAGCGTGGGCGCCAGTCTGGGCAAGTACCTGAAGGAAGCTGGTGCCGAGTTGATCGTCAGCGACATCGACGAGCCCCGCTGTCAGCGTGTGGCCGACCTTCTCGATGCGACAGTCGTCCCCAACAACGAGGTCTTCTCGACTGCCTGTGACGTATACGCACCATGCGCGGTAGGGGCGACCCTGAACCACGAGACCATTCCTCAGCTCCAGTGTCGAATCGTCGCCGGATCGGCCAACAACCAACTCGAAGAACCGGCCGATGCCGACCGCTTGCTGGCGCGCAACATCGTCTATGTGCCCGACTACATCATCAACGCTGGAGGAGCTTTGTCGTTCTCGCTTCTGGACAAGGGACTCAGCGATCGCCAGGCCTTGCTCGAGCAGATGGATGTGATCGGCGACTCGGTGGCCGAGATCCTGCGAGAGGCCGGCGCGAAGGGCGAATCGCCGATCGTCGCAGCGCAGAACCGGGTCGACCGTGCCCTGGCCAAGGCACGCGACAACTCCTGATCGTCAGTAACTGGAGGTCCGTCCGTAGGCCCCCAGGGGGCTATCCTCCCTTCCGCCGCAAGAACCCCCTGGAGGTTCCCCACGCCGAACCCCGGACCACCTTGGAGCCTTGCGTGTGTCCCGAGACAGTCGCGCCCTCGAGCCCCCACGCCCCCAGGGATCGGCCGCGCGAAGCGCAGGTCGCCTCAACCCCCAGGGCGGGTGGGTTGGGTGGAGGCGGTGTGGGTGCGGAGCAGGTCGAGGGCTTCCTCGAACTGGATCTTGGCGCGGGTCAGATAGGTGTGGATCTCGTCGATGTAGCCGTCAGTCGAAGCGGACCAGCAACGATTGAGGTAACGCTCACCGGTGGCGAAGCTGGTCATCACGTTGGCATAGGCCTGCAGACCGAAGGCGTGGCTGATGCTCTCGCGGTTCCCGACGAACGTATCCAGGTCGTCCATGAACAGCTCGTCGATGCGGTGCCGGATCTCGTAGGGGTCGATACCATCCTTGGCCTCGTCGAGTTGGATCGCGTTGGCGACGATATTCGACAGGCTCTCCTCGAGCTTCTCGATGTTGGTCCGTACAGTGTCTACGGCTCTCTCCTTCCTGCGAGCGCTGAGCTGGATCATGGCAACCCCCACCAGACCTACGAGCAGGGCGGGGATCACTTTCGGCCAGGGCACCAGCTCTGGGTCGATCACCGAGAAGTAGGCTGCTGCCAGGAAGCTGACAGTGATGAGAAAGTAGGCGGTGCGTTTCATGGCTTCAGTTTCTTCTTCAGTCCTATCCACCTGCCGAGGCCGCGGCGTAGATACGGAAGAGGGCCACCCCGACTCCAATCAGGGCCTCACCCACGATCAGCCCAGCGGCGACGGGGACACCGACCTCTTCGGAGAACCGCTTTCCAGGTCGCCAGTCGGTGGCGAACCGCAGAGCTGTCCCGATGGTGTAGGTCAGGACGATGTTGAAGGGCAAGTAGAAACCGAGCCCGACAAGAATTCCGAGTCCTCCGATTCCGCTGGCGCTCAGGATGGCGCCGATTCCGGCTCCGGCGAGGTACTTCTGCACCGGGACCTCTCCCCCCAGAATGCCGCTGATCATGCTGGCAAGCGCCTGTCCCTGGGGTGCCGGGAGTCGGTCGCTTCCCAATCCGTAGGCGCGATGCAGCACCAGGATCAACGCCATGATGACCAGGGGGCCGAGCCAGGTGCCCAAGAATTGGCCTATCTGCTGTTTGCGTGGCGTTGCCCCCACCAGGTAGCCGGTCTTGAGATCCAACATCAGATCGGTGGCCTGAGCCATGGCTACGCACATGGCTGCACCTACGATGATCGACGAGATGATCGTCGCCTCGTTGCTCATGCCGCTGGCCACCAGAATCAGGATGGTGATGCCGATCAGGGTCATGCCGGAAAGCGGTGACCAGTTCGTGCGGCCAATGCACTCCGAGAGAATGACCCCGGCAACCCAGATCCACATCGTGCCGAGCAGGGCCATCAAGCCGGCTCGCAGCCAGTTGATCTCTGGCGTCGAAAGGACGGCAGTCACCATCAAGACTACGAAAGCGCCGACAACCGCCCAGTAGAGGAGACGGATCGGCATCTCGTCGCGGGAGGCTTCGGTCTTCATCTTGGCAGCGCTCTGCATGCTGCGGATGGCACCCACGATCAAGGGCAGCGCGAGCACGATTCCGGTCAGCGCACCGCCAATGAGCATGCCGATTCCGAGGGGTCGAAACAGGGCGACGCGTAGGTAGCTCGGCATCGAAAGATCCATCGCGGCGAGCTGATCGGGCGTTGGTAACAGGCCGCTTGCGGAGAGCACCGGGGCCAGGAACCAGTAACAGACGTACCCTCCGACGATGAAGAAGAAGCCGCCTTTGCCAGCCAGATAGGCGACCCCGATCGTCAGCAGCGACAGGTACCAGACGCCGTTCATGTAGTCCGGCATACCGAGATAGCTGCCGAGTGCCAGGTTCTCGATGCCGCTGATCTGGCTGGCCAGATGCGCCAGGGCACTGATCAGGGCGCCACCGATCAGTAGCAGGGCCTTACGAACGCCGGCGCCGGGCGACTTGAGGATGGTTGCCACCGCGATGCCGCCCGGATAGGCCAGGCGGTTGAAGTCGATCATCTGCTTGCGCAGCGGGATGATGAAGGCGATGCCCATGATCCCGCCGGCGATGCAGGCGATGACCATGAGGGGAATGTTGAAGTCGGTGTAGCCCAGGATGAAAATGGCCGGCACCGAGAACATCATGCCTGCCGAGGCGCCATTGACGGCGCTGGCGATGGTCTGGTTGATGTTGTTCTCGATGATCGAGGTGCGGCGCATCAGGCCGCGCAGGATGCCGAAGCCGAGGATGGCGGCGAGCTCGGAGCCCTCGATGGAGAAACCAAGAATCAGCGAGGCATAGCCGATGCTCAGGGCGATGAGGATGCCGAGGCCGTAGCCCACCAGGATTGCGGGCCAGGTGATCTCGGGGTACGGACCGTAACGTATGGGCTTGCCGCTGCTGGTGACGGGTTCGGCCAAGTGATCCCTCCGGAAGACTCAGTGCAGCCGCTTCGAAGCGCGCATAGTGTATCGAATTTGGGGACAGGCACCGATTTCCTGAAGCGTGAATAGGACCGGTGCCCAACGAATTGATGTGCCTGTCCCCATAATAGGATTCAGGCTGTCAGACGGTCAGGATTCAGGCCTTCGAGCTCTGCTATGACGAACTCGCCGTCCTTGCGGATCAGCTTGTCGTCGAACCAGATCTCTCCTCCGCCAGCCTCTGGGTCCATGAGCAGCACCAGGTCCCAGTGAATCTGGCTGGAATTGCCGTTCCAGGCCTCCTTGTAGGCCTGACCCGGCGTCAGGTGGATCGAGCCGGCGATCTTCTCGTCGAAGAGGATGTCCTTCATGGGCCGAAGGATCCTGGGATGGAAGCCGATGGCGAACTCGCCGACGTATCGTGAGCCGTCGTCGGTATCCAGGACCTTCTCCAGGTGCTCGGTCTGATTGCTCGAGGCGGCGACGATCTTGCCATCATTGAACTCGAAGCGAATGTCCTCGTGGGTCACTCCCTGGTAGAGGGTTGGGGTGTTGTACTGAATAGTGCCATTGATGCTGTCCCGGACCGGCGCGGTAAAGACCTCGCCGTCTGGCACGTTGCGGTGCCCATCGCAGCAGACTGCCGGAATGTCTTTCAGGCTGAAGCTGAGGTCGGTACCGGGCGCCACCAGGCGGACCTTGTCGGTCGCGTCCATGAGCTCCTTGAGCGGCTGCATGGCCTTCGACATCCGGTAGTAGTCGAGGTTGCAGACGTCGAAGTAGAAGTTCTCGAAGGCCTCGGTGGACATCTGGGCCAGCTGTGCCATCGATGGGCTGGGCCAACGCAACACGACCCACCGTGTGTCAGGAATCCGAATGTCGAGGTGGACCTTTTTCCAGACGGTGGACTCATAGAGGCCCATCTTGTCGGTCGGAATGTCGGACCACTCGGAGACGTTGTCGGTGCCCCGTAGGCCGATGTAGGCATCCATCTCGGACATGCGCTTGGCTTCGATCTCGGCGATGAGCCGCATCTGCTCATCGCTGCCAGCGAGTTGGAGGGCCCGCCAGACCGACTGGTTCTTGAGGGTCACGAAGGGCTGGGCGCCGGCCTCACCGACGACCCGGATGAGCTCGGTGGTGAAAATGTGGGGGATCTCGATGGCCTCGATGAGGACCTTGTCGCCCTCCTTGAGTGCGCAAGAGTACTGGACGAGGATCTCGGCCAGTTTGGTGTGACGTAGGTCGGACATGGGGTGGCTCCTCGGTCAGGCGATAGTGAGCTGAAAGCGTCGGTTGCGACGCTGAACCGTCGACCCGATCCTATCCGGAATAGTGGTTAGTGGAGGCTCGTCCGAGTGGTCCGCAGGGGGACGGCGTCGGCTTTGTAGGGGAGCCCCTTGCGGGCTCCCGCGGGAGGGGGCAAGCCCCTCCCCTGCATTCGGGCGGGCCGCCCCCTTGTCTCGTCCACGCGCCTCATCAGTTGTGCTCTTCGATGGACCTTGCGCTGCGCTCGACTCGGAACCCCCCCCTGTCAACCTCCCGAACGAACCTCGGGCACCGGTGAAGGATATAGGGGCGCAGGGGCTTAAGGCAGTAGGGGCGTAGGGGTCTTGGGGCTTTGAGGTGACTTTCCTACGGCAGTCCTGATGCTTCGAGCCGGTGCCTAGATCGGGCAAGGGGTCTCCCTCGTCGCAGGGGCATGGTCGGGTGAGGCCGTTTCACCCCCCAAGCCCTCAAAGGCCGCTCGACGAATTCGTCGAGCGCCTCAACCCTAGAGCGGCACGACCTGAAAACGCCGGGGGCTAGAGGCCCCCGGCGGGGAAACAGTGCAGTGACGCTGGACGCCTACCGCCAGTTCACGCGGACACCGAGGCGGAAAATCCGTGGTGCCAGCGAGGTACTGATCCACCCCACGTTGCCGGAGGTGGTGTTGCGGAAGCGATCCAGCACGACACCGTCGTTGAAGATATTGAAGGCATCGATCGAGAAGGTAAAGCCGAGGTTGCCTGTCCCCCGGAACTCTTTCTCGAGCCGCATGTCCATGGTGAACAGATCACCGAGACGATAGTCATCGATGTTCGGAGCAGCTTGGATCTGACGAGAGATTCCGTCCAGGCCGGTCCTGCTCCGATAGTACGGAATGGGATAACCCTCACGACCGGTCAGGTTGCCGGCGACGTTGAAGCCCCACGGCCTGTCGGGCGCCACCTGATACATGCCGTTCAAGTTCCAGCCCCAATTCGTTTGCAACCAGGACTCGTCGCGTCCGGAACCGCTCGACTGCACGACGTAAGTCGAGCCGTCGATCACAGCACCAGCCTGTACGCCAGGCAGCACTCGGTTGGGATCATTCTTGCTGAAGTAACTCGTCGGCACGTTCCAGGACTCGTCGAAGTTGTACTGGATGTAACCACGCATCATCCACTGGTTTGCCAGTCGTTTCGTGAAGCCCAGGGTCGCACCCAGGTAATCGATTTCACGATCACCATTGGTGAACAGCTGACCGCCGGTGTAGGACCAGTTGTCATTCGCCGAAAAGTACGGCCACGAATAGGTAGCAGCAGGGCCACCAATGCCCGGGACCGTGATTTCGATGTCCGGACCGCGGTCGTACTCGCTGGCCGGGATCGTGGTGACCTCGCCAGTGTCGTTGTTCCGGAACAGACGCTGGTAGTCCTGGTAGTCCGTGACCTTGCGCCAGGTGACCGTGAGACTGGTCACGAACTCCGGCAGGAAGGCGTGCTCGGCGCCAAGGATCAACTCGTTGGTGAGCGGGGCATCCATGTTGGGATCGTTGACGTTGGCATTGGCGATGGACGACGGGTTGGCAGGGTCGAATCCCCAGAATCCTTGCGTCACGGCGAATTGCTCGCCGTCATCGTAGAACCCCGGAAAGCCGCCCGGGTCGTTGACGATCAGCATTCCCACCAGGCTGCTGCCCAGTGGGTTGAGCCGGCCGACGTCACTGAGCGCCATTTGATCCGGGAATTGCGAGAAGCTACCTCGGATCAGGGTTTTGCGCTCCTCACCCAGAGCGTAGGTCACGCCCAGGCGGGGAGTGATGCTCGACCAGTTGAGGCCGCCTCCGTTGTCGCCAGGGTATGAAATGGCCGGCATCACAGTGGGGAAGCCAGGGTTGGCTTCAACTTCGCCAGGCGCGTTCTCACCGGACTGGTCGTCCCAACGGAAACCGACGTTGAACGTCCAGGAGCCCATCGTCATGGTGTCCTGCACCCAGAGCGAGTCGTAGTTCGTGGTCGTTCCGGGCTCCTCCCTCCGGTAGGCGTAGACCATCGAGTAGTCGTCGGCCCGGCCCGGAGGCAGTCCTAGCGAGGCCCCGAGAGCGGCATCGCCCGCCACGCCGGCATAGGTGCCGTCGTAGTGGAAGATGTTCCGGCCAGAGTACGACCAGAGTGTACTGGTCTGGGCCTCGCGGGTCCGGCCCCCGAACTTGAGCTCGTGGTTGAGACTCGAGGTGGTGAAGAAGTAGGAGCCGTCGATCTTCCACTCCTCGGTCGGACGGCTGTTGCCGCCGCTCTGGATATTGGTCTGGAAGCCGTTGGCATCGGTGTACTGTTCACCACCGGGGAACGGATTGGCCGGATGGTCCGGACCCGAGCCACCCAGTGACGTCAGCGAGAAGCCGCCGTCGACGAAGGAGTACTGGCCGGTCAGGAACAGGTTGGAGCCGA
>Ga0316187_10004142_pt1 | contig 12559 bp, 10 predicted proteins | sample CroRivburrow1_MG_FD_204927 | JGI IMG/M metagenome (GOLD analysis project Ga0316187, IMG submission 204927) | Coastal sediment microbial communities from Maine, United States - Cross River worm burrow 1 | ecosystem: Environmental > Aquatic > Marine > Coastal > Sediment | place: USA: Maine...
TACCCCAATGATGCCAGTGAAAACGGTAAAGAGTTGCGCCTGCGCCAGCAATATTTCCTGGCATCAGCCAGTATCAAGGATGTGCTGCGTCAGTGGGTTGAACAGAATGGCAGAGATTTCAGCAGGTTTGCCGAGAAAAATGTCTTTCAGTTAAACGATACCCATCCAACGGTCTCCGTAGCTGAGCTGATGCGCCTGTTGATGGATGAGTATCGGCTGGAGTGGGATGAGGCGTGGGCTGTTACCAGCGAGACGATGGCTTACACCAACCATACGCTTCTGCCTGAAGCACTTGAGCGCTGGCCGGTCTACCTGTTTGGGCGCCTGATGCCGCGCCTGCTTGAGATTATTTATGAGATTAATGCCCGCTTTCTCTCCGAAGTGGCCAAGAAGTGGCCGGGTGATGTTGAGCGCCAACGCCGTATGTCGATTATTGAAGAGGGAGATGTGCAGCAGATTCGCATGGCCTACCTCGCCATTGTCGGAAGCTTTTCCGTAAACGGCGTGGCACAGCTGCACTCTGATCTGTTGGTTGAGGGGCTTTTTGCTGACTTTTATGCGATGTGGCCTGCGAAGTTCAACAACAAGACCAATGGTGTAACCCAGCGCCGATGGATGGCTTGGTGCAACAAGCCGATGTCCAAATTGATCACTGATACTATTGGTGATAGCTGGGTGACCAGACTTGATGATCTGCGCAAGCTTGCCCCTTATGCCGATGATGATGCCTTTAGAATCAAATGGGATGCCTGCAAGCGTCAGAATAAAGAGCATCTGGCTGCAATTGTTGAAAAGGAGTGTGGTGTCAAGTTCAGCACTGAGGCGATGTTCGATATTCAGGTGAAACGGATTCATGAATATAAGCGCCAGCTCTTGAATGTGCTGCATGTGATCCATCTTTATGACCGGATCAAGCGTGGTGATTCAGCTAACTGGACCAACCGGTGCGTACTGATCGGTGGTAAGGCTGCACCGGGTTACTACATGGCCAAACAGATCATTAAGCTGGTCAATAATGTGGCTGAAGTGGTGAATAACGATCCGGATGTGGGCGACAAGCTCAAGGTTGTCTTTTTTCCGAACTACCGTGTATCAGCCATGGAGGCGATTTGCCCTGCTGCTGATCTGTCTGAACAGATCTCCACAGCTGGCAAAGAGGCGTCTGGCACCGGCAACATGAAGTTTATGATGAATGGCGCGCTGACGATCGGCACACTCGATGGTGCCAACATCGAAATCCGTGAAGAGGTTGGCGATGATAACTTCTTCCTCTTCGGCCTAACAGCGGAAGAGGTGGAGGCCACACGTGGCAACTATAATCCGGACGCCATTATTGCTGCTGATGAAGATTTCAGCCGTGTGATGGAGCTGCTGGAGTGCGGGCATTTCAGCCAGTTCGAGCCAGGGCTCTTCGCATCGATTGCTCACGCCATCCGTGGTAGTGATGATCCGTGGCTTGTCGCTGCTGATTTCCGCTCTTATGTGGATGCTCAGCAGCAGGCTTCCGAAGCCTATCTGGATCAAGAGCGCTGGCAGCGAATGAGTATCTATAATACGGCTTACAGCGGTAAGTTCTCTACCGACAGAACAATGGAAGATTACAACCGCGACATCTGGAAGCTGGAGCCCGTAGATCTCGGTTAACCGTTCGAAACGATCACTGTGTATAAAAAAGGGCGGGCCAAGGGGCTCGCCCTTTTTTATTTCTATTTTGAACTCAACTTCTTCGATTTGGCGCAATTCCAGACAGTGTGTGGAAGATTGAATAAACCGGATGCCATGAATAGTCTACAATAATTAATAACAGGTTCGATCAAGTAACCTTTATATTTTATAAATCATTAACTGATAGGGAGAAGTAGATAGTGAAAAAACAGCTGACTGCATCTCTGTTCTTCCTGCTTTTTTTGTCGGCATCCAACATTCATGCACAAAGTGTGACTGGCTGTATTCAGGGAGAGTGTCAGAATGGTCGGGGTATTTTTATCACCGAAAGCGGCGACCGTTATCAGGGCTATTTCAGCAGTGGAAAGATAGTGGGGCGAGGAACATTCTTCTGGGTGAACGGCGACCGTTATGAAGGCGACTTCGCCGATGATGCGCGAACCGGAACAGGAAAATTCATCTGGGCCAATGGCGACCGTTATGAAGGCGACTTCGCCGATGATGCGCGAACCGGAACAGGGAAATTCATCTGGGCCAATGGCGACCGTTATCAGGGCGACTTCGTTGATGGTGAGAGAAGCGGCAGAGGAACGTTCTTCTGGGCTAATGGCGACCGTTATCAGGGCGACTTCATCAATGACATGCGAACCGGAAAAGGCATCTTCTTTTTTGCCAATGGTGACCGTTATGAGGGTGAGTTTGTAGATGGAGCCATGACGGGAATAGGCAAGATATTCTGGACGAACGGCGATCGTTATGAAGGTAACTTTATAGATGGTGGGCTCTATGGATATGGTACCTATACCTATAAAAGTGGAAAGATCGGCACCTGGAAAGATGGAATTCCAATTGATGATTAGCTGATCAGGGCAGCGGCCCCCAGAAGTCCAGCATTGTCATCGAGCGTGGAGCGTAACACACTGATCTTACCTTTCAGCGGCGGGATCAGGTTACTGTCGAGTGATTGCATGATAGCGGGATGAAGCAGTGGCCATGCGCCAGTTACACCGCCACTGATGGTGATGGTATGAATATCCAGAAGCTTGATGGCCTGGGAAATTGCCATGCCCAGAAAACTCCCTGCAGTTTTAATAATTTCAACTGCCTGGCTATCGCCCCTGCAGGCACGCTCATAGATTGCCTTGGCATCAATCTGGTCGTCAGAGAGCTCAAAGTATCTTGCTGCAATAGCTGTGGCTGATGCATAAGCCTCAATACAGCCCTGCTCACCACAACCACAGCTTCGGGCAGCGTCATTACTGGCTACTCGAAGATGGCCGAACTCCATCGCCATTCCAGCTTCACCAGAGTATGGGGCATTGTTTAGAATCAGTCCGCCACCAATACCGGTTCCAAGAGTGATGTGGAGCAGGTTTGCATGACCTTTTCCTGCACCAAAACGGTGCTCACCGATTGCAGCACAGAGAGCATCATTCTGTATGCTGACCGGAAGAGCCAGTTTCTCGAAGAGTTGCTGGGCAAGCTTGACGTTGTTCAGGTTCGGAAGGTTGGGGGATGCAACCAGAACACCGGAGTCACTCAGAAAGAAGCCTGGGAAGCCGATGCCGAGCCCTGAAATGGAATCATGCTGTTTGATTATGCCAGCAAAGAGTGAGGTGAGTTTTTCAACCAGCGCCTGTTCAGAAATTTCCCGGTTACCCAGTGAGATTTGAGAACGCAGCTCCTTAGTGATTGTTCCACTCTGGTCAATGAGTGCAGCACGAATATTGGTGCCGCCAATATCTGCCGCCAGAATCATGTTTTAGTCAATGCTTCGTAGAGATCAAGGTATTGGGCAGCAGAAGCGTCCCATGAGGAGTCGCGTTTCAGGGCATTGGAGCGAATGCGAGCCCAGACTCTGGGAGATTGAAAGAGGGTGACCGCCTGTTTAACTGCATCGTCAAAGGCTTTAGGCGTGGCCAGAGCGAAATGAACACCGGTTGCACTGCCTCTTGAGACGGCGTAATCCGTAACAGTATCTTTCAGGCCGCCGGTCGCACGTACAACTGGAACCGTGCCGTAACGCATGGCCATCAACTGTCCAAGACCGCAGGGTTCAAAGCGCGATGGCATCAGGAAGATATCGCCACCGGCATAAATCTGCCGAGCCAGTGCTTCGTTAAAGCCACAGAAAAAGTAGAGCTGTTGCGGATATTTTACCGCCAGCTGATTCAGGCTCTCTTCGTTTGCAGGATCGCCCGAGCCAAGAATGGAGATCTGGTAACCACGCTTGATCCACTGCTCCAGATTACTGATTAGAAGGTCGATACCTTTCTGTTCAGCCAGACGGGAGATCAGGGTGAGCAGAGGTATTTCGGCCGAGACTTCAAAGCCGCAATGTTTCTGCAGCGACTCTTTGCACTTTTTTTTGCCAGCAGCTTTTCCGGGCCCATAACCGGATTCAATGAGAGTGTCGGTAGTTGGGTCCCAATCATCAATGTTGAGGCCGTTTACAATACCGGAGAGTTTGGACGCGTGGGTTTGAAGAAAGCCCTCCAGTTCGCAGCCATATTCTGGGGTCAGAATCTCTTCGGCATAGGATGGGCTGACGGTGGTGATGGAATCAGCAGACTCAATGGCTGCTTTCATACAGTTGATCTGATGGTGAAATTCGAAGCCACCTGGATGGAAATGGTGCGATGGAATGCCAAGCCGGTGAATCCAGTCAGCCGGAAAGTTCCCCTGATAGGCGAGGTTATGGATGGTGTAGACTGTTTTGGCATGGGCAATATTGGCATGGTGTTGGTATTGAGTTTTCAGTAGTAGTGGAACCATGCCGGTTTGCCAGTCATGGCAGTGAATAATGTCAATCTTCTTGCCAAGTCCGTCTGCTGCCTCCAGAGCCACGCGATCAAAAAGCAGGAAGCGAAGCAGGTTATCTTCATAGGCTCCGCCTGGTGGGCCATAGAGTCCATCTCTGGCATAAAGATCATCCTGTTCAACCAGAATAAAATCGAGTCCGTCAATTTTAGCAGTGTGAAGCGGGCAGTGTCGCTGAATGCCATCAGCCCACATCTCAATGACTCGACCGGTTGGTTTGGTTTTGATGCCTGCTTTGGTCAGGTGATGGCGATAGAAGGGGAGAATGACTGTAACCTGATGTTTGAGCTTTTTCAGAGCGTGAGGTAGAGAGCCTGCTACATCGGCCAAGCCTCCTGTTTTTGCCAGAGGAGCTGCCTCGGATGCAATAAAAACAATGTTGAGCCTGCCCATTTTTCCCCTCCTGAATAATCTCGGCTATCATACCATGGAACGAAAGTTTGTCAGGTCTGTAAGAAATGAATTAGGGTAGGGATATGTCGAGAATCGTTGTACGAGACAAAAGCGGCGAACGTGAGCATCCGATTGAGGGGACCTCTTCAATAGGGCGCCATCCCCGTTCTACCATCTGTTTGCATGATTCACTTGTTTCAAAAAGGCATGCCATCATTCATCAGAAAGGAGATGAGTATCTTTTTGAAGATCTCGGTAGTGCCAACGGATCGTTTCTTGATGGCGTGCGAATCACCAAGCATAAACTGAAGGATGGAGATGAGATCACCCTGGGTAAGGTCACGCTGCTGTTTTATGCCGATCCCGAAGAGGATCTGATATCCAGTCTTGTTAATATTTCACAGGTTTCTGACACCAGCAGTCAGGTACATGACCGAATTGAAGTGGAGAGAGTGGAGCAGTTCCTGCCGGAGCGACAGGTCTCCGATCTAGGACTGTTACGTACTGATTATGAAAAACTGAGACTCGGCCATGAGCTTCTGCAGAATATCGGTCTGGATAACAGTATCGCCTCAGTGCTTGAGAAAGTCTCCAATGAGATGCTGCGCATTTTCCACGCTGATCGCTGCGTAATTCTTCTGCTTAACCCTTCTACAGGGAAGTTGGTTCCCAAAGTGGTACGTACAATGGATGGTGTTGAGGATAAGGTCAGTGTATCCGGATCAGTACTTCGTGAGGTTCAGGAGAAAAAAACTGCGCTGATTCTCTCCGACACCAGCAGTGATGAGCGCTTTTCAGAAGCTGCCTCATTGGTTATGCAGGGGATCCATTCGGTGATGTGTGCACCCATTATGCATGATGGCGAGTTCTTTGGTGTTGTGCATTTGGATGGACAGAAGGGTGTAACCAGCTTTACCCGCAAAGATCTCCAGCTTTTTGTTGGCATTGTACGATCAGTAGCGATGGCGGTGGCCAATGCGCATCTGATCAGGAAGATCGAGCGCGATGCCCGTACCAAGGCTCAATTTGAACGTCTTCTTTCACCCAGTGTGGTAGAGCAGGTGATGAGTGGCAAGGTGACTCTTGAGCAGGGTGGACAACTGCGCGATGTTACGGTTCTTTTCGCAGATATTCGCGGTTTCACCTCGATGGCCCGCCGTGTCGAGGCGACCCACGTGGTGGCTATGTTGAATCGTTATTTTGAGATGATTGTGGATATCGTATTCAGCCATGGCGGCACGGTCGATAAATATATTGGCGATGCGGTCATGGTTCTCTTCGGTGCTCCTGTTGATATGGATAACCCGGCAGACAAGGCTGTGGCTTGTGCGCTTGAGATGCAGTCATCACTTGAGAGCTTCAACATGGCAAGGGAACGGCATGGTGAAGACAGGATTCAGATTGGCATTGGCATCAACTCGGGAGAGGTGGTTGTCGGTGCGATTGGGTCTAGCCAGACCATGCAATACACCTGTATTGGAGATGCTGTAAATATCGCCTCCCGCCTGACCGACAAGGCAAAACCAGGTCAGGTTGTTATCAGTGAAAACACACTTGCCGACTTAACCGGCAAGGCGGAGTATGAAGAGCTTCCATCTATTCCATTGAAGGGAATTGATGGTAATATAAAGAGTTATCTGGTTCATGAACTGCTGACGGATACAAAGCCTCCAAAGTAACACTTCGCCAACCGTTTCAGGCGTTAATAATTGTTGTTTTCACGATCTAAAGCTGGCTTTTTCAACCAGAATTTGTGATATTTCTTCTACACAATTTCATTGGAGGGATCCCATGTCCGCATTGACGCAGTCTCCGGCCTGGAAAGCGCTGTCAGAACACTATGAAAGTATTTCCAAGTGTCATATGCGGGAGTTGTTCAGGGATGATTCCGATCGTTTTGACAGATTCTCGTTCAAATTCAAGGATATCCTGCTTGACTACTCCAAGAACCTTTGTAGTGAAGAGACAATCAGGCTTCTGATAGAGCTTGCCAATCAGGCAGGTTTAAGGGGAGCCATTGATAGCATGTTCAATGGTGAAAAGATTAATAACACTGAAGATCGTGCCGTTCTTCATACTGCGCTAAGAAACCGGTCCAACCGTCCTGTCATGGTTGATGGTGAAGATGTGATGCCGGGTGTAAACAGTGTATTGGCTCGCATGCGAGAGTTTACTGACAAAGTACGAGATGGTCAGTGGCTTGGCTCTACTGAAAAGCCGATCACCGATATTGTGAATATCGGTATTGGTGGTTCCGATCTCGGGCCTGTGATGGTGTGTGATGCATTAAAGCCTTTTGCAAAAGAGGGGCTGAATGTCCACTTTGTATCGAATGTTGACGGCACCCAGATTGTCGAGACCCTTAAAGGGTTGAGCCGGGAGACAACCCTGTTTGTCATTGTCTCCAAAACCTTCACGACACAGGAGACCATCGCCAATGCCAAAACTGCACGGGACTGGTTTCTAACCAGGGGCGGCAGCAAGGCTGCGGTGGCCAAACATTTTGTAGCTGTCTCTACCAATGCCAAGGCTGTCCAGAATTTCGGGATTGATGCTGATCATATGTTTGAGTTCTGGGACTGGGTAGGCGGACGTTACTCTCTCTGGTGTGCAGTGGGCCTCTCCATCGCGCTCTATGTTGGTATGGATAATTTTGAGAAGCTGCTTTCAGGTGCACACGATATGGATGAGCACTTCCGCACTGCCCCATTTGAAGAGAATATGCCTGTCATTTTGGGACTTCTGGGTGTCTGGTATAACAACTTCTTTGGCGCAGATTCGCACGCTATTCTGCCTTATGATCAGTACATGCACCGTTTCCCGGCCTATTTTCAGCAGGGAGACATGGAGAGTAATGGCAAGCGGGTTACTCGTGATGGTGAAGCGGTAGATTATTCGACCGGACCGATTATCTGGGGCGAGCCTGGAACCAATGGTCAGCACGCCTTCTACCAACTGATTCATCAGGGCACAAAACTGGTACCAACCGATTTTCTGGCGCCGATAGACACCAAAAATCCGATTGGCCAGCATCATACGCTGCTGCTCTCCAATTTTTTTGCGCAGACCGAGGCGCTGATGCTGGGTAAAACAGAGGATGAGGTTCGATCTGAACTTGAAGCGGAAGGAGTGACTGGTGAAGCACTGGAAGCAGCCATTCCTCACAGGGTTTTCCCGGGAAACAGGCCGTCGAATTCACTACTGTTCCAGAAACTTCTCCCAGAAACACTGGGCTCACTGGTTGCCATGTATGAGCATAAAATTTATGTACAGAGTGTCATCTGGAATCTGAATGCGTTTGATCAGTGGGGTGTAGAGCTTGGCAAGCAGTTGGCCAGAAAGATTCTCCCTGAACTTATGCTCGATGATGAAGTGACAAGCCATGATAGTTCAACCAACGGGTTGATTAACGAGTATAAATCCAGACGGATGGATTAGCTGTTTATCTAGATGTTAAAAAGAAAAAGGCGGCACTAAATAGTGCCGCCTTTTTTCGTCTGAGCTGGACAGACCGTTACCAGATGATTTCAAGCAGTTCTATTTCGTATATCAGTGTCTCATTTGGTTCAATGGTGCCTTTTATGCCACGGTTGCTGTAGGCCATGTGTGGTGGAACATAAACTATCCATTTACTGCCAACGGGCATGAGTTGAAGAATCTTTTTCATGCCGGGGTCAGCATGCTTTACCAGTATGATTCCAGGCTTATTATTTTTATAGGAGTCATCGAAAATAGTGCCATCCAGATGTCTGCCGCGGTGGTGAAGCTTTACATTGTCAGTCATGACCGGCGTTGAACCATCGCCATCAACAATTACTTTGTACTGGACACCACTGGGAAGAGTGATGACCCCCTCTTTACTCTTGTTGGCTTCCAGGAACGCTTTCCCTTTGGCCAGGTTCTCTGCAGCAGGTCCTGTGTCACTCTGGGAACACCCTGCAACCATGAAGAGGGCTGCTGTTAATATCGCGATGGCTGCTGTCTTTATATTAAGTGTCTGCTTCATGAATCGCCCCTTATAATAATATTAGGAAATAATAATCTAATAAACCATATAGTCAAAGGGTTTATTAACAGAACAGTACTCAATAGGGGTTGTAAGTCGATAGTGGTTAGGCAAAATAAGCCTTTATCGGAGGGTGGTATATGAAATTCACATTCAAGATGGCAGCACTGTTGGGAGCCATACTTTTCACCCGACCTCTCTACGCGGCTGAAAATGGAGCAGATGCTTTTTTTGGAAGTGTGAACGGGTATCTCGCTCAGGTTCTCTTTTTTGATGTGATGCCCGGTGAGGGAAACATGCCATTTATTGTGGCATGGCTGATTATCGGTGCCGTCTATCTCACCTTCCGCTTTGGGTTTATCAATCTTCGCATGATGGGACACGCATTCCAGATTCTACGTGGTAAATACCATGCTCCTGATGCCAAGGGTGAAGTCACGCCGTTCCAGGCACTGACCACAGCCCTCTCAGCGACTGTCGGCCTGGGGAATATCGCCGGCGTAGCCATTGCGATTATTATCGGAGGACCTGGTGCTATTATCTGGATGATTATTGCCGGTTTCTTTGGTATGACTTCCAAGTTTACCGAAGTGACGCTTGGCCAGATGTATCGAGAGTTTCGGTCTGACGGGCGCATCATGGGTGGCGCCATGGAGTACCTCTCCAAAGGCTTCAAGGAGAAGGGAATGCCCTCGACAGGCAAAGTTCTGGCTATTCTGTTTGCCCTTCTTTGTATTGGTGGATCATTGGGTGCAGGGAACGCTTTTCAGGTCAGTCAGGCGATGGGGGCGGTGCAGACTGAAGTTGGTTTCTTTACAGATTACCCCATGGTGTTTGGACTGATCATGGCAATGGCCGTGGGTATTGTGATTATCGGCGGCATCAAACGCATTGCACATGCTGCAGAGGCGATTGTACCGAGCATGGTCTTTATCTATCTGACAGCATGTATCTGGATTATTCTTTCTAATATTTCGATAATTCCTGAGGCTTTTTCGATAATCTGGAATGGTGCTTTTTCACTTGAAGCAGGTTTTGGTGGGCTGGTTGGTGTGATTGTACAGGGCTTTAAACGTGCAGCCTTTTCAAGTGAGGCGGGTATTGGTTCGGCAGCTATTGCCCACTCTGCTGCATCGGTAAAATATCCTGTACGTCAGGGTTTTGTTGCGCTCTATGAACCATTCATTGATACCATTGTGATCTGTACCATGACGGCGTTGGTGATCGTGATTACCGGAGTTTATAATGCACCTGAACATGCTGCTATCATCGAGGCTAAACAGGGAGCAGCCTTAACTGCCGTAGCATTTGGTTCGGTTATTTCGTGGTTTCCGAAGATTCTTTCAGTTTCAGTGGTTCTATTTGCCTACTCTACGATGATTTCATGGTCTTATTATGGAGAGCGTTGTTGGACTTATGTTTTTGGAGAGAAGTTCTCAATGGTTTATCGCGTAATATTTTTGGTGTTTATTGTTCTTGCATCGTTTGTGAGTGCGGGAAATATTCTGGACTTTAGTGATCTGTTAATACTGGCCATGGCATTTCCAAATTTTATCGCACTTTATCTCTTGCAAGGAAAAGTGTCTGACGCACTTAAAGAGTATCTTGGCAGGCTGAAAAGTGGAGACTTGGATCGTGAGCATGAAGCGGAGCAGGAAGCTCTCAGGCAGAGTGCAGGCAGTTCGTGACAGCGTTTAATTAAGAAGGAGAATCATGGTCCATGGCTTTGATGATAACCGATGACTGTATTAATTGTGCAGTATGTGAGCCGGAATGCCCCAATGAGGCTATCTTTGAAGGCGAAGAGATATATGAGATTAATTCTGACCTCTGTACCGAATGTGTAGGCCATTTTGATGAGCCTCAGTGCCAACTGGTTTGTCCGGTGGACTGTATTCCGCTCAACCCTGATCGTCCTGAATCCGGCGAGCAGTTGATGGATAAGTATAAAAATTTGACAGGGCAGGCTTAAGCTGTGAACGCGAATTTGCGAGGAAAACTCTTTATCGTCTCCGGCCCATCGGGCAGTGGTAAATCAAGCCTCTGTGATGCGCTGCTAAAACAGAATCCGAACCTCACTCTCTCAGTCTCCTGCACAACCAGAGAACCGAGACCCGGTGAAATCGATGGCAGGGAGTATCACTTCCTGAGCAAAGCTTCATTTGAAGTCCAAAGGGATGATGGCGCATTCCTGGAGTGGGCCAATGTGCATGGCAATCTCTACGGTACCCGGAAATCCGATGTTGAGACTGCCCTTGATGATGGTCGGGATATTCTGCTGGAAATCGACTGGCAGGGCGCGGCCCAGGTTGCTGAGAAGATAGAGGGTGCCTTCCGTATCTTTATTATGCCTCCAACTCTCGAAGTGTTGAAAGAGAGACTCATCTTACGAGGACAGGATGATGCTTCGACAGTAGAAAAGCGCTTTAAGGCTGCCGAAAGTGAGATGGAACATGCCGGCGAAGCTCACTGCCGGATAGTAAATGACCGGTTTGATGACGCACTGGAACAACTGCAGGCAATATATCAAAACAGTCATTCGTGACTTTTACATTGCGCTTGATATGATCGTCACGATTCTTGGAGGTATATAACCCATGGCACGAGTAACTATTGAAGATTGCATTCGGCATTATCCCAACCGTTTTGAGATGGTTGTTCTCTCCTCAAAGCGTGCACGCCAGTTGCTAAGTGGCATGCCTCCGTTGATTGAGAATGAAGAGGGTCACAAACCGTCTGTTCAGGCTCTGAAAGAGATGGGTGATGGCCACATTACGTGGGAAACCGTTTTTGATATGGATGAGCAGGAGCGTCTGCGTCTGGAAGCTGCCACATTTGAAGATGAGGTCGAGTAAAACTCGAGCTCTTTTTTCCGGCTCTCTGACTAAATATATCCTTTCATGAGCCGTATTTTTGAAATTACTGAAAAGGTGCAGATGTATGCACCCAAGGCCGACATAGAGCTGATCAACCGTGCCTATGTCTTTGCGGCTCAGGCTCATAAGGATCAGCGGCGCAGTTCAGGCGATCTCTATATGACCCACCCGTTGGCTGTGGCGGGTATTCTTGCCAGTCTTGAGCTTGACGTAAGCAGCATTGTCACTGCACTACTCCATGATACCGTTGAAGATACCCATATTACTCTGGATGATGTCAGGGAACGTTTTGGCGATGAGGTGGCGCGACTGGTTGATGGTGTAACCAAAATCGGTCAGATCCATTTTCGTTCATCGGAACATAAGCAGGCTGAAAATTTCCGGAAGATGATCCTGGCTACGGCACAGGATCTTCGTGTTCTGCTAATCAAACTGGCTGACCGTCTGCACAACATGCGTACACTGGGTTTCATGCGGGAAGAGAAGCGCAGGCAGATTTCAGAGGAGACGATGGAGCTGTACGCGCCACTTGCACACCGGCTCGGCGTTCACTGGGTTAAGCAGGAGATGGAAGATCTTGCCTTCTCTCATCTGGAGAGTGACTCCTACAAGGAGCTGCTGGAGAAGATGAAGGGGCAGCTTGAGTTCCTGCACCAGACACGTGAAAACCTAGAGGGGTTACTTCAGGAGGCGCTGGACCGCCAGGGTATTAAGGCTCAGGTATCCGGTCGCATGAAACATCTCTACAGTATTCACGATAAAATGAAGCGCAAACATGTCGACTTCAGTGAGATTTATG
>Ga0316187_10004143_pt1 | contig 12555 bp, 11 predicted proteins | sample CroRivburrow1_MG_FD_204927 | JGI IMG/M metagenome (GOLD analysis project Ga0316187, IMG submission 204927) | Coastal sediment microbial communities from Maine, United States - Cross River worm burrow 1 | ecosystem: Environmental > Aquatic > Marine > Coastal > Sediment | place: USA: Maine...
AATATACAAACACATAAAACTTACAAGGTCGTATGCGAGAATTTTCACCTTGATTAACTTGGGTTCACGCAGCGTTGACTACGCTTAGGTGACTATTATCGGGACGGCAGCGTGAAAGATTGGCAGAGTTGGCGTTTGTCGGTTTCAATGGTACCAGCAGCGGAGCTTTCGCTTGCATTGGCCGGACACATGAAGTGATTGGAGGTGCCTAGTTGGCTAGACCGAATTTTAAATATGAGAAACGTCAGAAAGAGATCGCCAAGCAGAAGAAAAATGAAGAGAAGCGTCTGCGCAAGCTTGAGAAGCGGGGCGATACGCCTGAGGGAGAAATACCTGAGGGTGAAACGAATGAGCCGGTTGCAGATGACGTTGTAAAGGATGAGTCACCAGATCCATCTGCATCCAGATTTTGGTAAATGTATACTGGATGAATGGTCGTAAATAAAAGTCAATTTACTCTGCGTATAGAGATGTTTAGTAAATTGTAGAGGTGTATTAAACGAAAAAAGGCAGGGTTATCCCCTGCCTTTTTCAATTGATAAAACTAGAATCAATCTAGATGTTCGTCGATGAACTCGGTCAGCTTGGCCTTGTTCACAGCACCAACCTTGGTTCCCTGTACGTTGCCATCGCGGAACAGCATCAGAGTAGGGATACCGCGAACACCATATTTACCCGGTGTGTTTGGATTATCATCGATATTGATCTTGGCGATGGTCACCTGGCCTTGCTTCTCGCCGGCAACTTCGTCCAGAATCGGGGCAATCTGTTTGCACGGGCCGCACCATGGAGCCCAGAAGTCTACGACGACAGGGCCAGCTGCCTTTAGAACATCGGCATCAAAACTTTCGTCGCTGACATGAATAATTAAATCTGAAGACATTTGCTTTCCTCTTTGATTTGGAATGCACGAAACGTTAGTCCTGGGGGGTAAGAGCGTCAACCATGTCCGATCATCAACAGCTTGAGAAGATCATCCGGAAATCCATCGAAGAGGCAGGAGGATTCATCTCCTTTGACCGATTTATGCAGGCCGCACTTTACGAACCGGGCCTCGGCTATTACGAGTCGAAAACCGTATTTGGAGAAAAAGGGGATTTCGTTACAGCCCCCGAACTGGGCCCTTGGCTTTCACTCGGTTTTGCCGATCTGCTGTTTTGGGCGTGGAAGGAGCTGGGCAAACCCGTTGAATGGACACTGCTGGAGCAGGGCTCCGGCTCCGGTAAGCTGCTGGCTTCTACCCTTGATCTGATCTCCCAGTTTTCTATGCAGCCTCCGACTGCCGTGATCTCAGTTGAACGAAGTGAACAGCTTCGCGAACGTCAGGCTGAACTGTTTGCCGAGCGTGGTTTTGAAGTCAATGTTGTATCATCTCTTGATGAACTGTCGCCCCGGAAAAATATCATTGTATTCAGTAATGAGCTTCCTGATGCCTTTCCGGTGCGCTGCTTTCGCTGGCGGGATGGTCAGTTCTTTGAGCGTGGCGTTGCACTCTCCGGTCATGAATTTGAATGGAAAGATGGTGAAGCAGTGGTTGAAAGCAGGCCGGAGATAGCACCTGAATTGGTTGAAGGGTGGCCGGATGGTTATGTCAGCGAATGGAATCCGGGTCTGGAGCCGTGGCAGCAACAGCTCTCAAATATCGTAGAGCGCGGTTTTGTATTTACAGTTGATTACGGATATTCGCAGCAGGAGTATTACCGTGAAGGCAGGGTTGAGGGCTCGCTCATGGCCCATATCGGCCAAAAGACCAGTGAAGATGTTCTCAGCGATCCCGGCAGTCGCGATATTACCGCCCATGTTGACTTTACAGCGCTGGTTCAGGCCGGACACAGGTCCGGAATTTCCCCGCTACTCTGGATGTCGCAGGGTGGCTGGCTGGCGCAGTCACCTTCGGTACAGTCATTCGTGCAGTCGCTGGCAATGCAGAACGATGCAATAAGCATGCACCTGATGGCCCACGCCAAGCGGGTGTTGATGCCCTTCGGAATGGGAGAGGTGTTCAAGCTGTTGATTCAGTCGAAAAATTTGCACGGGGTGCGACCCGATTATTTGAAACAGTTCGATCATCTAAATCATTTGCTGAAATGATCGGTCATACCGTAGAGGGCTCTGTTGGCCCGATTCTTCCAGGCGGTGAAGCTGCTGTTAACGTGAATGGCACCACAGTGTTGGTGGCCAATGCTGTACCAGGCGATGTGCTGGCAGTTCATGTCTCTGCGAAACGGCGCGGCGTATTTCGTGGCGAAATAGTCGAGGTGATTGAACCCTCCAAAACGCGAATTGAACCACCTTGCCCGGTTGGGAATGCATGTGGTGGGTGTGCTCTGCAGTCGATATCGGGACAAGCTCAGGCCGAACTGAAGTCGGGCTGGGTAAAATCTGCATTTGAAGCGCTGGTCGACGCTGGAACCGACTGGATACCTGTACAGTTTCATGCCGATCACTGTCGGCGACGGGTGCGCTGGTTTGTAGGAAGTGATCGGAAAGGACTCTTCCTTGGCTTTTATGCGCAGGCCAGTCACCAGCCGGTGCGGCATTGTGAATGTATGGTTCTGACGCCTGAGCTGAATGCACTGCGCACCCTGATCGAAGAAAAGGTAATCCTTAACGGCATCGGATCAGTGCAGGCTGTACACCTTTCCGACGGCATACATGTGATACTGGAGACGGAATGCAAACCAGCTGCGGAAATTGTAGCTACAAATCTTGAATCAATGCCACTGCAGTGGTGGTGGCGCGACTGCAACGGGATTACCCGTCCAATGCAGAAGCCTGTCGTAAACTTCCACGATCTTCTTCCTGCAGGAGATCGTGATGTAGCGCTTACAGTAGGTCCGGATGGTTTTGTGCAGGGTCAGATAGAGGGTAACCGCGAATTGATTGCGCAGATTCAACAGTGGGCCGGTAAGGTGCGGCGTGTTGCTGATCTCTTCTGCGGGATCGGTAACCTTTCGTTGCCACTTGCTGCTGCTACTGGTGCCGAGGTGGTTGGTGCTGAGTTGAATGCTGCCAGCGTAAAAGCTGCAACAGCCAATGCGAAAGTGCTTGGAATCACGTCTACATTTGCAGTGGCTAACCTCTTTGAACTGTTTGAGCTCGAACCCTATATCGGGGCTGACTTGCTAATTCTCGATCCGCCAAGGCGTGGGGCAAAACGTATCTGCGGCCAGATGTCCCGGTTGCTTCCGGATAAAATCATCATGATCTCATGTGATGTCGCGGCCGGTACCCGTGACGGAGTTTTGCTCAAGGAACATGGCTATCACCTGAAAGCGCTTCGGGCGTTGGATCTGTTTCCAGGAGCGGGGCATGTGGAAGCAATGAGTCTGTGGCAGCGGAGCTAACTGTGCTTGCCATAACACAGAATTGAAGCATTCTCTGTTGTGATGAAAATAAATTTTCTCAGATTGTTTTTTTGTATATTGCTTCTGGTTGGCTGCCAGTCAGCTGATGCAGATCGTGATCTGCTGCGTGTGGGGCTGGCGCAGATGCCGATTACCCTCGACCCCCGCTTTGCTACCGATGCCGCTTCGCTACGAGTGCAGGACTTTCTGCATCGCGGTCTATTGAAACTCGATGCATCGTTCAATGTCGAGGGCGATCTGGCAGAAAGCTGGGAGCATCCCGGGCCACTACTTTGGCGATTCAGGCTCAGGCAAGGCGTGACCTTCAGTGATGGGAGTCAGGTGACTGCAGAGGACGTAGCGGCAACACTGCGAGCAGTGATTGATCCAGCACTGGTTAGTCCACTCAAAGCGAGCTTTGCTGCTATCGACCATATCGATGTGAAGGATGAGTATAATCTGTCGATTCACCTTTCCAGAGCTGATGCATCACTGCTTTCGCGTCTGAATCTCGGCATTCTCCCAGTATTGGTTGCAGGCGCGCCTCACAATGCCCATCAGACCACGGGCTGTGGCGCTTATAAGCTTGTTGCCTGGACCGAGGGCGGTATCACCCTTGAGCGCAGAGAAGAAGCGGGATCTGTGGCTAAAATTCGCTTTAACAGTGTGAAGGATCCTGTGACACGGGTACTGAAGCTGACACGTGGCGAACTCGATTTTGTGCAGAATGATCTGCCACCGCATCTACTGCCCTATATCAGGGATCAAAAGCAACTGACGATTCAAACACGCCCTTCCACCACATTCTCCTATATCGGCCTGAACCTACAGGATGAAATGCTGGATGATGTTCGAGTTCGTAAAGCACTGGCACTGGCATTGAATCGGGAAAAACTCAAATCAGCACTCTTTTCCGATCTGCCTGTGCTTGCCGAAACCGTACTTACTGCGAGCCATTGGGCTTCCAGTCAGTTGCCTGCATTTGCCTTCAATATAAATGAAGCGGAACGGCTTCTCGATGCAGCGGGATTTCCACGTGGTGAAGACGGTATTCGCTTCACACTGAATTATCGTACAAGCACCGATCCTACCCGGCTGCGGCTGGCAACTGCAGTTGCCGCGATGTGGGAGAGGGCTGGCATTAAAGTTTCGATTGAGTCGCTGGAGTGGGGCGGTTTTTATGCGCGTATCAAACGCGGCGATTTTCAGGTATTTTCACTCTCCTGGGTAGGGATCGCCGACCCAGACATCTATCGCTGGATTCTTCATACCGAGATGTGGCCGCCGAAGGGGGCTAACCGTGGACGTTATAGTAGTGTCGAGATGGATCGCTGGCTTGATCAGGCTGCTGCCGCTGACAGCCAGGCTGAGCGTAAGGTACTCTATACCAAGATTGAGCAGCGGATGCTGGAGGATATGGTCTATATTCCGCTCTGGTATGATCCTGTAATCGCCGTTTCCGGAGCACGCATTCGGGGGTTTGAACCGATGCCTGATGGTAACCTTCGTGGGCTGATGCATATCGCTTTTACAAGTGAGAAGCACTGATATGTTCAGCTTTCATCATGTCTCTCTAAGTGTTCGGAACCTTAAAAACTCGATTGAATTCTACGCTCTGTTCGGTTTTAAGCCGGTATTCCGCTGGCAGTCGGACGATAAGATGCTCTCCATCGTGCATCTCAAGTTGGGGCAGACACTGCTGGAGTTGTTCTGTTTTGAGAATGCTGTTGCCGCTCCAGCATCATCACAGCAACTGATCACCGACCTGCCCAGAATTGGCATCAAGCATTTTGGCATCAAAGTAGCCGATATCCACGCTGCCAGAGAAGCTCTGCAGTCGATTGGTCTTGCCGGCGGTGTTGAGGTTGTGCAGGGCAAAACCGGTATTGAATATTTCTTTATCAAGGATCCCAGCGGCATACTTATTGAAGTGGTGCAGGATGATAGGAACCTGTAGCCCTGTATCGACTTTTCGGGGTATTACGGCTATAAATATAGTAAGAGGACGTTCCTATTCCATCTTGCTTTGAAGGAGTGATATGAACAGACCCGGTATTCATCTCAAGCTTCGTCGTATCGGCATCGACACATTCAAGGAGAATGTCGCCTACCTGCATCGCGACTGCCCAGTTTACCATACCGAGGGGTTTCAGGCGCTGGCCAAGGTTGAGATCAACAGTGTGAAGAATCACCAGCAGGTGCTGGCAGTTCTCAATGTGGTCAATGATGGCGGGATCATGGCGGTTGATGAGCTGGGTTTGAGTGAGCAGGCATTTGAGCAGCTTGGCCTCAAAGACGGTAATATGGTCTGTATTGCCCAGGCTGTCCCTCCCGAATCCCTTGAGGCTGTGCATCGCAAGATTGCCGGTGAGCGTCTGCATGCCGTCGATTACCTCTCAATTATTCAGGATGTGGTTGGTAACCGCTATTCGCGCATGGAAATGTCTGCTTTTCTGGTGGCCTGCAGCGAGAGCGGCATGGAGCGTGAGGAGCTGCTTTATCTAACCGAGGCGATGGTTGAAACCGGTGAAAAGCTGGACTGGGGTGAGCCTCTGGTGGCCGATAAACACTGTATCGGCGGTATTCCGGGTAACCGGACAACGATGCTGGTAGTGCCGATTGTAGCCGCACACGGCATGCTGATACCCAAGACCTCGAGCCGGGCGATTACGTCACCATCCGGTACAGCAGATACGATGGAAACGCTGGCCCACGTCGCTCTCGAACTGAACAGATTACGTGAAATCGTGCGCCATGAGCGCGGCTGCCTTGCCTGGGGTGGCACTGCGAAACTTGCCCCTGCAGATGATATCCTGATTTCGGTGGAGCGGCCGCTGTCGCTTGATTCTCCTGGACAGATGGTCTCCTCGATTCTCTCCAAAAAGGTGGCGGCAGGAGCCACCCATCTGCTGATCGATATTCCAGTTGGTTCTACTGCCAAAGTGCGCGGTATGAACGATGCTCTGCGTCTTCGTAAACTGTTCGAGTATGTTGGTGATCGCCTGGGACTGCATCTTGAAGTGGTGATTACCAATGGTGAGCAACCGATTGGTCGCGGTATCGGGCCAGTACTTGAAGCGCGCGATGTGATCAAGGTGCTGGAAAATGATCCGGGTGCACCATCCGATCTGCGCGAGAAGTCGCTGCGGCTTGCAGGCCGTATTCTTGAATTCGATCCAGATGTGCGTGGTGGACAGGGTTATTCCATTGCCCGCGATATTCTCGAAACCGGCCGCGCCATGGCAAAGATGCAGTCGATTATTGGCGCGCAGGGAGTGAATGCAGAACCATCTAAGCTGGGCGAGCTGGTCATGGAGGTCGTAGCTCCAGAGTCGGGTTTCGTGGCCGAAATCAATAATCTTCAGATGGCCCGGATTGCCCGCATGGCCGGCGCGCCGATGGATAAGGGGGCGGGTGTTGATCTGCTGAAGAAGATGGGTGATCAGGTTGAGGTTGGCGAGGTGCTTTATCGCATTCATGCCGAGTTCCCATCCGATTTTGATTTTGCGGTGGAACAGACCAAAAAGGATATCGGATTCAGGATTGGCGATCAGCCGCCTGCACCACGCTACTTTCCACCGTTATGAGTGAATCTGTTGTACTCGGGTTTTCCGAGAGTCGAAAACTTGCTGTGGAGCTGGCAGAACGCCTTGCAGTGGAAAGCGGCGAGATCGAGGTGCACAGGTTCCCGGACGGGGAGAGCAGGGTATCTGTGCCGGCTGAACTGCCCCAGCATGTCATCATCTGTCTGAGCCTAGACCACCCCAATGAGAAGCTGATCGAACTATTTCTGGCCGCCGGAGCAGCACGTGACAACGGTGCCATCAAGCTTACGCTGGTTGCCCCATACCTTTGTTACATGCGTCAGGACAAGGCATTTCATCCCGGTGAAGCGGTGAGTCAGCAGACAATTGGTGCGTTGCTGGGAGCTACGTTCGATGCCGTGGTTACAGTTGATCCGCATTTGCACCGGATCGAGCGGCTGGAGCAGGCTGTGAGCTGTTCACAGGCTATTAGCCTGACCGCAACGCTGCCGATCGCTGAATTTATTGCCGAACGGTTCGACAAGCCTTTGTTAGTCGGGCCGGATGCTGAATCATTGCAGTGGGTCTCCTCAATTGCCGAGGGGTGGGGGTTTGATTTTGCCATTGGGGATAAGCAGCGGTTTGGCGATCGTAATGTATCTATCCGGTTGCCAGAGAATATCTCCCTTGCTGATCGCGATGTCGTGATTGTGGATGATATGGCCAGTACCGGGCGAACCATGGTGGCCGCAGCCGAATGCATACTGACTGGAAAACCCGCTTCTGTTTCGCTGATTGTCACGCATGCGCTGTTTGTCGGTGATGCCGAGGCGTTAATTCGCGCCACCGGTATCGATCACCTCTGGAGTACCGATAGTATCGTGCATCCGACCAATGCGATATCGTTGGCGCAGCTTCTGACAGACGGCATTCGCCGTTGCCTCTGATAGCCTGAGGTTTAAACTTCCATGCATGGCATATATCGATCATTTCCGGGCGTTGAACTGCTGGAACCCTGAAAACTTCCTACCGTTTGTAGTCGATGGCATCCGCATGGGCTGGATTCGTCATCGTTTCGCCGATCAGCTGGCCGATTTCCCCGGCTGCTTTATCGTTTCATCCGAGAAAGTGTTGCTCAACCCCGAACTTAAGGGGTTTAAGCAGCGCTCGCAGGCTGTAGCCACGGTACTGGATAGTTTGTCCAAGTCCGGTTCGGTTCGGCATCTTCTGGGGGAGATGTTTCCGGTACTCTCTGAGTTTGGGAAACCGGCAGCGCTTCAGATTGATCGAGCCGTGGTTTCACAATTCGGCATTCGTGCCTTCGGGCAGCATCTCAACGGGTATGTTCAGACCAGTGATGGGCTTGCGATGTGGATTGGACGCAGGGCCTCTGATCGCAGGGTTTTCCCGGATCGCCTGGACCATCTGGTGGCAGGAGGCCTTCCGTATGGCATCTCACTCTCCGAGAATCTCGCCAAAGAGTGCAGGGAGGAAGCCGATATTCCGCCAGAATTGGCTGCTACTGCTGAAGCGGTGGGCGAGGTCAGTTACTGCTGTGAGGTGGAACGGGGTTTAAGGGATGACAAACTCTTCTGTTATGACCTGTTGCTACCGGAAACATTCATTCCGAATTGCACCGACGGCGAAGTTGCCAGTTTTGAATTGATGCCGATCGAAAAGGTGGCTGAATTCGTGCGCGACAGCGAAGCATTTAAACCCAACTGCAATCTGGTCATCATCGACTTTCTTCTCCGCCATGGTTTCATTAATCCTGATCATGAGCATTATCAAATTTTGCATGGCGGCCTTAACAATATTGTACAGCAGGACAAATGACAGGCGGCTGTTAAGCTTCGGGCATGGATCGAAGTGCTGAAAAGATAATTGCCGAAGTTGTTAGTGGCTTAAAGCATCTTAAAGGTGTGCGGGTGATTGCTGCGATGAGCGGTGGGGTGGATAGCTCGGTGATGGCTGCACTGCTCAAGGAGGCCGAACTGGATGTGGTCGGGGTGTTCCTCAATGTCTGGGACTATTCGCGTGAGGATGTGAATCGTCACGGCTCCTGCTGTTCGCTGGAGGACTCCTATGATGCCCGACGTGTGTCCGATGCAGTTGGTATTCCGTTTTATGCCATGGACATGCGCGAGGAGTTCCGTCGCGATGTGATCAATCCGTTTGTGGCCGATTATGAGAGCGGACGTACCCCTAATCCATGCGAGCGTTGCAATCGATTCGTGAAGTTCGGGGCGCTTCTGAAAGCTGCTGACCAGCTTGAGGCGAAATATGTAGCAACTGGCCACTATGTGCAGCGACGTGATGATCAGAGCGGTATTCACCTCTTAAAGGGTAACGATGCCAAGAAGGATCAGAGCTACTTTCTGGCGACAACGAATCGTGAGCAGGCAGCACGCATCCTCTTTCCGGTCGGCGGACTGGAGAAGGACGATACACGCAAGCTTGCTCGCCACTACAACCTTCCTACGGCAGAGAAACATGAAAGCCAGGACATCTGTTTTATCCCGGCAGGTGATCGTATTGCATTCCTGAAGCGGGAAGGGGCATCAGCCGGTTTTGTCGAAGGTGATATAGTCGACGTCCTAGGCAACAAGCTGGGACGCCATCAGGGTATTGCCCACTACACGCTGGGCCAGCGCAAAGGGTTAGGCCTGCCGAACGGGCCGTGGCATGTGGTTGGACTGGATGGCATAACAGCGCGTGTGGTGGTGGCACACCCTGAGGATGCGGTGATTCGCGAGGTTGAAGTGGGTGATATCAGCTGGATTCGAAAGCCGCATGCCGGTGAAGCTATTACTGCCAAGGTGCGTTACCAGATGCAGCCCGCCGCCTGCGAATTAACCGATGAGGGTGAATGCCTCCATGTGCAATTCAAAGAGCAGCAAAAGCCGACCGCCCCCGGTCAGGTGGCCGCATTTTATTCTTGTGATGAGCTGCTGGGCGGAGGCATCGTCAGTAAGATCTTATAGGGAAAGATGGGTTTTTAACGGTTCTTTTTAAGCCAGATTTCGATGAGATCGCGCATCTCCTGCAGTCGATCTTCAGCAGGGGCTTCAAAGCGTAATACCAGTGCAGGCTGGGTGTTGGACGCTCGCAGCAGAGCCCAGCCGTCATCGAACTGGATACGCATGCCATCAATGTCGATTATATTATAACCCTGTGCTTTGAAGTGGGTAACTGCCTCTTCGACCAGCGCGAATTTCCGTTCATCGCTGCATTCTATGCGCAGTTCGGGGGTCGACACCGACTCAGGAATGCCGGTTAAGAGTTCGGCAAAGGTGGCTTTGCAGTCAGTGAGCATCTGCATCACGCGTGCGCCGGCATATGCTGCATCATCGAAACCAAAGAAGCGGTCAGCGAAAAACATATGGCCGCTCATCTCACCGGCCAGCAGTGCGCCGGTCTCCTTCATTTTTGCCTTGATCGGCGAGTGGCCCGTACGCCACATCACCGGCTTGCCGCCGGCCTCGATAATGCCGTCATACATATGCTGTGAACACTTGACCTCGGAGATGATCGTGGCGCCCGGATGTGTTTTCAGCAGGTGCCGGGAGAGCAGCAACAGTAGCATGTCACTCCAGACCATTTCACCATTGGCATCGACGATACCGATGCGGTCGCCGTCACCGTCATAAGCGATGCCGAGATCGGCCTTTTCGCGCCTTACGGTAGTAGCAAGATCAGCCATATTTGCTTCAATGGTCGGGTCGGGATGGTGGTTTGGAAAGTTTCCATCCGGCTCGCAGTAGAGTTCAACCACCTCGCAGCCCAGGCGTCGGTAGAGCGGGGCGGCAATGACGCCTGAAGGGCCGTTGCCAGCATCAATAACTACCTTAAGCGGATATGCGAGTGGGCAGTCATTGGCAACAAAGTCGGTATAGTGATCGATGATGCAGTCTTCACTGCAGCTTCCTTTATTCTCAGCATCAGGGAGTGACTGCTGCATCAGCGTCTTGAGCTGCTGGATCTCCTCTCCGTAGAGGCTCGATTTGCCAATCATCATCTTGAAACCGTTATATTCACTCGGGTTATGGCTTGCTGTTACCTGAACGCTTCCAGCAGCATCAAGCTGAAAGACGGCGTAATAGGCAAGCGGGGTAGGGACGATGCCAATATCAAGTACATTGAGCCCTGCATCGGTAAGTCCCCGAATCAGGGATGCCTGCAGGGAGGGTCCTGAAAGGCGCACATCTCTGCCGACAATAATAGCTCTGGACTCGTCTGCAGGCAGCATGGCCGCATAGGCTTTGCCAAGCCGGTAGGCCAGATCCTCGGTGATGTCGGTTCCTGCTATGCCTCGAATATCATATTCGCGGAACACATGATGCGGAAAATCGTTATTCAAAAAGCAATCCCTCCCAAGACCTGAAAAGACTAATCCCCAATGATGGAACTTGCACTTGCGAAGTGTCTACTCCCCCCTAGGTTCCGCCCCCTATGTCTAGCAATCCATCGACGAATCAGCTTAATGAAGAACAGTACCGCGCCGTCCATCACCGCGGTGGGCCACTGCTGGTTCTGGCCGGTGCAGGTTCCGGAAAAACACGTGTGATTACCGAACGTATTGCCACGCTCGTTGAACGCGATGTGCCGGAAGATGCGATTACTGCTGTGACCTTTACCAATAAGGCGGCAAAAGAGATGCGCGAGCGCCTGCAGATGCGTCTGGGTAAAAAAGCCGACAAACTGCGCATCTGTACCTTCCATGCTCTGGGGCTGGCGATAGTGCGTGAACATGCCAAGCTGCTAAATCGTCGTGCCAATGTCTCCGTCTTTGCCGGAGCCGAGCAGAAGTCAGCACTTAAATCGGTACTTTCCGATATGAAACTGCCTGCTGATGCTGATCAGGTGGATCGACTGCTTTCACGCCTCTCATCACTGAAAAATGGGTTGATTGAAGCCCATGACAACCAGCTTTCCGCTATTCGCGAACGTTATGATCAGCTGCTGGAGCGGATGAATGCGGTTGATTTCGATGATCTGATTGTATTGCCGATTACCCTGCTTGGTGAGAATGATGAAGTGCGTGCGCTTTGGCGTTCACGTGCCCGCCATTTCCTTGTTGATGAGTATCAGGACTCCAGTCGTGTCCAGTATGAGTGGGTGCGCCTGCTGGTGCCTGAGAAGGGGAATCTGACCGTGGTGGGCGATGATGATCAGTCGATCTATGGCTGGCGAGGGGCAGAGGTAAAAAACCTCTTTCTGCTGGATCGCGACTATCCGACGCTTACTGTCATCAAGCTGGAGGAGAACTACCGCTCTACCGGCTCTATTCTTGAAGCATCCAATTCACTGATTTCAAAAAATTCAGAGAGGCTCGGTAAAACACTGCGCTCCAATCTTGGTAAGGGAAAACCGGTGCGTGTATGGGAGTCTCCGAATCCTGAGGAGGAGGCGCAGCGGGTTGCCTCGGATATCAAAGGCAGGCGTATGGCTGCGGATGATGGTAAGTCAGGAAGCAACTGGGATCACTTCTGCGTTCTCTATCGAGCCTCCTACCAGGCACGTGAAATCGAGATGGCGATGCGCCGGGATAAAATTCCGTACCATATCACCGGTGGCCTCTCCTTTTTTGATCGCGCTGAGATTCAGGATCTTCTCGCTTACCTGCGACTGATCGCCAATTTCGATGATGATCTTGCCTTCATGCGCGCTATTGCCAGGCCTCG
>Ga0316187_10004144_pt1 | contig 12553 bp, 9 predicted proteins | sample CroRivburrow1_MG_FD_204927 | JGI IMG/M metagenome (GOLD analysis project Ga0316187, IMG submission 204927) | Coastal sediment microbial communities from Maine, United States - Cross River worm burrow 1 | ecosystem: Environmental > Aquatic > Marine > Coastal > Sediment | place: USA: Maine...
CTCGGGACGAACGCAGAAGCTGCAACTTCGCGCGCCGTATACGCCGGAGAGTGATTGATGGTGATGTATTTGACCTGTTTCGAATCCAGGAATTCTTCAAGTTTCCTGACCGGCATTTTCTGATCCTCGTCAATTCAACTGTGGCGGGGTTTACTCAATCACAACTCCGGCAAGGGCGTCGTGACGCCGGTCAATATTCGCGGCAGTAGCGTATCACTCGGAATCGATCACGTATTGCAGTATGGACACCACCTGGGACGGTGTCGTCGCCCAGGCCATGGCCGCCGCATCTACCTCCTTGAGCGGATGCACGAGGCTCTCGTCGTGGAGCGTGACATAGGGTTTACCGAGTGCCGCGCAGCATCCGGCATCAAATGCGGCGTTCCACTGCTTGTACTTGTCCCCAAAACGCACCACTGCGACGTCGCACTTCGAAATCAGCGTCTTTGTCCGTATGGCATTGACCTTGGACGACTTATGGTCGCGCCAGAAACCGCTCTCCGCCTCACCCAGCACGTCGCCCGCCGCATCACTGGCCTCGTGATCGGTTACGGCTGATGTAAATATTACCGGCAGCCCGAGCGACTTGATGCCGTCCATGATCTGCTGGCGCCAGTCTGTGTGGATCTCTCCGGACAGGTATACGGTCCAGTTCATTAGTGCTGATCTCCTTTTAGTAATCGCCAAAATCAAAAATGGGCGCTGCCCTTGAACGAAGGGCAGCTTGCGACAGGTGCATTCAGTTTCATAGGCCGGCCGCGCGAGATATACAAACTATGGTTCCCGGCAGACCGCCTGCAGCTTGTTGCCGTCGGGGTCACGCACGTAGGCGCCGTAATAGTCCGCCTCATACTGAGTCCGGTACCCCGGTTCGCCCTCGTTGTAACCTCCCCGGGAAACCGCAGCCTCGAAGAAACGATCGACGGTGCTTGTGTCGGGCGCGTTGTAGGCGATGTGGAACCCGTTGCTCCAGGTCGCGGGCAGCCCGTCCACCGGCCGACAGATAAAAAGGTGCGGGTAGCTCTTGTCCGGTGGTGCATACATGAGATAGCCCACATCAATATCTTCATACACAAGCGCCTGCCCAAGCGCGCCCATCACGCCATTGTAAAACGACAGCGACCGGTCGAGGTCATTGGATCCCAGGGTAAAGTGACTGAACACAATTCAAACCAATGCAAGGCACAAATTCGGTCCGTCATTTTACACACGAATCCAGGCCGTATGTCCGGGGCCTTGAGTATATGACCCACCAGAGATCGACAATCACGATCGTTTTCTTCGATTTTGGTCACTTGCGCAAGGGCGGGTTGACATTCACGCCCCTGGACAAGCTCTTCGGTAGCCGGCATGACGGAACGCCAGCGGCCCACGCCAGATTCAAAGACCTGTTGCGAGCACGGCGAACCGGCGCCTGAACGACTACAATCCCTGTTATATAACCGGGACCGTTCAACGATGTTACCCACAAAAAAGACCGCCATTGGCTGGGTCGACGCGCACTCAGGCGACCTTTCGGATTGGCATCAGACGATTTTCGATCACGGCGAGACCGCCTGGAGAGAATACCGTTCCTGTGCCTGGTACGTGGCACGGCTCCGTGCCGAGGGCTTCGACGTCGAAGAGGGCAGCGCGGGTATGCCCACCGCCTTTTGTGCCACCTGGACCCAGGGCAGCGGCGGGCCAACCATCGGCGGCTACGCCGAGTACGACGGCGTGCCGGGCAATTGCCAGGCCGCGACCACCGCGGAAGAGCCCCGGCCCGGACTGAGTCCTCACGCCGGCGGACACACCGATCCGCACTCGGCTCTCGGGATCGGGGCGTTGGGAGGCTTTCTTGCCGCGAAGGCTTCTATGGAATCGCACGGCATCCAGGGTACCCTGAAATTCATCGGCGAGCCCGCGGAAAAACAGCGCGGCTCCAAGCCCATCCATGCCGCAAGGGGCTACTACGACGAACTCGACGCCGCCATCAGCTTCCACCCTTACTACATGCTGCCGCTGTGCAATACCACCCGCTGGAACACCCACTGCGCCGCGGCATACGTAGTCATGTATACCTTCGAGTGCGCCAGCCCGGAGACCTGGCTGGCGATGTCCGGTGAAGCGGACTCTCCCATCGCCGCGGCCCACGCCTCAGCCCGGGCGCCCGGCGCCAACGACGCCCTGGTGCAAATGTATCTCAGCTCCAAATTGCTGAGAGAGCACATGATCTCACCCGGCTGCGCCTGGTCGATGAACGAAACCATCACCCTCGCGGGACAGGCGACGGCCGACAACCTGCCGGCACAGATCGCCCAGATTCATTACATCATGCGCGTTCCCACGATAGAGATGGCCGAACGTATCGTGGGCGTCCTCGACCGCAATGCCGCAGCCGCAGCCGAGATGTCCCACTGCGGCTGGCGTCGGGACTGGATTTCCAAATCCCGCCCCGGGCTGCCCAACCACGTCATGGCCGAAGCGACTTACGCGAACCTGAAAATAGTTGGCGCACCCCGTTTCAATACGCCCGCCGCTGTTGCGAAAGCACAGGAAATCCAGCGAAATCTGGGCCTGGAACCCATGGCAGAACCCTTCAGCCGCGAGATCGAACAATTGATAGATCCCCAGGAGGCGGAGCGGGAGCTGCGAAAACAACTGCCGGAATGGCAGCAGAATTTCACCTCTGACGACTATACGGAATACTGCTGGCACGCGCCCACGGTCAGGTTGTATGTCGGACGCCCGACGCTGGCGGCGCCACACAAGGGCTACAAATACCCCGCCTGGGCAATGAACGCCCTGGGCGGCATCCGCGAGACCATCGACCCGATGATCTTTTGCGCATCGAAAACCATCGGCGCCACCATCGTTGACCTGCTGACTGATACCGCGCTCCTGGAAAGCGCCAGGAGGGAATTCGAGGCGCGCACCGGGGGCGGCATCGGAGGCAGCGAGTGGCTGCCACCGCTGTGTGACTATGATCCGCCAATCCACTTCCGCTGGCCGGAATACGTAACGACACAAAGGGGCTTCGAATGGTGGATACCGACCGGGCCGCCGAGCCCCTGAGCCAGCCGTAGATTCCACCGCACCAGTCCCGCGGACCGGGGAGTCCGATCCACACAATGCCTCAGTCAAAGCGAGTACGACATGGCACCGGGCGAGGGCTTGCTTTTATACTTGAGGAAAATCATCCGCCCCGCAGGGAGAGCCATGAAATCGCATTATCAGGTCGTTGTCATCGGAGGCGGCGTAGTCGGCGCGTCCGTCCTTTATCACCTGGCCAAGTTCGGCTGGACCGACGTCTGCATCATCGAGCGCTCGGTGCTCACTGCCGGGTCCTCCTGGCACGCCGCCGGGGGCGTTCATGCGCTCAACGCGGACCCGAACATGGCCGCGCTGCAGGCGTACACCATCGACCTGCTGTCCGAGATCGAGAAGGAGAGCGGCCAGTCCATCGGCCTGCACATGACGGGCGGCATCACCGTGGCCGCCGCACCGGCGCGCTGGGAGTGGCTGCAGTCGGCCTACCGAATATTCCAGACCATCGGTATCGAGGACTGCCACCTGATGACCCCGGAGCAGATCAGGGAACGGTGCCCCATCATGGATGTATCGAACGTGATCGGCGGCCTGTGGGCCGACCGGGAGGGCTACGTGGACACCACCGGCACGGTACAGGCCTACGCCATCGCCGCCAAAAAACGCGGGGCAGAGGTCCACGAGCACAACAAGGTCGAGCAGCTCAATCAGCGGCCTGACGGCGCCTGGGAAGTGGTGACGGAGAAAGGCACTGTCATCGCCGACCACGTCGTCAACGCGGGCGGGTTGTGGGCCAAACAGGTAGGCAGGATGGTCGGGCTGGACCTGCCGCTGTCCCCGCTGCAGCACCACTACCTGGTCACCGAGTCCATCCCCGAAGTCGCCGCGCTGGATTTCGAAGTGCCGATGATGGTGGACCTGGAGGGGTTCACCTACCTCAGACAGGACCAGCAGGGCGTGCTGCTGGGCATCTACGAGATCAACCACCAGCACTGGAACATCGACGGCGCCCCCTGGGACTACGGCATCGAACTGATTCAGGAAGACCTGGACCGGATTTCTGACGAGCTGGAGATGGCGTTCAACCGCTACCCGGTTCTACAGGAGGCAGGGATCAAGAACTGGGTGAACGGCGCCTTCACGTTTTCGCCGGACGGCAATCCACTGGTCGGACCGGTCCGGGGGATCCGCAATTACTGGCTTGCCTGCGGGGTGATGGCGGGATTTCTCCAGGGCGGGGGGGTTGGAAAGACACTGGCGGAGTGGATCATCCACGGCGAGCCCGGGGCCGACGCCTGGCCGATGGACATCGAGCGTTACGGGCCTTTCACCTCGAACCGGGAATATATCAGGCAGACCACCGGGCAGTTCTACTCGCGCCGCTTCGTGATGACCTATCCCAACGAGCAGCTGCCTGCCGGCCGCCCGCTCAGGAAGGCACCGGCTTACGATGCCATGGATGCCGCCGGGGCGATCTGGGGCTGCAGCTGGGGCCTTGAGATCCCGCTGGTATTCGGGCCTCAAGGTTTCGAGGAGACGCCAACACTGAGGCGCTCCAACGCCTTCGACCTGGTTGCAGAGGAATGCCGCGCCGTGCGTGAGCGCGTTGGCCTGCTGGATATCTCGGGCTTCTCGCGCTACGAGGTCACCGGGAAAGACGCACACGTCTGGCTCGACCGGATCATGGCGGGACGGCTGCCCGGGCCGGGCCGGGCGCGGCTGGCGCCAATGCTATCGCCCGAAGGAAGGCTCAAGGGCGACCTGACCGTGTTCAACTGGGGCGACGGCACGTGGTGGATCATGGGCTCCTATTACCTGCGAAACTGGCACATGCGCTGGTTCGAGCACCACAACGATCCGGCGGTGGACGGTGACGTCTCGGTGCGCGACATCTCCGACACCATCGTCGGATTCTCGATATCGGGGCCGGAGGCCCGCGGCGTGCTGGCGGGCCTTACCCACCAGGACGTGAGCCACGAGGCGCTCCCGTTCATGGGCTGCACCACCCTCGACGTCGGCCTGATCCGGGCACGCGTGGGACGCCTGTCGGTAGCGGGTGAACTGGGCTTCGAGATCAACTGCCACGCCGCCGAACACATCACCTTGCGAGAGACCCTGCTCGCCGCCGGGGCCGATGCCGGCATCCGCGAATACGGCTATTACGCACTCAACTCGCTGCGGCTGGAAAAGAGCTTCGGCATCTGGTCGCGGGAATTCATGCAGGCCTACACCCCCGGGATGACCGGAATGGACCGGTGGATCGCCTGGGATAAGGGGGAATTCGCCGGTCGCGAGGCGGCACTGGCCGAGCGCAACAATGAGTCTGCACCGCAGAAACTCGTCACGCTGGAGATCGATGCGGCAAACGCCGACGCCTCCGGTTATGAGCCGGTGTGGAAGGATGGCAGACGTGTTGGCTACATCACCTCAGGGGGTTACGGCCACCACGTCGTCAAGAGCCTCGCCATGGCGCTGATCGAACCGGCCCTGTGCGGGACGGGCGAGGAGTTCACCACCCACATCGTGGGTGTAGAGCGCGGAGCGCGGATCATCGATGCGAGCCCGTACGACCCGAAGGGTGTCAGGATGCGGGGCTAGGATCATCGCGAGGACGCTCCTGCGAATGATTGGCCCGCAACATCAACGCTTGCGGATCAGGGATACCCCGTCCCTGACCGTCAGCACCACGACTTCGACGGCAGGATCTCCGGCCACTTTTGCGTTGAACTCAACCAGCGCCAGATCGGACGCCTCGCTGGGGTTGAGTACCTTCCCTGACCACAGTACGTTGTCCGCAACGAGCAACCCCCCGGGCTTGAGAAGCGGCAGTACCGCGTCGTAGTAGCTGCTGTAGTTCTCCTTGTCCGCATCCAGAAATACGAGATCGAATGGCCCGTCCAGGCCACGGAGAGTTTCCAGCGCAGGTCCGAGGCGGATGTCGATCCTGTCGGCATGCGGGCTGCGCTCGATGAACGATCGCGCGACCGCCGCGTTGTTTTTATCGACCTCGCAGCTCGTGATCCGGCCCCCTTCCGGAAGCATATCCGCCATCGTGAGTGCGGAGTAACCGGTGAACAAACCGATCTCGAGAATGTCTTTCGCCCCCGTCAGCTGTACCAACATCCGGAGCAGCGCCCCCTGCAAGGATCCGGTAACCATCTGGGGCCACTTGCAGTTCTGATAGGTATAATCCTGCAGCTCCTGCAGGAGGGCATCGTGTTTATGGGAGTGGCTCTCGGCGTATTTCTCCAGCTCTGGATCGATGATCTGTATCATTGGGCTATGCTCCTGGTGCGCAAATTCAACAGTATCACAGTAAGGGTCCACCCGAATCCATGCACGTAGATCGCCTGGAAACGGCACTGGCGGGGCTCGACCCGGAACTTGCCGCCTGGGTGCAAACCCAGTGGAGCGCATATGCCGATAACGTCACCGGTGAGGATATCGCGACCCTGGAGCCCTGCCTGGAGACGCTGCCCAAGGTGTGGGCGGCGAGCGAATTCGTCGCCCGGAATTGTGTCTCCAGACCGGCTTTGCTGATCGATCTGGTGGCCTCCGGCGACCTGTTCCTGCGGTACCGTGACGGCGAGCTTGTCTGCCGCATCCGTGCCATGGCCTGCGACACCGATGATGACCTGATGCGCGACCTGCGCAGGATCAGACAGCGAGAGGCCGTCCGCATCGCCTGGCGCGACCTGGCAGGGATGGCCGGGCTTGACGAGGTGGTCGCCGTGATGTCGGAACTTGCCGATGCCTCCATGGAAAAGGCGAACGACCACGTGTACCAGGCGCTGTGTGAACGTGTTGGGACCCCGATGGGAGAGGTCAGTGGGGAGCCGGTGCGGATGACGATGCTCGCGCTGGGGAAACTGGGAGGACGCGAACTCAACTTCTCGTCGGATATCGATCTCATCTTCGCCTATCCGGAGCCGGGCATGACCCGCCACCCGAGGCCGATCAGCAACCACGAATTCTTCCTCAAACTTGGACGCCGGCTGATCAGCATACTTGAAACCTCCACCGCGGAAGGGCTGGTATTCAGGGTGGACATGCGCCTTCGCCCGAATGGAAACAGCGGTCCGCTGGCCCTGTCCTACGATGCGATGGAACACTACTATCAGACGCATGGCAGGGACTGGGAGCGCTACGCCCTGATCAAGGCGCGGGCCGTCGGCCACGATGGCGCGGGGGACGAGTTGCTGGCCCGGCTGAAGCCCTTCGTTTACAGGCGTTACCTCGACTACGGCGCATTCGAGGCGGTCAGATCGATGAAAGACATGATCAACCGGGAGCTCAGGCGCAAGGGAACGCAGAACAACCTCAAGCTCGGACAGGGCGGAATCCGGGAAATCGAGTTCATTGCTCAGAGCTTCCAGCTGATCCGCGGCGGACGTGAACCCGGGCTACAGACCAACCGGCTGTTCGAGGCGCTGGAGGAACTCGCGCGCGGAGGCACCATTGACCGCGGGATGGAAGAGGAACTGATCGCGGACTATATCTATCTGCGCAGGCTGGAGCATCGGGTACAGATGATCCGGGATCAGCAGACCCACCGGTTGCCCGAAGGCCAACTGGACCGCAAGCGCCTTCTGACCGCCGCCGGGTACGAGGGATGGAAGGAGCTCGTCGCGGAATCCGACGCCGTGCGCAACCGCGTGCACGCGCACTTCGACCAGATATTCGTCCCGGCGAGGGACTCCGCGGGACCTGGTCCGGACGAGTTCGCGGATCTTTGGATGGCCGTGGTAGACGACGCCGGCGCCGTGCGTACACTGGAGAAGCAGGGCTTCTCGGACCCCGACAACACCCTGAGCACCCTGCGTTCACTCAGGGAGAGCCGCGTGTACCAGGCGCACTCCAACATTGGCCGGGAGCGGCTCGACCGCCTGGTACCTATGTTCATCCGGGAAGCGGGACAGTATCCGGATCCGGACACCACCCTGTCCCGGATCATCCAGTTCATTGAAGGCATCGGCAGGCGATCGGCTTATCTCGTGCTGCTGATCGAGAACCCGCTGGCACTGACCCAGCTGGTGAGATTGATCGCGGCCAGCTCCTGGATCAGTTCCTGGATCCGCCAGCACCCCCTGCTTCTGGACGAATTGCTGGACCCGATCACCGCGAGCCTCGAAAGCTCCGGCGAGGAGATGACTGACGAACTGGAGCAGCGGCTTTCCCACGTCGAGCCGGACGATCTGGAGCAGCAGATGGATATCCTGAGGGAAGTGCGCCACGGTCAGTATCTGCGTGTCGCCGCCGCCGACGTTTCCGGGATGATCGATTGGGTCGACGTGGGGCAGCGGCTCAGCATGATCGCAGAGATCATCCTGGGACACTCGGCGGAGGTGTGCGCTGCGGGGCTGAAAACCGGTATCGGGGTGCCCTCCAACGAGGACGGCTCGACGCCTCCCACCCTGGGCATCGTGGCCTACGGCAAGCTGGGGAGCCGGGAACTCGGGTACAACTCGGATCTGGACATCGTGTTCCTGCACCACGGCGCGCGCGCAGGCGGTTCGACAGAAGGAGGAGCGCGCAGTATCGACAACACCCAGTACTATATGCGCCTGGTACAGCGGGTGGTGCACGTTCTGACCACGCGGACCGCGGCCGGTGTCCTCTACGAGGTGGACATGCGCCTGCGGCCCAGCGGCCGCGCCGGGCCCGTGGTCACGACCCTCGATGGCTTCCTGAGTTATCAGAAAAACAAGGCCTGGACCTGGGAACACCAGGCACTGGTCCGGGCGCGGATGGTAGTCGGGCCCGAACCGCTAAGGGCGCGGTTCGAAGAAATCCGGCGAGAGGTCATCTGCCAGATACGGGACGAAAATGATCTCAAGCGCGAAATCAGGGAGATGCGCGTCCGCATGAGCACCGCCCACGACGGCTCCGATGAAGACCTATTTGACCTCAAGCACGGCGAGGGCGGGATCGTGGATATCGAGTTCATCGTCCAGTACTTTGTGCTGCGCCATGCGTGCGACCATCCGGGAATCACCATTCCCCGGGACAATATCGCGCTCATCCGGGCTTTCGGTGCGGCCGGTCTGCTGCCGGAGGCGGAAGGCAGCGCGCTGGCGGACGCCTACTTCAGCTACCTCAGCGCGGAACACCAGTCCAAACTGACCGAGCAGCCCGCCAGGGTATCCATCGATGAATTCGCGGAACACAGGAAGCAGGTAAAGATGCTATGGACGCGTCTGTTCGATTAACATACGGGTGACCAAACAGAATTTAACGGAGATACCGAAAATGTCTTTTTCCGACCGCGACGGGGTGATATGGATGGACGGGGAACTGGTGCCCTGGCGTGAGGCCACGGTGCACGTTCTGACCCACTCTCTGCACTATGGCGTTGGGATTTTCGAAGGGGTGCGCGCCTACAAGACCGAGCGCGGGCCGGCGATCTTCCGACTGGAAGACCACACGGAACGGCTGTTCAGATCCGCCCACATCATGGGGATGAAGATCCCGTTCGACCGGGAGACCCTGAACGAGGCCCAGAAGACCGTGGTCCGCGAGAACAAACTGGATAGTGCATATATCCGCCCGTTCTGCTTCTACGGGTCGGAAGGCATGGGACTGCACGCGGGGAACCTGGAAGTCCACGCCGTGGTCGCGAGCTGGGAGTGGGGCGCCTACCTTGGCGACGAGGGGCTGGAGAAGGGAATCCGCGTCAAGACCTCCTCCTTCTCACGCCACCACGTCAACAGCACGATGTGCAAGGGTAAGGTAACGGGACACTACTACAATTCGATCCTGGCCCTTCAGGAAGCGGAGTCCTGCGGTTACGACGAGGGGCTGCTGCTGGATACCGAAGGATACGTCGCCGAGGGCAGCGGCGAGAACATTTTCCTGGTGCGCAACAACAAGGTCATGACCCCCGATCTGACGTCAGCCCTGGAGGGCATCACCCGGGACACGGTGATCAGCTTGATAGAGGAGCTGGGACTGGAGTTCCGGGAGAAGAGGATCACCCGGGACGAGGTCTATATAGCGGATGAAGTCTTCTTTACCGGCACCGCCGCCGAGGTAACCCCGGTGCGGGAACTGGACGGGCGCACCATCGGGAAGGGAAGTATCGGCCCCGTGACGAAAAAGCTGCAGACCATGTATTTCGACCAGGTCTACGGGCGGCGCGAGCAGCATCCGGAGTGGCTGACCCTGATATAGCGTCTGCACGACGCGTCCTCGTTGTCGGGCCCTCGTGGCTGGGCGATGCCGTCATGGCCCAGTGCCTGTACCGCGCGCTCAAGCGGACGCCCGGCACCACCGTCGACGTGCTGACAGCGGCGGCGTTCGAACCGCTGCTGGCCATGATGCCCCATGTCGACGAGACCATCAGGTCGCCGTTCCAACGCGGCAAGCTCGGTCTGGCCGCCCGCTACCGCCTTGGACGTGGGCTTTCAGAGCGCAACTACGACCAGGCCATCGTGTTGCCCAACTCGTGGAAGTCGGCGCTGTCCACCTGGATAGCGGGGATCCCCGTTCGCACCGGGTACCTTGGCGAACAGCGGTGGGGCCTGCTCAACGACGCGAGGCGGCTGGACGAGTCCGCGCTGCCGATGACGGCGCAAAGATTTGCGGCATTGGCCGCCGGCAGAAATGAGACCGCACCCGATCCTGGCTCGCTTCGGCCGGCCCTGATGCCCACTCGGGAGGCTGTGCTTGCAAGCGCTGCCGGGGCAGGCGTCGATCCGGGATCCGGCCCGATCCTGGCGCTGTGCCCGGGTGCAGAATACGGCCCGTCAAAACAGTGGCCGGCCGAGAGTTTCGCGGAAATCGCCGGCGCGATGCTGGACCGTGACTGGCAGGTCTGGCTGCTCGGTTCGGATAACGACGCAACCGTGGCCGGCGAAATCAACCGTCTCAGCACAAACCGCTGCACCGACCTGACCGGCAAGACCTCGATTGCCCAGGCCGTCCACCTGATGGCGCTGTGCACAGCGGTCGTCAGCAACGACTCCGGGCTGATGCACGTGGCGGCGGCGCTTCAAAAACCATTGGTGGCGATCTTCGGATCCACGGATCCCGGCCACACGCCACCGCTGAGCGACAACCACAGGATCGAGTACCTGAGCCTGTCCTGCAGCCCATGTTTCGAGCGGCAGTGCCCGCTCTACCACCTCAACTGCCTGAAAGGGATCACGCCCCCCAGCGTCCTTGCTGATATCGAAGCCCTGTGCGCGTCCTGATCATCAAGATGACGTCGATGGGGGACGTGATACACACCCTGCCGGCGGTGACGGACGCGGGGGAACACATCGGCGATATCCGCTTCGACTGGGCTGTGGAGGAGGCGTTCGGTGAGATCCCGGCTTGGCACCGACAGGTCGATCGCACTATCGTCATGCCCTTGCGCAGATGGCGTCGCGACCCGGGGCGCTGGTTTGGCCGGGAGGTCCGGAAGACCCTGAGTGAACTCAGGCTCGAAAGGTACGACCACGTCATCGACGCCCAGGGACTCTACAAGAGTGCGGCTATTGCCCGCCTGGCCAGGGGAAAGACCGCAGGTTACGCTCCCGACAGTGCACGGGAGCCGCTGGCGGCCCGGCTTTATTCACAGCGCACCTCCGTGCCAAACGATCTGCATGCAATCGACCGGGGCAGGATGTTGTTCGCCCGCACCTTGGGCTACGAGGTGCCGGACACCCGCCCGAATTACGGCCTGTCAAAAGAGGACTTTCCCCGCGCCCGAACACCGGGAGAGCCCTACCTGGTGTTCAATCACGCGTCGACCTGGCAGTCCAAAGCATGGCCGGAGGCCTATTGGCGAGAGCTGATCTGCCGCGCGGCCGTGCTCGATCTCCAGGTACTGGTGCCCTGGGGAAACGCAGAGGAACAGGAGCAGGCAAACCGCCTTGCCCGTGGAAACGACACGGTGGAAGTGCTGCCACGGATGGCGTTGCGGAAACTCGCCGGGGTGCTTGCGCATGCCACCGCGGTAGTTTCGGTTGATACCGGACTGGGCCACCTGACCGCGGCATTCGGCACTCCCGCGGTGTCCATATACGGAGCAACGGACCCGTCGCGAACGGGGACCGTCGGTGAAAACCAGCACCACCTGCGGACTTCCTTCGAGTGTTCGCCCTGCTTCAGCCGATTGTGCACCTACTCCGGCGCAGCGGAGGTCACGCCTGCGTGCTACGCCACCGTGTCTCCCGATCGGGTGTGGGGTACACTCCGACACTGCATTGAAAGAGAATACAGATGAGTAAAATTCTAGTTACCGGCGGCGCCGGCTATATCGGTTCCCACACCGTAAGGCAGCTGGTCCGGGCCGGTTTTGAGGTCACCGTGATAGACAACCTCTATTCCGGCTTCCGCTGGGCGGTGGATGAGGCCGCGGATTTCGTGGAGGTGGACGTGGGTGATTATCCGCTGGTCTGCACTCTGCTGAAGGAAAAGAATTTCGACGCGGTGATTCATTTCGCCGGCCACGTAGTGGTGTTCGAATCAGTGGACGATCCCCTCAAGTACTACCGCAACAACACGGTCAATTCACATCGGCTGATTCAGGCGTGCCGCG
>Ga0316187_10004145_pt1 | contig 12552 bp, 13 predicted proteins | sample CroRivburrow1_MG_FD_204927 | JGI IMG/M metagenome (GOLD analysis project Ga0316187, IMG submission 204927) | Coastal sediment microbial communities from Maine, United States - Cross River worm burrow 1 | ecosystem: Environmental > Aquatic > Marine > Coastal > Sediment | place: USA: Maine...
CTGATGCGGGAGGCCGGGCTGCATGCGGTACCCAATCCCCTGATCAACATCACACTGCAGGGACGGCACGACAGCTACCCCAAACGCCGCGGGATGACCCGGGTGCCGGAACTGCTGGCCGCCGGGATCAATGTCGCCATGGGCCATGACTGTGTTTTGGATCCGTGGTATCCAATGGGCTCCCACGACATGCTGGAGGTGGCTCATATGGGTCTGCATGTGGCGCAAATGACCGGCACCGATCAGATGAAGGCGGCCTTCGAGTGCGTCACCGGCAATGCGGCGCGGGTACTGGGGCTCCAGGGTTACGGCTTGGAACCGGGCTGCAACGCCGATCTGGTGGTGCTGCAGGCCTCTGACCCGATAGAGGCCCTGAGGCTGCGCGCCGTCAGAACCCATGTCGTGCGCCGTGGCCAGCTCATTGCAGAGGCAAAGCCCCAGATCACCACGCTGCATCTCAACGGCGATGCCGAAACCGTCGATTTCACACTCAGCCCAACACAGAACGAATCGGAACAGTCTCTATGATCGGACCCAAACGCACATTGGCCTGGCAGGAACTGGACACCCTGGCGGCCGAAGTTCGCAGCCAGCATCTGCGCGATCTGTTTGACAGCGACCCGGGGCGGTTCCCGCGCATGAGCGCCCAACTGGACGACCTGCTGCTGGATTACTCGAAAAACCGCGTCACCGACGCGGTCATGTCCGCCCTGTTTTCCCTCGCCCGCCATCAGGACGTGGAGTCCTGGCGCGATCGCATGCTCGCCGGCGAGAGAATCAACCTCACAGAGAACCGTGCGGTTCTCCACGTGGCCCTGCGCAACCGCTCCAATGAACCCATGCTGTGCGACGGCCAGGACGTGATGCCGTCGGTGAACAAAGAGCTGGCGCGAATACGGGGATTCGTGGAACCGGTTCGTGCGGGCAACATCTGCGGTTCCACCGATCGCCCCTTCACAGACGTGGTCAACATCGGCATCGGGGGGTCGGACCTGGGACCGGTGATGGTGACCGAGGCCCTGCGCCCGTACGCCGACCCAATGCTACGGGTGCATTTCGTATCCAATGTGGATGGCGCCCATCTGGCCGACACGCTGGACCGGCTGGCGCCGGAAACCACCCTGTTTATCGTGGCATCCAAGACCTTCACCACCCAGGAAACCATGACCAACGCCCGCTCCGCCCGGGCCTGGCTGATCCGTGCTCTGGGCGAAGCCGCTGTCGGCCAGCACTTCACCGCCGTATCCACCGATCTCGCGGCCACGGCGGCGTTCGGCATCCCGGCGGAACGGGTGTTCGGGTTCTGGAACTGGGTCGGAGGACGCTACTCATTGTGGTCGGCCATCGGCCTGCCCATTGCACTGGGCATCGGCATGGGTCGTTTCGAAGACCTCCTGAGCGGCGCACATGTCATGGATCAGCATTTTGCCGAAACGCCGATGGAGCGGAATCTGCCGGTGATTCTGGCGCTGCTGGGCATCTGGAACCGGAATTTCCTGGGCGCCACCAGCCACGCGATACTGCCCTACGAACAGCATCTGCATCGCCTCCCGGCCTATCTCCAGCAAGCCGATATGGAGAGCAACGGCAAACGCGTGAAACGGGACGGCGAACCGGTGGACTGCGAGACCGCACCGCTGATCTGGGGCGAACCCGGCACCAACGGTCAGCATGCCTTTTTCCAGATGCTGCACCAGGGAACCGATATTATCCCTGCCGATTTTCTGGTCGGCGCCGAGACGCTTACGCCGCTGGGCGATCACCACGACAAACTGCTGGCCAACTGCCTGGCCCAAAGCGAAGCCCTGATGCGGGGTCGAACGCTGGACGAAGCGCAGGCCCTGTTGACGGCCGCCGGTATGGATGACGCGGCGGCGGCAAAGCTGGCGCCGCACAAAGTGTTTGAGGGCAACCGACCCAGCAACACCCTGGTCTACCAACGCCTGGACCCGGAAACCCTGGGCAAATTGATTGCGCTGTACGAGCATAAAATCTTCGTTCAAGGCATCGTCTGGGGTATCGACTCGTTTGATCAATGGGGTGTGGAATTGGGTAAGGAACTGGCCGGCCGCATCCTCCCGGAACTGGGCGGCGCACCCGGAACCGGCCACGACAGTTCCACTGAGGGACTGATCAAGCACATCCGCGGTATGCGGCTGGGATAAGGGCACCCCAGCGGCCGCGTGCCACGCGTCGCTGGAGTGTGACCGGCTACCGGAGTGCGGCCAGCTTGAGCGCATTTGCGCCGGGCAACTGAAAAACACCGATGGGAATACTGGGGATTCAGTCCAGATTGACCAGCCCGCTGCAGGACTCGGCCCTGAGCTCAACCCGGGCAACGTCCTTCAAACGCACCAATGCCCCATCCGCCCCGGCGCAGACGACGATTTCCCGGAACTGCTCGGGTTCGCTCAAGCGTCCAAGTGCGGTCAGAGTGTACTGGAACTTCTGCCCGTCAGGCATCGGCGGTTGCCCCAGTGCGCCGGCCGGAACCTGCTGATTCTGTTGGGCAATGGCTTCCACCACCTCGGCGGAGGCAATCCCCAGGCTGGCAAGCTTGTAAGGGTCGAGCCAGATGCGCATCGCATACTTGCGCTCACCCCAGATCGTAATCGACCCGACGCCCGAAACATCGCTTCAAGATATCGGCGACATGCCAACAGCAGTGCTCCCTTGCCTGCCAATTGGCTGCGGCTCATCGCTGGCCTACCTTCGTGTCACCATACAGGCCGCGCGCCTCACGCGGTTCGCTGCGCCAATACTGTACCGGCGCCTCGACCGTGGCGCCGAGTGCCTGGGCGGCATGCCACACCCAGCGGGGGTTGTAGAGAAAGGCGCGGGCCAACGCCACCATGTCGGCCTGCCCGGCGGAAATGATCTCCTCGGCCTGCTTTGGCTCGGTAATCAATCCCACCGCCATCACCGGAATGCCAACGGCCTTTTTCACCGCTGCGGCGAAGGGCACCTGGTAGCCCGCGCCCAGCACAATGTTCTGTTTGCTGGAAACGCCGCCGCTGGAGACATCGATCCAGTCGGCACCGGCTGCCTCACAGGCGCGGCTGAACTCGATCGCTTCGTCCAGGTCCCAACTGCTGACTTCATCCCAGTCGGTGGCGGATATGCGCACGCCCAGAGGCCGATCTTCCGGCCAGCAGGTGCGCATTGCGGACAGGATTTCCAGCGGATAGCGCATTCTGTTCTCAAGCGATCCGCCATACTCGTCATCGCGCCGATTGGCCACCGGTGACAGGAACTGATGGACCAGATAGCCATGGGCGGCATGCAGCTCTACCGCATCGAAGCCCAGCCGAAGCGCGCGCTCGGTGCTGTCCACGAAACGCTGCAACAGGATACGCATCTGGTCGCGACTGATCGCCCGGGGGGGAAGCTCACCGTCAAGATGGGCAACGGCACTCGGTGCAAGCGCCTCCCAGCCCCCGTCTTCCAGGGCGATCTGCTGGCCCCCGTCCCACGGCGCGTTGCTGGATGCCTTGCGCCCCGCGTGTCCCAGTTGGATGGCCAGCGGCAGACGGGCGCGGGGGTTGAGGGCGCGCAGCACGGTCAACACCTCACCCATCGCCCGTTCCGTGGCATTGTCGTATAAACCCACATCGCCCGGAGTGATGCGTCCAATGTCTTCGACGGAAGTCGCCTCGATCATCAGCATCCCGGCACTGGACAACGCCAACTGTCCGAGGTGAACGGCATGCCAGGGTTGCATGCAGCCGTCGACAGCGGAGTATTGACACATGGGGGACACCACCACGCGGTTGGCCAGTTCCAAACCACGCAATCGGATGGGCTGAAACAGGGGACTGGAGGCGTTTGTATCGATATTCAAAGAACAGACTCTCAACTAAAGGGTTACTGGGATGGGAGCGGGGTGGTTGAAGCCCAAGGTGTGCTCCACCCCGGATCCGGTGCCAATCGTTTGTGTGAAACCGCCCAAACCGATAGCGAGAATGAGCCACCTCGGCACGGTCGCAGGATGACGTTCACAATGGCCGATCCGCCATCTCAAATCGCGGCCTCGGCCATCGCGACCCAATGATGCCACGCCAACAGTCGACCGCGCATCCGCTAAGGCGGATGCTGTTAGCTCTGATCCTGTCCGTCGGCGCACTGGCCAGCGCAGACGAATGCGCACCCTATCGCTATCAAATCGGTGAGCCGCCCGCGGATGCGCCGTCGGCAAACAGCTTCCTGCTGCAGATCCAATTGCCGGACACCCTGCCGAGCTACGTTCTGGGCACTTACCACAGCGCCGACCCGCTGCTGATAGACGCCTGGGCCAGGGCCACATTGCTGATGGGCACCGTCGGCATGCGACGTTTTGTCGGCGAACGGGACCTGAGCGCCGCCGTCGTGCCAAACGCCCAGCGGCTGCCCGGGGACCCGCGTCTGAGCGCGTACCTTGCCGATCAGGGCAGTCTGTTCGATCGCCTCACCGAAGCCGTCCGGCCCCTGGGAATCGATGCCACGGAGGTCGATCGACTGCAACCCTGGTTTGCCGCCCTGTTGGTCAATCAGGCGCCGGCCATGCCCGAATCCCGGCACCAGGCAATACTGGACCGAGTGCTGCAGAACACCGCCCACGTGATCGGCCTCGAGGCCCGGTTTCTTGAGCGGTTCTCGGACATTGAGAAACTCCATCAGCAGGCCTTTTCACTGAACGATCAGATCAGCCTGCTGTGGGAGGCGGTGTGCAACCAAACAGAAGTCGGCGCACTCATCGAGCGCCAGACCGACGCCTACGCCACCAACAATGTGGCGGAATTTGAGAGGCTTGGAATGGAACTGATCGGCCCCGATCCGGCGCTGGCCGATGCCCTGGACCGGGTGTTCGTCCGGGAACGTAACGCACGCTTCTGGCCGACGATCTGGACAGCCGTTCAGTCCGGCGGCGCCTTCATAGCGATTGGCAACAGCCATCTGTTCGGTCCCGGTGGCGTTATGGACCAACTTGCGTCGATGCATTCCGATGTCGCCATACGGGAGATCGATCTGGCCAGCTTGCAACTGACACTGGCGGCGCCACCCGCGCTCGCCGCGTGGGTCGCGGACTGGCTCCAGAGCCGCGACCCGGCAACCGATACGACGCATCTGTTCGACTCGCTGAGGGTTCGCCATGGGTCGGCCGGGGCACTGCGCGCACGTCTTTGCCCCGGACGCAATTGCCGGGTAGAAGCCACCTACCTGCCGGACGATGCCACCATCGTGTTCGCGGACACGATTCTGGCCCGACTCATGGGCAGTCCAAAATTGCCCGGCTACACGCTTGGACCTGGCGGCCTCGAGCCCGGCGGCGGGCCCCGACTGATCAACGGCCGAGCCTATGAGGAAAGCCTCATGGTGCGGGAGTTAACCCGCCACGCCCTGTACCGGACGATTGTCCCTGACCTGGTCGCCGCGTTCCACACAGCATTCGATCCGCCCCACTGCCTTCGCAGGACCCTGCTCCACTGGGCCAGTATTGCCCAAGTGGAGTATCTGCACTCAGTCGGCTCGGATCATACCGCTCACTACTTCGCGCTGGATTCCCGTTGTCCCGAAAGCGGTCTCTGGATTCACGCGCCGAGTGAGCAATCATCGACGGGCAGATAAGCTGATTCAGCCCAACTTGGCGCCATTGGGCACCGGCTGGTCGGGCACAGCCAAAACCACGGCGCCGTCCTCCCGATAGAAGCCGGTCACCAGGCACTCCGACATAAACGGGCCAATTTGCTTGCGGGGGAAATTGACCACTGCCACAACCTGACGCCCGAGCAATCCCTCCGCCGAGTAGATGTCGGTAATCTGAGCGCTGGATTTGCGTTCACCAATCTCGGGGCCGAAATCGATCTTCAATTTGTACGCGGATTTCCTGGCCTCGGGGAACGGAACCGCCTCCAACACCGTACCCACCCGCAGCTCAACCCGCTCGAAATCACTCCAGGCTATGGTCTCCAAACTTCACCTCCGTAATCACGTGTCTGCCAGTGGCCGACCCAAAACACAGCTCATGGGGTAACAGGAACAATCCGTTCTCACACCGCCCGTCCCCCCCGCCCTTCGCCCGGTTGGCTTACGGTTGCTTCGAGCAGGGCGCTCCCCTAGACTGCCGCCACCGGCAGCTTTGATACCCACCCAATCTGCACACGCTGGCATCTCACCAGCATAGCGTGTCGTATGCGCCGATCCAGCAACGGCTTCACCGCGAGCCACCAGCCGGGAAAGTGATTGCCACGCGACCGCCCCAGGGCCGGATTCGAACCCACATCCTTTACCCCGTTCACACGCCACAGGAGATCGTCCGCGATGGAAGTTGCTGATCAGCATGTCGTCCGTATTCACTACACCCTCACCGATGACACGGGAGATGTTCTGGACAGTTCCAGCGAGGGCGAACCACTCACCTATCTGCACGGATCGGGCAACATCATTCCCGGGCTGGAGCGCGAGCTTTCGGGTAAACGCGCGGGCGACACGCTGCAGGTCAAAGTCGACCCCGCCGACGGTTATGGCGAACACCGCGAAGAACTTGTTCAAGCGGTACCCAAAAGTGCGTTCGAGGGAATTGAGAATATCGAGCCCGGTATGCGATTCGAGGCCAGCGGCCCCGAAGGCAGCCAGGTTGTCATGGTCACCGAAGTCTCCGACGATACGGTCACCGTAGATGCCAACCATGCCCTGGCGGGCGAGATACTGAACTTCGACGTGGAAATCGTCGACGTGCGCGTTGCGGAGCCGGAGGAGATCGAGCACGGTCACGTCCATGACGACAGTGACGAAGAGCACTGATGCAAACAGGGCGGGGCGCCAGCAAGACCCCGCCCTACACATCCGATAAATGGACATCAGCCTCGGGTCGATCGCAAGGTGCGCTCCAGGCCTGAACTCCGCTCAGGGTCGTGAGCCGGGGTGGGCGGAAAATGGCCGTGCAAAGGTGAACGCCTCCGGGCCCGGTCCCTGGTCGGCAAGCCGCTGCAACCTCGCCTTGGCCTCCTCCAGGTCCGGAATATGGCCGGTGGGTATCCACCACAGTGCCAGAGACGGGTCCTTCAGCTTTTCGAACCAACGATCACGCGCTTTGATCAGGTCCAGGTGGGCACTGGCGTAGACATACCGTTGCAGGCACTCGACCGAGGTCCACACCGACATGTTCACCAACAGATTCGGATCGTCGAATGCCCGGATCGCGGTGGCGTCGCCGTCTTCACCCTGCAATCGCCAGACAAAACCCTCACTGGCATCGGCCAAGGCATTTATCTCGTCCAGCTTTGCGACGAATCCCGCCATCACAGGATCCTCCAACGGCGCCTGCATCCGGGCAATGTTGAGTTGGGCCAAATGGAGATCCGCGGTCATGGCGTGCGCCTTCTGGGACTGAAATGGCCGCGCCGCCAAGCGCGGTGGCAAGATGCTGGTGCGGGCGACTCAGAATAGACCGCTCTGGTAGTCGTCAAACGCCTGGACCAGCTCGGCGCGGGTGTTCATGACAAACGGTCCATGGCGGGCGATGGGTTCGCCGATAGGCTCACCCGCGATCAACAGGAACCGGGCACCCGCCTCCCCCGCTCGAAGACCCAGGGTTGCACCTGACCCCAGTACGGGTGTCGAACCCGTACCTGCAGCAGCCACCATGGCATCCCCTGAAAATACCTGCCCCTGCACCATGTGTAAGAAACCTTGATGGGTCGCGGGTAGGCTGTGATCGAAGCCAACGCCCGACGCCAGGATGACATCCAGGTAAAGAACCGGAGTCCGGGTCTGGCCGGCCCCTTCAATATCTTTGTAATGCCCGGCAATGACCCGCACGCGACGGCCGCTCTGGGCCAACTCCGGAATCTGAGCCGCGGGAATGTCCTGGTACCGGGGTTCAACCATTTTTTGCGCGGCGGGAAGATTGACCCAGAGCTGGTATCCCCACATCAGACCGTTCTCCATCTCCGGCATCTCGCTGTGAACGATGCCTTTACCGGCCGTCATCCATTGCACGTCGCCGGGTCCGAGATGGCCCTCGTTGCCCACCGAATCCCGATGCCGCATATGGCCTTCGAGCATGTAGGTTACCGTCTCGAAGCCCCGGTGCGGATGCGGCGGAAAGCCCCGGATGTACTGATCCGGGTCGTCCGAACGAAACTGATCGAACAACAAAAACGGATCCAGATGATCGCACTTTGCCGTTCCCAGAATTCGGGTAAGACGCACACCCGCGCCATCTTCGGTATCCATATGGGGCAAATGGCCGTCAAACATTGTCATGTGCTCATCGCTCCTGTATCCCATACCACGTTTCTACTTCAGATCCAGTCCGGTTGCGCGTCATGACAACCGGCAAGACGTCTATCAAGGATCAGGGAGCCTCTGATCAATTCATGAACGTGCATCTTGGGACTGAACTGCGCAGCTTCATCGTTGCAGATCTTGGCAATAGAGCAAATATTAGCTGCGATCTGCCCCGCGATCCGCCCCTTGAATCTGCACATTTCACCCTCCAATCTGCTTCGTCCAGAATAAATCAGAGGCTCCTCAATGGTCCCACCAAGTTAAAAATTGACATGGCCAAGCCAAGCGGGGTGGTATATGGCGCCATGTCGTGATTTGGAATTCCAGCAACTCAACCCAAGGGCATCGGCATTGAACTCAACGAGCACACAATTGAAATGGTACAAAGTTGCCGAACCGGGCGAGCTCCCTGAAGGCCGGGTCAAGACGGTGACCGCCAGCGTTCACTCGATGGCTTTGACACACATCGATGGCGAATACTATGCGATGGACAATCGCTGCCCTCACCAAGGTGGCCCCCTGGGTGAGGGCTCCATCGAAGCCGGCAAGCACGGGGAGTGTTTTCTGCGCTGTCCCTGGCACGGCTGGGATTTTGATCCAAAGACGGGGCTGCCCCCCGGCGGGCATGAAGACATGGGCCAACAGATGTTCTCCGTGGAAACGCGTGAGGACGGCATTTATGTTGCGATCGAGGAAGATCAGCCGCATGTGGTGACCGTCACCGATGTCATGGCAGAAACCATGACAAACTGGGGCATAACATCCGTGTTCGGCATCGTGGGGCATTCCAATCTGGGGCTGGCGGACGCCCTGCGTTTACAGGAACAAAAAGGCCGCCTGACTTTTTTCGGCGTTCGCCACGAAGGCGCCGCCTCGTTTGCCTGTTCGGGATACGCCAAGCTGACGGGGAAGCCGGCCGCCTGCCTGACGATTGCCGGGCCGGGGGCGACCAATCTGATGACCGGCCTCTGGGATGCAAAGGTCGACCGAGCACCCGTATTGGCCCTGACCGGGCAGGTCCAGGTGCAGGTATTTGGACCGGGCGCGTTCCAGGACATCGACCTCCACGCCGCCTTTGCGCCGGTAGCCCGGTTTAGCCAACCGGTGCTGCATCACTCGAAACATGCGGAATTGATGACGCTCGCGTGCAAGACAGCCATCGTTGAACGGGACGTGGCTCACCTGATCTTTCCAGACAACGTGCAAACCGTGGTTGCAAAGGACGCCACGCCTTCGGCACCGGCCGGCAGGGTTTCGTCCACCAGGATGCTGCCAGATGAAAACGTCCTGAATGAAGCGCAGGCACTGATAGGACAGTCGAAGCGACCGATCATCATCGTTGGCTACGGCGCTCGCGATGCGATGGAAGAAATCACCGAACTCGCCGAAAAGCTCCATGCGCCCGTACTCACGACCTTCAAGGCCAAGGGTCAGATCTCAGACCAGCATCCACTGGCGGCCGGCGTGCTGGGCCGTTCCGGCACCATGGTGGCCAGTTGGTTTATGAATGAATGTGATTTGATCCTGGCTCTGGGTTCCTCTTTTTCCAATCACACCGGCATCACGGAAAAACGCCCCATCATCCAGGTGGATTACGACCGCATGCAGCTTGGTAAATTTCACGCCGTGACCCTCCCGGTCTGGGGCGAAATTGGCACCACGGCGCGATATTTAGCCGAGGCGCTTCCCGTGGACCTTCAGACAGTCGATCAGCGGCCGGAGCTCAAGCAGCGCTGGGAGATCTGGCGGAATGAGAAAGAAAGCCGCACAAGCGACGACCGAGGCAACGGCGTAAATTCCGCCGCCATATTCGCGGCGCTGACCCGCCGTACGCCTGACGATGCGGTTATCGCTGTTGATGTCGGCAACAACACGTACTCTTTTGGCCGCTACTTCGAATGTACGCGTCAAAGCATCCTGATGTCTGGATATCTGGGGTCGATCGGATTTGCTTTCAGTGCCGCCATGGGTGCCTGGGCGGCAACCCAGGACCAGGACCAGCATCGCGGACGGAAAGTGATTTCCATCAGCGGCGATGGCGGCTTCGGCCAGTACATGGGTGATTTCACAACAGCCGTGAAATACAAGATGGACATCACCCACATCCTTCTCAATAACGCCGAGCTGGGAAAGATTTCGAAAGAACAGCGCGCCGGAGAATGGGAGGTCTGGGCGACGGATCTGCACAATCCAAGTTTCGCAGAATTCGCCGAGCTGTGCGGCGGCAGGGGAATCCAGGTTACGAAGGCAGAAGAGCTGGAATCCGCAATTGAAGCCGCGCTTGCGTACGATGGCCCGGCGATCGTAGAGATCATGAGCGACGCCCAACTGGTTTGACCTGAGCTGGTGTCCCGTCGCATAAGTTCGTTGCATTTCAGCAGTCGATCAGCATCCAGGCGGTAGGTGGGCGCAGGACCAGCCTGCGCTCAGGCAGGCGGGGGTGACGCCGCGAGGGTCGATGCCACGGGCGACGGCTTCAACCTCCAGGTGGAACCGGGCGCCGTGCCGGCCGGCGAGCGCGCCGCCCTCATCGAGAAATTCCACGAGGCGATCCGCGCCCTCGGCTGACCCCCAATTTCCCCTGGAACGCACCCGCAGCCCCTTCACGCGCTCGCTCGCCGGACGCATGCTCCTTTTCGGGATCGTCCCCACAGAGCCCGTCCTCGGCGGCCTCGTCTTCCTCACCACGGCAGGCAGCTCGCAAGCAGAGCGAGGTGTTGTCGTCTCTGAGGAGGGTAATACGCTGTAGTTGGAGTTCCTCGATCTTGCCGCGAATTCGAACCAGAGTGATTGGCGCGGCGGCCTCACGAACGCTTGCACTCTCGCCTTATCCCAAGTGAAGCCTTGATGGTAATCGTCCGGCAATCCGAGCAGATCGGTGATCCCGGCGACGCACCTCCAGGTAGCGCGATGGATAAAGTAGATACGAGTTTTAGCTATACCCAGCAAGTCCAACTGTCGGCATCAGCCGCTGCAACTTGCCAGCCGGCTAGATCGCTACTCGGGCTCGGCAGGATAGGCGACCGGCATCTCCCAGAAGTTGAGCATCCGGTGAGAGAGCGGCCGGCCCGGGCTGCCGGGTTTGTCTCCGGTGTTGATGACACGAATGATGTCGGAGCTTGTCGACGGATTGTTGAGAAAGTACGCATGGCCCACAAAGCTGCGGGTGCCATGTACATCAATGAATGCGACATTTTTGACGACGCTGAAAATCGCCTGCTCCCGCTCACTGAGATCCGTCACCCGGATTCGCCCGAAGCGAGTTCCGCTCATGAGAGTTTGCGACACGTTTAACGCCTTGTCCGTTTCAGTCGTGTACACCGTTATCTGACCGAAGGCGGGGCCGACCTTTTCAGCCATGAGGCGTTGTCGTACGACATCAAAATCGAGGTCGGGTGCTGCCAGGATGAGGTTCTCGATGCGATAGGACTCCCGTGGACTGCGGCCAGCAGCCCTGGCTTCGATGATCAGTTCCCGCAGCGCCGTGGCGGTCACGTCGGTGCCCCGGCTGTGTGCCAGAAATTTGATCCGCTCCACTTCCTGGAACGAGGCGACAAGGCGGATGAATTCCCTTAAATGGTAAATCGTGAATTCACCGGATTACCGGTCGAAGAAATACCCGAAGAGCCCGCCATGGGCGGCTGGCCAGGAGTAGAGTATCGGTGCACCTCGGCGCCCGAGGAAGTGCCAGAATTCTGCTAACGACGCTGCTGACCAGTCGAAGGAGTTGTTGAAGCCGTGAACGAAAATATGGACCTCGTTGGAGCCGGTCTGCTGCATCCTGCGATTGAGTTCGCGGCGAAATTGCGCGACAGCCTGCTCCGATACAGCCCGGACCTCGGGGTCTTCTCTAACCTCTCCGTCGACGACCAGAAAGGCATGCGGGGTCGGGGGGAATCGCCCGAGCTCGGTTACTGACTTGACGCGGAGGGCGGGTGAAAACGATCTCTCAGATGTTTCACTCATTTTTACGAGCTGTTGCCAGGTCAACTGGTTTCCTATCTCCACGATCGCCGAACCAAAACCAACTGACGCCAAACGCCCTGTGCCTTAGTTCAAAGTACCATCGGAGGCTTGCTCCGGCGCGCGGTCGGTAACGTACATCAAGCCGATGTCATTGCTGCGTAACTGCTGGGCAACGCACTGCTCGGGATATCCGTCGCCTTGGACCTAAATGTTCGGGGCAGGCATCAGCTCTGGCATTATCGAGCACCCGTCGATGGCGGACGTTCCGAGCAGGAGAGCGATGTGAACTGGTTTTTTCATAAGAGGCTTTTCCTTGAT
>Ga0316187_10004151_pt1 | contig 12543 bp, 12 predicted proteins | sample CroRivburrow1_MG_FD_204927 | JGI IMG/M metagenome (GOLD analysis project Ga0316187, IMG submission 204927) | Coastal sediment microbial communities from Maine, United States - Cross River worm burrow 1 | ecosystem: Environmental > Aquatic > Marine > Coastal > Sediment | place: USA: Maine...
CGGCGGTGGCATGGTTAAGGTAACCATGACTGGCGCTCATGTGGTGCGTCGGGTTGAGATCGACCAGTCACTCTGGGATGAGCAGGATAAAGAATTGATTGAGGATCTGGTTGCTGCAGCTGTAAACGGCGCTAGCCAGAGTGTTGAGGCCAAAACGAAAGAGCAGCAGCAGGATATGATGTCTGGCATGCCTCTTCCTCCGGGATTTTCTCTTTGATGCAGCATCTCCCCGGTATGCCGGCGCCTCTGGCGAGGCTCATTGAGCATCTGGGGGGATTGCCTGGCATCGGGCCGAAGAGCGCGATGCGACTGGGTCTGAGTCTGCTGAGTAAATCATCCGATGATGTGAAACAGTTGGCAGAGGCTCTTTCCGAACTACATGAAAACATGGGCTTCTGTGAGCGCTGCGGAAGCTTCTCTGAACGCGATCACTGCGCTATTTGTGACAACCTACGTAGAGACTCCTCTGTTATTTGTGTGGTCGAACAACCGGTCGATGTATTGATGCTCGAGCGAGGCCGCGGCTTTTCCGGCCACTACCATGTATTGCATGGACGATTGAGTCCAATTGATGGCTTAGGCCCAGAACAGTTGCGAATCAAATCATTAGATCAGCGAATTGCCGACAAGTCTGTACGAGAATTGATATTGGCAACCAGTGCCACCGTGGATGGTGAAGCGACCGCACACTTTATTGCCCGGCGCTATGCTGCTAACGACGTGAAAGTTTCGAGAATTGCTCGCGGCGTACCGGAGGGTGGCGAGCTTGAATATCTCGACGAATACACACTATCTCGAGCCATGGATCAGCGGGTTACATGGGAACAGAGTGTTTGATTCTGGTAATGGCTGTTTAACTATCGTCTCTCTATGACAGCTGTTTCTGTAAAACATATTTTCAAGGGTTCAAGTGCGTTGGCTATGTCGCAAGTGGTTGCCAATCTGGCGGCTTTTGTTCTGGCATGGTCGATTGCACGCGGACTAGGAAGTGCATCTTACGGGATGTTTGCTGCCGCATATGCTCTGGCTACATCGCTGGCGGCGATGGCCGATTCCGGTATGCGCTTAGCCTTGATAAGAGAGATTGCGCGAGAGCCATTAGCTTGGCGTAGGCTGGCTCGACATGGATTGTTGATCTCGTTACTGCTTGGTCTCCTTTTATCCGCGGCTTTTATGGTGTTGGTTGTGATTCGAGAGGGTATGGGCGAATCGCAGGTTCTGCGCATTTGGCTTCTCTGTTTTGCCTTGATATGGGTCGCTTTACGCATCTCTCTGGGCATCCTTGCGGGGAGAAATCTATTTGTCGCGGTTGGTCTATGGGGTGCGATAGAGCGGGTGGGCGGCGCATCTCTAGTTGCCTATCTCGCATTTTTCTCCGAAACGACGTTGGTGCAACTGGCTCAGGTACTCTTTGTCTGGGAGAGCCTGGTCGTGCTTGTACTCTGGATCTGGCTGTTGAGTCGGGGTTGGGAGAGTGATGCGACTAAGGCGCTGCCTTGGACCCGTTTTATCCGCATGTCCATTCCATTCGGTATTTCGGCCATCATCATGACCATGATCGGCCGACTTGATCTAGTTGTCCTCGGCTTTCAGCAGCCGCCACAGGATGTGGCTTACTATGCTGCAGCCCAAACGTTGGCTCTTTTGGCCTTGTTTGCCTCAATCTCTCTCTCCAGTGTGCTTTTTCCATCGCTGGCCAAGATGGCTAAAGATGGGTCCGTCGAACGAGCCAGAACTGTGATTGCACCTGCGCTTGGTATTACAACACTACTGATGCTATGCATGGCCTCGATTCTGATCGCAGGGTCTTCCGTCTGGTTGACCTGGATCTATGGTGATGAATTCAGCGAAGGGGCGGTTTGGTTGGTCCTCTTCTCGCTGGTTTCGGTTTTCCCAGCAATGGGTTCGATGTTAGGGGCGGTGATTCTAGCATGGGGCTGGCAGAAGCGATGGGCAGTACTACTGCTCTGCTCTTTTGCCGTGGCTGCGCCACTCTATTGGTTGGCGGGTAAAGGGCTGGGTATCTGGGGCGTAGCTGCATGCAGTGTGTTGGTGCAGGCTGTGTTAATGGCGGTGGGCTGGTATTGGCTGGTTCAGAAGGGGCTAGTTGAGGATGCTTGGTGGTTTGTTAGGCTGCTTTTATTGCTCGGGATCTCCGGTGGTACGGTGCTGCTGTTAGGCATCGGACACCCGTTGGTGTTGCTCTTTCCTCTGATGCTTCCAGTATTGGCTGTCGTGGGAGGAATCTGTCATCTGTCATGGTTGAGGCGAGCGGCTAACTCTCTTTTTTCTTCGCAATAAACTGCATGAAGGGATTCATGCGGGGAAAGAGTCCAGCAATAGTGCCTCTGATGCCCAGATAGCGACCTCTATGGGTAACTGACACAATTTCAAATCCCATTTTTCTCAGGAACTCGGTCACCTCTTTGCAGGTGTATTCACGTACATGTCCCATGTGTCCAAGTTGACGGATTTTGTTGTATTCATCAAAAATTCCACCCCCGCATGAGATGCTTCTGCCACGAACCAGGAAGCTGAACACTCCCTCTACCGAGCGAACGTTCGGCGTTGTGAGAATAAGTCTTCCTCCAGGCTTGAGAATTCGGCGAAGGTCTTCAAAAAGAGTGATGAGATCGGTTCTCAGGTGTTCGAAGATCTCGTTGAAAATAATGCAATCGAATGCATTGTCTTCAAAAGGCAGAGGTTGCCGTTCAATATCGCACTGATGAATGGTCAGGCCGATATTTTCGATGCTTGAGGCAAAGCGAGAAGGGTCGATGTCGACACCTTCAATCTGGTACCCCTGCTGTTTGATGGCCGTAGTCAAAAGTAATGGCACAGAGCCGATTTCAAGTATGTGTCCGCCTTCCGCGACCGAACTTTTCAAATAGCCAAGATCGAAGGCCAGTCTTTGCTTGTGTGTTGATGCGTATGTATTAAGCCAGTCTGCAAGGGTACTACTTTCGGTTTTGAGTAGATGGGCAGCAGCCTCAATCACCTGTTCATCAGCATGATCAGGGTGCTTCGCTTCAAATAGATGTTTCATGATCTTGTATTTCCTTTGTCGCCTTGAGGTTCAGTCCCGCTTCAATTTTCTGCTGCTGTTCGGCATCAAAGAGCTGGCGATAGAGTGCCAGCCCTGTCGATTTTAATTCACTGCTGTTGCGCGCTTTCCATGATTCTTGATCCAGGGTCACTTTTTTTGAGGCGTCACCGAAACTGTGCAGCATAGCGGGCTCAAATGGGACATTGAGAAATCTGCACAATGAGTTCAATACAGTTTCAGGAGCCTTGACCAAGGACTCATAGAGAACAAAGTGATGATGGCTATTGTGCAGTTGGGCGAGGCTCATGGCGGCGCAGCGATTCCATTGTGCAATGCAGGCGCTCAGCGAGCGGGGGCCTCCCCAAACTTCGGGGTGCTTTCGGGTGACATCATAGAGAGAGGCAACGACTGCGCGCCCATCTCTGATAATGTGGATAAATCGGCTATCTGGAAGATAGCACGTGATCTGGTGGATATGATCAAGGTGCATCGGTGTTTTTTCGATCCATATCGATTTGTATTGCTTCGCCGTCCAGATATCCAGCTGTTTGGCAAATTGCTGAACCATTGATCTGCGTGTCCAACGCCGCTGTATCTCGTTAGGAGTGAGATCGAAATTCGATTCGACCTTTTCTAACCAGGGATGGATATTATCGTAGAGATGGTATCCTCGACGGATACTTTTTTGCAGTCGCTGCAGGTGACTGCCTCCAAAGCCCTTGGTGAAAAAATGACTCTCGGGAAATGATGTGATGGTCGAATGGGCAGATAGCATGCTTTGAAGAAGAGTCGTACCCGAACGCGGGCAGCCGACAAGAAAAACAGCAGGATGACTCTTTTTATTCATCTTTTGCATACTTAATGTTGGATAGGACAAGTCAACCTTGCTACGCTCTCTTTCTGATTCAACCGCACGGGGTGACCAGTTATTACAAAACGTATTTTGATGGTAGAGACGGGAGGTTGGGGTGGTATAGGCCATTACTGCCACTGTATTTCCGAGGCATTGCAGAGAGATGGCGCTGACGTCCGGTTGGTCACGCACACGCGCAACTATCAGCTGCGTAATTTTCCTAAAAGCTATGCGGTGACTGAGACGTTCGTAGGGGATGGCTTTCTGGCCGACTGGAAGCGGCTCTACGCAGCCTGGAAAGGTGAAGCAGTGGTCCATTTTCAATCGCTACTCTCCACCCGTCGTGACTGGATCGCATTCCGAATCTTGAAACGGCTTATGCCTAAAACCAGATGGGTTGTGACAGTTCATAATGTACTTCCCCATGAAGTGGCAAAGGGAGAACCGTGGGCCTATCGTCAGCTCTATCGAGCAGCTGATGGACTTATTGTTCACTCCGAAGCCACTCGTAAACGACTGTTTGGATTGATGGGCAATGGTTTTGACAAGCCTGTGGCAGTGATTCCTCACGGGCATTACGGTGAGATTACCGGTGATACGCTTCCAGAACGAGATAAGGCGATACAGGTGCTGAAGCTTGATACAGGCCTACGATATCTCGTCTGTTTTGGGGCGATTCGTCCTTACAAGGGTATCGATCTGTTGATGAGGGCGATGACCCAGGTGCCGGATTGGCCGGAGGATGTAAAGGTGCTTGTTATTGGTCATCTACTAACAGGGGTCACTGAAGAGGAGCTTGTGCAGCTCAGGCAGGAGTTGGGACTTGAGGGGCGCGTTGTATTCCGTTTTGGGTACGTACCGGAAGAGCATATTCCTCATGTGTTTGCTGTAACCGACCTTTCACTATTGCCTTATCGTGATATTGATCAGAGTGGCATTCTTATGGCTGCTCTGGCGGCTGGAACACCAGTTTTGTGCACACCTGTTGGAGCTTTTCCTGAAGTGTTGACGAATGACTTCGGATTTCTTGCAGAGAGTGTCTCTGTAGGGGGGCTAGCCACAGCACTTTCCCATGCTCTAGGGAGAAGATCCGAATGGAGTGGTATGGGTTCGGAAGCCAAGCGTGTTGCCGAAGAGAAGTATGGCTGGGATGCAATCGCCAAGCAGACGCTTGATTTTTACGAGAGAATTGGCGTCAAGTGATACAAGTTGCTTACATCAGCCTGCATGCCGATGTCGTTGGTGGAGGTGAGCACTCGCTGATGGAGTTGATCGGTAATCTTCCGGACTCGATCCACAGAGAATTGATTCTACCAGCTGAAGGTGCACTGCTGCATCAGGCTGAAGCTATGGATGTTAAGGTGCATCTACTTCCCATGCCGAGGCTCGGTATCGGTAGCCTGCCAGCCCTGTGGCGATGGCGCTGTTTCCTCAAAGCCGAAGCATTCGATGTATTGCATACAAACCAGTCGAGGGCGGCCTTTTTTTCCGGCTGTGCTGCCGTTGGTCTGAAAACGAAGGTGATTTTTCACTGTCGTATTGCCGAAGGCGATGGTGTGATGGATCGTATATTGATGCGATTGAGCGATGCGATTATTTGCAATAGCAGGGCAGTAGCAGAACGTTTTAAGAGCTATTCAGGCAAGTTGCAGGTGATTTATAACGGTGTGAGCAGAGCTAAGTGTGATGTTATCGATAAGATCAATTTGCCGGCCGGAGCAAAGCTTCTTCTATTTGTTGGGCGACTGTCAGCGGAGAAGCAACCGCAGCTAGCGTTACAGGTTTTTGAACAGTTGGCTGCAGAGGATGAGACCCTCCACTTTGCTATGCTGGGCGGCGATGATCCTACTGCGCCCGAGTTTTCAAAATCGTTACGAGATCGTGTGTCGGCATCCCGTTTTGCTTCGCGTATTCAGATGCCTGGCGTGGTCGATAACGTGACAGCTTGGTATCGCCATGCTTCACTGCTTCTACTTACATCGCAGCATGAAGGGTTCGGCAGGGTTTTGGTTGAAGCGATGGCTGAAGGTGTAGTTCCCGTTGCCTTTGCAGTTGGAGGCGTGCCGGAGGTGTTTGAGGACGGCGTTCAAGGCTATCTAGTGGATGGCAATAATATCGAGATGATGAGCCATCGTGCGTCTGAATTGTTGCGTGATGAAAACCTGTATGGTCAGATGGCTGAACGGGGAAAATTGCGGGCAGCGGCCTTCTCTGTTGATGCACATGTACACGCCGTTACTGAGTTTTATGAGGAAGTTCTCCGTGGAAGATAGGGTGAACCAGCAAGTCATTCTCATCGATGGTCGCGAGTTCGTGACCGGCAGGCGCACAGGTATCGGCCGCTTCCTTGAGGGACTGTTACTGGCGACAATTGAATTGCATCCGGAGTGGCGGCTACAGGTTTTGATTACCTCTGGGTGCACGCTTCCAGCTTCGTTACATGGAAGTGTCGAAGCGTATTTGGTTAAGGCATCCGGCGACATTGCATTTGGTCGTTGCTGTTCGCTCTTGTCAAAAAAGGCAGAGCTCTTTCTGAGTCCCTATCCGAAGCTTCCGCTTTTGAAACTCCATTGTCCGGCTATTCATACCGTGCATGATATCCTCTATCTGACACATGAGGCGTATCGAGGCAGTAAATTCCAATATTGGCTGGATCGGATTCGTCTCAAGCTTGCACTTCATCGGGCGGACTTGACCTGGTTTGACTCATCGGAAACCAGGAGCGAGTGCCAACAGATGTTCGGCATTAGCTCGGAGGCAAGAGTGCGCTATCCTGCCATCGAATCCTCCTTTACCTGTAGCAGACAGCGAGAACAAAGTCAGGATGTATATTTTCTTTATGTCGGTAACGGCTTGCCGCATAAAAATATTGATATCCTTCTTCAGGCGCTTGGTGGTATGGATGGGCATCTGAAATGTGTCGGCGTCAAAGAAAGTTTTGCTGGGAAACTGATCGCAACATATCCCAATGTCATTGCGAAGGTGGAGTTTCTCCAGCAAGTTGACGATACTGCTTTGCGCGACCTATATCGATCGGCAGTGGCTTTACTGTTACCTTCAACGGCTGAGGGTTATGGCTATCCTCCTTTGGAGGCGATGGCTTGTGGTACGCCTGCTGTTGTTGCTGATATCCCTGTATTGAAAGAGACAACAGGTGGTCACGCAGTCTATTGTTCATCAGATGACATGACAGCCTGGCGTGACGCCATGCTTCAGCTTCAGAAGGTTGATCGTGAAGCTGGGCTTGGAGAAGCAGTCGAAAGTTGGATTGCAGAGCGACAGGGGACCACTGGTTGGCAACCTCATGTGAACGACATGCAAACAGTTATGAATCAAAAAGAGGTCAATAATGAGTAAAACAGCCTTAATTACAGGAATTACCGGTCAGGATGGAGCCTATCTGGCGAAGTTACTGTTGGAAAAGGGTTATAATGTTTGTGGTGCTTATCGTCGCAGTGCTTCGTCTAATCCGTGGCGCTTAGAGATGCTTGGCATTGATAAAGATGTGAAAATGGTGCCTCTGGATTTGATTGAATTTACCAATATTTTACGGTGTGTGGAGAGGGCGCAACCGGATGAACTCTATAATCTTGCCGCCCAAAGTTTTGTCGGACTCTCATTTGAGCAGCCTGTCTATACCAGCGATGTTGATGGTATGGGTGTGTTAAGATTTTTAGAGGTTGTTCGAACAGTAAATCCGGAGATGAAATTTTATCAGGCATCAACTTCTGAGATGTTTGGCAAAGTACAAGAAATACCACAAAATGAGGAAACGCCATTTTATCCCAGAAGTCCTTACGGTGTTGCTAAACTTTTCGCCCACTGGATGTGCAAAAATTATCGTGAAGCCTACGGTATGCATGCTGCGTCGGGGATTTTGTTCAACCACGAGTCACCTCTACGAGGGTTAGAATTCGTTACACGCAAGGCGACGGTGGCATTGGCCCGTATTCATTACGGGCTTCAGGATGTACTCGAACTTGGCAATATGGATGCTAAACGGGACTGGGGTTTTGCTGGTGACTATGTTGAAGGGATGTGGCGTATGCTTCAGCACGATGTTGCTGACGATTTTGTGCTTGCTACAGGCGAGAGCTGGACAGTACGTGAATTTGTTGATCGAGCTGCACGAACTATGGGTTTTGACCTGGTGTGGGAAGGTAATGGTGAGAGCACAGTCGCCGTGGATCAGAAATCTGGGAAAATAATCGTTCGGGTTAACCCTGAGTTTTATCGACCAACAGAGGTGGATTTGTTGATTGGCAATGCCTCCAAGGCTAAAAATGTCCTTGGGTGGGAACCCAAAACCTCATTCGACCAATTGGTGGCTATGATGGCCGACTCTGATATGAAGTGGGTAAGGCAACATGCAGGAAGATAGAACGCCTATAAACGATCTGTAATTATCATGTGTGGGTTTGTTGCTATACGTGGGAAGACATCGTCTAGTGAACTGACACGTATGGCAGTTGCTGTTGCTCCTCGGGGCCCGGATGATCACGGGGAGTTATATTCAGAAACGTTCTCTTCTATTCATCACCGACTCTCCATTATTGGGCCGGATGAGCGAGGTCGGCAACCGTTTGTAGCTGATGGGATCACCGTGCTCTTTAACGGCTGTATCTATAACTATCGCGAGCTGCGCAAAGAGCTGGAGGCTGATGGCATTCGCTTCGTTTCGGACTCCGATACCGAAGTGCTACCGCATCTCTATCGCAAGTTCGGCATGGGGATGTTTTCACTGCTTAATGGCATGTTCGCGATTGTTCTGTGGGATAAACGCGAGGAACTTCTTGTTGTGGCGCGCGACCCATTTGGGGAGAAGCCGCTGTTTATCTGTGAGCAGAGCGGTCGCATCGGCCTAGCTTCGACAATGAACGCATTCGAGCATGGTGACTGGAGCTTAACCCCTAATATTCAAGCTGTGGCCGATCTTCTGAAGCACATGCGCTTGGAGGCACCGCAAACGCTTTATCGAGAAGTGAGGCAACTGCCCGCAGGATGTTATGCCGCGGCGGGTAAAGGGAACTCGCTTGAGATCCGGCGCTACTTCTTTTTGCCTGAAGCTGATCAACCGTTGGATATGGCAGATGAAGAGGTGGAGGGAGAGGTTGAGAAACTGTTGGATGATGCCTTCTTTTTGCGAACCGTTTCTGACAAGCCTCTCGGTGTCTTCCTCTCCGGTGGTGTCGACTCATCTCTCATTGCTGCTTCTTTAGCACGCAATAGTGAAGTTCCGTTGCATACTTTTGCTGTCCGCTTTGCCGGAGGCGGTTCCGATTATGATGAGAGTGGCTATGCGCAGCGCGTAGCCGAGCATGTCGGAAGTGAGCATCAGGTGCTGGAGGTGGCGGCAGATGCTCATCAGGCATTGGACAGCCTGGCAGCTGCATTTGACCAGCCTGTGATGAATACGGCAGCTCTACCAACCTACCTGATCAGTCAAGCGGCCAAGCCCTATGTTGATGTCGCCCTCACCGGTGTCGGCGGCGATGAACTCTTCGGTGGCTATCCACGCTATCTCGGCATGCACTGGCATGCCCGCATGCGCAAAATGCCGGGGCAGAGCCTCGCGCATGCTCTGGTCTCTATGCTTGGCGACAGTCGTTCGAGCCGAAATCTGCGCGGAAGGGTGAGGCGCTTTTTACAGGGGCTTGAGCTGAGTGATGCAGATGCCTACCGCGCGTGGACAGAGACGACCGAGAGTTTGCCCAAGGACATACTTAACATCGACGCAGCTTACCAAGACCATCTCTGGCCTTCGGCTGCTGTATCCATGGGCGGCCTATCCGGATTGATTGAGCGCTTCGGGCCTGTGAACGGTGCCATGGCTTATGATGTTCTGACATATCTGCCTGATGATCTTCTTGCCGTCGGTGATCGTATGAGCATGGCGCATGCATTGGAGTTGCGAGCCCCGTTTCTTGATACCCGCCTACTCTCACTGGTACTGACGCTTGCTTCCGATTCCAAGGTGGCGGGTTGGCCGTGGCAGGAGCGCTTGAAGATTATGCTCAAGCGCATTGCTGCAAGAAGGTTGCCGAATGATGTGGTTTACCGGCCCAAGCAGGGTTTTATGGCACCTGTTAAATACTGGCTAAGAGATGAATTGACCGGAGAGTTGGCTCGGTTGCAGGAGGGGAGATCTCTGGCCGGTCTGATCAGGCCGGACTTTATTCGTGCCCAGTGTCAGGCGCACAGTCAGGGCCATGATCGATCCGATATTCTTTGGGGGTTGCTATTGATGGATCGATGGATGACAAGGCACGGCTGGGGTTGAACGTGGGAACCAGAACAAAACTTGCAAGGGAGTGTCCCTACTGTGGTGCGAATGCTAATCATCTTTTTTCGCGTTTTCATAGGGGATACCTGAAGTGTTCAGGGTGTCAATTGGTCTTCTCCGAAGTTTCGATTAACCACTCAGAAGCGTACGTTGGTTATTCTGATACATACGATCGTGAGTGGCGAGGTGAAGGTCGAGAGGGTATCTATTCAGAAGTGCTAAATATGCTTCATGACCATCATCGCGAATTGATAGATGTCGGATGTGGAGGCGGGAAGTTTCTAGTTATGGCAGAGGGTATGGGAAAAGTCTCATGGGGGGTCGAGCTTGGTATGAATGATGGTGCCTGGGCATACGAGTCGGTTAGATCACAAATATTTGAAAGTTTGGAAGCAATGCCAAAAGACCTAAAGGTTGATGTTGTGACTCTGGTGAATGTTCTCGATCAGGTTCCCCAGCCATGGGATATGCTTGCTTCCATAAAGGAAAAACTCCGCGAAGGAGGTATGGTAGTAATTCGGATTCCAAATTTTACGGTTCATGGCTCTATTCATCGATTGGCTGCGATGATGCCTGACAAGATCGCAAGAAGGATCATGGCACTTTCGGTGATGCATCAGTTTGCGTTTGGAAGAGAGGCTCTAAACAGGATATTCGATGATCAGGGGTATACGCATATCAGGTATTTTGTTTCTGTATCGAGTCAGGGAGATGCCTACAATCAGGGACTGTTTTATCAACTTGGGAAAAGAGTGATGGTCCCCTTGGCCAAGCTGATTTCTGCGTTAAGTATGCAGCGGTTTCTTATCGCTCCTTCTATTTTGGTTGTTGCTGAAAAGGGAAAAGTGAAGAGGAATGGCTAAAAAAATGCGATTGCTTGTGGTGGCAGATGTCTCAGCTGAAGAGATTCATGGTGGAGCCGAACGTATGCTGACAAATCACCTTCGGGCACTTAACGATGCTGGCCACTCAGTCACCTTGCTTACCCGTCAGCCCAAAGAAGGAGCGCCTCTTGATTTGATGGTTTGCAAAGGCATTCAGGAGCATCGATTGCCGTATCACGGAGACCGTGGATGGCAGGGGCTGTGGCAGTTGAAGAATGAAGCTGTGAAGTGGTGGCGTTCTTATGGCGAGGATTTTGATGCCGTTATCTCTGAACAGCCATTCACGATGTGGGCATTGATGAGAGCCGGTTGTCAGTTGCCCAGGTTGCAGGTTTGCTACTCCTTTGCCTTTGAAGAGTACCTAACCCGGCACGCCAGTCGTTGGAATCCGAAAGGTCGCTTTATTGCCATCGCTATGCGTTATCTTGAGGGAACGGTTTATCACAGTGCTGACCGTTTGCTGGTGTTGAGTCAGTACACCCGCAAACGTTTTCATGAGGTTTTCAACATTTCAGGGAAACGGGTCGAGGTTAGTCCCGGCGGTGTTGAGATGCCTTCCGGCGGCTCTGAGTGCTCACGTGAAGAGGCTCGTAACGAGCTTCAATGGCATGGCCCTGTTGTGGTGACGTTACGTAATCTGGTGCCGCGTACCGGCGTCGATCTTCTGGTTGAAGCTGCCGGGATTCTTAAGGATGAGTTACCTGAACTTCGCTGGTGTGTGATCGGGCGGGGAGCCTTGATGGAGGCGCTGCTTGCACAGGCGGTGCAATCTGGTGTAGGCGAGCGTGTCGAGTTTACAGGCTTCCTTTCCGAAGAGGATGTGCAGAAGCGGCTCTTTGCCGCAGATATTTTCATGTTACCAACTCGCGATCTAGAAGGGTTCGGATTGGTCACGCTCGAAGCCAATGCCTGTGGCCTTCCTGTGGTGGCAACACCTGTGACGGCCAACAAAGAGGTGGTTCCATCGCTTCCCTTTAATCGGCTCGCTGATGCGGTGACGGCTGAGGCGTTAGCTGACGCTGTACGTCAAATGTTGCTGGTCGAATATAACGATGACTCCCGTCAAGCTTTGAGAGACGCTGTCGAGAAGAAGTACGCATGGCATCTCCATGACGACGAACTTGTCAAAGCTGTAGAGGCATTGCAGTGAGGATCCTGCACCTGATTACGCGTATGGATCGCGGCGGTTCGGCGGTGAATACCTTGATCTCGGCCTGCGAGCAGGTACGCGCGGGGCACCATGTGATACTGGCCATGGGGCTCTCCGAGGAGTCGGAGATGTCTGCCGATGAATTTCATCGTGTTGAGGAGGGGCTAAATGCCTTTCAGGCGATCGGTGGTGCTATTCACTGGCTGCCATCGCTGAAACGATCTCTCGGCCTGCATGACTGGCTGGCTTATCGGGAGATTGGTGTTCTTTTGAATGATCAATTTGATCTGGTGCATACCCACACGTCGAAAGCAGGAGTGCTTGGCC
>Ga0316187_10004152_pt1 | contig 12542 bp, 14 predicted proteins | sample CroRivburrow1_MG_FD_204927 | JGI IMG/M metagenome (GOLD analysis project Ga0316187, IMG submission 204927) | Coastal sediment microbial communities from Maine, United States - Cross River worm burrow 1 | ecosystem: Environmental > Aquatic > Marine > Coastal > Sediment | place: USA: Maine...
AAACTGGTCGCACGGGGCCTGCCTGACGAAATGCTGGAAGTAGCCAAGGAACGCACCAGTGAGATCAGCAAGGCCTATGAGGTCATCAAGACCCGTCGGGGGTTAAAGTGACATGCTAGGATTTCTCTCCTCCCGGAGGACTTAGCCGTGGCCGACTTCCTGATTGCACCATCGATTCTTTCCGCTGATTTTGCCCGTCTCGGGGACGAGGTTAATGCGGTGCTGGATGCTGGTGCCGATATCGTGCATTTCGATGTGATGGACAATCACTACGTGCCGAATCTCACCATCGGCCCGCTGGTCTGCGCGGCCTTGCGCAAGCACGGCATACAGGCACCTATCGATGTGCATCTGATGGTGAAACCCGTCGACCGGCTGGTCCAGGATTTTGCGGCCGCGGGTGCAAGCTGGATAAGCTTTCACCCGGAGGCGAGCGAACATGTGGACCGGACCATTGGCCTGATTCGTGAGGCTGGCTGCCGGCCCGGGCTGGTACTTAATCCGGCCACATCCTTGAGTTGTCTGGATCACACGCTGGACAACCTGGACCTGGTGCTGATTATGTCGGTGAATCCTGGCTTCGGCGGCCAGGCGTTCATTCCGGAAAGCCTGCGCAAGCTGCAGGCTGTGCGGCAACGAATCGCAGACTCCGGACGAGATATCCGTCTTGAGGTGGATGGCGGCATCAAGCCCGCCAACATAGCCGCGGTGGCAGCAGCCGGCGCCGATACCTTTGTAGCGGGATCCGCAATCTTCGGCAGCGCTGACTACGCGGCTACCATTACGAAGATGCGAGAAGAACTGGCGACCGTGACCCCATCGGCCAGGGCCGCCGTGCTCTAACCGATGCTGATCAGGCGACCGTGGCCGTCGCGCTGACAGTGCGCTCCGGGCGTGCGTTGTAGACCACTATGGTCTTGCCGCTTGCCGATACCAGGCCCTGCTCTTCCAGTACCTTAAGTACCCTGCCAGCCATTTCCCGGGAACAGCCAACCAGTCGGCTGAGTTCCTGGCGACTGACCTTGATCTGCATACCATCAGGATGCGTCATGGCGTCCGGTTCGGTACACAAATCCATGATTGCATGGGCAACCCGGCCTGTGACGTCTACGAAAGCCAGATCACCCAGCTTGCGATTGGTCCGATCCAGACGCATGGCCAGCTGTGTGGCTAACTCGAAGGTCAGCCCCGGGCTTTCGTGCGCGATCTGCTTGAATTTCGGGTAAGTCATTTCGGCAATCTCCGAAGCCACCCGGGTGCGTACCCAGGCGCTGCGGGCGGGCTGTTCGTGGAACAAACCCATTTCGCCGAAGAATTGACCCTTGTTCAGGTAGGACAGCACCATTTCGTTGCCGTCCTCATCTTCGATCATGACCTCTACCGAACCATCAATGATGTAGTAGAGACTATCTGGTGCATCGCCCGCGTGAATCATTACGGTCTTTGCAGGTACCGAGCGCACACGGCAGTAAGTCAGAAATTTATTTATGGCCGGTATGTCGCTTAAAGGCTTGCCATTCGTGGTCATCAATTCTCTCCCCAATAACCCGGAGCAGATTTAAACCGCGTTCAACATAACATTCAACGCGCCGCGCCAATTTTGTGACGCTCGTCTCAGTTAGGGTGTGTTTTGGGCCTAAATCCGGTGCGCTACGGTGGTCATGACCCAGGCTGCTGCGCGCATCAGGCCCTGCACAGGGCCTGGCATATTGGCGGCACCGCGTTCCCGGGCCTCTGCACCATGGGCAATTTCATGCTCGCGCATTTCCGCGACGATGCGGCGACTGGGGCTGTCTTCAGCCGGCAATTGCTGCAAGTGGCCGTCCAGATGGCGGGTAACCTGGCCCTCCGTTTCAGCCAAAAAGCCCAGGCTGGCCCGATCCCCGGCCAGACCCGCCGCGGCGCCCAGCAGGAAGGAGCCGGCATACCAGGCCGGTGTCAGGGCACTGGTGCGACCACCGAGTTGTCCCACGCGGCCGCCGCACCAGACCAGGTGATCCTGTTCTTCGTCGCCCGCCTGTCGCAGGGCCTTGGCCAGCTCAGGATCCCGGGTCACGGCAGCCTGGCCACGATAAAGGGCCTGGGCCGCGACCTCTCCGGCGTGATTGACCCGCATCAGGGCGGCTGACAATTCGCGCTGAGTCGGGCTCAGTTCAGGTTCTTCCATCCCCTGAGCGGGGCTTGGGTTTGTGGCCTGGGCGACTCCGCCCACGACCCGCAGGGCCCGGTCCATCTCGGTCAGCAGGCTGTCCAGCAAGTTTTGGCGTCGTTCGAGCATTAAAGGATTATAGACAGATTCTGGTTTCTGCATCGAAAAGGGGCCGATAATCATCAAAATGACGTTATCTTGGGCTCAAGTGCCCGCCACGGGCTCCCCGCGGCACACTGGGCCAGAGATCTTGCTGGCGGGCCCCGGCCGCTGACGGGTGCTTAAGCTGGCATCGTCGCTGGCCAGGGAAGCCTGGCATCTGCAGCCATTGATTGAAAAAGGCAGTGCCGGTCCGTAGAATCGCGCCCCTTTCTTCGTGGGCCTGTCTGGCCTGAAAACTCGGATTTAGCAATGAAAACCTTTTCGGCAAAACCTCATGAGGTCCGCCGCGACTGGTACGTCGTGGACGCCGCTGGCAAGACCCTCGGCCGACTGGCTACTGAGATAGCGGCTCGCCTGCGCGGCAAACATAAGCCTATATTCACGCCCCATGTGGACACGGGCGATTACATTGTTGTGGTCAATGCCTCCCAGCTGCGGGTGACTGGCAACAAGCTCCAGGACAAGATGTATCACCGTCACACGGGATATATCGGTAACCTGAAGAGCACCAATCTGGCAACCCTGATGGCGCATAAGCCGGATGAAGTGCTGATCACTGCGGTGAAGGGCATGTTGCCGAAAAACAAGCTTGGCGCCGCCATGCTGAAGAAGCTGAAGGTTTATGCCGATGGAGATCATCGCCATGAAGCCCAGCAGCCCCAGCCCCTTGAGATTTAAGCGAGACTAGCGAATGAGTACCCAGGAATACCGCGGCACTGGCCGCCGGAAGACCTCTACGGCCCGCGTCGTGATCCGTCCGGGAACGGGCAAGATCATCGTCAACAAGCAGGAGCTGGACCGTTTCTTCGGTCGTAAGACTGCTCGCATGATCGTGCGTCAGCCGCTGGATGTGTCGGATATGCATGACAAGTTCGATGTGCTGGTCAATGTGCAGGGCGGTGGCACCACCGGGCAGGCAGGCGCCATTCGGCACGGCCTGACACGGGCGCTGATGTCTTACGATGAAACCCTGCGGCCCACGCTGCGCAAAGCCGGTTATGTGACCCGCGATGCCCGCGAAGTGGAGCGCAAGAAGGTTGGCCTGCGCAAGGCCCGTCGCGCAACCCAGTATTCCAAGCGGTAGCTGCCCGCGCGCGGCAGAGCGGGCCAAGGCCCGCGGCTGCGCCGGACCGATCCCTTGGGGGATCGTCTAATGGTAGGACTACGGACTCTGACTCCGTCAATCCAGGTTCGAATCCTGGTCCCCCAGCCAGACATGAAAAGCCCCGCCTTGCGCGGGGTTTTTCATGTCTGGTAGGTGGGCCGACATGGATGAGGCCCTAAGTTCGACTCGGCTCCAACAGCTGGGTCGCACAGCCAGCGCAGCTCGTGAGGCCGCTCCCAGGCATCCATGCCTTGCGGCACTCGTCCGTCCCTGGCCAGCGCGTCCCCTTGAGGGGGGGGCAGCTGTAAGCCGCGAATAATCCTGGTCCCGCGACCGCGTGGCTCAGGCCCTGGGTTTCGATTTGGTTTCGTCAGACGGGTCGCCACGTGACGCACAAATCTTTCTGATCCGCCGTCCAGACATGAAAAGCCCCGCCTGGTGCGGATCCTTTCTTATCTATCTGGCGCTTGGTGTGCCCCTTGGCGGTCTTAGCTACCCAGCTGATCAATGCCGCCCTCGCGGGCGATAAGCAGGACATCGGCAGGACGCTGGGCAAATATACCGACGGTTACGACACCAGGTACCTGGTTGAACCGCTGCTCCATTTCCGGGGGATTGGTGATCTGCAGGCCGTGGACGTCCAGAATCAGGTTGCCGTTATCTGTGACGAAGTCCTTCCTCAGTATGGGCTGCCCGCGAACTTTAACGAACTGGCGACTGACCAGGAACTCCGCCATGGGGATGATTTCTACGGGTAGCGGAAATTTGCCCAGGACACCAACCCGCTTTGACTCGTCAACGATACAGACGAATTTTCTGGCAGCCCCCGCCAGGATCTTTTCCCGGGTCAGGGCGCCGCCGCCGCCTTTGATCAGGTGCAGTTGTTTGTTCGCCTCATCTGCCCCGTCTATGTACAGATCCAGATCGCCGACTTCCGGCAATTCAGAGACGGTAAATCCGGCCACCCTCAAGCGGCGTTCAGTGGCAATTGAACTGGCGACAACGACATCAATCTTGTCGGCGATATCCGGCAAGGCATCGATCAGGAAGTTGACGGTGGATCCGGTCCCAACTCCCAGGCGAGTGCCCGGCTCGATAAATTCGAGGGCTGCCAGTGCGGCCGCACGCTTCTGCTGATCCTGGTTCATTGATTACCCCATTCCCCCGGAAGGCGCGGATTATAACGGCTGAGGGTGTTTTGGGCCGTTAAGCAGGGCAAAAAGAAAAGTGCCCGCCGAGGCGGGCACTTTCGCAAGAAACGGGCCTCGCTTACCGAGGCCCGCCGGCCGAGAAACTACCGTTTCTTCGACGCTTTCCGTTTGGTCTTGCGCTTAGCTACCTTACGCTTCGTCTTGCGCTTGGCGACCTTCCTTTTGGCCTTTTTCTTGGCCTTTTTCTTGGTCTTGCGCTTAGCCTTTTTCTTGGTCTTGCGCTTAGCTACCTTTTTCTTAGCCTTTTTCTTGGCTTTCTTTTTGGTCTTACGCTTGGCGACCTTTTTCTTAGCCTTTTTCTTGGCTTTCTTCTTGGTCTTACGCTTAGCTACCTTTTTCTTAGCCTTTTTCTTGGCTTTCTTCTTGGTCTTACGCTTAGCGACCTTACGCTTAGCTGTCTTACGCTTAGCGACCTTACGCTTAGCGACCTTACGCTTAGCTACCTTTTTCTTGGCAGCCTTTTTGCGTGTAGTCTTCTTTCTACTAGCCATTATCAGTCTCCGTGTCGGGGATAACCGTCGCCGAGTATATATAAAGTTGTTGAAATTGCCAGCAAATCAAGGGTGACGGCGTTATCAGTTCCGGAGACGAATTCTGGGCCTGCTTAACTCATTTTCGTAAAAAATCGTACTTCGAGGATTCCGTAACGACTGCATCCAGGGGAACGTCCCAGGATTGCGCAGGGAGATTGTCCACTCTTTGCATTTGATAGGCGAAGCCAAGCAGCCGGGGATGTCGCCAACTCTTTCTATACCGCAGGAAGCTAAAGGTGCGGTCGTAAAAGCCGCCTCCCATGCCAAGCCGATTGCCAACCTGGTCAAAAGCGACCAATGGCGCAATCACGACATCAAGAGCTATGGCCCTCAGCAAGGGTTCCCCTGTTGGTTCGGGAATTCCGAATCGATTGGGCACCAAAAGGGTATTGCGGCGATAGCGGCGAAAAAACAGCGCCTCTCCCTGCAGGACCGGCAAGTAGACTTCGCGGCCGCGATTCCAGGCAGTGCGGATCAGCCCGGCGCAATCGATCTCGCCATTTATGGCCAGGTAAGCGGCAATGCGCCGGGCACGCTGCATCAGAGGCAGTTGCCAGGTGAGCGCACTGGCGGCATGGCCGGCCTGGCGGGCAAGTTGCGGGGGCAGGGCGCGTCGCTGGCGAACGAGCTTGGAGCGCAATTTCGCGCGGTTCATGAAGGCCCCGCATCAGATATAAAGAGTGGTTCCTCCCGCCTGTGCCGTGACGAGCCTTCGCCCTCGAACCAAGGCGATAGGTGGGGTCAGCCGCGACAGATCAGGCTGTCCGCCAAAGGCGGCCGTGCACAATACTGTCTACAGACGACGACCCCGGTCTGAAAGTTAGGGTCGAAAGTCTTAGACCCATCTCGAACACCGCAGGAGGAACCGGGAGACAGTATATCGTTTGGCGGGCAGCGGCGGATGAGACCCGGCGCACAGGGTTGGCGGCAGGGGCTATAGCTCCAGCTGGCGGCCGGACTGCAGGGCGGATTCAACCCGCTCGCGCATGGCAATGACTTTGCCCTTGGCGTCGGTTTCGATGGTTTCGCCCTTATCCTTAAACGTGATCAGCTCATTGGCCATGTTCAGCGCGGCCATCACGGCAATGCGGTCCAGACCCACGACTTTGCCGCTATCCCGGATTTCGCGCATTTTGGCGTTCAGCATTTCCGCTGAGTCCACCAAGGCCTTGCGTTCGTCGGCAGGGCAGGAGATCTGGTATTCCTTCTCAAGAATCTTGACGCTCACGTGGGCGTACATTTCCGTCATGAATTGTGCTCCATGGCTTTCAGGCGCCCGATCATGGCCTCGACCCGGGCCCTGACCTGCTCGTTTTTCTGCAAAAGGGTAGCCCGCTCACCGATCAGATTATCCTGCCGCTGTTTCAGCGACTGATTCTCTTCTTTGAGCTGGCTGGTGATCACAACGAGCTCGTCCAGACGCCGCTCGAGCCGCTGTAATTCCTTCAGGAAATTTTGTTCATTTTTGTCGTTCACCCAAAAAATATAGGGTGACGGGTGGCTGCGGTCAAATTATCGGCTTTTTGGCCGCGGTGCTAGCATAGCCCGCCGACCATGCCAGCCACCGATTTCCAAGCTTTGACCCAGGCGCTGACCCGCGCTGGAGCCCTTGGCGAGCCCGCCGAGGCTCACGGGCACCTGTGCGGGCTGGCCTGCACACTGGGTCTGGCTGCCGAACCACCGTGGGTGGCTGAGCTGCTGGCGGATTGCGCGATTGGCCCCGGCTCGCGCGAGGCCCTTATACAAGAGCTAAGGGGGATAGCCATCCAAACCATCGAGGCCCTGGAGGCGGGTGATATGAGTCTGCAGCTGGCTCTGCCGGATGACACGGACCCGCTGGACAGCCGGGCTGCAGCCCTGGGTCTCTGGTGCCAGGGGTTCATGCACGGCTTGAGTCAGGGCGCGGCCGCGCCGGCGACTATCGAGTCCGGAGTTACCGGCGAGATAATCGGCGACTTCGTGGAAATCAGCCGCGCCGAGCTTAGCCAGGATGAGACCCTGGCCGAGGCGGAATCGGCTTACGCTGAATTAGTGGAATTCGTGCGCGTCAGCGTCCAGCTGATTTTTGAAGAACTGCATGCCGAGCGCCGCGGCGGCACCAGCCACTGAGGTCCCTATGAGTCCCCGTGAGTTTTCCCGGCGTCGTCGCCAGATAATGCGCATGATCGGCAAGGGCAGCGTCGCCCTGCTGCCGGCGGCGCCCGCTAAAGTGCGCAATCGTGACGTGGAGTACTACTACCGTCAGGACAGCGATTTCTATTATTTAACGGGTTTCGTGGAACCCGAAGCAGTCCTTGTACTGGCGCCAGGCAGAGCGGCAGGCGAAGTGCTGATGTTTTGCCGCGACCGCGATCTGGAACGGGAGACCTGGGATGGCGCGCGGGCGGGTCCCGAGGGTGTGGTGGCCGACTATGGCGCCGACGATGCCTTCCCCATCACCGATATGGATGACATTCTGCCGGGCATCATCGAGCAGTGTGAGCGGGTGTATTACAACATCGGCATGCACACGGAGTTCGATCAGCGTTTGATTGGCTGGGTCGCAGCCCTGCGTGAGCGTGGCGGCGCCCACACCCCCGACGAATTCATCGGCCTGGATCATCTGCTGCACGATTTGCGTTTGTTCAAGAGCCGGCCGGAAATTACCAAGATGCGGCGGGCGGGAAAAATTGCCGTCACAGCCCACAACCGGGCCATGGCGGTCTGTCGCCCCGGCCTGCATGAATACGAGATTGAGGCGGAATTCATGCACGAGTTTCGCCGCCAGGGAGCGCGCCTTTCCTATCTGCCCATTGTCGGCTCGGGGCCCAATAGCTGCGTTCTGCATTACCACGCCAACGACCGCCGTATGGAAGACGGCGATCTGCTGCTGGTGGATGCCGGCTGTGAGTTTGGCTACTACGCATCCGACGTTACCCGCACCTATCCGGTGAATGGCCGCTTCACACCTGAGCAGCGAGCGATCTATGACATTGTCCTGGAGGCGCAGGCCGCCGCCTTTGACCAGATCGCTCCGGGTAATCACTGGAATGACGCTCATGTTGCCGCCGTGCGGGTAATCACGCGCGGACTGCGCGCTGTTGGCTTGCTCAAGGGAAATCTGCGAACCTTGATAAGCAACGGTGCCTATCGGCCGTTCTTCATGCATCGCACGGGGCACTGGCTGGGTATGGATGTCCATGATGTTGGCGACTACAAAGTCTCTGATCATTGGCGCCTGCTGGAGCGGGGCATGGCCCTGACGGTGGAACCGGGTATTTACATCGCTCCGGGTATGCGGGGTGTTCCCAAGCGCTGGTGGGGGATTGGCGTGCGAATCGAAGATGATGTGGTGGTGACAACCGACGGCCACGAGTTACTGACGGATGGTTTGCCGCGCACGGCCGATGAAGTTGAGGCCGCGGTCGGCAGCCGCGCCAGCTGATCCATGTCGGCAGAGTCAGACAGCTATGACGTGCTGATTGCCGGCGGCGGCATGGTCGGCGCGAGCCTGGCCTGCGCCCTGGCGCAGCTTCCCTTGCGCATCGGCGTGGTGGAGCCGGTGCCCTTTAGCAGCAGTGCCCAGCCGAGCTTCGATCTGCGTACCACGGCGCTTTCGCGCACCAGCCAGCGCATTCTGGATACCCTTGGCCTGTGGCCCCAGGTGGCGTCGCGGGCAGCCTGCATCCGGCGCATTCACGTGTCCGAGCATGGTCGATTTGGGACCACAGTCATCGATGCGGACCAACAGCGTGTCCCCGCCCTGGGTTATGTGCTGGAAAACCGTGTACTCGGTGCGGCCCTGTGGGCGCGTCTTGAGGCAGCAGATAATGTTCAGCTGTTGTGCCCGGCGACGATTGATACTGCGACCGTGGCCAATGCAACTGTCACGGCGAGCCTGGGGGGAGAGGCCTTTGCCGGTTCAGCCCGGGCCCGCTTGCTGGTGGTTGCAGATGGTGCCGGCTCGCGGCTGCGTGCAGCTTTGGGTGTGGCCGCGCAGACGCGGTCTTATGAGCAGACGGCCATAGTCGGCACCGTGCAGGTTGCTCAACCCGGTGATGGTTTCACTGCCTTCGAGCGATTTACGCCACAAGGCCCCATGGCCATGTTGCCGGCGGGCGATGGCCGCTATGTTTTCGTGCTGACGGCCGGCCCAGACACTGTGGACGAAACCCTCGCGCTGGACGACAACGCCTTCCGGGATTTGCTGCAGGCTCGCTTCGGTTTTCGCCTCGGGCGAATCGGCCGCGTGGGTCAGCGCGGTTCCTATCCCCTGGCCTTAACCTGTGCGCAGCAACTGAAGACAACCCGGGCGGCCATCGTTGGCAATGCCGCTCATGGATTACATCCTGTTGCCGGGCAGGGCTATAACCTGGGCTTGCGCGATGCGGCCACGCTGGCCGAGTTGCTGGCCGACGATCTTCGCAGCAGTGAGCCCGATCCCGGCAGCGATACCCTGCTGGCCGAATACTCAGCCTGGCGTAAGCAGGATCAACGCAATGTAGTGGCCTTCACTGACGGCCTGGTGCGAGGATTTGATTTACCCGCCCAACTCCTGGGCAGCCTGCGTGGTCTTGGGCTGGCTACCTTTGATGTGCTGCCAGGTGCCAAGACGATCCTGGCGCAAACGACCATGGGTCTGGGTGGTCGCCAGACACGCCTGGCCCGCGGCATGCCCTTGTGAGTCAGCCGCCGGGGGATTTTCTGGTGCTCGGAGGCGGGCTGGTCGGGCTGGCTTTTGCCAACTTGCTGGCTGCCCGCCTGCCCGGCGCGGCTGAACGCATTGTGGTGGTGGATCGCGCGGCGCCGGCGCCTTTGAGCGCAGATGTGGGCCTGCGGGTATCAGCCTGGTCGGCGGCATCAACGGCGCTGCTGAATGAGGCAGGCGCCTGGCAACAAGTGCCGGCCGCTCGCCGGGGGCCTTATCGGCGGATGGTGGTGTGGCGTTCATCCGGACCAGACGGCCGCGACAGTATTCATTTCGATGCGGCCGAGCAGGGCTTGCCGGCTCTGGGCCATATTGTTGAAAACGATGTGCTGCGATCCTTGTTGTGGGATCAGGCCAGTCAGGCCGGGGTGCGCTTTGAGGTGGGAGCCAGTCCCCAACGGCTCCAGCAAGACGATGCGGGCGTCCAGCTTGAACTGGATGATGGTCGCGTACTCACGGCGTCCCTGCTGATTGGTGCCGACGGACAATCGTCCTGGACGCGGCAGGCCGTTGGTCTGACTCGCCGGGAATGGTCCTATCATCAGCAAGGCCTGGTTACCCATGTACAGCCCGCTGAGGAACATCAGGAGACGGCCTGGCAACGTTTCCTGCCAGACGGCCCCCTCGCGCTGTTGCCCCTGGCAGATGGCCGCGTGTCTGTGGTTTGGTCCTGCCCTGTTGGGGCTGCGACAACTCTGCTGGCCGGTAGTCAGGCGGAACTGGGCGCGGCGTTGACCCGCGCCAGTGACGGCGTGCTCGGCGAGCTGCATCCCACGGTGTCAGCCCGCGGCTTTCCCTTGATGGCCTCGCACACTCATACTTACACCGCTGACCGGGTGGTGCTGATCGGGGATGCGGCTCACCAGGTGCACCCCCTGGCTGGCCTGGGTGCGAACCTTGGGCTGAAAGATGCTGATGTGCTGGCCGGCGAACTGGCAGCCTTCCTGCATCAGCCGGCGGCAGATCCTGGCGAACGCAAGCTGCTGCGACGTTACGAGCGGGCAAGAAAGGGCGATAACCTGGCAACTCTGACCACCATGGATCTACTGCATCGCGCCTTCAGCGGCGGCCAGCCTGGTCTGGCCTCTCTGGCCGGCACCGGCCTGGGTTTGGTAGACCGGCTACCGGGCATTAAGCGAGCCATCGCAAATTATGCGGTGGGTGACGGCAGCCCATCATGAGCGCGCGCCGGGAGTTGCAGGTCTGGATGCTGGCCCTGGTCTTGTTATTGATCGGCGGCTCGCTGGTTTACTACAAAAGCAGCGTCCTGGGTTTCCCCATCGTTCCTGACACCCAGGCGCGAGTGTGGACTATAGAGGCCACCCTGAGTTTTGAAGCCGGCCGCGGCCCCATCAAGGCGCGCATGTTTATCCCGGGCCTCACGCCGGGCTTCGCCATTCTTGACGAGAATTTTGTGTCGCGCGGATTCGGTGCTACCCCGCGCTACGTGAGCGGCGGCCGTGAAGTGCAATGGGCCCGCCGACGCGCTCGAGGTCCGCAGACTCTGTACTACCGGGCAGTGGTTTATGAGGACACGACCCTGAGCGAGGATGACACGACGCCGCCCTTTCCGCCGTCCCCGATTCTGGCCGAGCCGTTCAGTACTGCGGCAGAGATGATTGTTGATGATGTGGGCAGCAAATCGGCTGATCCTGGAAGTTTTACCGGGGAACTGCTTAAGCGTCTTTCCAGTCCCGAAGCGGATCAGAATGTGGATCTGCTCCTGGGGGGTGACCCGGATCCTGTTGCTGTGGCCAAGACCGCCACGACGCTGCTTGCCGCCGCTCTGATTCCTTCACGCCTGGTGCGGGGCATTTACCTGCAGGATCAGACCCGCCGTTCCGCAGTTGTCCCCTGGCTGATGGTGCATGACGGCACCCGCTGGCTGTATTTCGATCCGGCTACTGGCGATCAGGGGCTGCCTGACAATTTCCTGTTCTGGTGGACGGGCACGGATGCCTTTGCGGACGTGGATGGCGGCCTGGATCAGGACGTGAGGGTATCTGTCAGCGGTGGTCTGATGGACCCCATCAGTCTGGCCCGCCGGCGTTCCGAGGTGCGTGAAGGACCGCTTTCGCAGCTGTCGCTCTTTGCCTTGCCTATCCAGACGCAGGCGGTGTATTCCGTCTTGCTGCTTGTACCCCTGGGTGCCTTGGTGGTGGTTTTGTTGCGCAATGTTGTTGGCATGCAAACCTTCGGTACTTTCATGCCAGTGCTGATGGCCCTGGCTTTTCGAGAGACCCGATTGCTGTGGGGGATCGTATTGTTTACGACCCTGGTTGCCTTGGGATTGGGTTTCCGCTTCTATCTTGAGCGACTGCGTTTGCTGGCCATTCCGCGTCTGAGTGCCGTGCTGACAATCGTTGTGTTGTTGATGGTTGCGATGAGTGTCGTCAGTAATCGCCTGGGGCTGGACTACGGACTCTCGGTTGCCTTGTTCCCCATGGTCATCCTGGCCATGACTGTCGAACGCATGTCCACGGTCTGGGAGGAGCGCGGCGCCGGCGAGGCGATTCAGCAGGGGGTGGGCTCACTGGCCGTGGCTGCTGCCTGTTTTGCGGTGATGGAATGGAATCTCCTGCAGCACCTGGTGTTTGTATTCCCGGAGACCTTGCTCATTGTGCTGGCCATCACCTTGTTGTTGGGCCGCTACACCGGCTATCGCCTGACGGAATTGCGCCGTTTCCGTGACCTG
>Ga0316187_10004153_pt1 | contig 12540 bp, 10 predicted proteins | sample CroRivburrow1_MG_FD_204927 | JGI IMG/M metagenome (GOLD analysis project Ga0316187, IMG submission 204927) | Coastal sediment microbial communities from Maine, United States - Cross River worm burrow 1 | ecosystem: Environmental > Aquatic > Marine > Coastal > Sediment | place: USA: Maine...
GCGATCTCGCCACAGAGTCGGCTGCCGCTGCGGCAGGCGGCATTACAAGTTTCATGGATATGCCGAACGTAAAACCACTAACCACGACAAGTGCGGCGCTAGCGAACAAATACCATATTGCGGAAAAACGTTGCACCTCCAACTACGGGTTTTACCTCGGCGGCACAAATACGAACATCGAGGAGATCAAAAGACTTAGCGTGGGAGAGGCGTGTGGCATCAAGCTCTTCATGGGCGCATCCACCGGCGATATGCTCGTCGATGACCCCGATACGCTCGAGCTGGTGTTTGAGCACGCGCCTGTAATGGTGGTAACGCATTGCGAATATTCGCCAACAATCTGGGAAAACGAAGCGCGCGCCAAAGACAAATATGGCGATGACGTACCGATGGCGGAACACCCGAGCATTCGTTCTGCTGAAGCTTGTCTTGCCTCGTCCAGGATGGCCATCGACCTTGCGAGTCGCCACGACGCACTGTTGCATGTCCTGCATCTGACGACAGCCATTGAAATGGGGCAGTTTTCGACGGCGCATCGATCCGAGAAGCGAATAACGGCGGAAGTATGCGTGCATCATCTCTGGTTTGATGAGTCACGCTATGATGAGCTAGGTACGCGCATCAAGTGCAATCCGGCAATCAAGACAGAGGCAGATCGACTGGCGTTGATCGCCGCACTCAATGAAGGTCGCCTCGATATTATTGCGACGGATCACGCGCCGCATACGGCCAGTGAAAAAGACAACCTGTATTTTAAGGCACCAGCGGGGCTGCCTCTTGTTCAGCACGCACTGCTGTCACTATTTGATCTCGTAGCCGCAAAGCAGATTAGTCTCGAGTTGCTGGTCGATAGAACCAGTCACGCCCCGGCCGACATCTTCGGCGTTCGGGATCGTGGCTATGTGCGTGAAGGTTGGTTTGCCGACCTGGTGATCGTCGACCCAAATACGCCTTACAAGGTCGACCGGTCGAACGTGTTGTACAAGTGCGGCTGGTCGCCTTTTGAAGGTCATGCATTCAGTTCGACAATCGATACGACGATTGTCAACGGCCAGATTGTTTTCCGTGATGGAGAACTGACCGGTACGGTTGCGGGGCAACGACTGGAGTTCTGCCGCTCGCGATAGCCGGAAATAGTTTACTTTCCGACCGATCCCGCTATGCTAGCGGCGAATATGAGCCCGGCTCGATTGTCAGGCAATATGGGATTTCCCTGCGCGTCTATTGAATGAAACCGACCGACACAACCAACCCCGACTACTTTCATAAAGTCGTTGATTGTCAGTGGGCCTGTCCGGCCCATACTGACGTGCCGCTCTATATCCGCATGATTGCGCAGGGGCGTTTTAGCGATGCTTACCTCGAAAATCGCAAATCAAATGTCTTCCCGGGTATTCTGGGGCGCGTTTGCGATCGTCCATGCGAGCCGGCTTGCCGACGCGGCCGTGTTGAAGACCGTCCTGTTGCGATCTGCCGGCTAAAGCGCGTTGCCGCCGATCACCGTGATGACATCAGCGATCGCCTGCCAAAAGCAACGAAGAGCAACGGTAAGAAAGTCGCACTAATTGGCGCCGGCTGCGCGTCCCTCACCGTCGCCAATGATCTTGCGCCACTGGGATATGAAGTTACGATTTTCGAAGCACTAAAGACGACTGGCGGTCTCATGCGGACCAACATCCCGCAGTTTCGCTTGCCGCCCAAAGTGCTGGACGAAGAAATTGGCTACATCCTCGATATCGGCGTTGACCTGAAGCTCAATCATCCGATCGAAAGCATGAAAGAACTGCTTGACGAAGGATATGACGCTGTCTTCGTTGGTACGGGTGCGCCTCGGGGCAAGAATCTCGAGATTCCAGGGCGATACGACTCAGAAAATATCCACATCGGTATCGATTGGCTGGAGTCGGTTGCGTTTGACCATGTTGAAACAATCGGCAAGCAGGTCCTGATTATTGGAGTCGGTAATACGGCTATGGACTGCTGCCGCACGTCAATGAGAATTGGTGCCGAAAACGTAAAGGTCATGGCACGTAAGCCGCGGGAATTCTTCAAGGCTTCCGCCTGGGAGCTGGAAGATGCGGAGGAAGAAAGCGTCGAGATTCTCGTTAATCATTCGCCCAAGGATTTTGTCATAGAAGATGGCAAGCTTGTCGGAATGACGTTCGAGATCTTGGAATACAGGATTGATGATGACGGAAGCATTGATCGTGGCACGGTTGTCGGCGAAAAGGTGATTCCCTGCGATGACGTCATTCTGGCAATTGGCCAGGACAACGCTTTTCCCTGGATCGAACGCGATATAGGTATCGAGTTCAACGACTGGGAGTGTCCGATTGTCAGTGAAGACACGATGATGTGTTCGCGTGACGGAGTGTTTTTCGGAGGTGATGCGGCATTCGGGCCCAAGAACATTATTTGGGCAGTTGCTCATGGCCACGAGGCTGCAATATCGATACACAAACATATCCAGGGCGATAGCCTGACAGACAGGTTGCCGCGCGGCGTTAATCTGTCGAGCCAGAAAATGGGCGTCCACGAATGGAGTTTCTCCAACGATTTCGATCCGATAGGCCGGCGCCTGATGCCACATGTCGACCTCAAAGAGCGCTTCAAGAAACTCGATATCGAAGTTGAGCTTGGTTATACCGTTGAGCAGGTGGCGCAAGAAGTTGAGCGTTGCCTGAACTGTGATATCCAGACGGTTTTTACCGAGAAACTGTGCATTGAGTGTGATGCGTGTATAGATATTTGCCCGGTCCATTGTTTAACGATTACTCACAATGGCGATGAAGCAGATCTCAGATCACGATTATCAGCGCCGGCGGACAACATTGAGCAGGCGCTATATGTTTCGGGCGACTTGCCGCAAACCTCCAGGGTCATGGTTAAGGATGAGGATCTCTGCGTACATTGCAGCTTGTGTGCAGAGCGCTGCCCAACCGGTGCGTGGGATATGCAAAAGTCCAGCGTGCTGATTCCGCAGGTGGCTGATGAAGTCGCTGACGAACAGGCGCGAACCTCGGCGGCGTAACAGGAAAGTAATCGTGGCTAAACTTAACGACGTCGTCATAAAAATCGCTACGGTTAACGGTACCGGTTCGGCGAGCGCGAACGGCTTGATCATGAAATCGCTTTTCCGCATGGGGATTCCGGTTGTCGGGAAAAACTATTTCCCATCAAACATTCAAGGACTGCCTACCTGGTACGAAATACGCGTGACGGGTGATGATTACCAGTGCCGCTCCGACCGCGTTGACGTAATGGTCGCGATGAACGCGCAGACCTATGCCCGTGATCTGGCGGAAGTGATTCCGGGCGGTTGGTTCATTTACGATTCGACGTGGCCGAGAAACACACAACTTAGTCGCGACGACATCACTATTCTGGGCATCCCGCTGTCGAGAATGTGTAATGAACATTTTGACGGTGCCCGCGCCCGTATTCTGATGAAAAATATCGCATATGTCGGAGCATTGGCGGCGTTTCTGGATATCAATCTTGACACCATAACCGCACTGCTCGAAGAAACGTTTGCTGACAAAAAGAATTTGATCGCTTCCAATATGGAGGCGATCAGGCTTGGCTTTGATTACGCCAACGAAAATTTCGTCTGCCCGCTACCAAGCAAGGTTGCGGCAATGGACGGGACGAAGGGGCATATCATCATCGACGGTAACACTGCGGCAGGGCTGGGTTGCCTGTACGCCGGCGCGACGGTTGGCGCTTGGTATCCGATCACGCCATCGACCTCACTGATGGATGCGTTTCGTGCCTTCTGCGGCAAATATCGCGTCGATCCGGAAACAGGGAAGCGCACGTACTGCATTATCCAGGCCGAAGATGAGCTTGCTGCGATTGGCATGGTTCTCGGTGCAAGCTGGAACGGCGCACGATCATTCACGTCCACGAGTGGCCCTGGTATTTCGCTGATGAGCGAGTTCCTTGGGTACGCATACTATGCAGAAATACCGGCGGTCCTGTTCAATGTTCAACGTTGTGGCCCGTCCACTGGTATGCCGACGCGTACACAGCAGTCTGACATTATTAGTTGCGCCTATGCTTCGCATGGCGACACGAAGCACGTGTTGCTGTTCCCGGCGGATCCGGGCGAGTGCTTCACGATGGCACAAACGGCTTTCGATCTCGCCGAGCGTCTGCAGACGCCCGTCATGGTGCTGTCAGATCTCGATATCGGAATGAACGACTGGATGGTGCCGGAGTTCGAATTTGACGAGACGAAAATTCCGGATAGAGGCAAGGTCCTTTCCGCTGAGGAGCTCGAAGAGATGGAGTCATTCCATCGTTACCTCGACGTTGATGGCGACGGTATTCCGTATCGTTCTTTGCCCGGTATTCATCCGAAAGGGTCTTATTTCACACGCGGTTCCGGACACACGAAGTATGGCGCTTACACGGAAGAGTCGAGCGAGTACAAGGATGTCGTTGATCGCTTGCTACTCAAATGGGAGACGGCGCGCTCTATTGTGCCCGAGCCCGAAATCGAGTTCTCGAAATTCAATAAGGCGGCCATATTAAGTTTTGGCAGTAGTCATGGAGCCTGCCAGGAAGCGCGCGATCGACTTGCTGCACAAAACATCGCTCTGAACTATTGCCGCGTTAAGTCGTTTCCGATCTCCGCATCCGTTAAAGAGTTCATTGAGCAGCATGACGTCGTTTATGTCGTTGAGCAGAATCGCGATGCGCAGTTCAGAGCACTGCTGATGCTCGATTGCGACGCAGATCCATCTACGCTCGTTTCGCTATTGCACTACGACGGCATGCCGTTAAACGCCGGTTTTGTTGTTCGGAAAGTGCTTGAAGAAATCGCTAAGGGACAGGCCGCCTGAGGGCTAGCAAGTATGAGCTATATTTCCAAACCAAAGATCCAGCACCCGAACGCACCTCGTAACAAACTGGGACTGACATCCAGGGACTACGAGGGTGCTGTTTCGACACTATGCGCGGGTTGCGGCCATGACTCAGTAACTGCTGCCATCGTCCAATCTGTATATGACTTGAACATCGAGCCTCATATGCTGGCCAAGATGAGCGGTATTGGTTGCTCGTCGAAGACGCCCGCGTATTTCGCGAGTCAGTCGCATGGTTTCAATTCGGTGCACGGACGCATGCCGTCGGTTACTACCGGGGCCAATGCGGCAAATAGAACGCTGACGTATATCGGCGTGTCCGGGGACGGTGATTCTCTGTCAATTGGCGCGGGTCAGTTCGTACATGCAATTCGGCGTAACCTGAACATGTGCTACATCATTGAAAACAATGGCGTATACGGGCTGACGAAGGGGCAATTCTCAGCATCGGCAGACATTGGAAGCAAGCCGAAAAAGGGCTTGCCGAATCAACAGGAACCCATCGATCCGGTCAGTATGGCGTTGAGTTTGGGCTGTACATACATTGCCAGAAGTTTTTCAGGCGACAAGGAACAGCTCGTGCCCCTCATTAAGGGCGCACTGATGCACCAGGGTTTTGCACTTGTGGATGTGATCAGCCCCTGTGTGACATTTAACGACCATGAGGGTTCGACAAAGAGCTATGCACATACGAGGAAGCACTATCACAATGTCGTCAACGCGGACTTCATTGCGCCTGCAGAAGAGATAAAGACTGCCTATGACGAAGGGTCGGCGATGTCCGTCGAATTGCACGGTGGCAGTAAGATCGTCCTGCGCAAAGTCGATAAAGACTATGACCCGACCAGTCGTGCGTCGTCGTTCCAGTACCTGCGCGATAGGTTCAACGCGGGCGAAATAATAACGGGACTGCTGTATATCGACGAGGCTCGTAACGAAATGCATGATTTGATGGGTAACGTCGATACGCCCCTGTCACAGCTCCCGCTTGAAACGCTCAACCCCGGCAACCAAGAGCTCAAGAAGATCCTGAGCGGTTACCGCTAGCCGTGATCCGCAATGAACAGCGGAGTTAATAGCGCCCGGAACGAAGAGCGCGCATAGTCAAAAGCCCCGGTTTCAGCCGGGGCTTTCTTATATCGGCCATGACCGTTCTATTATAAATCAATGAGTTACGATTGTTGCATCCAAACTTGTTGCTACAGGCATCTACTGGACGAGAGCTGCCGAAATAGCAGCAATACACATTAGGAGTAATTAAAGTGGCTGGAGAATGGGTACCCATCATCATGTTCATAGGGCTGACAATAGTCGTAGGCCTGTTTTTTTGGTTTCGCTATCGAGGGCGGAGCGATATGCAGCAGACGATTCGCACTGCGATTGAAAAAGGACAGGAGTTGAGTCCGGAGATCATTGACCGTCTCGGCAATCCGACACCGCCGAAGGATAAAGATTTGCGTCTGGCGCTGATCTGGTTGGCACTGGCGGCAGGATTGGCGCTCAGTGGCTTTTTCGCGCCAGATATGAGCGGCATGGCGTTTCAGGGCAGCCTCGCAGGAGCAGCATTTCCGTTCTGCATAGGTGTTGCCTATCTGATCATGTGGAAATTCACGGGTAACGAACGTTAGAAACGTAGCGACATCGTTGGAAAAAGAGGATCAATACCTCGTAGCCCTGGCGGTCGGGTCCCAGGACACGGCCGCCTTCGGGGAGTTGATTCGCCGTCACCAGTCACAGGTAAGGAACTTCCTGCGCAAGCTAAGCGGCGATATATTTGTCGCCGACGACCTTTCGCAGGAGTGTTTCTTACATGCCTGGGACAAGCTGCAGACATATTCAGGACACGGCTCGTTCATCGGTTGGCTGCTCAAGGTTGCCTACACAACCTTTTTGCAGTCGAAGCGCAAGTCGAAGCGCTATGCAGAAGTAATCGGTGAAGCAGCTTACGTCGCGCAGACTGAATCAAGGAGCTACACCGAGGATTCGAATGAAGTTTCTGATCTGGATAAGCTCCTTGCGGTGCTGACAGAAGAGGAGCGGGCCGTAATGATTATGTCCTACGCCTGCGGGTTGTCACATCGAGAAATCGGCGAGGCCACCGGAATGCCCGTTGGCACCATTAAATCCGTGATTTTTCGCGGCAAAGAGAAAATCAGGACACGTTTTGATATCAAAGATCATCAACATGGCTGAAAAAATGAAAGATGCTGAAGATCGCTTGCTTGAGTCGATGTTTCATTCGGAACCGATTGCAGACGACGGGTTTAGCAGCCGGATTGTGACAAGAATTCGCCGGCGCATGTGGTTGCGGCGTCTTGCACTGCCGATCGCAATGTTTGTCGGCGGAAGTATTGCCATAAAGCCGCTAGCGCAGCTGTCAGTGGCCGTATCGAAGTTATTGACGGTCATGCCCGTGGAATTGCTGGAGACGCCCGTGGCGTGGATTCCTCAGCCGCAGTATGTTGTTGTGGGAGCAATGTTGCTCGCTGCTGCCATGCTCGGTTTGCGGATGCTCGAAGAGTAGACAGCCGGTAATTTCATCGCATTGTCACGGGCGCAGCGCTCGGTTACATTGCGCGTATGAGTCTTCGCGATCAAGTTGAATCACTGCTGCCGAACTGGGAACGCTGGTACCCCAGTCTGTTTGATGCAGCAAGCGACCTTGGATTAATTCGAGCTGAGATCTGTGATCCCAACTCGCTGCTACTAACACGACGGCACGCGAAAGTTCGTCAGCGTGCCGAAGATGCGCATAGAGAAAAGTGGGGAGGCAAGGAGTAATAGCAATTATCCCCATACCTACCATGACTCTTGATCTCTCAACTATTCGCTCGCAATTCCCCGCCTTGGCAGTAACCGACGACGGCCGGCAGCGACTCTATTTCGATAACCCGGCCGGTACCCAGGTTCCGCAGTCGGTAGCTGACAGTATGTCGGACTGTTTGTTGCACTCGAATGCCAATCTTGGGGGTTATTTCCAGACATCGCATCTGGCGGATAAGGTCGTTAGCGATGCGCGCAATGCGATGGTCGATTTCCTGAACGCACCGTCGGCGGATGAGATCATCTTCGGCCAAAACATGACAACGATGACCTTGCATTTGTCGCGCTCAATTGGTCGACACTTCAATGCGGGCGATGAAATCATTTTGTCGCAAATGTGTCACGACGCTAACGTTGAACCATGGGTTTTGCTGGCACGAGACTTGAACCTCAAAGTTCGCTGGTTACCGTTTGACGTCGAGACGTTCGAATTCGACCTGGCAAAACTCGATGATCTGCTAACCAGCAAGACACGTCTTGTCTGTATTGGTGGTGCCAGCAATTTAACCGGCACGATAAACGACGTTAAGACAGTTTGCTCCAAAGCTCGGGAGGCAGGCGCATGGAGCTTTATCGATGCTGTGCAGTCGGTGCCGCACGTTTCGACCGATGTTCAGGAGTTGGGCTGCGATTTTCTGGTTTGTTCAGCCTACAAGTTTTTCGGTCCGCACCAGGGAATTTTGTGGGGGCGTCGTGAGGTGCTTGAGGCGCTCGAACCTTACAAGGTTCGCCCAGCATCGGACAAAATCCCGGGCTGCTTCGAAACTGGCACGCAGAGCCATGAAGGCATGGCGGGAGTTGCCGCGGCCGTGGACTATTTCGCGTGGATCGGCGAGACAATGGCCGGTGACTTTCATGCGGCGAACCGGCAATATGAAGGGCGCTGCCTCTATACGCACGCCGCAATGGATTGCCTGTTCGCGTACGAAAAAGACCTTGCCGAGCGACTCATTGACGGTTTGCAGAATATCGGCGGTGTAACCGTGCAGGGCGTTACGGATCCAGATGCCTTGCATCGCAGAGTACCGACCGTCTCGTTTACGCATGACACACATTCTCCGGCAGATACCGCAAGAGCTCTTGGTGAGCGAAATATTTTTGTATGGAACGGCCACAACTATGCGATCGAGCCGGCGAAAGCGCTGGGCATCCTCGACTCGGGTGGTGCGGTTCGGATAGGGCCGGTTCATTACAACAGCATTGAGGAGATCGATGTGCTGCTCAATGCGCTGGAAGATATTCTCGCCTGAATAAAGCTCTATCGATCAACGACCACAAAGAAGGGCTGCTCGAGAGCAGCCCTTCGTGAGATTCGTGCGGGAAAACCAGGTCAGCAAGGTGTGGGAGGTTGCTCCACAATCCGTACAAGACCCAACGGTTTTCTCAACACCTTTGAATTCTCACTAGACATGAATCACCTCCTTTCAGATTGTTTGCCCACGGCGAGTATGTCTCGTAACACCTTAAATTCCAAGTAAAAATTGCCATAAAAACCGGGGTAAACATATCGCTTTCTGTACGTTATGATGATCGGCTGGAAGTCTATTTCCCGCCGAATAAATTCCAACAACAATCGAGAATCAGCGATGAGCAATGATGATCCGGCCAACAGTGCGGTCCCCGTCAATGGCAACGGCTTATCGCCAATAGCGGCCAACGAACGATTCGTAAGCATTGATGTTTTGCGTGGTGTCGCCGTTCTCGGCATCCTGGTGATGAATATTTATGGCTTCGCAATGCCGCTCGTGGCGTATAGCAACCCGTTGGCACTCGGCGGTACCGAGCTGCACAACCTGGGTACCTGGTTTTTTACGCACATACTTTTCGATCTAAAATTCCTGAGTATTTTTGCGATGCTGTTTGGCGCAGGGCTCGTGGTTATGTCGACACGTGCCGAGTCGCGGGGCACCCAATTCGGCCGCATATACTATCGACGTCAGTTCTGGCTATTGCTGCTCGGCGCTATCCACGGTTACTTCATCTGGTGGGGCGATATTCTGTTCCTGTACGCAGCCATTGGCATGCTGGTTTACTTGTTCCGGAATCGCGGACCGAGGGCACTGATTATCGTGGCCGTATTGATATTGCCCATGCCGCTTCTGTTGGATCACGGCGTTGCAATAAATGTCGATAGGGCAATCGTTAAAGTTGCCGAAATAGAAGAGTTGCAGGCGTCTGGCACAGAACTAAGCGACGAGCAGACTAAGGCACTGGAAGACTGGGAAGGGTTGCGGCAGTTCATGGCGCCGACTGAAGAAGATATGCAGGCTGATCTTGACGCGTATCGGGGCGGCTACCTGGAGATCGTTGAACATCGGGCGCCAATCGTTCTAATGTTGCAGGTTTTTCTCACTCTGCTCTTCGGTATCTGGCGCGTCGGTGCGCTCATGATGATTGGTATGGCGTTGTTGAAACTCGGCGTCCTGTCAGGTGAGCGATCAGTGGGTTTCTATCGAAAGATGATGCTTGCCGGTTACCTCATTGGATTACCTCTGACGATCTTCAGTGCAAGCGATTTGTATGCTCACCAATTCGATCCGCTTTATGTAATACGCGTTGGTGGCATCGCCAACTACTGGGGTAGCGTGATCGTCGCTCTTGGTCACATCGGGTTGGTCATGCTAATTGTGAAGACGGGGGCTCTGCAGCGACTCATGGCGCGTTTCGCGGCGGTTGGCCGTATGGCGCTGACTAATTACCTGATGCACTCGGTCATCCTGACGACCGTTTTTTACGGTTACGGCTTCGGCCTCTACGGCACGATTCCACGTTTCTGGCAGATGGGTTTTGTTGTCGCAGTTATCGGTCTGCAACTAATACTTAGTCCCTGGTGGCTCAGCCGGTATCGTTTCGGCCCGGTTGAGTGGCTGTGGCGCTCACTGACATACTGGGAGCGACAGCCGTTTCGACAGCAGGAATCCGTCGCGTCACAGTGATTCTTGCCATGCTTGGCGTGTATACTCGGGGCCTTGGCTTTGTAGCGGCAACCGCATTGATATAACGAAAACGATAAGAGAGACCACAATGGCAATTGCAGATCTAAAGAGTGTATTGAAGATTTTCTCCGGCTCAGACGTCGGGGAAGAAGGACAGAGCGAACTGTTCAAAGAGGTATTGCTGATGACCCTGGCGAGGGCGGCGGATGCCGATATCAACATTCAGAAGGTCGAAGTTGAGAAAATTCAGGCAATTCTCAAAGAACACACTGGTGTCGATTTCAGTTCAGGTGATATTCGTATTGCGGCCCGGGCGGAACTTTACGCCGAGGCGACATTGCGCAAGTACCTTGCCAGCGTTCGCGGCAAAATGACCGATGCTGATCGCGTTCATACTATTCAGGCATTAGCTGAGGTGTTTCGCAGCGATAAAGTCGTCAGCGTACTGGAGATCGACTTTTTCAATGGGGTCGCCGAGGCTCTGCGGGTAACACCGGCTCAGATTGCGGGTCTTACGGCTGGGGACGTCGACTGAAACCCGCTGAAATCGCAGCTCCGATTTCACGGTAAACGACAAATAAGCCTGAGGCGATAATTACCAGTGCGCCGGTGACGACCCACCGATCCGGCACCTCATCCCATATCAGGTAACCCGCAATAGCGCCCCCCACCAATGCCGTGTACTCGAACGGCGCGAGCATTGCTGGCGACGCTCGCCGGTATCCGCCGATTATGCCTAACCACGCAATGACCGAGCAGCTGCCTGCGAGCAGGAACAACAGCCAGCCATCGACATCAGGTGCCTGCCAGCTGGTCTGGCTGAGCTTCAGCGCTGAGACAAACAATGGGCCGGCTATTACGTATACCGATAAAGCATAGCTACTTTCGGTAGACCCTAACTTTCGCGACGTAATCGCAAGGCATGCGTAGCAAAAGGCTGCAAACAAAACGGCGACAGACGCGAAAGAAATATCGCCATTGCCGCCCGGGCGCAGAATGATCAGGACGCCAAGAAAACCGACGACTACTGCAGTCCATCGTCGCCAACCAACATGCTCCCCGAGCAACGGTACAGACAACGCCGTCACCATTAGAGGCGCGGTGAACCCCAACGTCAGTGCATCGACAAGCGGCATGCGTGCCAGGCCATAAAAGAAGCCAAACATCGCACCAGTCGCAAGCAGCGTTCGCAGCAGGTGCCAGGGCCATCGGTTTGTAATCAGGGAATTGAGTCCGCCGAACTGGCGGGCGAACAAAACGAAAATTGCCAATCCAATCAGGCTGCGCAGCAAGACGAACTGCTCCAGCGAGTACGTCGAAAGCAACGCCTTCGCGCTGAGATCCAGCCCGAGTCCGCCCGCAACGCCGATCAGCAGGTAGCCGACTGCACTGGCACTAAAATGCTCGCTGCTGCGATTCATAGGGAAATGGCTGCTGAAACTTAACGACAGCTGAACATCATCGCACGCCTTAAAGAGGACGCCTAACAGTTCAGCTTCGATTCATCGTGCCGGGCATTTAATAGAAGTCACACTGCAAAGGTGAGGATGGAAAAATGGAAACGCGCACTAGGACATCGAGGAATCTACGCTGGACACTAATCGGCATGTCCCTCGCTGTGTTGATGGTTGCTTCCGGGCTTGCGTTAGCGCAATCGTCGGATGGTGAGAAACGAGTATCGGTGACGACTGAGAGCACACGGGTTCAACGCGACGCAGGACTTCCGGGTATCGTTTCAGAAAACGAGTTTGCTGCATTGAGTTCAGATGGGCCGCGGCGCTCAGGCAAGGGTGTGTCGGTACAGTCGAAAACAGGCACCAGCGCTGTGAGCACAGCCAACGTCGATTTTTGGTTTTTCACTGCCGACGTCGTTCTGTTCGGTGATCATGACGGAGACGGTTACTTTAGTGGCA
>Ga0316187_10004155_pt1 | contig 12535 bp, 9 predicted proteins | sample CroRivburrow1_MG_FD_204927 | JGI IMG/M metagenome (GOLD analysis project Ga0316187, IMG submission 204927) | Coastal sediment microbial communities from Maine, United States - Cross River worm burrow 1 | ecosystem: Environmental > Aquatic > Marine > Coastal > Sediment | place: USA: Maine...
TCGCTCGCACCCTGACCTACACAATGATGAGAATGTCGGAGACAATCGGTGACCAACATGCGGCGCTAAGAAAACAACCGGGCGGCTGGTGTTCACCACCGTCGAGCGCCATCGCCGGATGCCATACTTCAAAAACCTCGTAGGTCAGGTTGCGCCGCAGGCGTTACCTGACTTGAGAGAAAATAGCCTATATGAAACATTAAGTTTCTTTTTCGATCAGACCGGCCGCCCTCCAAAGGCGGGTAAACTTTTCAGGCCGGCGGCTTGGCTGAAACCTGAACACTGAAACCTTACGTTCCTTACAACCCTTTTCACCGCTGAAAGCGCTTGCAGACATGGCTCCAAAAAATTTTGAAAATTACATCCAAAAATTACATGATGCCCGGTTTCTTGTCCTGCTGATTCTGCTTCTGTTTTTGCTTGTTTTGACCCCATTTTTAGACAAATTTATCGAGACCAGAATATTGATGGATGTTTTCTTAACCGCCATTTTTATTTTTATCATATACTCCATCCGATTGAAACGGTCTCAGGCCATCATTGCCTTCGTTTTGGTTTTGCCACTGATTATTGCTACTTGGTCGACCTATTTTTTTGAAATCAAAACCCTCAGTATGTTAACCAGAATTTTCGGTGCCCTGTTTTTTGCTTATGCTGCTATCAATATATTGCGTATTATCGTTAAATCGGAAAAAGTCACCAGAGAAACCATTTTTGCGGCCATTGTAGCCTATTTGCTGATTGCGCTGATGTGGGCATTTTTGTATATGATTTTGGAACTGGTGTCGCCCGGATCCTTTTCTTTTCCGGACAAGGGGTCCTGGGGGGAGATGATGCGGTATGAATATTTGAGTTTTGTCACCATCACCACCCTGGGATACGGTGACATTACACCCGTAACGGACCAAGCGAGTGCCTTGGTTCTGATTGAAGCGTTCGTCGGCCAAATATATTTGGTGGTGCTGGTAGCCTGGCTGGTGGGGATGCATGTGTCACGGAGATCGAGGTAATCTTTTTTTTTGTGCCTTCGGGTCTTAGTGGCTGAAATTTTATTCTAAATTAACAGCAAAGGTGGTGTCAAAATGAAAAAATCTTTTTTTTTAATCCTGCTGATCATTTGTCTTGCTCCTCCGGAGTCCTTTGGCGATGATTGCATCGATGGCGACTGTGTGAACGGCAAAGGGACCATGGTTTATGCCACCGGGCATAAATTTACAGGGGGGTTTAAAGACGGTGTCCGGCATGGCGATGGCGTGTTGTTGATGCCCGGTGGTAGAAAAATCGTCGGTGTCTGGGAGAATAACGAGATAAGAGAGGGTACCTATACCCAACCCGATGGCACCACCTACGAGGGACAATGGATGTTTCGCGAAAGAAACGGGCAGGGGACATTGACTTTTCCGGACGGCCGAAAATATATCGGAGAGTTTAAAAGCGGTCTGCGACAGGGCCAAGGGACCATGATATATCCAGATGGTCGTAAGTATGTCGGAGAATTCATCTACGGAGAGAGATCCGGTTCCGGCACCATGACCTATGCCGATGGACATAAATACACCGGAGAATTTAAGGCTGGCGAAATAAACGGGCACGGCACGATGATTTATCCTGACGGGAAGAAATTGGAGGGTGAGTTTAAGAATGGGGAGTTTGTGGACAAGTGAGTTGAATTTGGAATGGGGGAGGAATTGAATGTGGAATTCGGGATGCGGAAGTGGGAAAGTGGAATGATTTAAAAGGAAGCTGGCAAGCTGGAGGCTCAAAGCCCAAAGCAAGTGGAATTAAATTGGGGAGCGGAGCGGCATCATTATTCGATGCTTATAGTCCGCCTCTGGAGGATTCAGCGTTGATGGAATTATAAAAAGTCGTTCTCATGACGGGATACCCGCCTTCGCGGGTATGACGTAAATTGTATCTAACTGATATTAATCTATTTATTGTCATTCCCGCGAAGGCAGGAATCCAGAAAAATAGGAATATTCGGAATTTTATAAGTCAGAAATTAAAGCATAGTCCAAAGCGCTGAAGAGCCGGCGGCGGTACCGGCCCAAGCTCCAGTAGGACCTATCAAATGCTCTCAACGTTCTCAACCATCAAAATTGACAGAATACCTTAATTCGTCATTTGTCCTTCATTCACAACCCCTACTTCAATTTATTTATCCAGTCCCCCTCGGCAAACCACTTCAGCTTCAGTTCATCCAGTGTACCGCTGCCTTCGATATTGTTAAGCGTATTGCGGGTCCAGTTCATCAGTAACGGATCATTGGCCGGAATCGCGATGCCGATGGGCTCATAGGTTAACTGGGTGACAACCGAGAGCAGGTCGGCTTCCGGATACCGAAAGACGGAGACGATGCAGATGGGATAATCGGCGATCATGGCATGCACCTTATCCTGCAAGACCATGTCCACAGCTTCATCATACGTCCCGGTGGTAAACAGGGTCGTCTTGTCGAGGTATTCCTCGGCAAATGCCTGGCTGGTCGAGCCTTTGAGGGCCACCATTTTTGTATTGGGGTTATTGGCGTCCTTTGCTTCATCAGCATAGGCAATGGTTTTTATTTTGGTGAGAAACGCTTTGCCCGAAATAAAATAGGGGCCGATAAATGCCACCTTCCGATTCCGTTCAGGGGTGATGGTCATGCCGGATAAAACCATATCGACCTCTCCGTTCTGCAGCGCCGGCAGCAATTCGTTGAATGGCTTGGTAACAAACTTTACTTTGACATCCATCGCCTTGGCCAGCATCCCGGCAAGATCGGGTTCGAGGCCGAAGATTTCACCGTCCTTGGAAGTCATGTTTAAGGGCGGCATGTTGCCCATGGTGCCGACAACCAACTCGCCCCTTTTCTGGATGCGATCGAGCACCGGGGATGCGGATGTGCCGCTTGTGGACTGCTGCATCTGGGCGCAACCGGTAAAAAAGATCAATGCCAGAATCATTACGAGCAAAACTTTTGCAAACTTCATACTTATTCTCCTTTTTTAATGGATGTTAATTACAATGTTGCCAATATATTCATCATAATTTAATTGTAAAGTCGCGAGCGACTCTTCTTTAATTATAAAAGTTCACCGCATCGCAAAGACCGCTGAGAAAATAATAAGATGATTGAATAGATGAATTTTATGAGAATTTCAGGATATATCACAAGAAACAATATCTTTATTTAAATGAGCAGTCGGGGAGTTTTCTGCGATACAGGCCGTCATTCCTGCGAAGGCAGGAATCCAGAAAATTCAGTGCCGAGTAAACTGGATGCCCGCCTTCGCGGGCATGACGAATAAAACCCCCCGCCCCTTCATTCAAATAGTCTCCGCGAGTTCTGCGGTTAGTTGAGCTTATAACATTGGCAAAGTTTCTTTTTCGATCAAACTATCGGCTTCATCGGCCAGCGGTGGCGCTGAACCCCTTAACCCTGAACCTTCGAACGGTTATTACTTGTCTATTTTCTCATTTCCTTGAACGCCTTGATTAAACCATTGGTCGAAGAATCATGGGAATTTACGCATTTGTCGTCTTTTATTTCCGGCAGAATATTGTTGGCAAGCTGTTTGCCGAGCTCGACGCCCCACTGGTCGAATGAGAAAATGTTCCAGATGACTCCCTGTATAAATATCTTGTGTTCATACATGGCGATTAAACTGCCCAGGATCTTCGGCGTCAACTTCTTGAATAAGATTGAGTTGGTCGGTTTGTTGCCTTCAAAAATTTTATGGGGCGTTAGTTTTTCTATTTCAAGATCCGTTTTGCCGGCCTTTTTCAACTCCGCGACCGCCTCTTCTTTGGTTTTGCCGTTCATGAGTGCTTCGGTCTGGGCAAAAAAGTTGGACAACAGGATATTGTGATGCTCGCCGATCGGGTTATGGCTGACAGCCGGTGCCAGAAAATCCGCCGGTATAAATTTTGTCCCCTGATGAATCAGTTGATAGAACGCATGCTGGCCGTTGGTGCCGGGCTCACCCCAGATAACAGGACCCGTTTGATAATTGACCCTCTTTCCGTCCCGGCCGGCTGATTTGCCGTTGCTTTCCATATTGCCCTGCTGGAAGTAAGCCGGGAACCGGTGCATGTACTGATCGTAGGGCAGGATGGCTTCCGTCGCAGCATCAAAAAAATTGTTGTACCAGATGCCGATCAGGGCCAATATGACGGGGATGTTCTTGTCAAATGGTGTCTCCAGCAAGTGACGATCCATATCGTGGGCGCCCTCAAGCAGATCGGCAAAATTGTCGAATCCGATGTAACAGGCAATCGATAATCCTATGGCCGACCACAGAGAATAGCGACCGCCCACCCAATCCCAGAATTCGAACATGTTGTCTTTATCAATGCCGAATTGTTCAACCTTTTTAACATTGGTTGACAAAGCCACAAAATTGCTGGCCACATGAGCAGAATCTCCAGCCTGTTTTAAAAACCAATCCCTGGCACTAAAGGCATTGGTCATGGTTTCCTGGGTGGTGAATGTTTTAGAGGCAATCATAAACAACGTCGTCGCCGGATTTAAATTTTTCAATGTTTCCGTGATATGGGTGCCGTCGATGTTGGAAACAAAGTGCACGGCTAACTCCTTGTCTGCATAAGGACGCAACGCTTCCGTGACCATCACCGGCCCCAGGTCAGAGCCCCCGATGCCGATGTTGACGATATCGGTAATCCTGCTGCCAGCATAGCCTTTCCAGTCGCCGGATCTTATTTTTTTAGAAAAGTCTTTCATCTTCTGCAACACGGCATTGACCTGGGGCATCACATTTTGAGCGTCGACATAGATGGGAGAATCTTTCCGGTTGCGCAGCGCCACATGTAAAACCGCCCGGTCTTCGGTCTCATTGATTTTTTCTCCGGTGAACATGTCTTTAACCGCTTTTTTTACGCCCACTTCTTCTGCCAGTTCCAACAGGAGTTGGAGGGTTTCATCCGTTATCCTGTTTTTTGAATAATCCACCAGAATATCTTTGAATTGGAGATGAAACCTGTTAAATCGTTCAGGATCTGCAGCAAAAAGATCCTTCATTTTGACATCTTTGATCTTGCGGTGGTGGTCGTTGAGTTTGGACCAGGTACGACTGCGGGTCGGGTTGATTTTTGGCAGCATATGGAAACCTTCCTCAGTGTCTCAGTAATTATTTTTGTGTATTTTGTGGTAAAACATTTTCGCCACCAAGACACCAAAACACAAAGATATATTTTACAAACAGTTTTGCTTTGTGTCTTTGGGCCTTTGTGGCCATTTTTCCGACTTGTCCGAGCCCGGATTTTACTTTTAAGATTTTGTACTTAATATGTGTTGAAAGTCTTCTTAAAATACTTCCTGGAAACCTTCAAGTCAAGAAAGGTGGTTTTGGTTCCTGCCATGTCAAATTCAACGCCCACAGCCCGAGTGAAAACCGATGTTTCCCGGATAAAAATTGTTAATGATCCGGCGGAAATATGCCGTGCAGCGGCCGCCGAAATCAAGCGCATGGCAGACCGGACGGCGACGGCTGCGAAGCCGATTACCATTGCGCTTTCGGGTGGTTCAACACCCCGGGGGCTGCATTCATTACTGGCAAGCGAACCGATCATTCGTGACCGAATGCCCTGGCAACAGCTGCATTTTTTCTGGGGAGACGAACGCCATGTGCCGCCGGATGACCCCCGGAGCAATTACCGCATGGCCTATGATACCCTGTTGTCTTTAGCACCCGTTCCTTCGGAAAACATCCATCGGGTGCCTGCCGAAGAACCGGACGCCGCCCTGGCCGCCGAAAAATATGAGCAGGAATTGCAGGCCTTCTTCGGTCTGGAAACCGGTCAACTGCCGCGGTTTGACTGCATATTGCTAGGAATGGGTACGGATGGTCATACCGCTTCTCTTTTTCCGGGAACAGAGGCCTTGCATGAGACAACGCGCCTGGTGGTTGCCAACTGGGTTGAAAAATTTAAATCCCACCGGATCACCCTGACAGTCCCGGTATTGAATCAGGCCGATCTGGTTATTTTTCTGGTGAGCGGCGCCGAAAAGGCCGAAGCCTTAAAAGCGGTTTTGCAAGGCGATTATCGACCGGATCGTTTCCCGGCCCAGCTCATCCGGCCCGACCCGGGAAAATTGTTGTGGATCGTGGATCGAGCGGCTGCGAGCTGTTTGACTAAATAAGATATGAATACAGCCATTTGAAATCATCCAAGTCAAGAAAGGGAAATCACATGAATGCGCAATGCGATATCGGCCTGATCGGCCTGGCCGTGATGGGCCGGAACCTGGTTTTAAATATGGCGGACCATGGCTTTCAGGTGGCGGTCTTTAACCGCACCACCCGAAAAGTGGACGAATTTATGGCCGCTGAGGCCAGGGGCAAGTCCGTTGTCGGTTGCCAAAGCCCTGAGGAGCTTGTGCAGCATCTTAAACGACCCCGGCGGGTGATGATGATGGTCAAGGCGGGGGAGCCGGTGGACCGGACGATCCGGCAATTTTCGTCTTTGCTTGAAGCCGGTGACATGTTGATCGATGGTGGAAATTCCTATTACCGGGACACCGAACGTAGGATCAAAGAACTGGATGCACGCGGCATTTTTTACCTTGGCAGCGGAATTTCCGGTGGGGAGGAAGGTGCACGGCACGGGCCGAGCATTATGCCCGGCGGGTCTGCTGACGCCTGGCCCCATCTTAAGTCCATTTTCCAGGGAATTGCCGCCAAGGTCGGTCCCAACAACGATATTGCCTGCTGTGAGTGGGTGGGACCCGGCGGGGCCGGTCACTATGTCAAAATGATTCACAACGGCATCGAATACGGCGACATGCAGTTAATATGTGAGGCTTACAGTCTGATGAAAGATGGTCTGGGACTTTCCAATGCACGCCTGTACGATATCTTTGCCCAATGGAACAAAGGGGAACTGGACAGTTATTTGATCGAGATTACCAGGGATATATTCTCCGTCATAGACCCCGAAACCAACAACGCCCTGGTGGACATGATTCTCGATAAGGCCGGCCAGAAAGGCACCGGCAAATGGACCGGTCAACTGGCCCTCGACCTGGGGGTTCCGACGACGCTGATTACCGAGGCGGTGTTTGCCAGAATTCTTTCGTCGCAAAAAGAAAAACGGGTGCGCGCCGCCAAGATCCTTGCCGGCCCCCGCGGGGCCCTTGAGAAATGGCGTGAGTCGGTGAATTCAGAACAATTCATCGAAGCGGTGCGCCAGGCACTTTATGCCTCCAAAATCTGCAGTTACGCCCAGGGATTTTTTCAGCTTCAGGCGGCAGCCGACGAGAATGGCTGGGAATTAAATTACGGCGAGATTGCCATGATGTGGCGCGGCGGGTGTATTATCCGGGCGGTTTTTCTGGAGCGCATCAAAGAGGCCTTTGAACGCGATGCCGGCCTGGAGAATTTGCTGCTGGATCCTTACTTCAAACAGGCGGTGGCGTCGAATCAGGACGGCTGGCGGCATGTTGTCGGTACAGCCGCCGGGCTCGGCATTCCCGTACCGGCCATCAGTGCGGCACTGAATTACTATGACGGCTACCGCAGCGAACGTCTGCCCCACAATCTGCTGCAGGCGCAGCGGGATTATTTCGGCGCCCACACCTATGAGCGGATAGATCGAGAGGGGATTTTTCACTCGGATTGGATCGGGTTAAGGCGGGAGCCGAAACAATAGTTTGGAATGGACTCTATTACCGGTTGTTATCTTGACTGCTAAGATTAGGGGACGTTGTTGACATTAAGCAACTTAACTGCTATTTCTATTTGAACGCTATATTTCATAGAGGTTGGGGGGAATAGAATGCCACGGAAAGCGCGCTTGGATGCCCCTGGTACATTGCACCATGTGATTATTCGAGGAATTGAACGCAGGCATATTGTCGATGATGATAAGGACCGTGAGAATTTCGTCTCCCGTCTGGGTTTACTTGCTGCCGAGACCGAAACCGGCATTTTCGCCTGGACACTGGTGACCAATCATGCCCATATCCTGATCAAAAGCGGATTATGTGGATTGCCCCATTTCATGCGCAGACTGCTGACCGGATATGCCATTACATACAATCTTCGCCATCGCAGACATGGCCACTTATTCCAAAATCGATATAAATCGATCGTCTGTGAAGAAGATCCGTATTTTAAGGAATTGGTGCGCTATATCCATCTTAACCCAATTCGTGCCAATATGGTTCAGACGATGAAAGATCTGGATTGTTACAGATGGTCCGGGCATGCGACCATTGTGGGGAAAGTGGATTATCCCTGGATGGATCGTGACTATGTGCTCCGTTGGTTTGGAGAAACGGTTAGAGGGGCCAGAATATCTTACCGCGAATTTGTAAAGAAGGGGATTGAGCAAGGGCATCGTCCGGATCTGGTTGGCGGGGGGCTCATTCGGTCACTTGGCGGTTGGAGCATTGTTAAGGCTATCCGAAAGGAAGGCGTAATGGAGCTATCTGATGATCGGGTTCTTGGCAGCGGTGAATTCGTTCAGAAATTGATCGATGAGTCGGATGAAAATACCCGTCGGCAATTTAAAGGTAAAGAATATATCTTAAAGGCAAAGAGATTTATTAAGGAAGAGTGTCGCAGACAGAAAATTTCATACGGAGCCATGACGGACGGCAGCCGCAACCATTCCATTACAAAAGCCCGGGCAGGCATTGCGCGGAAGCTTCTCAATGAATACGGGCTAACAAAAGCTGAAACCGCACGTCAATTAGGTGTTTCTACTTCTGCTATTTCCAAACGCTTGTCACGGCAAAAGGAAAAATCCTAATTATATAATTTCAAGAAAAATGTATGAGACCTCATATATTTTCCGCCGTCGGGCGGACCTGTGCGCTTCTGGTGCATTATGTCGGATCACTTTCGTCAGGAAAGCGATCCGTATAAAACAAATCCTGAAAATCTAGTAGATCCTGTCTAAAAAATAGGAATGAAGCCTATCTATAAAGAATAATCAGACAGGATCTACTGGATAATCAGGATATTGTTGGTCGGGGGTCGTGAAAATAAGGATGAACCTCAAAATCAAATTTCTCAAGTTGACTTAGGTTAAGCTTTCAAGTATCTTTATAATATACTGATTTCGCAGAAAGATTAGCTTTTATTGGAGTGGTGATGGACAAGATTGTTGAAGGCTTTAGAATAAAAATGAATACATTAAAAAATGATATAAATCGATTTCGCTTTTTTCTTATGGCCGGTTTTTATTGCTTGATACCGGTTTCAGCAATAATGTTATTGTATGGTTGCGGCGAGAATAAAAACATCATTCCCGCAAGCAGATTGACAAGCGGCCAGGTAACCTTGTCGTGGAACGACGTTCCGCAGGCCGTTGTTTACAACTTACATTTATCGACAACACCGGGTGTCACCGCCTTAAATGCATTTAAAATTTCGGATGTAACAAGCCCGATTACCATCACTGATTTAGAGCCCGACACCACCTATTACTTTATCGTGATTGCGGTTGATGAATCAGGGCAGGCCGAAAAATCAAAGGAGGTTGCTTACACGGTGACCCCATCTCCCGGGAATATCCATTTCAATGATTTTGTAACACCATTACCGCCGGAACAGAAGCCGGCAGCTGCAAAAGCCGTTACGGTACCTGCCGCTGTTGTCAAATCCAAAGACGCCCAGAAGCAATCGACGGCAAAACAACCAGCGCCCACTGTGGGTTACGGCAAAGTGACACTGACCTGGGATAATGTTTCGAACGCAACTTCTTACAATATCTATTGGAGTAACAAAAAAGGGGTCACCAAACATAACGGCACCAAGATATCTAATGTAAAAAATCCGCACACGGTTACAGGTTTGGAAAAAGGAAGCACCTATTACTTTGTGGTCACCGCTGTGAATGAATCCGGTGAAAGTGCAGTGTCGGAAAGTATATCGTATACTGTTGGAGAAAAATCAGGTGAAAAATGAAGCGTGAGAAGGACAGTGAAAACTGGTATCCATAGAAGCTGATAAGGCCTTCTCACCTGGTGTCCGTTATTTAATTTTGTCAAATGGAATTCTCATAAATGCAAACCGGGGGGCACAATGAAGAATAAATTGATTTATGTCACCCATTTGATCTTTGACGAACTTTAATTTGAAGCCGCCTATTTCTTTCGATGTTCCGTAAAATTGACTTTCGGTTTCAGGAAACAGTTCGACTTTTTCTTCATCATCGTTTTTGCCGAAAAGTTTATTTCCAACTCGCATTACTTCTACGAAGATCTGCTCCCTATCGCTTTTAAATTCATATTTTCCGACATATGCATCCATAACCCCCCGGTCCAGCTTGGCAAATTTTTCCCGTTGCGAATGAGGTATCAGCGCCGGCATGATATGTTGGGTCAGCATGCCAAAAGCCCGTTTCGAATACCCGGGGTTATCCAGGTGCTTGGCAGTTAAAACAATAACTGAATCCAGCTCCGGCAGCACAATAATAAACTGCCCACCGTGGCCCCAGGCCCAAAAGACATCGATAACCTGGTTATTTGTGATTGTTTTGCCGCGCCACCACCGGTACCCATAGTCATCACCCCCTGCTTTGATGTGCGCCTGTGTTGACTGGCTGACCCAGTTCTGCGAAATTATCTGCGTACCCTGCCATCGCCCCCCTTTCAGCATCATTTGGCCGATTTTGGCCATATCGCGGGGCCTCAGCTGCAGTTCAGCCCAACCGATGGTGATGCCCTGAGGATTGGCCGGCCATCTTAAGTCCGTAATTCCGAGGTGATTAAAAAGATGTTTCTTGGCAAATTCGAGAGCATTCATTCCAGCGGCCTTTTGAATAATGGCGGAAAGAAGAAATGATGCGCCGTTGCAATATTCAAACCGGGTGCCCGGCGCTTCGGCCATGGGCAGGTCGAGCATAAATTGTGTCCAATCCGCACTCCGCCTCATTTCATAGAGTCCCCTCCATCCATAGCGGCTGGAATCCCGGCACTCCAGCCCGGGCGTCATCATCAGCAAATGCTCGATGGTGATCTTTCGTTTTTCTCCATCAAAATTAGCAGGGGTTATTTCTGGGAAAAAATCAAGAATGGGTTGTTTAACGTTTTTAATGAGGCTTTTATCAATAGCAATCCCGATCAGAATTGAGATGACGCTTTTGGTATCTGACTGGAGATGATGAATATGGTTATGGTGGGTTCCATAAAAGTATTCTTCAAGAACAAGCTTGCCGTTTTTAACCAGCAATACACTGTGGATGTTTTTAACCTTATCATCTCCATTCAGAATACTTTGCATCAGTTTATTGATTTTTTCTGCCTCTATTCCTTCTTCATTGAGTGAAGATGTCTGCCAGCCATCATCGGTTTCTAGCGGAATCAGATATCGATACTCACTTTCAGTGAGTTTTGAACCTGTGGTAAACGTCTGCCATTGATTGCGTGACTGATTATTCACATTAATCCAGTTAATTCCGTCGGCAACCCGCACCCGCCAACGGTAGGCCTGCCCCTCCTCCAATACATCCGGCGGGAGCCGGACAGACAACATATCTTTGATATAACTGCTTCTAAATATATAGTTGTCCTCCATATCCATGACATCAATCCGGTAAAAAAGAGGGACTTCAGCATCCACTCCTCCCCAGGAGAAATGAGGCGACTTCATGGTGATGGTTTCCCCTTCAGCGGGCGAACATGTGCCGGTGTCCGGGATGGGAAGGTTCCTGAGATCCGACTGGATGTCCTTAGTTGAACCGCGCCGGTGGCCGCTTGTGACCGTAAAGGTATAGGTGCCTGTTTCCGGCGTGCCGGGTATGCGGATCCAGAAATCTCTAATTTGAGGATAATAGTTAAAATCATCCTTTTCAATAGATAGGCCTCCCTTTGGTCCGGTCACGGTAATCGTGTCGATCTCATCGGGCAATACGCCCTTAAACTCATTCCCGATTACAATATCGATGATTGCGTTAGAACTGCCGTCAGGCTCCCGAACGTGGGTGATCGCCCCCCGGATGAGAATATTTTTTTCTTTGTTTGCTAATTCTGCAGTTTTATTTTTAACTGACGGGTCCGTAACAGGAGTCTGGCCAGTGGCGTATCCCCAAAACCCTATTCCAACAAACAGCACTGCCAGAAATGACGTTAAAAAATATCTTTTCTTTTGGTGACGCATCGGGTTTCCTCCTTGCATCCAATTTTTGGACAGCGCTCAGTAAACGGTCAATCCGCATCGTATTGTTAAAATCCCAGGTGATCAAAGTTTTCCAGGTCTTCGGCTGTGTATGAAGCAGTTCAAGAGCCCAGTTCTCCCTAACATTGCAAAAAGTCTATATAGTAGGGTGGGCATTGCCCACCAAATATTACCGATCTCGGCTGTTAACGGTGGGCAATGCCCACCCTACATCGGCAATTTTTTTTATTTTAGCCCGCTCTCCCGCCACGCAGAGTGATACGGACAGATTATACAGGTTTTTGAATTACAAAGCACTATCAACCTGAACCCTTTTTCTAGAGGTAAAAAGAGTCGTAAGAACACCACCAAATCCCAGCACGATAACTGCGGCTTTAACGAATGATCCCAGAAACGGCACCCAGCCGATA
>Ga0316187_10004156_pt1 | contig 12532 bp, 9 predicted proteins | sample CroRivburrow1_MG_FD_204927 | JGI IMG/M metagenome (GOLD analysis project Ga0316187, IMG submission 204927) | Coastal sediment microbial communities from Maine, United States - Cross River worm burrow 1 | ecosystem: Environmental > Aquatic > Marine > Coastal > Sediment | place: USA: Maine...
TCAGCGAAGATCAGCTTCCCAAGCAGTGGTACAACATTATCCCGGATATGCCAGGTGAAATGGCTCCGGTTATCCATCCCGGCACCCTCCAGCCGGTTTCTCCCGATGACCTCCTGCCCCTCTTCCCCATGGGTCTGATTGAACAGGAAGTCTCTCAGGAGCGCTGGATCGATATTCCGGAAGAGGTCCGTGAGATATATAAGCTATGGCGTCCTGCGCCGATGTTTCGGGCACATCAGCTGGAAAAAGCTCTCGGCACCCCGGCCAAGATTTACTACAAGTATGAAGGTGTCTCGCCGGCCGGCTCTCACAAGCCGAATACTGCCGTGCCGCAGGCTTATTACAATAAGATTGCCGGCACCAAGCGAATCGCATCGGAAACCGGTGCCGGGCAGTGGGGCTCCTCTATCGCACTTGCTTGCCAGCATTTCGGCCTCGAGTGTACGGTCTACATGGTTAAAGTTTCTTACGGTCAGAAACCTTATCGTAAGAGCATGATGCAGTTGTGGGGCGCTGAAGTTTTTGCTTCACCGTCAGACAAGACCAACGCCGGTCGCGCGATTCTTGCCAATGATCCGGATAACCAGGGTTCTCTCGGTATTGCCATCAGTGAAGCTGTGGAAGACGCTGCCACCCATGAGGATACCCGTTACGCTCTGGGCAGTGTGCTCAACCATGTCTGCATGCATCAGACGATTATCGGCCTCGAAGCTAAAGAACAGCTCAAAATTGCAGGTGATTACCCTGATGTGGTCATCGGTTGCCACGGCGGCGGTTCAAACTTTGCGGGAATTGCTTTCCCTTTCATCTCCGATAAAGCCAACGGCAAGGATATCCGTCTTCTGGCCATGGAGCCGGCAAGCTGCCCGACCCTGACCAAGGGAGTGTACGCCTTTGATTATGGCGATACGGCGAAGATGGCACCGATCTCGAAAATGTATACCCTCGGCCATGACTTCATGCCTCCCGGTATCCATGCTGGCGGTCTGCGTTATCATGGAGCTTCGCCCCTGGTGTCACAACTCGTTCACGAAGGGGTCGTCGAGGCAAAAGCTGTTCCGCAGACGGCTTGTTTTGAAGCTGCCGTACTCTTCGCACGCACCGAGTCTATTATCCCGGCACCAGAGTCCTCACACGCTATCCGCGGTGCAATTGACGAGGCGTTGCAGGCCAAGGAAGAAGGTAAAGAGAAAACGATTCTCTTTAACCTCTCCGGGCATGGTCATGTCGACATGGCAGCGTACGACGCCTACTTCAGTAATCAGCTGGAAGATTACGAATATCCTGAAGCTGCCATTCAGGAGTCCCTGTCACATCTGCCTAAGGTTGGCTAGTTGATGGAAACCTACAGTGTGCCGCGGGTGAAAATCTGCGGCATTACTAATCTTGATGATGCCCGTCACGCTGCTGCATCTGGAGCGGACGCTTTAGGCTTTGTCTTCTATCCGGGCAGCCCACGGTTTGTTGACCCTGATCAGGCCCGGAGAATTATTGCCGAACTGCCTCCCCTGGTGACTGCCGTGGGGCTCTTTGTCAATGAGCCACCGGCTCGTATTCGTGAGATAGTGGAATTCTGTGGGCTAAACGCGGTACAATTGCACGGAGACGAAGAGCCGGATCAATGTTGCTATCCTCCTTGCCGGGTGATTAAGGCTTTGCGCCTGAGGGGTGATATGCAAGATAGCCAGTTTGCTGCTTACACGGTCTCGGCCCTGTTGCTCGATGCCTTTGTCCCCAGCACGTTCGGGGGCACCGGTCATCGTTGTGATTGGGTGCAAGCGGCCACCGTTGCGTCGCAGTACAGAGTTATCCTGGCCGGTGGGCTTAACCCTGAGAATGTTGCCGAGGCCGTACGCCAGGTGCGTCCTTACGGCGTTGACGTATCGAGTGGCGTTGAAGAAAAGCCCGGGCAGAAAGACCCGGAGAAAGTGGCACGGTTCATCCGTACTGCCAAGGAGGCATTTTAAGTGAGTTATCAAGAGCCTGATCCCCGTGGGCATTTCGGCCAGTTCGGCGGTCGCTATGTTGCTGAAACTCTGATGCCAGCATTGCTGGAGTTGGAGGAGAACTATAAGCAATGTCAGGTGGACCCCTCGTTTCAGGCCGAGTTTGATTCGTATCTCAAAAATTATGTCGGTCGGCCAAGTCCACTTTATTTCGCTGAGAGGCTCACCGAGCATCTCGGTGGTGCAAAGATATACCTCAAGCGTGAAGATCTAAACCATACCGGTGCCCATAAAGTTAATAATACTGTTGGTCAGATTCTTCTGGCCCGCCGTATGGGAAAACGCAAGGTGATTGCTGAAACCGGCGCCGGCCAGCATGGTGTTGCCACCGCGACGGTTGCCGCTCTCTTTGGTCTGCAATGCGATATTTTCATGGGCACCGAGGATATCAGACGTCAGTCTCTCAACGTCTTTCGCATGAAGCTGCTCGGTGCTCGCGTCCATGAGGTGACCAGCGGCACGGCTACACTTAAGGACGCAATGAACGAGGCTCTGCGCTACTGGGTGACTCATGTCCGCGACACCTTCTACGTGATCGGGACTGTCGCCGGACCGCATCCCTATCCGCAAATGGTCCGTGATTTCCAATCAGTTATCGGTCACGAATCCAAACAACAGCTTATGGAAGCCGAGGGCCTCTTGCCCGATGTGGCTGTCGCCTGCATAGGCGGCGGGTCTAATGCGATGGGCCTTTTCTATCCCTTCGTCAATGACGCGTCTGTACGCCTGATAGGAGTCGAAGCGGCCGGTCTCGGTGTGGAGACGGGGAAACATGCAGCGAGTATCTCTGCTGGCCGGGTTGGCGTTCTGCACGGCAATAAAACCTATCTTCTCCAGGATGAGGATGGCCAGATTCAACACGCCCACTCAATTTCGGCGGGGCTGGATTATCCGGGTGTCGGACCGGAGCATGCTCTTCTCAAGGACCTTGGCCGCGCTGAATATGTTTCGGTGACCGATGATGAAGCTTTGGCTGCCTTCCGTATGATTACAGAAATGGAAGGGATCATTCCGGCGCTTGAAAGTGCTCACGCAATCGCCTATCTCCTCAAACTTGCTCCCGAGCTTTCTCCCGAGAAGGTTATCCTGGTTTGTCTCTCAGGCCGTGGAGACAAGGATATACATACCGTTGCCGAAGCAATGGGTGTGGACCTCTAATTTAAGGGGCGCTGCGCAAACAGGGAATGGGAAGGAATACGCTTTCCCCTTTCGCCCTTTGTGCTGTCGTCATGCTAAATGAAATTCACTGAACTTGATCTTCCCTCTGAGTTGATGCGCGGCATTGAAAAGGTTGGCTTTGTCCACCTGACGCCGGTTCAAGAGGAGTCTATCCCGCTGGCACTGCAAGGCCGTGATGTCGCTGCACAAGCCCAGACCGGCACAGGCAAGACCGCGGCCTTCTTGATCGCTCTCTTTACTCGCCTGCAAAAAAACAAGCCGGAGTCAAAGCGTGGCCCAAGGGCTCTTATCCTGGCTCCAACCCGCGAACTGGTTGTGCAGATCTGTGCTGATGCCGAGGGCTTGGGTGACTTTTGCCCCTTCAAGGTGCAAGCGATCTTCGGCGGGGTTGATTACGAAAAACAACGCAAGGCCCTTCAGGATGGTGTCGATATCATTGTCGCCACGCCAGGTCGGTTAATCGACTATGCCAAGCAGAATGTGTTTTCCCTGAAGCATGTAGAATCATTGGTTATTGATGAAGCCGATCGTATGTTCGACATGGGTTTTATTCAAGATCTGCGTTATATCCTGCGCAAATTACCTCCTTTTGAAAAACGCCAGACGATGCTTTTCTCGGCGACTCTCTCGCCCCGTGTTATGGAACTCGCCTACGAGTTCATGAACCTTGCCGAGAAAGTGCGCATAGAACCTGAGCAGGTTACTGCCGAACTGGTCGAGCAGATCGTCTATCATGTCTCGCGGCGGGAAAAGTTCCCGCTCCTGCTTGGCCTGCTTAAAAAGGAGGAAGGGGACGTCCGGGTCCTGCTGTTTGTGAATACCAAAAGAGAGGGCGAACATCTCTCTGGGCGGTTGAAGGTCAACGACTTCAGGGTTGCGGTTCTCTCGGGTGATATCCCGCAGAAGAAACGCCTGCGCATCCTTGAGGACCTCAAGGCGGGCAAGTTGAATTTTCTGGTTGCCACTGATGTTGCCTCACGAGGTTTGCACATCGAAGGTGTGACCCATGTCATCAATTATGATCTTCCGCAGGATGCAGAAGATTATGTCCACCGTATTGGTCGCACCGCTCGAGCGGGAGCCAAAGGTAAGTCGATCAGCTTTGCCGATGAGGACCTGGCCTATTTTCTGCCAGATATAGAAGAATTTATCGGCATGAAGATACCGAGTACTGTTCCTCAAGACGAAGACCTTTGCACTGATTATAAACGCGGCCTTCCTCATAAAAAGTCACCGGTCCCTGACAAAAAAGCTGGTGGTAAGCCTCGTCCGCCAAGGCGTCGTCGTCCCGGTAGCAACCAAGGCCGAAATAGGTAGCGATGCGTGACGAGCCTTTCTCTGAAAGATCTGGGCGGCTGTAGGCGGTGCTCACGGTTGGTCGATTTTATGGCACAGCTTTCGCCATCCAAAGCACGCACGCGTGCTGATTACCATAACGGGCCAGTTAACGGGTTTGGTGATTTGCAGGCGCGTGTTTGCCTGGTTGGCCTGGCCCCGGGAGCCCACGGAGCCAACCGAACCGGGCGCCCTTTTACCGGTGACGGTGCCGGTGATTTCATGTACCCGCTACTTCATCTTGCCGGTTTCTCAAATCAGTCGGAAGTTCTCTCTGCTGATGATGGCTTGGAGTTGAATGATCTCTATATCACCAACGCCGTCAAATGTTTGCCTCCGGAGAATAAACCGAAGGCAGAAGAGTTTGCAGCCTGTCGGCCTTATCTCGAGAAGGAGTTGCAGGAGCTGAAAGCCCTGCGCGTGATTATTGCTCTTGGTCACGGTGCGCACAAGAGCTTGCTACGGCTCTTTCAGTCACAGGGCTTGATCAAGCGTCTTGCAGAAGTGCCCTTCGGGCATGGCAGTACTCACCAGCTGACCAATGGCCTCACGCTGATCGGTTGTTACCACACGAGTCGCTACAACGTTCAGACAGGTCGGATGAATAACAAAATGTTTCTTGATCTGCTTGATCAGGTCAGATTTTTGCTGGAATGAAAAAACGGTTGATATCGTCTGCTTCGTTCCGATAAGATTAATCTTTACTTCGTCACGACCTGAAGAACCCGGGTTAACACACTGGAAGACGTATAGCTCATGTCAAGGATTACCTCTACATTAAATACTTTGAAAGCACGTGGCGAGAAAGCCCTGGTTACTTTCATTACTGCCGGAGATCCGGATCTCACAACGAGCGAGCAGTTGGTGCACAGCCTTGTCGAGGCCGGCGCCGATCTGATTGAGCTCGGCTTCCCTTTCTCAGATCCTATGGCCGACGGGCCGACGATTCAGCTCTCTTCGGAGCGTGCTCTGGCCGCAGGGACGACTCTTCGCGGAGTCCTCGACCTGGTTGGCAGGGTCCGTCAGCACAGCAATGTGCCGATTGTTCTGATGGGATATTACAACCCTGTCTTCACTTATGGCCCTGCGCAGTTTGCCCGTGATGCGGCCGCTGTCGGTGTCGATGGTTTGCTTCTGGTTGATCTGCCTCCTGAAGAGGCCGAAGAGTTGCACCCGCTGCTTAGCGATGCCGGAGTAGACTTGATCACGTTATTGGCTCCGACGACCGGTGCAGAGCGGACGGCACAGCTGGCCGCTGCTAGTGAAGGTTTTCTTTATTATGTGTCGATGACCGGTGTGACCGGAAGCCAGCAGGTTGATGCCTCAGCGATTGCTTCTGCCGTAGCTGATATTAAGCAGATGAGCCCGGTGCCGGTCGCTGTTGGTTTTGGTGTCTCCACGCCGGAGGACGCCAAGTCTGTTGCTGCGATTGCCGATGCCGTTGTTGTTGGTAGCGCCCTGGTTAAATTGATTGCCGAGTTTAGTGGAACTCCTCGACTTCAGAGCGAAGTGCAGGGTTTGGTCCGACAACTCAAGGCTGCGATCTGAGAAGCACATCTCGTCCGAGGGGGAAACTCCACGGGCTGGCTCTCTTGATGTGAACTGGGCAAGGACAAACATCCCGTCTTTGCTGCGGGCTACCTTCTGATGAGGGGACAAGCATCAATTCGTTACTCGGGAGATATAACGACTAGGGAATCGCTCAGGACTCTTGGCAAATCGGCGGCGGCACTGGCGGCTGCGTTTTTCGAGACCTCTTTCCCTGGCTGATTAAAGCCTCTGGCGCATCAGACCGGTCGTCTGACACCGGGAATACTGATTAAAGAACTTGATAAGCTGGACAAATCGGAAGTACCGGTCAAAATATTTCATATGAAGCCGCAGTATCTTGGATAAGTCAGTGCGGAACTGGCATCGTGTCAGAGACACTGCCGGATATTGGATGGCAACGAACGGTTCGTTTTCTAAATAGAGAATCGTCTGAATCGCGAGGTAAATAATGGCCTGGTTTAAAAAGTCAAAGGCGCCTATTGCGCACGTTGAAAGTAAGAAAGTAAAGATGCCCGAGGGTCTCTGGACGAAGTGCAAAAATTGCGAAGAGATCATCTACTCAAAGGAGATCGAGCGTAATTTAAATGTTTGCCCCAAGTGTGATTATCACTTCCGCATCAGCGCCCGTGAGAGGATCGAACTGGTGATTGATGAGGGGACCTTCAACGAAACTGACCCCGATATGGCCTCGGTGGATTTCCTGAAGTTTAAGGACTCCAAAAAGTACGTAGACCGTATCAAGGCTGCTGTCGCCAAGAATGGTGGCGGTGACGCCGTTGTGACCGGTTCCGGCCTGATGAACGGGCAGGAAGTGGTCGTTGCGGTTTTTGATTTCGCTTTTCTCGGCGGTAGTATGGGTTCTGTTGTCGGCGAGAAAATCACCCGAGCGATCGAACTTGGCCTTGAGAAAAAGGCGCCGGTCATGGTTTTCTCCTCCTCAGGTGGGGCCCGTATGCAGGAGAGTATTCTCTCGCTGATGCAGATGGCTAAAACGAGTGCTGCACTTGCCAAACTCAAGAAGGCCGGGATACCTTTTATCTCCGTTCTGACTGATCCGACCACGGGTGGTGTTACTGCCAGCTTTGCCATGCTTGGAGACCTCAATGTTGCCGAGCCGAAAGCCTTGATCGGTTTTGCCGGACCCCGCGTCATTGAGCAGACAATTCGCCAGCAACTCCCGGAAGGTTTTCAGCGCTCTGAATATCTCCTCGACCACGGCATGGTTGACATGATCGTTTCCCGCCAGGAAATGAAAGCGCGGTTGTCGCAGGCTTTACGCATCTTTACCCAGCAGGCTTCTGCTTCCTAGAATCCTGTCGATTTCTTCATACAGTGCCTTGAGCCCACAGGATTGCGCTAGTGGATTTCACTTCCAGCCTCGACTATCTCTATGGGCTGCAACGTTTTGGCGTTAAGCTCGGCCTGGGAAATATGCGGGCTTTAAAGGCCCGCTTGCCTCAACTTCGGGAACCTTTACCCTGCATTCATGTGGCCGGGACCAACGGCAAAGGTTCTGTCAGTGTCCTGCTGGCGGAGATACTCAAGCAAGCAGGGCTGCATGTAGGGCTGTATACCTCACCACACCTGAACTGTTTCACCGAACGAATCCGTATTGATGGCGTAGCGGTAACCCGCGATGATATTGGTGCTCTCACTGAAATCATTCGCCTGAATTCAGAAGACATCCCTTTAACATTTTTTGAAGCGACAACGGCGGTGGCTCTTCTGGCTTTTTGTGAGGCCGGTGTCGATATTGCTGTTATCGAAACCGGTCTTGGCGGTCGTCTGGATGCGACTAATATCGTTGATCCACAACTTTGTATGATTACTCCTGTCAGCGTTGACCACAGTGAACATCTGGGCTCAACGCTCGCTGAAATTGCAGCGGAAAAGGCCGGCATCATCAAGCCCGGTGTGCCTGTCGTCGTCGGTGTGCAGGATCCCGTCGCCGAGGAGGTCCTTCTCTCTGTTGCTGCTGCTTGTGAAGCTCAGGTTCTCCTGTCTGGCCGTGATTTTTCCTGGCGGGGTGATCACGATAACTTGACGGTTGTTGTTGGTTCTGATCGTTTGCATGATTTAACCTGTGCTCTTGCAGGCACCCACCAGTTGGATAACTTTGCCCAGGCTGTTGCTGGGGCAATACAGTTACGTAAACAAGGCTTCAAGATCCCCGATGCTGCCATTGCCGGCGCCGGGAAGAATGTCTTCTGGCCGGGACGCCTGGAATGGTGTCGTGATTCTCGGGTCCTTCTTGATGTCGCTCATAATGCTGCTGGAATAGCTTGTCTCGCTGATTATCTTGAAATGCAGAAGGTCACGCGTATTCATCTGGTCAGTGGCTTGAGTGGTGAGCGTAGCCCAGCAGAAGTACTCATGCCACTGGTAAAATATGTCGTGGCAGTATATGCTGTACCGGTTTCTTATGGGCAGTCGGTGCCGACCTGTGAGATGGTCGCCTGGGCTGAAAATCAAGGACTGCCAGTTTATGAATATGCTGTGGCTGGTGATGGTTTAGTCGCTGCTTGCGAGGGTCTTGGCCGCGACGAACATGTGGTTGTGTGCGGATCTCTTTATCTGGTGGCAGAGTTAAGGCAGGGAGTCTTGGATTCGCACTCTACAATGGAGTTTGTTCCAGAGACTCTTTAATCCTATTTTATGACGGGTCATTCAATGCAACGTTTATCTCTGCGAGCAATCTTTTGCGTATTGCTCTTAGCTGAGCTCTTGTTGCCAGTTCATGTGGTTAATAAAGCTTTTGCTCAGCCTGGAATCACGGTCGGTTTCGCTGTCGATGGATCAGGGCTCGTAATCTCCTCTGAACTGGGTGAAGAGGTTGGTCTCTATCTCAAAGATCGGCTATTAACTCCGGTTGATGTCCGCAGTTTTACCTCGGAAGACTTCCTTTATAATGGGCTGGTTCGTGATCGCGAAGTAGATTTCGCCTGGTTAAGTAAAGCTTATCTGGGCAGGGTTCCAGAAGGGGCGATCTTTCCGTTGACCGAAAACCTTGACCACTTCCCCGGCCTCTTTAAGGGGAGTCTTGTTGCTCGGCAGGGACAGCAGACCGCTCTTCTGCAGCAGGTGAGTAACGTTTTTCTGAGTATGCACGAGAGCCCTGAAGGGCGTGCTTTGTTGCAGAAGCTTGAGATCAGTCGTTTTGTCTCACCCTCGCATTGGCAAACTCCTGAGGGGGTAGGTGCCGCACAAGTTCCATCTGATCCCACACCTTCTCCACTAGATAAAGATTCTCTGAAAATCTTCGTTCAAGGGGAAACTCCGAGCTCAAAACTCACGTCCGAACCCTTTGCTGAAGATGAATCGAAGGTCGAGGACAAAACACCTGAAAAAATAGAATCTTCTGGTTCAAAACGTGAGTCCACTTCACTTGATGATGAAGAACCTCTGGTTGACGAGGCCCTCCCGAAAATATCTGAGGGTGGGCCAACCCCGGTTCTGACAACGCTTGCCGATTCTTCTGTGGCGGAGATCGCTGATGTTAGTCCACAAGTAAAAGCCGACTCTCAAGATGAACCCGTTTTTGAAACGCCGTCTGGCTCTGTTGATAGCTCTTTCCCTGTGTCCGACGATGATAATGACAAAACGGAAACCGCGACTGAGCCAGCGTTAGAAGCTGACCAGGAGTCTCCGATTGCCCTGGTTGCGGATTCTTTGACCTATGATTCTGTTGAAGACAGTTATGAGGCAAAAGGTGATGTTGTCCTCCGACAGGACGAGGTCGAATTAAAATCTGAATATCTGCTCTGGCAAGCAGCGACACAGGATGCTTCTGCAGAAGGGGATGTTGCACTCGAAGATATAGATACCAAGCTCTTAGGCTCAAGCATTCAATACAATATGGCGACAAGGCAAGGTCACGTTCGTGACGGCCGGCTGTTTGTCCGCGAAGGTAATTTCCATTTATCGGGCCAGCAGATCGAAAAGGAAGGCCAGTTCGAATATTCAGTTAAAGAAGGTAGCTTTACCACCTGTGATGGCGAGATTCCCGATTGGAAATTTTCCGCCGATGAAGTGGATATTACGGTAGGAGGTTATGCGCGGGCGAAGCATGTCTGGTTTCATGTCAAGGACGTCCCGGTTCTCTATGTTCCTTACTTGACCTTCCCTGTTAAAGCCGACCGTGAATCTGGATTTCTTACGCCTTCGTTCGGTTATTCAAACAACAAGGGGACACTTGCGTCCCTGGCCTGGTACCAGGTTATAGACCGTCACATGGATGCCACAATCTATCTTGATTACCTCTCGGAAATAGGGCTAGGTAAGGGGCTTGAGTATCGCTATGCCCTGTCGGGAAACAATAACGGTCAGGCTCTTTATTATCATGTTACCGGAACCGGTGAAATAGAAGAACTGGACCAGAAGGAAGACTTTCCCGACCTTGATTACTACAGGTGGAAACATAGCGGCAATTTCCCTGGTGGTTGGCGTTTTCTTGCTGATGTTGAATATACTGATGAAAAACTCTTCTTTGAAGAGTTTGGAGAGTTCGCAGCGGATTATAACCGTGATAAGACGGTTTCTACTTTGATGCTTCGTCGTAATTGGAAAAAGCTTAATGTTAATGGTTTTGCACGCTACATCAAGGACCTGGAATCAGACAACGACGCCACCCTGCAAACCCTTCCGGAACTGGGGCTTGGTTTGCCCCGTTATCGTCTTGGTGACACTGCTTTTTATGCGGGTCTTGAAAGCTATGCTACCCGCTTTTGGCGCGATGAAGGTGAAAGGGGCGAGAGGCTTTACTTGAGGCCATCGCTTTCAGCGGTATTCAAGCCAGGTTCGTGGCTTGAAGTCACTCCGGAAGTTGCCTTCTACGAACGGCTTTACAGCACCGATGTTACTGAAACTGACAAGTTTATTCCTGAAGTCTCTCTTGCTCTATCCTCCCGCCTGGTCAAGAGCTTTGATGTCAACCTGTTGGGGTCTGATCGCATCCAGCACAGCATCGAACCAACCGTGACTTACACTTATGTCCCGGATGAAGAGCAGGGTGGCTTACCTCTCTTTGATCTACGTGATCGGGTTGCCTCTCGGAACGATGTTACTTACGCACTGGTCAATCGTCTTACAGCACGTAGCCAAGCGGCGGATGGCTCAAGCTTGTACCGTGATCTATTCTATTTGCGTTTATCTCAGAGCTACAATATAGATGAACCTCAAGCTTATATCGAAGACGGTCTATCTGATAGTCTCGTGGAAAATCGCCCATTCTCTGACCTGCGCGTGGAGATGGATTTTACGCCGGTTAAGAATTTTTCCCTTAATGCTGAAAGTATAATCCCCGTCTATGGTGATTCAGGATTTAATACTCTGAGTGCTGGTTCGACTCTCAGGGATGATACGGGGAATGCTATCAGAGCTAGTTATACCTACAAAGATGCAGATTTTGCCGGAGTTGCTACGGACTACGTGGAGTTCCAGCTGGACACCTCAATTCTGCAACCGCTTTACGTCAGATTCAAGGAAAGATACGATTTTCAGGAAAATCGTGCTCTTGAAGACTTTGTTGGTTTCGAGTACCGATCGAAATGTTGGAGCATCATACTGTCCTACAAAACTCGATATCTGGAAGACGAGGATAATGATCACGAGATAGGGTTTACTTTCGTTTTGGCTGGTCTTGGCCCTCCTATGGGTTTTGCCGAGGGTGTCGATAAGGATATTGAATAAGCTGTTGATCGTTTGACAAATGTTAGAAATTTGTTATCTTCATCAGAGTTTGCCAACCATCCGATGGGGCTCGTTGTGAGCCGGGTTGGGCGGTGATAATGATCCGGAGGGGAGGTGTTGTAAGGAGGGACTGCAGGATGTTATGCCCACATCGGGTTCTTTTTTTATTTTATTTTGGAGGGAAATGTAATGAAACGTTATCTGTCAATGCTCGTCCTTTTGGCTGTCGTCAGCACGATCGCTTTTGCACCGGCGACTGCTCTTGCCGCTAATGACCCTGCTGCAAACCAGGTTGTTGAAACCATTCATCTTAATCAGGCGACAGCAGAACAACTGCAATCGCTTCCGGGCGTTGGTCCGGCACTTTCTGAGCGTATCGTTGATTACCGCACCGAGCATGGGCCCTTCAGTTCCGTGGACCAGTTGACTTCGGTGAAGGGTGTAGGCGAGGCCAAACTGGCGAAGTTCAAGAAGCAACTGACAGTCGACTAGGTCAGTTGAAATTGTTACCAAAGGCCTGCCTTCCGGCAGGCCTTTTCTTATTGTGCTGATATTTGTGAACCTCCGATAGCAACGCAATGTTAATTGCCTACATGAGCCTGTGTGTGAAAAACCTTGATTTTTAATATGATTTGATGGAACAATCCAACTGATAACTGTTTCGATTCTGTTAACTGTGCATCAGTATTAGGGGTTTATTATGGCAGGAAGCCCTGCTAAAGCTTCGCACCCCGATGGGGGGCGTCTTCACTTCTGGCCGTTGGCGTTGGTAG
>Ga0316187_10004157_pt1 | contig 12528 bp, 11 predicted proteins | sample CroRivburrow1_MG_FD_204927 | JGI IMG/M metagenome (GOLD analysis project Ga0316187, IMG submission 204927) | Coastal sediment microbial communities from Maine, United States - Cross River worm burrow 1 | ecosystem: Environmental > Aquatic > Marine > Coastal > Sediment | place: USA: Maine...
GTTACTGCGGCACCGGTCCTTCAACGATGATGCGATGCATGACGCGGCGATAGCCGTGATAGTCGTTCAAGGCATAATGCTGCGTACAGCGATTGTCCCACATCGCCAACGTATTCGCCTGCCAGCGCAGGCGAATACTGTACTCGGGTCGCGAAACCTGGTGATACAGATACTCCAGTAACGGCAAACTCTCGGCGCGCGTCATACCTTCGAAGTTGAGCGTATGAATACCATTTACGTAAACCGCCCTGCGCCCGGATTCCTCGTGCCGGCGGATCACCGGATGAATCGCAAACTGGTCACTTTTGGCGCTGTTCCTGCTCTTCACCTGCTGGTAGATAGCTTCATCGCGGGGCACCACGCTGGCGGAATTGATCGCCCGCAGCGACTCCAGGGTGGACTTCAGTCCCGCGGAAAGGTCGTCGTAGATCGCATACATATCGGCGAACAACGTGTCTCCACCGCGGGGCGGCACCTCGCGCGCGTAGAGCATGGTAATCTTTGGCGGACGCTCGGTGTAAGCCGAATCCGAGTGCCAGAAATTGCCGAAACCCTCGGTTTCGGTTTCAGTCTTGATGATCTCGGTGATGTAGGGGAAACCATCCATCCCCGCGGCGAACAGATAATCCTTTAACCGACCGAAACGCGCGGCAAAGTCATTGTATTGTTGCGCCGTGAGATGCTGGTCGCGAAACCACAGAACCTGGTAATCGAGAAAGGCCTGGCTGAGCTGCGCAAAGCTATCATCGCCGAGACTCGCGGACAGATCGAGACCACGAATTTCGGCGCCAATAACACTGGATTGAGGGATGATTTCCACGCTATCGAGATACCTGCAATGATTTTTTTGGCACGCAAAGCGCGCAAAATCATCGTATCATTGCGCCGATTTAGTGTCACTCGATAGACAGGCTCCAGGCGATGACGGCTACAGCACCCAAAATTCCCGAAACCAGCGACGTGGTAATCGTCGGTGGCGGCATTGCCGGTATCACCGCTGCCTGGTTTCTGAACAAGGCCGGAGTGGCGGTCACCGTCTGCGAAAAAGGCAGCATCGCCGGCGAACAGTCGAGTCGCAACTGGGGCTGGATACGCCAGCAGGGGCGCGACCGGTCCGAATTGCCCATCGTCATGGAAAGCATGCGCCTGTGGCAGGAAATCGCCGATGAGCTCGACGGAGACATCGGTTATCGGCGTGAAGGCAGTTTGTATCTGTGCGAGAACGATGCCGAAATGGCAAACCATGATCGTTTCATGGCGTTTGCGCCAGCCTATGGCCTCGACACGGCACGACTCAACCGCAAGCAACTCGAATCCTTGATGCCAGGCTGTCCCAGCCGTTGGCAAAGCGCGCTATATACGCCAGACGACGGTCGCGCCGAGCCCTCGCTTGCCGTGCCAGCCATGGCGCGCACCCTGGTCGGGCGTGGTGTGCGCATCATCGAAAACTGCGCGGTACAGCAAATACTGGCGCAGAATCAACGGGTAACCGGAGTACTCAGCGAACACGGGGAAATTCGCGCAAGCTCGGTTCTGTGTGCCGGCGGCGCCTGGTCAACCTTTTTACTCAAGTCCTGTGGCATACGTCTGCCGCAACTGACGGTCAAAGCGAGCGTCGTGCGTACCGCGCCCGCACCCTTGTTATTCAACGGCAATGCTTCGGGCAGCAAGGTCTCGTTCCGACGGCGCCTCGATGGAGGTTATAGCGTGGCGTCGTCCGACTACCTGGAAATTTTTCCATCCCTGGCTCACCTCCAGTTCATGCCGGATTTCCTGCCACTGATGAAGACCTCGTGGCGCAAGTTTCGCTTTCGCATTCCGGAACTGACGGTGGACGGCAATTTTACGCGCCAGCGCACCCTCAACCCGATCCCAAGTGCGAAAACCATCGCGCGCATCAAGTCCCGGCTTGCCGATCGCGTACCCGCCCTGGCCGGCATCGAGCTGGTTGAAGCATGGTCGGGAATGATCGACGCGCTGCCCGATGTAGTGCCGGTGCTCGACCAGGCAGCGCCCATCGACGGCCTGTGGATCTCGACTGGATTCAGTGGTCACGGATTCGGTATCGGCCCGGGTGCCGGCAAGCTCATGGCTAACCTGATACAGGGCAACGAGGTCGACTACAATTTATCCCGCTTTCGACTGGCGCGTTTCAGTGACGGTAGCAAACTGGAACTCGGCCCCTCAATCTAGGTGCGGCCTGCTCGGCAGCCAACCCAAACGTCATGTGCAGCGATCCGGGACTGACAATAGCAGGGCAAACCTACTACACTGCTACGAGTCGACTCGATTGCGCGAGCCGCGTGGATAAAAACTAATGAAGCTGGCCTATAAAGCTGCGCTGTTTTCTGCCCTGCTCTACCCCGGCAGTGGCCATCTATTGCTGAAGCATTACCCGATGGGAATCTTGCTGGCCTGCACCGCGACCGGCTGCCTGGGTGCCTTGCTGTTAAGGGCCCTTGCCATTGCGGGAACGATTAGCGACAGGATATTGAGCGGTGAAATTCCACTGGATATCCTGCGCATCAACAGCGAGATAGCCACGCAGACTGCCGCCAGTGGCTCGACCACCGCGACGATCGCCACCTGGCTGCTAGTGGTTAGCTGGCTGGCCGGTACAGCAGATGCATTTCGACTCGGCCGATTGCGCGACCAGGCCGCCAATGCTGCTGATCCGAAGTAGGCAAGCGCGTGCATGGTTCGATATCATTAGCCAAAGCAAACAGACCCCGGAGCACTCTTGAGTAAACAGCTAATCACCTGGATCCTGGCATGCAGTGTCTACCTCACCCTGGCGACCGCCCTGGCACAAAGCCCCGCAGCAGTAGAGCCAGATACTGCAGTCGCTGACGCAACGGCGCAGACGATCGATTCACAACAGGCCCAGAACATCCGCAAGCTGCTCACCATCAGGCAGGCGCTTGAAGAGAAACGCGCGCGGGTGCGTGAATTACTGGGGCAGCTCGGTAACGCAGACGAAGTCGATATGGAAAAGATCCGTGAGCAGATCGCTGCATTACGCGAAACCATCGACGCTTTGACGCGTTCCTTCGAAAGCATTGCCGTCAGTGGCGCCAACCTGCACAGCCTGCAGGACGAGTCGAAGCCAGAACTGAGCTGGCACGACGAGCTCATGCAAATCGCACGACCGGTGTTAAACAGTCTGAAAGAAGCGACCGAAAAGCCGCGTCGTATCGAAGAATTACGGCGCGAAATCGATCTTTACCAACGGCAATCCGGGGTGGCCCGCAAGGCGATCGAGTCGATATCACAGTTCGATGGTGAAAATTTACCGCCCGAAGTCGCCGAGGGTCTGGCCGAAATAGCGGCAACCTGGAAAGAGCGTGACCGGGATATCACGCGTTCGCTCGAACTCGCCGGCGCTAATCTGCAAAGTCTCGAAGCCGAGGAAGTCGATCTGCTGTCAACCTTTGGCGGAATCGCCCGCGAGTTTATTCTCGGCCGCGGGCTCACTTTATTGATTGCGCTGCTAACCGGCATCGGCGTCTGGCTTGCGCTGCGCGCTCTGCGCCAGCTGGTGCGCGCGAGTCGCTCAACCAGGAAAGACTCCGAACAGGCCGCAAGAATTCGGCTGCTGTTTTATGGCTTTCACCTGCTTACCATCCTGTTGGTATCCCTGGCGGTGCTGTCGGTCTTCTATGTGCGCGGCGATCTGCTGCTGCTGTCGCTGGCAATCATTGTGCTGGTCATGCTCGCCCTGGGCGCCTGGCGCTTCCTGCCGCGCTATGTGCAGGAAGGTCGCCTGCTGCTGAATGTTGGCGCGGCACGTGAGGGTGAGCGCGTCATTTATCGGGGATTACCATTTCGCATTACCGCGCTGAACCTGTATTCGGAATTGCGCAATCCGGAACTCGAAGGCGTTATCCGTCTGCCGCTGTCGGCACTTGCACAACTGATTTCACGCCCGCGCGGCAATGATGCCTGGTTTCCGTGCCGTGCAGGAGATTACCTGCTGCTCGCCGACGGTAGCTTCGCCCTGGTGTTGCAGCAAAGTATCGAATGGGTGCGCCTCAAGGTTATGGGCAGCATCGTGCAAGTCGCCAGCGACGAATTTTTGCGCCAGAACCCCCGCAATCTGTCCATGGATGGCTTTGGTGTGGCGGTAACCTTCGGCATCGATTATCAGCATCAGTCGATTGCTCTGCAGGAGGTACCACGACGGCTGCACGACGGCATTACCGAGGCCTTTGCTGCAGCCGGGTACGGTGACGACCTGAAAGACTTGCTGGTGGAATTCAAGGCAGCCAGCGCAAGTTCCCTCGATTACCTGATTTTCGCCACTTTGGACGGCAACAGGGCCGCGTCCTATTTTGCTATCGGACGTCTGATCCAGCAAAGCTGCGTCGACATCTGCAATCGCGAGGGCTGGGTCATTCCGTTCAGCCAGGTTACCATTCATCAGGCGCAGGATCGGCCGCTACCGGCATTGCCGGAGGAGCCCACGACAACCGCCCCGTAACCGCGCACAAGCTGCATGCGGCTGATTCATAAGGAGAAACTATTTCACTGCGGGCAGGCGTTATCCTGTAAGCTGTGAGCAGTTCGTCTGGCACCCGGGCAGACAGGTATTCAAGCCGGGCACCCCAACCACGTCAACTGTGATCAGGCCAGCTTTTTGTGGCTGATCGCATACGCTACAACCGAGTACAGGAACCATGAGTGACATCAGTGACATCAAGATCATCGGTATCGATAAAGACCGTCCGCCACGGATTCGCAAAGAAGCTTACATCGATCTGTTCTTCCGCCTTTCACAAAAATGTTCGGTAGACTGGTGCGAAGACTTCAATGCTCTGGGTCGCAAGATTGACCCGTCGCCGAAAATCGACAAGAACAAGGGTGAGTGCATCGAAACCTACGTCAAGAACATGACCCTGATTGCACAGCACCTCGCCGACGTCAAGGCGCTGCTGCGTGATTGTAATGAAAAGCACCAGGCAAAGATCGATGAGAAAGCGCGCGTGCTGGCCGCCAGCAACGCCAGCCTCCAGGGGGGCCAGGAAGGCGAGCAGTACAAGTTGAATCAGATTATCGAGAGCCTCAATTTCGACGATTAAGCTGCAGCCTGCAACCCGTTGCAGTATCCAGGTGCCTGGACGCGCGACTTGAGGTAATCTTCAGACTACCCGAAAGCCATCGCCTGGCCGGCTTTCGGCCTGAACACCGATACCTGGAGACATCGATGCCACACGACGCTTTGCCAAAGATAAAGGCATTCAAGGTGCGCGCGCTGCGCGTGCCGATGACCGAGGCACACAAGACTGCGAGCGGCGAGATCACCGAATCGCCACTGGTACTGCTGGATATACTCACCGACAACGGCATCAGCGGTCACAGCATGGTGTTCACCTACACGCCACTGGCACTTGAACCAACCGCACAACTAATCCGAAATTTCGAGGAACTGCTGGTCGGCGACCCGCTGGCGCCCGCAGCGATCGAGCAGAAACTGGCCCAGCGTTTTCGTCTTCTAGGTCCGCAAGGTCTGGTCGGCATAGCACTGGCCGCAATCGACATGGCACTGTGGGATGCGCTGGCGCGCTTGCACGAGGTGTCGCTGTTGCAATTGCTGGGCGCTGGCGAGCGGCCCGTGCGCGCCTACGGTGCAGTCGGTTACGACGGCGTCGATGGCAGCGCCAGGGTCGCCGAGCGCTGGGCCAAGCGCGGCTTCCAGGGCATCAAGGCGAAAATCGGCTATGCCACGGTGCAGCAGGATGTCGCCGTTATCCGCGCGATGCGCGCTGCCTGTGGTGACGACATGGCCATCATGGTGGACTATAACCAGAGCCTGACTCCAACGGACGCTATCGAGCGCATGCGCGTACTCGACGAGGAGGGATTGACCTGGGTCGAGGAACCAACGCTGGCGCACGACTACGTGGGTCATGCCCGCATTGCCAGCGCGAGTAAAACGCCCATTCAATGCGGCGAGAACTGGTGGGGAACCCTCGATCTGCAGCACGCCATCGCGGCCGGCGCCTCGGACTTTTTAATGCCGGACGTGATGAAGATCGGCGGCGTCAGCGGCTGGCAACGCACAGCCGCGCTGGCGCAGGTGCACGGGCTGCGAGTATCCAGTCACCTGTGGCCGGAGATCAGCGCGCAGCTGTTGTGCTGCACCCCGACCGCACACTGGCTGGAATACGCCGACTGGTGGAACCCAGTGCTGGCCGAACCCATCCGCATCGACAACGGCATGGCCATGATCGACGGCGCACTCGGCAGTGGCGTAACCTGGAACGAAGACGCGGTACACAAGTACTCCGTTTAGCCGCCAGGCAAGCCGACGGCTCAGTTGTCGACAGCCTCGGCAATGATGAACAGCACAGCATAATCCTGCCTGGAGCAACTCTCGACCGGCGGCATCGGCCCGCCCGGGGTGACTGGAAAATCGCTAAGACGCGCACTCGCCGGTGAACAGGCACTGAGATCAGCCCCGACTGCGGGAGTGTAGCGCGCAGAACGGCACGGCAGGTGAGTCACATCATAAAGGGTCGCGCCGTTACCGAGTTCCCAGCGTTGCTCACCCCGCTCATCCAGGGGATGAATGGTAAGCATCGCCACGGCTTCACGATCGCCGGTGACAATATACTTGCCGGGCGGCACCGGGAATTCCGGCTTCTCCATGATCAAACCATTTTCGTCCAGCCACCAATCCGTACCGTCAAATTTCCAGCTCGCCGGAGCAACGCCACCCGAGATCACCAGCTGCTGCTCAAAGTTGTTGAGCCACACGCCACGCGGACCCGGATCCTTGCGCCACAGGCCCCAGGTCTGCGCGCCGCTGCCGGAACTGGCGGCGGGGTCACCCAGGGCCGCAATGAACTGGGTGCGCACCGACCTGAAGGTCGTCTCACCAGCGCCACTAGCCGAGACGATTTGGGCTGGTTGCAACAGCATCAACAAAACCACCCCGACCAATTGAAAAGGCCGTATGGACCACTGTTTCGAGACCTTATCCCGGGATACTGATTTATCGATATAGCTTTTACGTTCCAACATCACTTTGCCTATTTGTTTCCGTCAACCGGTCGCCGCCTGCAGCAATCTAACAGTAATTACGTTCAAATTTTGCGGTCAGATCATTAGTTGATCAACCAACATAAACTTTTTCAGCAACCTGTCCAGTCATCTACCTGGTTTCAGGCCATAATAATGGCGGCGTCTACAGGTTTGGTTTAATTCGATACCGTCAGCGATGACGATGCGGCGTCGCAGGAAGCTATCCACTTATCGAGTAGCGGCGACAGTTTCGATCGAGCTCGACAATTTCACCTGCACAGCCCGAAAAAATTGGCTCCCGATCCTAAATCCGCTTTCAATGATCTGGATCAACAACCCGGGAAGCGAACCGCAATAGCCTGCCGCGCTAATAAACTTAATCAGAGGCTTCGCCAGGGGAGAAAAAAATGGAAACTGCTATTACCACAATACCGGGTATCGGCCCGAGTACAGCAAAGATCCTGATGGAACACGGCTTCAAGTCTCTGCCCGAGATCGCAGCTGCCACAATCGCACAGGTTGCCGCCGTTCCCGGATTCAGCACGATACGCGCGGGCCGTATAATCAAAGCCGCTAACAATCTGCTCTCTGCCCAGGCAGATGGCGATGCCCCGGCAGCGCAAACAACGACCAGCCCACCACCTCGAACTATCCCAAAACCAACTTCCGGCAGCTTAGCCGCTAATGAAACGAAGGTGAAGACAATGAACAAAAATACCCAGCAAGAACAGGATAAATTGAAAAAAGCCAAAGCGAAAAAGGCTGCTGAGAAGAAAGCGAAGGCAAAGAAGATAGCCGCGAAAAAGGCTGCCGAGAAGAAAGCGAAGGCGAAGAAGATAGCCGCGAAAAAGGCTGCCGAGAAGAAAGCGAAGGCAAAGAAGATAGCCGCGAAAAAGGCCGCTGAGAAGAAAGCCAGGGCGAAGAAGGTAGCCGCGAAAAAGGCCGCTGAGAAGAAAGCGAAAGCGAAAAAAGCAAAAGCGAAGGCGAAAAAAGCCGCGGAGAAAAAGGCAAGGGCAAAGAAAGCAGCCGCAAAGAAAACCGGGGCCAAAAAAGGTAAGGGTAAACCTTGAGGTCAACCAGCGTTTTCAAGTGATCCCGAACTTCCTGACCCGGCGCAGGCTTCTAAATGCAGTGTAGCGGGTCCCAGCCGAAGATCGGTTCAAGGTAGCTCGCACAGGCGAACAGGTCGAGTTCACCGTGCGGCTTGCCGACGAGTTGCAGGCCGACCGGCAAGCCCGCTTCGGTCTTGCCGCAGGGCAAGGTAATCACCGGCAGGGTGGTGGTCGTTATCGCACAGCAAATCGCCAGCCAACGGTAGTACTCGGAATAGTCAAGGCCGTCCGCATAACCGGGGTAGCGCTCCTCCACCGGAAAAGCCGGAATGATCGCCGCCGGACAAATCAGCAGATCGTAATCCTGCATGAAGCTCGACGCGTTGACGAACACCTGCCCTTGCGCGTCCAGCGAACGGCGGATCTCATCGGCATCCATGCGCAGTCCACGCTCGATGTTCCAGACTACTTCCGGCTTGTAAATATCACGCGTATCAGCGAGGTCGGCACCAAGGGACTGCGCGTAGTCGAGCGCGCGCGGCACGTCGAAAGCGGCGTCCATCATGCTCAAATCGGGATGGGCCCGCTCGATTGCGATATTATCGCGCTCAAGTAATGCGAGCGCCCGCTCACAAACATCACTCACTTCTCTGGAAGTCCGGGTCACCCCCAGATCAAGGCTAAAGGCCACTCGCAGAGGTTTGCGCGGTTCGGCCGCGGCACGCCGAAACTCATCGATGCAATGCGGCTTCGATAGTCCTGAGCGATCGCTCGGACCTGCCAGTGCATCGGTGAATAACGCCAGGTCGCTGACATCGCGCGCCATCGGCCCGGTCTGCGCATAGACATCGAACGGATTCAATCCCGGGGTTTTCGTCACCAGTCCAGGTGAAGGCCGCAGGCTGGTGACGCCGCAAAAGCTCGCCGGGGTGCGCAACGAACCACCGAGATCCGAGCCCTGCGCGAGCCAGGCCGTACCGCTGGCGAGTGCCGCTGCAGCGCCACCCGAGGAACCACCCGCACTGCGCGTTGTATCGTAAGGGTTGCGGGTCGCGCCAAACACGTCATTGAAAGTATTACCACCCGTACCAAATTCCGGCGTATTCGACTTGGCATAAATCACCGCACCGTTGGCCTCGAGCCGCAGCACGAAGAGATCCGATTTATCGGCCACGAAATCCCGGTAAAGCAGTGAGCCCTGGGTGGTTTTGACCCCGGCAACGTCGGACAGGTCCTTGATCGCGACCGGAATGCCCGCCAGTAACGAATCCCTGAATTTATCCTGCTGTGCATGGGCACGCGCACGTTCCATGCAAAGCGTCGGCAAGGCATTGATTTCCGGCTCAATCACATCGATACGCGCGGCAAGCGCATCGAGTGTATCCTCGACGCAGATCTCACCGGCCTGCAATAGCGCCACGATGTCGCAGGCGCTTTTACGAATCAATTCATCCATAGCGCGCACGCAGGCTATTTTTCTGCACCTTGCCCATCGCATTGCGCGGCAGTTCATCGACCACGAAGATCTTGCGCGGCAGTTTGAATTTCGCCAGCGACGCTTCGAGCGCATGGACCATTTGCTCGGGATCGAGTTCAGCCCCGGCGAGCGGCACCACCGCGGCGGCAACGGCCTCCCCAAGATCCGCATGCGCGACACCGAATACGGCGGATTCGAGCACGCCGTCCAGCAGGTCGATTTCAGTTTCGATCTGCTTCGGGTAGATGTTGTAACCACCCGAGATGATCAGGTCTTTTTCGCGACCGACGATATGTACATATCCGTCGGCATCAATTTTGCCCAGGTCGCCCGTGATGAAAAATCCGTTAGCGCGCAACTCGAGCTCGGTTTTCTCGGGTTTGCGCCAGTAGCCGAGAAATACGTTGGGCCCACGCACTTCGATCATGCCGGTTTCACCGGCCGAGACTTCATCAGCGGTTTGCGGATTGGTGATCTTGAGGTCAACGCCGGGTAACGGAAAACCGACACTACCGATGCGGCGCTCGCCGTCATAGGGATTTGACGTATTCATGTTGGTCTCGGTCATGCCGTAACGCTCGAGGATGCGTTGCCCGGTGCGCTCCTCGAACTGTACATGAGTCTCGGGCAGCATCGGTGCGCTGCCGGAGATGAACAGACGCATATGCGCCACCAGGTCACGATTGAAGCGCGCGTCGGCTAGCAGGCGCGTATAAAATGTCGGCACCCCCATCAAACTGGTCGCACGGGGCAGCTGTGCGAGCATCTGCTCGACGTCGAAACGCGCCAGGAAGATCATCGAGCCGCCGACCGCGAGGATGATATTGGTCGCGACGAACAGACCGTGGGTGTGGAAGATCGGCAATGCGTGCAACAGCACATCATCGCTACTGAACTGCCAGTAGTCGACCAGCGTCAGTGCATTCGATAGCAGGTTGTCGTGACTCAACATCGCGCCCTTGGACAAGCCGGTGGTCCCCGAGGTATAGAGGATCGCGGCCAGGTCCTCGGGGCCGCGCAGCGCATTTTCGAATTCCGTGTCGAGCGCCTGTGCCGCCTGCATCAGGCTGCCGTCGCCATCGCCATCGAGGCTGAAGAGTTGAGCTTCGATACCATCGAATTCGCTCGCACGCGCGCTATCGCAAACGAACACTGCCGGCTCGGCATCGTCAAGAAAGTATTCGACCTCGGCACGGGTATAGGCCGTGTTCAACGGCAGAAATACCGCACCCGCGCGCACTGTGGCCAGGTAAAGGGCGATAGCCTCGACCGACTTGTGCACCTGCACCGCAATGCGATCGCCGGGCTTGACTGCCGATAGCTGCAACAGGTTGGCAAGCTGCCCACTCAATTTCACCAGCTCGGCATAAGACCAGCAACGCCCACCGGGCACGTCGAGCAGCGTTCGTTGATCGTCGCTACGCGTACTCAATAAACCGTCGAAAAGATGATTGGACGACATCAGTAAACCTCTCGCTAAATAATGGGTACTGGCTTGTGGCGCAGGCCGCTGATCGCGTTGCCGGCGATCGCCAGCATCAGGATGGCGCCACCCAGCAGCGTATAGATACCGGCGGTTTCACCGAGAAATATCCATACCCACAGGGGCCCGAGCAAAACTTCGGTCATCGATAGCAAAACGAGTTCTCCCGCAGGCACGACACGTGAGCCGATGGTATAAATGACCAGGCCCATACCAACCTGGAATATACCCAGAAAAACCGCTATGGCAATGTCGTTTGGTGGCACCGTGAAGCCGAAATCGTTTGTACCGCAGATTAATGCCGCGGTAAGCAAAGCGAAAATGCCGGCCAGGAATACCGACGGTAACATGTCTTCGAGCTTGCCCCAACGCAGCGCGATGCTGAATGCGGCAAAACCGCTGGCCGACAAAATAGCACTCAGGTTACCCACCAATCTGCCCGTTGCAAAGCCGTTAACCACCATGATGGCAATACCGATGATGGCAAACAGCATCGCCACCCAGGTAGCGCGGCGCACTGCCTCGCGCAGGATGATCCAGCCGGCCACCGCGGCCAGAAAAGGTGCCGCCGCAAACAGCAGCATCGCGTTGGCGACACTGGTGGTCTGTATTGCGTAGATACCACCGGCAAACGCGAACACCAGACCCACGCCACCGATCACTCCGGCTATACCGGCCCTGTGAATCGCACGCAACGGCTTGAACCCGGAGCGGATGGCGATGATGACAAACAGGAAGCAGGCGAGTGCGATCGAGCGGTAAAACAGGATCTGCCAGATATTGGCCTGCTCGATCATACGAATGCCGAGGCCCATGGATGACCAGAATACCCCTGCCATCAATACCAGGGCGACTCCGCCATGATAACTGATTCCGGGCGAATTCAGCCTCGCGGCCAGGGCTTCGGACATGTGCTACAACCGATGTAAATATTGATCGAGCGAGAGTAATCGATGGTGAGCGGAATGCAAAGCAAATGTTGTTTGCCCGGTTTTACAGCCCCGGATTGCGGGTATAGACTGGCGGCCCAGGAGGCGCCATGCAATCGACCAGTTCATTCAACGCCAACACCATCGACTGGCAGAAGCCGGGCATCAGTATCGATACCAGTCAGTTGCCGGATATCGCTACCGACGCCAATGACATTGAAGTTTTCCGGCGCGATGGAGTCGTGTTACTGCGCGGCCTGTTTGCCGACTGGGTCGATACGCTGCGCGCCGGCCTGCAACGCAACCTGGAGAATCCCTGCCAGTTTGCGTTTCCCTGCGAAAGTAATCCAACGGGTGAGCCTGGCCGCTTTTTCGACAGCTACTGCAACTGGCAATTGATTCCCGAGTACCTGGACTTCGTTGCGCATTCGGCGGCAGCCTCACTGGCAGGCCAGTTCATGGGCAGCGACCAGGCACAGTTCTTCCACGAACACGCCTTTCTCAAGGCACCCGGTACGCAGCGCGCGACGCCGTGGCACCAGGACCTGCCCTACTACTGCGTTT
>Ga0316187_10004162_pt1 | contig 12517 bp, 10 predicted proteins | sample CroRivburrow1_MG_FD_204927 | JGI IMG/M metagenome (GOLD analysis project Ga0316187, IMG submission 204927) | Coastal sediment microbial communities from Maine, United States - Cross River worm burrow 1 | ecosystem: Environmental > Aquatic > Marine > Coastal > Sediment | place: USA: Maine...
CCGTTACGCTCGGCGTGTTCGATCAGCGCGCTCATGCGAGACATATCGGGTCGCGGATAACGATAAGGCACCAGCTCGATGTCCGGTGCCTCGCGTAGCATCAACGATGCGCTGCGAGTGCCATGGCGTTGCACAAAAAACCCGTTGTTCAGCGGGTGCGCATCGAAGGGCAGGTTATCCATGTCCCAGAAGTCGTAACCGATGAGTCGACCGTCCGGGTCACGCGCCAGGCGGCGATTGATTTCCGGCAGGCGATAGTCAACTCCTGAATCCACCATGGCGATGCGCAGCGGCGCCTGTCCGGGCGGTTCGTCGCTTGTGTCCACAATCCAGTCCAACGAGGGATTCAGCCAGTCGGGTTCGCCGAGTGGCTCGAGTTTCGCATCCAGCGAGACGACAGACTTTGCCTGGCCATCTGCGTCATAGTCGACGCGGCGTGCAACCTGCAGTTCACAGTCGGTGTTTAACGATACCAGCGCTCGTGGGTTATCCTTGTACCCAAACAACGAAGCAACGAAACGACCGGGACCTCCACTACCATCGATAACGTCGAGGTCTACCCGACCATCGCTGTTTGTCTGCAGGCGATATCGGTTGCCGACCTGGCGCCCACGGAAAATGATTTCCGAGGTCTCGATCGGGGCATCACTGAAATCCGGGGCAGGTCCAGTCTCATCTTTCCAGCCCTGACAACTGGCCTCGACAAAGTCGAGCAGGCGCCGCGCGTCCCATTCGGCCATCACCTTGACAGCAGGAAACGCCAGCATGGCGATAAAAAATGCTGCCCTGATGGCTAGCCTGATTTTCATGCGGTGTTCTGAATTACGAGACGAATTACGATTATATCCTGCATTGCCGCTGGCCAGAACTGTCGAGAAGCTAACTTGTTAAATGATTCAGGCCGGGTGAATCTGATTGACTGCCTTGCAGCATGGGAACCCCGCTCTCTTTATCATAACTACGCGGTCGCAGCAGTGTTGCTCTCGAGTGGCGTTTCATGGCGTGGGTAGCGTTTGGAGTCTTTATATTATTGCTGTAAATCAGAATGATGCAGCGATGTGCCATTGCCAGGACTGTGAAATTGCCTCATGGCTATCAGTAGTGAATAGAGCACAGGCCAGGTTTTACGCAGTGCGGGCAAAGGATGTCCCGAGGCGTCTCACAGCTTATGGCAGGCCTGTCAATTAGCGCATCGATCAGGTGATTCAGGAAATATGGTCTGTCCCCTAAATGCAATCAGAGTAACATTGGGTTCGATCTATATAATCAGGCAGGCGGTTAACTTAACTCTCTCGCCATTGCGTTGAAATTGATGCGGGCCTGAGTTGGGGCGACATCGGAAGCCTGTTTTTCCCTGGCGGGGACCTGTTTAATATATTAGTGAGGTTGCGCCTGGCTCTAGTGTTAGTGCCTTCGCAACCTGCATAGTCTGGAGAGATATCGATCGATATTAATGCCTTATTAGACTGGATAGTGCAGCACCCCCACTGGTCCTATCTGGCGGTGTTTTTAATCGCGTTAACCGAATCACTTGCGGCGATTGGTCTATTCGTACCCGGGGCCGTCCTGATGATCTCTGTTGGTGCGTTAATCGGTATGGGCATCGTCGGATTCTGGCCAGTTCTATTCGCTGCCATCACCGGGGCAATCGTCGGTGATGGAGTTAGTTTTTGGCTTGGAAATCATTATCGCGATCGATTGCGTACCTTTTGGCCGTTCCGCGACCATCCGCAATGGCTGGACCTCGGTGAGAGGTACTTTCATCGCCACGGTGGGAAAAGTATTCTTTTCGGTCGCTTCGTTGGGCCTGTGCGGCCATTTGTTCCGGTGGTGGCCGGCATGCTTGGCATGCAGCCAAGGGCGTTTTATATCGCCAACATCCTGTCTGCGATCGTCTGGGCGCCAGGTTACCTTTTGCCGGGAATAGCCTTCGGTGCTTCGTTGGCCGTGGCAGGTGAAGTCGCCGTGCGACTGGTTGTCTTGCTGGTGCTATTTGGCGCGCTAACCTGGTTCGTATTGTGGGCCATCCACAGGTTATTTGTTGAGTTGTCGCCGCGTGCCGGACTGATGGCACAATCGCTGCTGGATTGGGGAGGGCGTCATCCGAATCTGAATAGATTGATCGGTGGTTTGCTGGATCCTTTGCAGCCGGAATTTAGAACGTTGCTGGTATTTGCGACTTTGCTGATTGGTGCTACCTGGTTGTTCCTGGGAGTGTTGGAGGATGTTGTTAGCGGTGATCCGCTCGTGCGTGTGGACCTGGGCTTTTATCAGTTATTGCAGGACATACGCACGCCCTGGGGTGACCGGATTATGGTATTTGTGACCGAACTGGGCGATGGGATCGTTATCGCGCTGGTCTCTGTTGCGGTGTTGGCCTGGCTCTTATGGTTGCGCAAGTGGCGTGTCGCGGGATACTGGAGTGCAGCAATCGTGTTTGGTCAACTCGCAGCCACCACCTTTAAGCTGGTGTTGCAACGACCCCGACCTCTCGCAAATATCTACGATGGATTGTCCACCTATGCATTTCCCAGCGGCCACGCTGTCATGAGCACGGTGGTATACGGATTCCTGGCAGTGCTGATTGCTCGCCAGCTATCACGGCCACGTCGTTGGGTAGCGTACGCTATAGCCGCGTTGCTGGTCAGCGCTATTGCCATATCGCGATTGTATCTGGGTGCCCACTGGCTATCAGATGTGATCGGAGGGCTTAGTCTCGGGCTTGTCTGGGTATCCTTGCTAGGAATCGCCTATTATCGTCATTCACCGCAAATTTCTCTGCCAAAAAGCCTGTCGGCTGTGGCATTGATTGCATTGGTGCTGGCAGCTGGGTGGCATGTATCCGGTCGATATACTGAGGACTTGCAGCGTTATGCGCCACGTTCTACGTTTCAATATATGGATTCGATGGTGTGGTGGCAGGAGGGTTGGGATAGACTGCCAGTCTACCGGCAGGATCTCGAAGGGGGGTATGAGCAACCACTCAACCTGCAATGGAGCGGCTCGCTAGTTTCCCTGCGTGAAGCACTTCTCGCGCAGGGGTGGAAAGATCCGGTCCCTTTGAACACCACTACCGCGTTGCGCTGGCTGCTTCCAGATCCCGAAATAGCTGAACTTCCTGTGTTACCGCAGGTACATGACGGTAGGCACGAGGCATTGATTATGCTCAGCCCACAACAGCAGGGTCACGAGCCTCAGGGGGCAACAAACGACAGGAATAAACAGCTCGTTCTGCGTCTCTGGCATAGCGGCATTTTGCTTGATGCTGACGAAAATACCCTCTGGATCGGTAATGTCACTGTTCAGGAGCAGCGGCAAATTCTGTTTCTTCGATTACCATTTGCGCTGGAGGAATACGACACACCTCTTGAAGCGCTGACAGGGTCGCTTGGCAGCATCGAGCAACGCCTGGTGATTCGCTTACGCGAGAGAGCAGATAGAGAACCTCTTTGGAAGGGGGCGATTTTGTTGATGCGTGAAGGGATGGGAGCTAGCCCTCGATAACACGCCATTTAGCGCAGGCCCTGGGAAGGCTACCCAGGGCGCTGTCCTCTATTCAATGCTCACTGCATATTATCAGTCAGCAGGGCCTGATGCGCTTGTGACTGCAGGTGCTCGGCCAATCCCGGTGGCAGTTCCAGCGCGAGGGCTAACTTCTCGAGATAGATCTTTTCCGCGGGATGGTCTGGAGTGATCGCCAGACAGGAAGCGAGGTACAGCTCGGTTTTCTGTTCGAGGCCGTTTGCACCGCTGGCAATTTCTTCAACCGGGAGCTCCTTGCTGAGTAAGTCGAAGAGCACTGCCTTGACTTCGCCAGGCAGCTCCATTTGATCAACTGCTTTAAAAATTCTGCGCTGCTCTTCGGCGTCGATATGACCGTCCGCCTTTGCCGCGGCAATCATCGCCTTGACGATGGATAGATCGAAATTGTCTGGTAGCGGTTCCGGCAATGCAAAGGGCTGCTGCGGCGATAGTGACGGGCTTTGCGCGGCGGCGCTAACGTTGGTGGATGCCGTGCCATCTTGCTGCCAGTTTTGATAGGCTTTCAGGGCGAGGCCGCCGAGCACCGCGGCACCACCGTAGCTAGCCGCTTTACCGGCAAATTTCCTGGCCGATTTATTGCCGACCAGCAAGGCCATAACTCCACCGGCCGCCGCTCCACCGAGTAAGCCACCCGGGATCTTGCTGGTCAAATTGCCAAGACTGCTAACGAAACCCTGCGAGCCGCTGCTGGTCTGTGGCGCCTGGTCAGATTGTCCCAGGAACTGATTGAGCATATTCTGTGTATTCATTTTCATAGTCTCCGTTTTCGTTGATCGAGGTTCTCTGAACGCACCGCTAGCGGGCAGATAGTTCGAAGGATCCTTAGCAAATCCGTATTTTCGTACAAAACAATAAACAGTAAAAATCGATTTATATCAGCTAATAATTCGAGTAATCCGAATCAATTCGACAGTGAAACTCCCTCCCTGTCGAGGACGCCGACATCGACTGGATTACTTCGATACCGCGGTCGTTAAGCGTTAATCGATGTTGGTGGATTTTTTGCGATGCTTCGACGGATGGGATGGCGGATGGGATGGGGCGGATGGGATGGTGGGATGGGATGGTGGGATGGGACAGACACTTTTCCGATGGGATGGGACAGATGGGATGGGGCAGACACTTTTCCCTGGTACCCGATAGCACGACGTTCGGCACAGGTCCAGGACTTTGGATTCTTGCCTGTAACACTAGCCGAAGATCAAATGGGCGATACACCGGCAGGGGAGAGGGAGTCCCGTTGAATACTCGGTTAAATTGGTCAGCTATGGTGCCAGCATACTAGTCGAAGGTTGCGGGTTGCGTGATGGGCGTGTAATGCAACACTCGCTGGTATCCCTTTGTCCATTGATAGTCTTCGATCAAAACCATGAAGAGTTTGCAGCTTGCGTCTCCCAGCAATGCCTGTAGAGCCGGATTCCTCTTCAATATGAGCTCGCGCACCTCGTCCTGCGCACTCCCGGCCAGGAGTTCGGCGCGGCCCAGCGCAATCAACGACAGGCCATCCACGTGGTCTGCCGCGCTGCCGCTGCGGTTGTCCCATAGAATGCTCACGCTGGGATTGGTTATCATATTCCTGTATTTCCTGGTATCCATGTACGTCGCGAGGAAAATACGGGATAAATCCTCGGCATAGGCAAAGGCCATCATGTGCTGGCAAGGCTGGTGGTCCTGCAAAGTTGCCAGGACACACTGAATTTGTTGATCCAGGATGGTGGAAATTTCTCTTTTTAAATCATGCGCCTGCATTTCCATCTTGGCCTGCGAGAAGAATATAGATTTGTGTCACTCTGCCATCATTCAGGAAGAATAAAAGCTATATTTTCAAATGACCATCGTCACTGGAACCGAGCAGGCTTTGGTTTCAACCCGAAAGCGTTGAACTGTTCCAGGGTAGCTGGAGCGACATCGGCACGGCCGCGCGCCTGCGGGTGCCAAACCACTGGTCCGTGAATGGGCGCTCTCTTTTTTCGGGCCATATAATCGACAGGGAGTTACTACAATCAGCTTTTAAAATGGCACGAGGAATGCGGAAATGGAAAAGTTGGCGCAGATGATTTGCTGTTGAGCGGCCGGGTAAACCAGAGTAAACCCTGGCAGCTCCTGTTCGTTTCAGATCAGCGGCGTGCTGATTTAAAGATTAAATTGATGCTTGTAGGCTTCTTCCAGTGTCCTGGAGCGGTCTTTGTAGTCAATCAGACCACCGATTTCAATCGTCACTTGAAGGTCTTTGGTGTTGTATTTTATCGCTTCCATTAATACTGCATTGGTATTGGTTTGAATGAATACCGGTAATATCGGCAACCTGTTTTTTACGGCGATGATTTGAGAACCTTTCTTAAATTCAGTCAACGGTGTATCTGCTTTGTTGCGCGAACCTTCGGGAAATACGCTGATAGAGTGCCCCTGCTTGACTGACGCCTTGATGTCATTGAAAAACGAACCCATCTGATTGGATTCTCTATCGAGTAATATGCTGCCGGAATTGCGCGTAAACACGCCGAAGAAAAACGAATTGTACAGTTCTTTCTTGGCGATCCAGAGACTGTAAATGTCTTTATCCTTTAGCGCGATCTCGATGACCAGGGGGTCGATAATGCTGCGATGATTAGAGACGATCAGATACTGGCCGCCCTGTTCAATCTTCTCCTTGCCGATTACCTCGACACCGATATTCAATTTTGACAGCAGAACTTCTGCATACTCCAGGCGAAGCCTGGTGATCGCCACGGGGTCTTTCGTTTTTCTTACTTTAAGGCCGTACTTATTCGTGAGAATAAGAGCGTATAAAGCCGTTTTAATCTGATTCAGCGTCAACGATATTTTCCATAACTTAGTTCAGGTTTTGTACCTGGGGACATATGGTAAGGTCAGGGCCCGATAAATCAATCGATTAATCCATATCCTTTTGTGCACTCGCAGCCCTCATCGGATCAGCTGTGTGCACTGACGATGTGAGCAACCTGCGCGAGCGTCAACTTTTGAGCGTCGATACAGGGACTAAGGCCTTCAATAACGCCGTTAAAAAGTACAGGGCAGGATGGGCACACACTCTTTCCTGGTCTTCAAAAATACGCCATTTAGCTCAGGTCCTGGACTTTGAATTTTTGGCCATAACACTTACGGGGATTAAATGGGCGATGTGTCGGTATGGGGAAGTGTTTTTCGCTCTGAATATGATACCGCTAAATACGGCTGCGATCTTTCGGGTTCAGGATTTAAAGCGCAACCCGCAGACACCGTCGCCCCGTTTACCATCCCCGCGTAATGCTGAAGCTGTTTGTCTATGGTTATCTCAATCGCGTGCAGTCCTCGCGCTGGGTAGAGCGGGAGGACTGCACGCAATCTGGAACTGCTGTGGTTGCGGGGACATCTGGCGCCTGAATTCAACACGATTGCCGACTTTCGTGAGGGCAATGCCCAGGCGATCAAACGCGTTTGGCGGGAGTTAACGCCGGTAAACGCGTGCCAGCGCCCAGACTTCTACAAACTCCACTCCCTCGCGATGTAACACTCGTGTGATTTCGCCAACGGTTGAGCCGGTGGTGACAATGTCGTCGACGACGGCGACGTGGCGATATTCGTGACCTGGTTGGTAATTAAAAGCCATGCGCACGTTTTTGACTCGCTGGTTAGCGCTGAGGCCGGCTTGCAGTGGTGTTGCCCGGGTGCGTGTCAGGGCGCGGTGATCCAGCGGAATATCGAGGTCGGCTGACCAGATGCGCGCAATTTCGCGCGCCTGGTTGTAACCGCGTTCGAGCAGGCGTTCGCGATGCAGCGGTACCGGCAGCAACACCTGCGGTCGCGGCCAGTTTTGCCGAAATGCTGTGAGCGTATGCCGGCACAGGCCTTTGGCAAGATGGGTCGCCTGCGAATGCTTGAGCTGCAGCAGGTAGTCACGGGTTATGCCACGGTACTGCAACGGTGCAATCATTCTTTGCCAGCGCGGTGGGTTGAGGCGGCAGGCAGGGCAGACGATGCCTACCAGCGGATTGGGTTGTCCGCAGTAATGGCAGGGGTTGGGTACGGCGGCGATACGCACGCGGCAGCTTGTGCACAGTGAGCTGCTGTCGCCGGGATCGCAGCCGCAGGCCAGGCAGACGCCGGGTGCCAGTAGTTGTTCGAGGCAGCGGACCATTCTGCGGCCAATACCGCGGCCCATTAGGCGGACCATTTCGCGGCTAATCCCGCGTAACATGATGTCTTCCTGACATTGACTATTCCCTGTCTTGCAATAGACTTGGCGTTCCCTATTTGATACGGCCAGAATTGCCATGACCGATGTTGCAACAGGCGTCCGCCACGACTGGACACTGAACGAGATTAAAGCGCTTTTTGACCTGCCTTTCAACGATTTGTTGTTCCAGGCGCAAATCGCGCATCGTGCCAACTTCGATCCCAACGCGGTGCAGATCAGCACCCTGCTCAGCATCAAGACCGGGGCCTGTCCCGAGGACTGTTCCTACTGCCCGCAGAGCGCGAAATACGATACCGGGCTCGAGCGCGAACGCCTGTTGCCGCTGGAAGAAGTGCGCAGTGCGGCGCTGAACGCGAAGCAAAACGGCGCCAGTCGTTTCTGCATGGGCGCGGCCTGGCGCAACCCGACCGACAAGAACCTGGACCGCGTTATCGAAATGATCAGCCTGGTCAAGGACCTGGGTATGGAGTCCTGCGTCACGCTCGGCATGCTGACCCGCGAGCAGACGCGCAAGCTGAAAGCGGCCGGACTCGATTACTACAACCATAATCTCGACACTTCACCCGAGTACTACGAACAGATCATCACCACTCGAACCTACCAGGATCGCCTCGATACGCTGGAAAATGTGCGCTCCGAGGACATCAATGTCTGCTGTGGTGGTATCGTCGGCATGGGTGAAACGGATAAGGATCGCGCCGCGCTGCTGCAACAACTCGCCAACCTGCCGGAGCATCCGCAGAGCGTGCCGATCAATCTATTGGTGCAGGTCGAAAATACCCCCTTGTACGGGAGCGAGGAGCTCGACCCCATCGAGTTCGTGCGTACCATTGCGGTCGCGCGCGTGATGATGCCGGCTTCGGTAGTCCGCCTGTCAGCCGGTCGTACTGACATGAGCGAGGAAATGCAGGCGCTGTGCTTTCTCGCTGGTGCCAACTCGATTTTCTACGGTGATACGCTGCTGACGACCCCGAATCCGGAAGAAAACAAGGATATGGACCTGTTCGATAAACTCGGCATTGTTGCCAATGGCGAGCAGCAGGCGGCTGCCGCAGCGGACGATAGCGCCGCCGCCTGAGGGCTTCGCTATTGCGGTTGCCCGAGGTCGATGGTTACCCCGGCTTCGAGTAATTCCTCGGTGCGTTTCCGCGAATAACTGCGGTAGTCGGTTTGCTTGTAGTAACCACCGGCAACGTAGCGCAGGCTTTCCTTGAAATGATGCGGATAGGTCAGGCTGTCGTGGCGCCTTATCAGGTTGCCTTCGTCGAAAATCAACACCCCGGGTCGATACATCATCTGGTACTCGAGCGCGAGCTTGCCGGCGGTGGTCTTATTGCCGTGAATATCCACTAGCGCCTCGTCAGAATCCGTATTCAGGCGCAACACGGTATAGGGCGCGATTTCAGCACGTACCCGCGCATCTGCGAGAATCTTTTCGTGGAATTCGGCACAGTCATAGCAACTGCCATCTTCGAAGATCAACATTAACGGTCCGTCGACGCTGGACAGGTCATTGATGTCACTGAACAGGTCGTTGTTGCGCAACTGGTAAACGTCGCGCTCCAGCCTGGCCTGCAGGTGCTCGGCAAGCGTTGTGTTGCGATAGGCCTGTGTCGCGACGTATTCAAGCACCTGCTGGAAGCGCTGCGGGGCACGGTAACCGTTAACGCGCGTAATCGTCCTGTTGTTTTCATCGAGGAACACGAGCGCGGGCGTCGAATAAACCTTGAGCATTTCGCCAAGTTTTTTCTCGGTCACCGAGATTTCTTCATTGAAGGCGATTTCACGGTCGCCCTGTATATTGATGGCTATCACGTCGAAATTGGCCTGGATGTAACTGCTGACAGGGTCGGTTTCAAACGATTCCCGCAGCATGCGGTCGCAATAGGGGCAGCCATTCAGCTCAAAGAACAAGAGGACGTGTTTACCGGCCTCGCTGGCCTCGTCGACGTCGTCGGCGATTTCGAGAAAACTCTCCTTGAACCAGTCGGGTACTGAATGTGGCACGCCACCGAGGATTTTGCCGCGCGCCACATCTTCACTGGCACTGGCGCTGACCGGGGCCAGGATGCCGAGGCTGGAAGTTAATAGCAGTGCAATCAGGTATTGTTGTAACAAAGTCATTGCCGAGTTGACCTGGGTGATGAGCTGAAACGCTAAATATAACGATTCTGTCGTTGACCGCAACTTCCCCATTGGTGATAGCCCGGTGAAAAGTTGTGACGCAGTTCACAAAAATCGGCACTCGAAATTCCAGCTGCTACACTTTATTTTCGCTATTGATGAATGGATTTCTGTCATGTCTCTAAGCCTGATTGCAACACTTGTGTCCCTGGTTTCTATGGGCCTCCTGGTGACCTTGATACTGCAGATGCGCGGCCAGAAACTCGCCACTGAAACCCTTATCGAAGATAATCGAGTGCGCACCCAGTTATTCGAGGATGCCGACGAGTCCACGTCGTTTATCCTCGCGCGAACCATACAGAACATCAGCGAAGGCCATCCGGATCCCAACCTGAAAAGTGATTCGTTTACCCTGAAAGTGGTCACCGAGCTGGTTAAGCGCAAGCTGCCGAAAGACAAGTGGCTCGAAATCCAGGGCAACGAACGCCTGGTACATGAGCTTTATCTGTTGCTGCGCGATGCTGCCGCTAAAAAAGACCCGCAGACAGTGCGGACCAAAGCTTGAGGAGAGCAGGGCAGCCATTTTGTGGGTCTCGTCTTACGAAGCAGACCAGTTTGACGTGATTATCCTCGAAAGGAGACGCTGACAAGGGTAGATCAGGCTTCTGCGAACGGCACACTATAGCGGACTCCTAGCCCTCAAAACGCAGTGTCTGCTTTATGCGAACAACAATAGTCCGGATATACCGGCTATGGCGCGCAGCCACCAGGCTGTATTGGGTTTCGCGGGCGAATGAATCAAGCCCCGCCCATGGGTGACGGCGAAATCTAAATTAGTAAATGGTGGCGCTTGCGTGCGCAACTAACAGATAAATCTCGTAAATCATCAGGCATGCGTACATCACACAGATGCCCTCGAGTATACGACGCACCTGAATAAAACCGCAAAGATGAATCCGTTCGGCCGCAATCAGGAAGAACACTCCCGACGCTGTTAGTCCAAATTTGACGAGAAGGAAGGTCAGCGTGTCGGCTTCAATCAGAACCTTCATCGCCGGATTGAGCTCTTCGCCACCCATGGCCAGCAGCTTCAAAGTGAACAAAGCATCCATGCAACTCATGACCAGAATGGCCAAAGCAACATAGAAAATCCCTGAGTCATGCCAATCAACCAGGAACCGCTGATCATCGCCCTCACGGCGACTTTCGCGCCGCCGCGGACGGAACACCCCATAGATCACCGACTGAAGTGACTGAGTTCGCCTGTCTATACACACGTCATTACGTGACATCGCCCTGCCCCCTGTTTGCCCACGCGGGCAATTGTGTGCTGCAATTGATCAAGCCCGCAGTGTTGTCGAGTCTATGCCTTGATCGCTGAGCTTTAATTTTTCTTCTGCGTCACCTTCCCAAGTTGGGAAGAATTAGTACCCTATTTTCCTTATTCCGCCAAGAAAAGAAAGAGATACTCGACGCCGATCCAGGCTGGGGGCATTCGAAAATCTCCCCGATTCCTGCCGACACGCCCAATTTTTCGCCTCTTCCCATCGATCATTCCAGTCGAATTCCAGCCACCAGACATACCGATTACCTGCCGCGGCTCTTGTTAATTGACGTGAGTGCAAGTGTCTCAGTTGGGCACACTGCTGCCCACTGGCGGTTCGGTTCTGAGCGTCAGCTTTCAGGCGCTATAATAATACTCCCTGGGACAAGCGGCCCTTTATTTTCATTGTGATGTGGCTACAGCAAAAACAGATAGCTTTATTGACAACGCTTGGTGTGATGATAGTCATCTTGGTTCCAGCGTTGTACCTATATTTACTGGTGGAAACTTCTCTTTCCTTTAAAGAACTGGATTTCGACGACAACGGAATAGTTACTTTCTCAGAGTTAATTCATGCGAATTCACATTGTGTTCGAGAAATACAGAAAGACCAGGTGATATGTAAAGATTAGTCTTCATAACAAGGCGTGATTGCCGGAGTAAATTAAGGCACTACTTAAATTTCCCAAACGCCTGCTGTGGGCACTTTCGAAACACTCACTCTCGATCCGCCAGTGTCCGCGTTGATTTCGCAGACTTGATGTCATCTATTCAAAAAAGACCCGCAGCCAGTGCGGGTCAAGACTTGAGGAGAGCAGGGGATACTCTCACGGGTTTTCAGTGTATCGGGATCGTTCGCGTCACCCCCGCTCAAGGGGATGACGCAAACGCGCTCGCTATCAGTAGCTTGCGCTGTCGCTTTCGTAGGTTAAGCCGATGCTTGCCGCCTGCTCCTTGACTGCGCGGTAAATCTTCTCGTCCAGCGAATCTTCAGCACCGCCGTCAGCCTTGATCTTCTGTTTGATAAAGTCGCTGCGCGACTCGGACAGCTGGCGGATTTCCTGTTGCAATTCGTCGCGTCGTTTTGCCTGTTCACCGATCACCTCCATTTGTTCGGCAGGTGCCAGTGCCTGCAGGCTGGTCGGCAGGTTTTCTTCCTCGATTTCATCGAGTTCGACTTTGCCAGAGCTAATCGCTTCCACCAGTTCACTGTCACCAAGCAGGTTGGCCTTGCCGCTTGCGGTGGCGTTGAAACTGTCGCGCCTGGCGAGTGCTTCGCTGGACAGTTCCTTGCGCAATCGAGCATTGGCTTCGAGCTTTGACTGCTG
>Ga0316187_10004163_pt1 | contig 12516 bp, 7 predicted proteins | sample CroRivburrow1_MG_FD_204927 | JGI IMG/M metagenome (GOLD analysis project Ga0316187, IMG submission 204927) | Coastal sediment microbial communities from Maine, United States - Cross River worm burrow 1 | ecosystem: Environmental > Aquatic > Marine > Coastal > Sediment | place: USA: Maine...
ATCTTTATCATTTGACTTGTACGTAAGGGGAAGAGAAGCAGGTATTAAATTAAACAGTTTGCGTCGAATAATTGAATTTCATGAGTCCAAAATAATTGACACTTTGGACTCAACCATGATGGCTTCCATTTATGAGATGATGATTTTGGTGATACGCTTAAAGGCCTATAATAACAACACATTATAACCATTTTACCTTTTAAGTGCAAGCGATATCTAATTACACTTCGGGCTTAAGTCAACAACATTGAGTGGGACTCCACCCTACCGGACTAACAGCTCAGACGCAACCAGTCGCCCCGCAACCAGAACAAACTGCCAAGGCCTCACCTGAATAAGTTCTATTATTTATTGATTTTCAAATGCGACAGTTCCGCTATGCCTTTTCCTCCCATATCATCATCTGGAAGAATTCAGCGGCAACCTTAGAGGCGTCATTCTCGAAAGGTGACTTTCATTTGAAAATCTTCCATCAAATACTTGCCGTTTTCGGGAGAGGCGCAAAGCGGCTCCCCGGCCGTTCGTGATGAACCCGCAAACATCAAAATACCAGGCGCAGTGCTTCATTCATCAAAATCGTCGAAAGGGTTAACGAGCAGATTAACAGGCAGCGACTGGTAGTAAACCAGTTTGCTGCTAAAACCTGTTCTTTCTATGCTTTTTACTTCAAAAACCGCGAGAAAGCATTCTTCGAACCGACCGTTAACAGCGCTGGCTTCCAATACAAAACGCTGAAGCAATTCCGGATTTCCGATCATTTTTGTGCGTTCGAGGCGACCGCCATAGCCAAATCCCGCGACAAACATCAGATTCTCATCAGCCAAACCCGGAACCCGGATAAGTGCTGAATAGTCGATATTAAATTTGTCCTTTTGCTCATAAGGCGCTTCCCTCCGTATGAAAACACGACTGGTGTCTCCTTTCTCATCGAGTAAAAAAAGTCTTTCGTCGGGCAAATATTGATAACGAAGCGGGGTTTTGTTGAGCATTTGTTGGAGAATTCGGAGGTTTTTAAATTCACCGATATAGATAATGTTGCGATCTTTTATTTCATCATATTTTAGTTCGGAAGACATTCTGACCCCGAAAGAACGACGAAACGCAGTGAAGGCAGGAATCAAATTCACAATATTTTGCATGCCGCCGTACGGAATAGCTGTCAACTCTGATTTTTTGAGATTTTCTTTTGGATATTGCGCAAGAAAACGTTCCAAATCTGAGTAAGAATCGATTTCCCAATCCCGGACAATCCGATATCGACCCAAATCTGGTCGATAGTCGTCCAACAAAAAATCATCGCCAACAATGATCAGTGTGGGATTGTCATTGGTAAAAAAGCCCGACCAGAACTGATTGCCGGAGAACGGCCGGAGATCAGGCAAGTCGCCGAAATCCGTCCCCTTCAACTTGAATATTTGAACCAAAATCAAAATAAACAACAAAAGCAGTCCGATGGCAATATGCGCATGGTAGCTGCGGCGCAGTTGAGGGCTATCGCTTTCCGGCGGTTTGTTTTCAACGAACTTTACTTCGTATCGCCCTTTTGGAATCTGGATTCGCAGTTCATCCGAAAAATTTTCTTTTTCATAGTAACGCGCCAGTTTTTTGCGCAGAGTATGCACGTGAGACCGCACTGTGGCGTCTTTGTTTGAGTTGAAATCGGGAGTTTTGCCAAAAACATCAATGGCTATGGTTGTTTCCTTTGGAATGTCATTGTTCAGCATAGCATCAACGAGATAAGTCAACAGGCGCTGATAAACATGAGAGTTTCTAAATTCTTTGCTCTCGACAACCCTCGCGACGATTTCTTTCGGGTTTAACCTGGCCATTCAAAAGACATTTCTGTTTTGGTGGAAATGAATAAAAAGTATAGCGAACAATATCTTGTAATTCAAGACCAAACCCGGGAATGGCCGACGCCGTCAGCCGACCGATCCGGAGGCTTGCGGTGAGCAGTCATTTTTTTCTATCTCGACAATCTTAAGGAGAATGGAGTGGATTAGGTTGCCTGAAAGAGGCTTTGCAACGGTTTGTTCAACGGTTGCAAAACGGTTGCCTGCTTGCTCAATGTTACAACAAATGCGTACTTATGCCCTCAAGCAAAGTTTTATCATAGGCACCATGGCGATATTTTAATGTGCTCAGATTACTTGCAGTTGTTGGCAATTCGTGTAAAAAGATCGACAACTCGCCGCCCTCTTGTCTTGGCAGGGGAATAGCGCGATTCACTATTAATAAAGAAGGAGGCGCGATGTTCAAAGGAAAGCAGTGTTTGGCTGGGTCGGCAATAGCGTTTGCGGCTATTTTGGTTTGGCTCACCCCGGTTCATCCTCAGATTTCAAGCGCAATTTCAGGCCGGGTTTTTGACATGGAAACCGGCGTGGCTCTACCGGGCGCGAATGTAATTGTCCGCGACTCGCAATTCGGCTCTTCAACCGATTCACAAGGCAATTTTGTTATACGAAATGTTCCGCCGGGGAATTATACTTTGGCGGCGAGTTATATTGGTTACAAGAAAATTACCCAAAAAATTACGGTCTCAATCGGTGAGGATACAGAGGTCGTATTTGCCTTGCAAGCGGATGTTCTCGCAGGCGAAGAATTGGTTGTGGTTGGTTATGCAACACAGCAATTGCGGGATGTCACCGGCTCCGTCACAACAGTCCGCTCGGATGAGTTGAATACCGTGGCCGCCACATCGGTTAATCAAATATTGAAAGGCAAGGCGGCGGGATTGGTCTCCGGCCAAAGGTCAGCTCAACCCGGAGGCGGCGTAAACGTCAATATTCGCGGCTCCCTTTCTCCGTTGGGCGCCAACAGCCCGCTTTATGTGATCGACGGCGTGCCCATAACAAATTATGATTCCGCCATACCGTCCTTGAATGACCGGGCGTTGCGTTATTATGGCGGGGTTGACCAAGATCCGCTGAGCTATCTAAACCCCTCCGACATTGAATCGGTCACTGTGCTAAAAGATGCGAGTTCAACCGCAATTTATGGCTCCGCCGCCGCTAACGGCGTTGTTTTTATCAACACCAAAGACGGCGGCGTTGGAAAACTACAAGTCAAGTATCGCAGCAATTATAGCATACAATCCCCCCACGCTTACATGCCGATGTTGAGTGCAAATCAATTTATGCGTGAGCAGACCCGTTTATCGCATGAACGTTACCTGTGGCAAAACAATCTGCCTCCTTATGGCAATGCAGACTCGGCCAGCATTGCCGCGTTTGTTCCTTTTTTTTCGGAAAGTGAAGTCAACGCCGGAGTTTCTGGAACCGACTGGTTCGATAAGATTATGCAAACCGGCCATATCAATGAACATTCCCTCTCCATAAGCGGCGGCGTCAAGCATACACGCGTTTACACCTCGTTTAATTATCAGGACAATGACGCTGTGTTGCGCAATTCCCGGTTTAAGCGTTATGCGGCGCGAGTCAACCTCGACCATGATTTTGGCGACAAAGTTAGCTTCCGTTTCAAGTCTACGGTCAGTCGTTTGACAGGAAATAATGTGTCGACCGGAGCAAATGCGGGCGGCGCTGAAAAATTTAACATGATTCAGGCGGCGGCCAGCTACGCCCCGACCGTGGGCGTATTTGACGAAAATGGAGACTATCAATTCTCCTACAACCGTATTGTGATGAACCCGGTCGCTTTTTTATCAATTACGGATGACGGCAGAACCGATCATATTTTCGCCGCTCCCAATCTTGGCGTCAAGCTGTCTGAAAATCTCAAGCTGAATCTGGTGGGTCAGGCTGACCTCGCCGCGTCAAGCCGCAATTTTTATTTGCCGACAACGGCAAATCACTCACAAGTAAAAAACGGCATGGCGCAAATCGGCAACAACCAAATCGAAAACTACACCACGGAAGCTTATCTCACTTATGAAAAGAAATTCGAAAACAGCAGTTTGACCGCTGTGACCGGAGCAGGTTACTATGAGTCGCAAACCATTGGCTCATCGTTGACCGCGCAAGATTTTTTTACCGACGCGTTTGGCTCAAGCAATGTGGGCGTAGCAGGCGAGCCCCTTTTGACAACAATTGCATCGTTCAGAAGCGAACGAAAAAAAGTCTCGCAATTCATGCGGGTCAACTATGAACTAAATGACAAATATCTATTTTCGCTGGTGGGAAGGCGGGACGGTTCCAGCATTTTTGCCGAGAATAAAAAATATGGTATTTTCCCAGGCATTTCGGTTGCCTGGCGCATTTCGGAAGAAGATTTTGCGCAGTCGATGGAAGCTATTTCAGACCTCAAACTGCGGTTTGGTTATGGGCAATCTGGCAATGAAAGCGTCTTAACCGGCAACTCGTTGCAGCTATATAATCCGGGTTACCCAGCTCTTGTCGGAGGCGTCAAATACAATGGCGTGGCCTTGTCGCAAGTAGCAAACCCAAACCTGACATGGGAAACCAGCTCAAGTGTAAATATTGGCCTTGACTTCTCGGTTTTTAACCGCAGAATCCGTGGGACAATGGAATATTTTCAACGAACCGCCAGGGATTTGCTTGATTTTACCCCGTTGCCCGCCAACAATGCGGTCGGTCTGGCTGCCGACAATGTAGGTTCAACCAGAAGCCGTGGCATGGAAATTTCGTTGAATACATTGAACCTCTCACGAGGCTCCTTCACCTGGATCAGCAGCTTTAATTTTTCGGCGGCGCGCAGCTCATGGGTTGAAAGAAACCCGCAAACGCCATTGGCTCCATGGATTGGCGAGCAAGACGCAATTTTTTCTATTTACGGTTTTGAGACCGATGGGATTATCAGGCGTTCCGACGACATTCCGGCGCACATGCCCAACGCTTTTCCCGGAAACATTATCTACGTTGACCAAAATCAGGACGGGGTGCTCAACGGCGATGACGTTGTAAAAATCGGCGATTGGGAGCCAGACTGGACTTTTGGACTCAACAATTCAATTGCATTCGGAAAGTTTGACCTGAATATTTCACTCTATGGCTGGGTCGGCTTTTCCAGATACAATAATTTTGTTCCGAACGCCGACAATATTTCGCAGCCGGTAAATCCGGGGAATACCACTATTCTCGCTGAAGAGATTTGGTCAAGCGACAACCCAAATGGCAGTTTGCCCGGCATCGCAGCCAACCCTTATGCTGGAAACAATCCTGCCTCGGCAGATGATTTTTATTTGGAGGAAGCAAGTTTTTTGCGTCTGCAGACCATTTCCATGGGCTATCGCCTGCCCAATACAACCATTCGGCGAATCTGGCCCGCCGTGCGATTGGCGCGTTTTTTTTTCAACATGGATAACCTTGCGGTTTTGACCAATTATTCCGGTTACGATCCTGAATATACCGAAAACAACCCTTATCCGCACGCTTATGCCACGACTTTCGGCGTTGAGATTGAATTTTAAAAAAATGAATATGCAAATTTGGAGAAACAATATCATGCGCGTAAAAAATATCGCCATACTCGCCGTTTTGTTTAGCGCGGCGCCTTTCCACTCTGGTTGCTCCGACCTACTTGAACCGCAGGTTTACAACAGCCTGACGCCGCAAAATTTCTTTCAAACCGAAGCCGACTTCAATCATGCCGTGGTCGCGATTTATAATGCTTTTATCACGGATTGGGGTACGCAGGATCAAGGTGCAAATCAGTGGTATACCTCGTTATATAATGCAGATCCAAAGAGTTATTTGACCCGCGGCGAAATTTTGACCGACGAAATGAGGTCGCCGTTTTATCTTGACTTCGTTCAATATTCGTGGGGTTCGGCAACTTTGCAAGGAGACGCCATTTATGCCAAAATTCGTTATGTGGCGCGCGCAACCGACGCTATTGACAAAATGCAGCAATCCAGCGCCGATATTCCTGACAACATCAGGAAACGCTATATTGCAGAAACAAAAGCGTTGCGCGCCTGGCTGATGTATATGCTCTATGATTTTTTTGGTCTGGTAAATGTAAAGCTTGATCCGGCGACGCTATACGACACCAAAATTACGCCCAGACCTCCCGCCGCTGAATATGTGGCCTCCATTGAGAAAGACCTTGCCGAAGCGATTCCAGACCTGGTAGACAGGCATAATAACGACCCTTCCAACTGGGGCCGGATGAGCAAAGGAGCGGCCAGAATGGTTTTACTCAGGCTTTATATGCATGAAAAGGAATGGGCACAGGCCGAGGCTACAGCCAACCAAATCATGCAAATGGGATATTCATTGCTTCCCGATTATGCGGATGTTTTTACTAATGAAGCCAACAATGAAGTCATTTACGCGATTCCCTCTGATCCTTCCTCGCCCAATTGGTATTTGATGGAGGTTTTGCCGCAAGTGTTGACGGAAAACTTACTCACGATCCGGGCTGGTATGTTCTCTACATGCCATGGAATTTCTTTGACAACTATGAAGAAGGCGACTTGCGAGCCGCAACAACAATTCTCGACTCGTATATCAGCTCGAACGGCGCGCTGGTCGAACGGGGCAACAGTCGCTTTTCCGGAGCGGTTCCTTTGAAATACACCGATCTTGAACCCGGTCAGGGTCAGAATTATGATCAAGTGGTTTTTCGCTATGCGGAGGTTTTGTTGTCCATGGCTGAAGCGATCAATGAGCTGAGAGGTTCGGCCGGAGCCGAGCCGTTTCTAAACGAAGTGAGAAGGCGCGCCGGCGCGCCTGATGTGAGCGGGCTCAACCAGAGCCAAATGCGTGACTTCCTTCTGGACGAAAGAGGTCGTGAGCTTTATGCCGAAGGCGCAAGACGGGAAGATTTGATCCGCCACGGTAAATTAATTGACTTCGCGCAACAAAGGGGCGTAACGACTGCCCAACCGCACCATATTTTGTTTCCAATACCTGAGGATGTCATCATTCAGGGAGCCGGAATAATTGAGCAAAATCCGGGATATTGACGGATTGCAAGGAAAATCCATTATAGCAGGCGTCACGTTCGCAATTATTCATCATAAATGCAGGAGAGGGTTATCACTATGAAAAATTTGTTATCTGAACAGTCTCACAAAACTCATAAGGGAAAAAAGAGCGGCGCTTTCATTTTTTTGCTAAACGTCCTTGCGCTGGCCATCGCCGTCGGGTCATTTGCCCAGGAATCAATTCCGCTGGTCAATCCGAGTTTTGAACAACCTGGCCAGCAAGTCACAAACTGGGGAGATGTGCCCGGTTGGAGCATTGACCAGGCGGCCAATTCAGGCGTTGGAAATAATGCCGACATTGCCACCGACGGCGAGTGGATTGCCTGGCTGATGAGTGACGATGAAGCCTTGTGGCAATTAACCGACTACACGATCCAGGCCACAGACCTTGTGACTTTGTCAGCGGATGTCAGAAATAGCTGGCAAACAACGATTTTTGATTTGGCTCTATACTATGACGACAATGGAACGCGTGTTTCAATCGCCGTGACGACCCCAGATTTCGAAGGATTTGTCGACGATACTTTAAAAACATTCTTCGTCTCCTTCTCAGCGGATAGCGTTCCCGACGCCGTTGGGAAAAAACTCGGCATTTTGATTGACAACACCAGCGTCGCCAATTCATTTATTGAAATGGATAATTTTCAACTGAGCAGGAATGATGGAACGACATCCGTTGAATCTCCTGACGTTGAATTAACAACATTTTCCCTGGAGCAAAACTATCCCAATCCGTTCAATCCGGAAACGGTCATTCGCTATCATTTGCAAGAGTCTGGCCGGATAAAACTGGCGGTATATGATTTGCGTGGGCGCAAAATTCGCACACTGGCTGATCTGCAGCAGAAAGTCGGAACGCACAGCATACTTTGGAACGGGACAAACGATGCGGGAAATCGTGTCGCCAGCGGCGTCTATTTCTATAGACTAACCACATTTTCACCAGGCAACAGCGCGACGCGTTCAATATCCGGCAAAATGACGTTGATTCAATAAGGAAACGCCCTCCCGCTCCGGCCTGTAAACGGAACTGGTGGCAAGCGGAAAACGACCCTTTATGTGTTCTATTGCAATTTCATAAATGACTCTGTTGACTAACACCATTTTCAGTTTTTTACGAAAGTATTGAAATTAAGCGCTGCAATTTGTTCAAAATGGCTTTAAATCAGCAGAGTCATCAATAATAAAATAGAGCTGAAAGTTATTTATAGGTATTGAAGCCGGAGCTTCAATTTTGGAATTGTTCTCCGACAGCGCTCCTGCTTCAATAAATTTATCCATTCCTTTTTCTGGTGAAAAAACATGAAATTTGCAGCCACGCCGTTCTTAATGGTGATTTTGTTGGTCTCCTTTTGTCATGCTCAAACCTTCTCTTTTGGCAACGATCTTTCCTATGTCAATCAAATGGAAGACTGCGGGGCTATCTATAAAGAGAACAGCGCGCCGACTGATGTTTATCAAATATTCAACGATCACGAAGCAAACCTGGTCTCCGTAAGACTCTGGGTCGACCCCTCCTGGTGGCAAACACCGTTAACGCAACCCGATGGCGTCAAACCATTTTACAATGATTTGGAAGATGTGAAAAAGACAATCCAAAGGGCGAAAGCCGCCGGAATGCAAGTGATGCTCGGATTTCAATATTCAGATTTCTGGGCCGATCCGCAACGCCAACTAATTCCGGCAAGATGGCGCGACGCGGCGTACAACCTGGAAGCGCTTAAGGACTCGGTTTATAACTACACCACAAATATCCTGGCGGCCCTTGCAAAAGAAAATTTGACACCGGAATTGGTGAAAGTCGGCAATGAAATCAATAGCGGCCTGCTCATGCACATCCCTGAAGGAAACGGTTGGGAACCAAAGACCACCGTTAGCAATAGCTGGGTTCGACATGCAGAGCTGTTGAACGCCGCTATTGGCGCGATTCGGGATTTTGGCGACGCGTCATACAAGCCCAAAATCGTCATTCACTTCGCCGGTCTCGGACAATTGAATAAATTTCGTGAGCTTATCAAGCTTGGCGTGACCGATTTTGACATCATGGGCATTTCCTATTATTTTGGCTGGCATGGCGGCAGCGTCAATCAACTGCAAACCGAAATCAGCAATCTGACCGCCGCTTTTCCCGGTTATGAAGCAATGGTGGTTGAAACCGGCTACCCGTGGACGGCTCGCAATTTTGATTCGCTCGGCAACATCATTACGCAGCCAGATCTTGAATATCTGCCGCTCATCCCTGAGAAACAGTTGGAATATCTGACCGATTATGCCAGAGCTGTCATGCGAGGCGGCGGCAGCGGCGTCGTTTTTTGGGAGCCCGCCTGGGTTTCCACACCTTGCAATACACCGTGGGGAGTCGGCTCTTCGCATGACCACCTTGCCTTTTTTGATCCGGACAGCCTCAATTTTATAAAAAATGGCGGCGGACGATGGATGGAGCGGCGCTATTATGAAAACTTTCAAACCACCCGCAAGATGACTTTTAAGGTGGACATGTCCGGGCAGGATGTTTCCAATGGCGTTTATATTTCAGGCTCCTTCACTGACGAACCTTGGCAAATCATCCCCATGGCTAATGAAGGCGGCGACATATTCAGTTATTACACCTATCTGCCGGAAGGCTCGACCGGGTTCTTTTATTTCCTGAACGCCAACAACTCTGATGCGCAAGAAACGATTCCGGAAGAGTGCCGATCCTCCGGGAGTTCCGGACGGGAATACAAAGTGTCGAACATGAATGTTCTCATCGAATTAAAATGGGCTGATTGCGACTCGAGTAAACCAGATGGAACATCTAAAGTTGAACTCACAAATCCAGGTTTTGAACAACCAGGCTTTGGTGAAAAAAATTGGGACAACATTCCGGGATGGAGCCTTGACGCGCCAGCCACTGACTCAGGCGTCGCCAATAATCCTCTTGCCACCGAAGGCGTTTTTGTTGCATGGCTTGCCAGCAATGACGGAACGCTTTGGCAGTTGACAGACTACGTCATTCAAGCCGGCGACGCCTTCACCCTGCTGGCGAATGTTCGCAATAGCTGGCAAACCTCCACATTCGATCTGATTCTTTATTATGACAATGCCGGAAGCCGCGAAATTATCGCAGCCACAACCAGCGATTTTCAGGGCGTGATTGGCCAAACGTTGACCGAATTTACCAGCGCATTTTTAAGCTCCGATGTTCCAGCCGCAATCGGACAACAGCTCGGCGTTGCCATTCGCAACGCAGACCCGCCAAATTCCTATATCGAAATCGACAACTTCCGGCTTTTCAAAACCGTTGTCAGCTCCGTGGAGCCAACGGAGAAAGAACCCGATGGATTCGGTTTGTTGCAAAGTTATCCGAATCCGTTTAACCCGGAAACAACCATCGCTTATCGATTGCAAGGTCAGTCTGAGGTAAAGATTGACATTTATAATATTGCCGGACAATATATCAAAACGCTTGTTAACGCCAGGCAGCAAACCGGATTGCATTCGGTTAAATGGAACGGCAAAGATCGCCAGGGCGCCTCACAGGCCTCCGGTGTCTATTTTGTACAAATGGTCGCCGGCTCATTCAGGCAGGTCAATAGAATGATTTTGCTGCGGTAATTTACACATGAACCCGGCTCATGTTTAAGCCCTCTTAAAAAGGATATGCAATGCGTTTCTTAATATCAGTTTTGTTTACGCTCTGTTGGCTTTTAACCGCAGCTTTCCCACGCGCCGCCCGTTTGGCTGAAGCAGATCCGCCTGACCCGAGCAGAAACCTCGATTTCAATTCAAATTGGAAGTTCATCCGCTGCGACGCCACAACCAGCAACCACGGCTATCAAAAAAATGGATATGACGACCAAAATTGGCAAAGCGTTCTATTGCCGCATACCGCTAAAATTGAACCGCTGGTGGTGAACGATCAATGGCAGGGGGTTTGCTGGTATCGAAAAACTTTTTTCGTCTCGCCAAAAGCCGCAAACAAAAAAATATATATTGAATTCGAAGGCGCCATGCAAACTGCGGATGTGTGGGTGAACGGCAAGCATAAAACAACCCACTATGGCGGCTATCTCCCTTTTTTCATCGACATTTCAGATGATATTGACTTTGAAAAAGACAATGTCATCGCAGTCAGGCTGGATAATCGTGATGATCCGGAAACGCCGCCGGGAAAACCGTTGAAGGAGTTAGATTTTTGCATGTATGGCGGACTCTATCGCAATGTCAATATGCATATAACGGATAAACTGCACATCACCGACGCGGTGAGCAGCAATCAAACAGCGGGCGGCGGAATTTTTGTTAGATATCCGGTCGTGACCAGAGAAATGGCGCAAATCCTGACGCAAACCCATCTCATCAATGAATATGATCAAGGCGAAAAATTTGCTCTGGCATCCCGTTTATTTGATACAACCGGAAAACTGATCGTTGAGAAAGTGGAAAAAAACATTGAGCTGGCAGCGTTTCAGGACAAGCATATAACGCAAACAATCGAAATTTGGCAGCCCCAATTGTGGCATCCGGATTCGCCTTACCTTTATAAATTGCATTCGATTATATACAAAGGTGATAGCATTGTCGATCAAATTGAAACGACCATTGGCATCAGACGCATATCATTCGAGGCGCAGGATGGTTTTAAAATAAATGGCAAAAAAGTATATCTGCGCGGCGCCAATCGACACCAGGAGTATCCCTATGTCGGTTATGCGCTTTCAGACAATGCCAATTATCGCGACGCGGTCAGAATCAAACAAGCCGGGTTTAACTTTGTCAGGTTGTCGCACTACCCGCATTCCGTCTCTTTTATGCGCGCTTGCGATGAACTGGGCTTGCTGGTGATGGACGCGATTCCAGGTTGGCAGTTTTTTGGAAATGAACGTTTTCAACAACGAAGCCTGCAGGATTGTCGCGATATGATCCGGCGCGACCGCAATCATCCGTCTGTTATTTTGTGGGAGGTTTCACTGAACGAGTCGGATATGAGCAAAGCGTTTATGGAGAAAGCCCACCGAATTGCGCACGAAGAATATCCTGGCGATCAGACTTATACTTGCGGCTGGCTCGACTATGTTTATGATGTTTTTATCCCTGCCCGACAACACGCCAAACCGCCTGATTATTGGAAGAAATACAATAAAGATAAACCCTTACTTATTGCGGAATATGGGGATTGGGAATATTATGCGCAGAACGCTGGTTTCAATCAGGCTGCATTCAAGGATCTGGCGCCGGAAGACAGGACATCGCGACAACTGCGCAAACATGGTGAAAGACGAATGCTGCAGCAGGCTTTGAATTATCAGGAGGCGTTTAATGATAATCTGGCAACTTCTGCCGCAACAGGGTGCGCCAACTGGTTAATTTTCGATTATAACAGAGGTTACGCCAATGACATTGAGGCCTCAGGCATACAAGATCTGTTCAGAATCCCCAAGTTTGCCAACTATTTTTATCAGAGTCAGCGTCAGCCGGGCAACACGCCATATCAGGCTCCTGTCCTGTTTATTGCAGATTACTGGACAGAGAATGCGGACGGTTCAATTAAAATTTTCAGCAACGTTGATAAAGTTAAATTAGCGCTCAACGACAAAATTATCGCCTCCGGGAAGCCCGATCGG
>Ga0316187_10004165_pt1 | contig 12515 bp, 8 predicted proteins | sample CroRivburrow1_MG_FD_204927 | JGI IMG/M metagenome (GOLD analysis project Ga0316187, IMG submission 204927) | Coastal sediment microbial communities from Maine, United States - Cross River worm burrow 1 | ecosystem: Environmental > Aquatic > Marine > Coastal > Sediment | place: USA: Maine...
CGCGGCCGCCCCAAGGCCCGAAATGCATCCGCCGAACGCCAGTCGGGTTGAGAAATGATACCGACGCGAAAACCATGCGCCTCCAGCACCCTGCCAATCACCGCCATGCCGAAACTGGGGTGATCCACATAGGCATCACCCGTGACAATAATGATATCGCATGCATCCCAGCCAAGTGCGTCCATCTCCGTACGCGTCATTGGAAATTGCTCAACTGAGGCCACCTGCGGCACGCAAATCGTTTGCATCATCGCAGCAGCCTAGCTGATTCTCGCCTGTTTGCTCATGGTTTGCTTTTGGGTCCCGCTTGTGGCTGTGCCGGGCCGGGCGTTTGACCGGCGGAGCTTTGCGCAATAAAAGCGGGCTTCATTCGCGGTTTTCGCCCGCTGGGAAAATGCACGGGCCGGTTGTCACAGCTACCCGTGGGCGGCTTTCTTTGCTTCTTTCTTGGCCGCGCAAGAAAGAAGAAATCACTCACTGTAAAGCTGAACCAGATGACCTAACGTATAGATGGTTATCAACGAAAAAAGCCCCGGAAAACCGGGGCTTTTGGTTTGCTTGGCAGAAGCCAATGAAACGCTTATGCGGCGGCTTCATCACCTTCAGGGGTTGATTCAACAACCACCTCAGCTTGTTCAGCGGCCTCGGCAATAGCTTTGGCAGCTTCTGCCTCGATCGCTTCTGCCTTGGCTGCTTCTTCCAAGGCGACTTCCGCCTCCGGCTTAGGAACCAGACGTGTGGCAAAGCCAGTACCGGCTGGAAGCAGTCGGCCAAGAATGACGTTCTCCTTCAGCCCTTTCAGCCAGTCGACCTTACCGGCCAATGCAGCTTCGGTAATCACGCGCGTCGTTTCCTGGAAGGAAGCAGCAGAAATGAACGACTCTGTCTGCAACGATGCTTTGGTGATACCAAGCAAGACCGGTTCAAAAGTCGCTGGCGGCTTATCATCGGCTTCCAGGGCCTTATTCATCTCAACCAGCACACGCTTCTCAACCTGCTCGCCGGCGATGAATGTCGTGGCACCTGGATCGTTGATCTGCACCTTGCGCATCATCTGACGCACAATGACCTCGATGTGCTTGTCGTTGATCTTCACACCCTGCAGGCGGTAAACCTCCTGCACTTCATCGGTCAGATACTTGGCCAGCGCCTCAACACCCAGCACAGCAAGAATGTCGTGCGGTGCAGGTGACCCTTCCATCAAGCGCTCACCGCGCCTCACGCGGTCACCTTCCTGAACAATGATATGACTGTCCTTCGGGATCTGATACTCAATTGGATCTGAGCCATCGTCCGGATTGACCAGTACACGACGTTTACCGCGAATGTCCTTACCGAATGAAATGGCCCCATCCAATGCTGCGATAAATGCCAGGCTCTTCGGTTTGCGTGCCTCGAACAACTCAACCACGCGCGGCAAACCACCGGTAATATCCTTGGTCTTGGTAGTTTCACGTGGAATACGCGCCAGCACCGTACCTGCCTTGGCCTCATCACCGTCTTCCACATTCAGAATCGCACCTGGTGACAGATAGTAACGTGCCGGTGTGTTGGTACGCGGCATAATGATCGGATCAGAGTCCGGATTCTTCGGATCAACCAGCTGCAACTGCGGGCGCAGAGCAACCTTACGGGTCTCGGAAAGCTGTGTGACTACGCGATTGGACAAACCGGTCACTTCATCGGTTTGCTCACGCATGGTCCGGCCATCCACCATATCCTGATAGCGCACAAGGCCATCAACCTCGGCAATCAGTGGCATGGTATACGGATCCCATTCAGCCAGGATGTCGCCTGCCTTAACCTTGGCTCCATCCTGAATACGAAGACGCGCACCGTAAGGAATACGATGACGCTCACGCTCATTGCCCTTGGCATCTTCAATCAGTGCTTCTGTATGGCGATTGATGATAACCGGAACACCCGTCTCATCCTGCACAATCACCGCATTATCCAGACGGACCTTGCCGGCGAACTTCGCCTCAACATGCGCCTGCTCAGCCGAACGCGATGCAGTACCACCCACATGGAAGGTCCGCATGGTCAGCTGTGTACCAGGCTCACCAATACTCTGCGCAGCAATCACACCCACAGCTTCGCCGAGGCTGACCGGAGTGCCATGTGCCAAATCGCGACCGTAACAGGTCGCACACACACCCTGCTCAGCTTCACAGGTGAGCACCGAACGGATGCGGGCCTCTTCGACACCAGCCTCATTGAGCTTGGTAACCAACTCTTCGTTAAGCATCGCACCAGCCGGTGCGATTTCCTGACCAGAAACTGGATCGCAGGCAGATTCAAGCAGTACGCGACCAAGCACGCGCTCGGAAAGCTCTTCCACCACTTCGCCGCCTTCCATCAGCGGCGTCATGGTGATGCCATTGGTCGTGCCGCAATCCTGAACGGTAATCACAGCATCCTGTGCAACATCCACCAGACGGCGCGTCAGATAACCCGAGTTTGCGGTCTTCAGCGCCGTATCGGCCAGTCCCTTACGGGCACCATGTGTGGAGATGAAGTACTGCAACACGGTCAAACCTTCGCGGAAGTTGGCGGTAATCGGCGTTTCGATAATCGAACCGTCCGGCTTCGCCATCAGACCACGCATGCCAGCCAGCTGACGAATCTGCTGCGCCGAACCACGAGCACCGGAATCGGCCATCATGTACACCGAGTTCAGGCTCTGGCACGTTTCCTTCTTTTTACCATCGGCAGAGGTCAACTCCTCGGTAGACAAGTTGTTCATCATGGCTGCAGCAACCGATTCGGTGGTATGGGTCCAGAGATCGACCACCTTGTTATAGCGCTCGCCAGCGGTAATCAGGCCGTCGGAATACTGCTTCTGGACCTTCTTCACCTCGGCTTCCGTCTTGGCTACCAGGGTGTATTTCTCATCTGGAACAATTACATCGTCGAGGCAAAATGAGGTGCCTGAACGGGCGGCGTGCTCATAACCCATATTCTTCATGCGATCCACCAGCAGCACTGTTGCCTTGTTTCCTGCCAATCGATAGCAATTCTCGATAATGCCGCCCACGTCCTTCTTGGTCAGCACCTTGTTGATACAGGAAAATGCCATCTCTGGAGGAAGCACGCTGGACAGAATAGCGCGACCAACTGTGGTCTTTTCACGTGTACCGCGAATGCGGCAGACTATACGGGCGTGCAGATCGACGGCCCCGGTTTCGTATGCGCGGTTCACTTCATCAGGGCCGGAGAACACCATGCCCTCACCCTTGCGGAACGGACGCTCGAAGGTCATGTAATAAATGCCCAGAATAATATCCTGCGTAGGCGCCACAACCGGCTTACCGGTGGATGGTGACAGGATGTTATTGGTCGACATCATCAGGGCACGAACTTCAGTCTGTGCCTCGATGGACAGCGGCACATGCACAGCCATCTGATCGCCGTCAAAGTCGGCGTTGAAGGCAGTACAAACCAGCGGATGCAGCTGGATGGCCTTGCCTTCGATCAGGATCGGCTCAAAGGCCTGAATGCCCAGACGATGCAAAGTCGGTGCACGGTTGAGCATGACCGGATGTTCCTGAATCACTTCTTCGAGAATATCCCAGACTTCAGGAATACCCTGCTCCACAAGCTTCTTGGCCTGCTTAATGGTGCTGGCCAATAGGCGGGACTCCAACTTCTGATAGATAAATGGCTTGAACAGCTCCAAGGCCATGGTCTTGGGCAAGCCGCACTGGTGCAGCTTGAGCTCAGGACCGACAACGATCACAGAACGCCCGGAGTAATCAACGCGCTTACCAAGCAGGTTCTGACGGAACCGGCCCTGCTTGCCCTTGATGATATCGGACAGCGACTTCAGCGGACGGCGGTTATTACCGGTAATCGGCTTGGTCTTGCGCGAGTTATCAAACAGCGCATCGACCGATTCCTGCAACATGCGCTTTTCATTACGCGTGATAATTTCCGGTGCCTTCAACTCAAGCAGACGCTTCAGACGGTTGTTACGGTTAATCACACGGCGATACAAATCGTTGAGGTCGGAGGTGGCAAAACGGCCACCATCAAGCGGCACCAGTGGACGCAACTCAGGCGGCAGCACTGGAATCACTTCAAGGATCATGCGTTCCGGACGATTGCCCGATTCCACCATGGCTTCGACTGTTTTCAGACGCTTGGTCAGCTTGGCCAGACGGGTTTCCGCCTTGGTGGCCGCAATCTGCGCACGCAAGCTTGTGCGCTCTTCCACCAGATCAACGCTGGCAAGCATTTCGCGCACGGCCTCAGCACCCATGCTGGCACGGAATTCTTCGCCGTACTCATCAAAGGCCTCGAGGTATTCCTCTTCGGTCATGATCTGATACTGGTCGAGCGAAGTCAAACCGGGATCGAGCACCACATAGGACTCGAAATACAGAATGCGCTCCAACTCTTTCAGGGTCTTATCGAGCAACAGGCCGATACGCGAAGGCAAGCTCTTCAAGAACCAGATATGTGCAACCGGTGCTGCCAGCTCGATATGGCCCATGCGCTCGCGGCGCACCTTGGACTGAATCACTTCAACGCCGCACTTCTCGCACACCACGCCGCGATGCTTGAGGCGCTTGTATTTACCGCACAGGCACTCGTAATCGCGCACTGGCCCGAAAATCTTGGCGCAGAACAAGCCATCACGCTCCGGCTTAAAGGTCCGGTAGTTGATCGTCTCAGGCTTCTTCACTTCGCCGTAAGACCAGGAACGAATTTTCTCGGGGCTGGCCAGGCTTACCTTCAGGCCATCGAATTCCTCGATGCCGCTAGGTTTTTGGAATAGATTCAGTACGTCACGCATGGCTTAGCTCTCCTGACTTACTTTTGGTCGTTTGACCATTTCAAGGTCAATGCCCAGAGCATTGAGTTCCTTGGTCATCACATTGAACGATTCCGGAATACCGGCATGGAAAGTCATATCACCGCGCACGATGGATTCATACATCGCGGTGCGTCCAGCCACGTCATCCGACTTGACCGTGAGCATTTCCTGCAGCGTATAGGCTGCGCCGTAGGCTTGCAGCGCCCACACTTCCATCTCACCGAAACGTTGGCCGCCGAATTGCGCCTTACCGCCCAGCGGCTGCTGGGTGACGAGCGAGTACGGGCCGGTTGAACGAGCATGAATCTTCTCATCCACCAGATGGTGCAGCTTGAGGATATACATATAACCGATGGTCACATGGCTATCGAATGCATCACCGGTCTTACCGTCAAACAACTGCACCTGACCGGATTCAGGCAGGTCGGCAAGTTTGAGAAGATCACGAATCTGCCCTTCCTTGGCACCATCGAACACTGGTGTGGCAATAGGCACACCATCGGTCAGCTGCTCGGCAAGCTCGACCAGATCGGCCTTGTTCATGCCGTTGATCTTTTCCTCGGCCTCGCTATCGCCGACATAAGCCTTCAACATGAAGTCCTTGAGTTCCGAACCTTCGTTACGGCCATTCAGGATATTAGCAATCTTGCGACCCAGACCATGCGCTGCCAGACCCATATGAATCTCGAGAATCTGACCGATATTCATACGTGAAGGCACGCCCAAAGGATTCAGACAAATATCCACCGGGGTTCCGTCAGCCATGTACGGCATGTCTTCTTCCGGAACGATAATGGAAATAACGCCCTTGTTACCATGACGGCCGGCCATCTTGTCGCCCGGCTGCAGCTTGCGCTTCACAGCCAGGAACACCTTGACCACTTTGATCACGCCCGGCTGCAACTCAGAGCCTTCACGAGCCTTGGAAACCTTGTCCTCGAAGCGCTTCTCCAAACGGGCGCGCTCCTTGTCCATGCTTTCCAGAATGCCTGCTACTTTTTCATTGATCTTATCGTCGTCTATCGAAATGGCTGAGAGTTCGCGCAGCTTCTGACCTTCAAGATAGGCCGCAGTAATCTCTTCGCCCTTTTTCAGGCCCTTGGCCTTGACTGCCTTGCGGCCGGTAAACAACTTGTTCAAACGTGCAACCACGTTGGTCTCAAGAATACGACGCTCTTCTTCCTTATCGCGGTAGAGCAGTTCAACTTCCTCTTCCTCGATGAATTTCGCACGTTCGTCCTTTTCATCGCCACGGCGGGTGAACACCTGCACGTCGACAACCACGCCCTCATCACCCGGCTTGACGCGCAAGCTTGTGTCGCGCACATCCGATGCTTTCTCACCAAAAATGGCGCGCAGCAACTTTTCTTCAGGGGACAACTGGGTTTCACCCTTGGGAGTAATCTTACCGACCAGAATATCGCCCGGCTTAACCTCGGCACCGACTACGGCAATGCCTGAATCGTCGAGATGGCGCAGAGCATCCTCACCGACGTTGGGGATATCGCGAGTAATTTCCTCGTCGCCCAACTTGGTTTGACGCGCCACACCTTCAAACTCTTCGATATGAATCGAGGTGTAGACATCCTCACGCACCAGCTTCTCGGAGATGACAATAGCATCCTCGAAGTTGTATCCGCGCCACGGCATGAAGGCGAGCAAGGCATTGCGCCCCAAAGCCAATTCGCCCTGATCCGTAGACGGGCCATCGGCAATGATCTCGCCTTTATGAACGGCATCGCCAACCTTGACCAGTGGACGCTGGTTGAAACAGGTGTTCTGGTTTGAGCGGCGATATTTGAACAGGCGGTAGATATCCACGCCCGGCTCGCCTTCCACCTGCTCGGAATCAGTCACACGAACGACAATACGGCTGGCATCGACACTTTCCACCGCGCCACCACGACGTGCGACCATGGCCACACCCGAATCGCGTGCCACCGATGCTTCCATGCCGGTACCGACCAGTGGCTTTTCACTGCGCACCAGTGGAACAGCCTGACGCTGCATATTGGAACCCATCAATGCACGGTTGGCGTCGTCATGCTCCAAGAACGGAATCAGCCCGGCGGAAACGGAAATCACCTGACTCGGTGATACGTCCATATAATTAATCTGCTCCGGTGCTGCCATGATGAAATCACCATCCTGACGACACTGAATGACATCAACCTCAAACTTACCGTCTGCACCCACCTTGGCGTTGGCCTGGGCAATGACATGCTTTTCCTCGGCAATGGCCGACAGATACTCAACCTCGTCGGTCACCTTGCCGCCCACCACCTTGCGGTATGGGGTTTCGATGAAGCCGAATTCGTTGATCTTGGCAAAGCAGGACAGCGAGTTGATCAGGCCGATATTTGGCCCTTCCGGCGTCTCAATGGCGCACATGCGGCCATAATGGGTGGGATGCACGTCACGCACCTCAAAGCCGGCACGCTCACGCGACAAACCGCCCGGGCCAAGTGCTGAGAGACGGCGCTTATGGGTCACTTCGGAAAGCGGATTGGTCTGATCCATGAACTGCGAGAGCTGCGAAGAACCGAAGAACTCGCGCACAGCAGCAATCATTGGCTTCGCATTGACCAGATCGGAAGGCATCATTTCATTCAAATCACCCGAGCTTAAGCGCTCGCGAATAGCGCGCTCCATGCGCACCAGGCCAAGACGAATCTGGTTCTGCAGCAACTCACCAACCGAACGCAAACGACGATTGCCGAGATGATCGATATCATCGGCTTCGCCAATACCGTCACGCAGCTTGAGCAGCGTATCCATGGCCAGCAAGATGTCTTCATTGCGCAATGTGGTCTTGTCCAGCGGTACATCGGCATCGTTGATGCCAAGACGGCTGTTTAACTTCATACGACCGACGCGGGACAGATCGTAACGACTTGCGTCGTAAAACAATGATTCAAAGAGTGCGCGTGCGGTTTCCACCGTCGGTGGTTCACCAGGGCGCATCATGCGATAGATTTCAACACGCGCCTCTTCCTTACTCTGCACATCATCAAGCCGCATGGTATCGGCCAACCACGGTCCGCGGCGGAAGGCATCGATAAACAGGCACTCAAATTGTTTGATGCCTACTTTCTTCAGATCTTCAAGGGTCTCGACAGAAACTTCGGCATTCGTATCGACAATGATTTCGCCGCCATCAGCCAAAATAGGTGCTGCGACATATTCGCCGAGCACTGCTTCCTGTGGCACATCAATCCACTTCACCTTCGCTTCGGTCAGGCGCTTGATAGCCAGCGGGGTTACCTTCTTGCCCTCAGCCACAATCTGCTTGCCGTCCAACTTAATGGTGGTCGCAGCACGACTGCCGAGTAATTGCTCGGGCACGAACTTCATTTGCATGCCTTTACCTTCGAAACGGAAGGTGCGGCGCTCGTAAAAACGGTCAAGAATTTCCTGCTGATTAAATCCCAAAGCCTTGAGCAAGACGCCGGCAGGCATCTTACGACGCAAATCGATACGGAAATTCACCTTATCTTTGGAGTCAAATTCAAAATCCAACCACGAACCGCGGTATGGAATCACACGGGCCTTGAACAGGAACTTTCCTGAAGCCTGCGTTTTACCCTTGTCATGGTCGAAGAACACACCTGGCGAACGGTGCATCTGCGATACGATAGCACGCTCGGTACCATTGATAATAAATGAACCGTGATCGGTCATCAGCGGGATTTCACCCATATAGACCGACTGGTCACGCACTTCACGCACGGCACGCTGCACATTGGAACGCGAACCGCTCTTACCCGGATTGGGCTCATACACCGTCAGACGAAGATTCACCTTGACCGGCAGGGCATAGGTCATATCACGGCGACGGCACTCGTCGAGATCGTAGCGCGGCGGGCTGTATTCAAGCGCCACGAAATCCAGTTGGGCATTGCCGGCATAATCCCGGATAGGGAACACACTTTGGAACACCTCTGCCAGACGAGACTCGTTGATATCTGTCTGACCCTGTCCAACACCGAGAAATTCGATGAAGGAATCTGTCTGCAGGCGAAGCATGTTCGGCATGGAAATCGCCGGACTGATACTGCCAAAGTTTTTACGAATGCGTTTTACAGAAGTGTGCCTTGCCATGTTTGTAACCTCGCCAAAAGTTTCAGAAATGCGAAAAGGACAAGCCCCGGCAGCGATTTGCTGCCGGGGTTTTGTCTTTGACTACCCGTGCGTAAACAAGAAAGCTATTGCTTACTTGAGTTCTGCCGTTGCTCCCTGCTCTTCCAGCTTGGCCTTGATCTCTTCGGCCTGAGCCTTTGGAAGGCCTTCCTTGACTGCCTTCGGAGCGGCTTCCACCATATCCTTGGCTTCCTTCAGACCCAGACCTGTGATCTCGCGGACAGCCTTGATCACCTGAATCTTCTTGTCGCCTGCTGCGGTCAGAACCACATCAAACTCGCTCTTCTCTTCAGCTGCTGCTGCACCAGCGGCAGCCGGGGCTGCTGCTGCGGCCACAGGGGCTGCTGCGGAAACGCCGAACTTCTCTTCCAGTGCGCTCACCAGCTCGGACATTTCAAGAACTGTCATGCTCTCGATTGCTGCAATCAGTTCGTCTTTAGTTAATGCTTTTGCCATTTTCTTAGCTCCTTTGCTATTTGCTTTTCGTTATATATTAGAGGTATCAGTTAGTTATGCGGCTTGTTTCTGGTCACGAATGGCGGCCAACGTACGTGCAAACGAAGCCGGAACCTCGTTGAGCGTGCGTACAAAGCCGGACAATGGCGACTGCATACTGCCGAGCATCTTGGCCAGCAGCACCTCGCGTGATGGCAGGCTTGCCAGTGCTTTGACGTCAGCCTCACCCAGACGTTTGCCATCGAGTACGCCGCCGAGAATCTTCAGCGCCTCATTCTTCTTGGCAAAGTCGGATAATGCTTTGGACAGTGCGACTGGGTCGTTGCCGTAGGCAATGGCTGTCGGGCCGGAGAAAAACTCCTCCGCCGCGGTAAAGCCGGTACCTTCAGCAGCACGACGTGCCAGCGTATTCTTCACAACCTGCATATGCACCTTGGCAGAGCGTAAATCCCGGCGAAGTGTTCCCATTTGAGCCACGGTCAAGCCGCGGTAGTGGGCAACCACACCAGTATTTGATTCCAGCCAGGCGGTATGCAGTGTTTCGACTACGTTCTGTTTGTCTTGCCGATTCACATCTACCTCCTTCTTATTATCGATCCGCTAGAAGGAGCTTAGCGCTAACCATCTATGCAGGATGTTTCCTATTAAGCCTCGGCTAATTCCGGGGCACCCGCAGTCTTTGACGGACCGTTATGCTAGTCATTGCCCCCGAAGAGGCGCCGACTATTCGTTCAAGCCTGTATTTACAGGCTACCTGTATCGACAGCTACACCCGCACCCATGGTGCTGGAGAGTGTCATGCTCTGCATGTAGCGACCCTTGGATGCAGCCGGCTTCATGCGATTGAGCTCGTCCACCAGAAAGCGGGCGTTTTCAATCAGCTTGGCTTCATCAAAGGAGCGACGACCGACCGGTGCATGAATCACACCACCCTTGTCAGTGCGAACCTCGATCTGTCCGGATTTCACGGCTGTGACGGTCTTCGCCACATCCATGGTCACGGTGCCCAGCTTGGGGTTCGGCATCAGACCGCGAGGACCGAGCACACGGCCGAGCTTGCCGACCTGACCCATCATATCCGGGGTAGCCACCACACGATCAAAGTCGAGGAAGCCAGCCAGCACCTTCTCCACCAAATCGTCGGCACCCACCACATCAGCACCAGCCTTCTCAGCCTCTTCAGCTTTAGGGCCGCGCGCAAACACTGCCACGCGAACCGTCTTGCCTGTGCCGTGCGGCAGGCTGATAGAGCCACGCACCATCTGTTCGGCATGGCGTGGATCTACACCCAGCTTGACTGCCAAATCGACGGATTCGTCGAATTTAGGTGCCGGCTGCGACAGAATAACCGCCACTGCGGCATCCAGTGTTACAGCCTGTTTAGGGGCCAGCTCACGAGAAGCCTTCATACGTTTCGAAATTTTAGCCATCGTCGTCTCCCTCAGCCTTCGACTTCAAGGCCCATGGAACGGGCCGTGCCTGCGATAATCTTCATGCCTGCTTCGACATCGTAAGAATTCAAATCAGACTTCTTGATTTCTACAATTTCCTTCAGCTGTGCCGAAGTCACCTTACCAACCTTATTCTTGTTGGGTTCGGCGCTGCCTTTCTGAAGCTTGGCAGCCTTGAGCAGCAGAAAAGAAGCTGGGGGCGTCTTGGTGACAAAATCAAAAGAGCGGTCTTTATATACACTGATGACCACTGGAATCGGCATACCCGCTTCCATTTCCTGCGTCTTGGCATTGAAAGCCTTGCAGAACTCCATGATGTTGACACCGGCTTGTCCCAAAGCGGGACCGACGGGCGGGGCAGGGTTGGCCTTGCCGGCCGGCACCTGCAGTTTAACAATCTTAGTTACTTCCTTAGCCATACCATTGTCCTCCTTTTAACCCTTCTCGACCTGGACAAAATCGAGTTCCACGGGTGTAGGTCTGCCAAAAATAGAAACACTCACCTTCAGCTTCGCCTTATCTTCCATCACCTCTTCAACGACACCGTTAAAGGAAGCAAACGGACCATCCATCACGCGTACGGCATCGCCCACATCAAACATAACCTTGGGCTTCGGTCGTTCCACGCCTTCTTCAATCTGTTGCTTCAGCGACTCAACTTCACGCAGCGGCATAGGCCGCGGCTTGCCGTTTGAACCGAGAAAGCCTGATACCTGCGGCGTGTCTTTAACGACATGCCAGGTCTCATCATTCATTTCCATTTCCACCAGCACATAGCCGGGGAAAAACTTGCGCTGACTGGTCACCTTCTGGCCATTCTTCAGCTCAACGACTTCTTCGCGCGGCACAATAATCTCGCCGAAATTATCGCTCAGCCCGGAACGCTCAATGCGCTCCTTCAACTGCTCGACAACTTTGTCCTCGAAGCTCGAATACGCCTGAACTACATACCAATGCTTGGCCATCAAATCACCTTCTGTACGAGCCAGCCGAGAACGCTGTCGACGACCCACAGGAAAAGCGCCACAAAGATAACCATCACCAGCACCATGAGAGTGGACTGAATAGCTTCCTTGCGTTCCGGCCAGACGACCTTTTTGGCCTCTGCCCGAACTTCGCGCATGAACTGTTGTGCTGCCGCGATACGGCTCATAAACACATCCTCGCTGTCTCTATTCTCTGGACCTATTAACTGGCAGGCCAGGAGGGAATCGAACCCCCAACCCCCGGTTTTGGAGACCGGTGCTCTACCAGTTGAGCTACTGGCCTATTGGTTAAACTTTTCCTTCACCGTGCAATGTATGCTTACGGCAAAATGGGCAATACTTGCGCAGCTTCAACTTCTCAGTCGCCGTACGCTTGTTCTTGTCCGTCGTGTAGTTCTTCCGCTTGCAATCGGCGCAAGCCAAACTCAACAATTCACGCATATCTCAAACTCCAGGGGCGACAAAGCGGCGGCAGTGTTGGCTGCCGCCGCTTTGGTCAACATTCTTACTTGATAATTTCGGTTACGACGCCAGCGCCGACCGTACGACCACCTTCGCGAATCGCGAAACGCAGTTCTTTGTCCATGGCAATCGGTGTCAACAACTCAACAACCATCGAAACGTTATCGCCAGGCATCACCATCTCGGTACCCTCAGGAAGGG